>Ga0070727_10000458_pt1 | contig 49559 bp, 44 predicted proteins | sample tdAd472_FD_66722 | JGI IMG/M metagenome (GOLD analysis project Ga0070727, IMG submission 66722) | Marine sediment microbial communities from the Atlantic coast under amendment with organic carbon and nitrate - tdAd47.2 | ecosystem: Environmental > Aquatic > Marine > Coastal > Sediment | place... | reverse complement strand
GAACATGTCCCCGAACCTGTCGATGCCATCGTCTGCGATGCGAGTTTCATCGGTCTGCAGACCGTGCTGCCCGCGTCCATGGTCCTGGCGGCGCCGGGTGCGCGGCTGGTGGCGCTGATCAAGCCTCAGTTCGAGGTCGGCAAGGCCGATGTCGGCAAAAAAGGCGTGGTGCGCGACCCGGCCCTGCACACGGCGGTCTGCGAGCGTATCCGGGGCTGGCTCGACGGTCTGCCCGGCTGGCGGGTTATCGGCCTTGCCGAGAGCCCGATTACCGGGCCCGAGGGCAACAAGGAATTTCTGATCGGGGCAGTTTATGACGGATGAAGTGACGGTCGAGGTCGAGATGCTCGGCCCACGCGGTGACGGAATCGCGAAAAACCCGGGTGGCGGTGCACGCGGACGCCTCTATATCGCCGGCGCGTTGCCGGGCGAACAAGTGCGGGTGCGCCGGGGCAACCCGCGCGGTGATGGATTCGCGGCGAAGCTTCTGGAAATTGTCGAACCGTCGCCGGAGCGGACCGCGCCACCGTGCCGCCACTTCGCGACCTGCGGCGGTTGCAGTGTCCAGCATTTTGGGACCGACGCGTATCGCATCTGGAAACAGACACTGGTTGTGGCGGCGATAGAACGTGTCGGGTTCGACCCGGGCCTCGTCGCGCCGCTGGTGCCGACCGCGACGGATGGCCGCCGCCGCGCGACGTTCGCGGCGTTCCGACCGCGCGCGAAGGAATCGAAGACCTTCTTCGGGTTTCACACCCGCGCCAGTCGCCATGTGGTCGAGCTGGAGGAATGCCTGATCCTGCGCCCTGAGTTGATGGCGCTGGTGCCGAATCTGCGCGCGGTACTGGCTGATATCGTTCCGCCAGGCGCGCGCTGGGACGTTGCGGTCACCCTCGCCGACAATGGGTTCGACGTGCTGATCCAGGCCGCCCATGAGCCCGGCCCGGACGCCAGCATGGGACTGGCCATGTTCGCTGAGGAACAGGGGCTCGCGCGGGTCGCGTGGCAGCTTGAGGGCAGTGATCGGGATCAGATCGAGCCGATCGCGTTGCGTCAGACACCTGTGCTGGGACTTTCCGGCATCCCGGTGGAAATTCCGCCCGGGGTCTTCCTGCAGGCGAGCGCCGAGGCCGAGCGCATACTTGCTGACCTGGTGGTGAACGCCGCCGAGGGTTCGCGCGTGGCCGATCTGTACTGCGGCGTGGGCACGTTCGCCCTGCCGCTCGCCGCGGCGGGCGCGAATATCATGGCGGTCGACGGCGACGGAGCGGCGTTGGGTGCGCTGGCACGCGCGGCCGGGACCGCCGGTTTCGGCGGCAACGTCACAACCGAGACGCGTGACCTGGTCCGTCGGCCGCTCGCGGCTGCGGACTTCAAGGGGATCGAGACGATTGTGTTCGACCCGCCGCGCGCCGGCGCCCCGACCCAGGCCGAGGAGATCGCCCAGTCGGGCGCGACGCGGGTCGTCGCCGTGTCGTGCAACCCGGCGACCTTCGCGCGCGACGCGCTGACCCTGTCCGAGGGCGGCTATACGCTGGAGCGTGTCACGCCCGTCGACCAGTTCGTCTGGTCCGGGCATGTGGAGCTGGTCGCGGTGTTTTCGAGATAGTTGCGGGCGGGTCTGTGACCCGCCGGTCTTTCGGACCTACGCCGCCGCCTACTTGCCGTGGAGGCCCGGGTCGGGCAGGCGGTTCATGCCGAAATATTCCTCGTTCGGCAGCATCCCCAGCCCGTGGGTCATGCGGTTGGTGTAGTTGAAATAGGCCGTCGTGTCGGTGATCTCGAAGATGTCTTCCGGGGTGAAGCCCGCGTCGACCAGCGTCTGCCGATCGGCGTCGCCGGTCTCGGCCGGGTTGGACGTCAGCTTCCACGCATAGTCGAGCATGGCGCGCTGGCGTTCGGTCAGGTTTGCCTCGCGGTAATTGACCATCAGGATGTCGCCGAGCACCGGGTCGTCGGATAGTTCACGCACGGCCTGGCTGTGGGACGTGATGCAGTAGACGCAGTGATTGTGGGACGACACGACCACGGCGATCATCTCGCGCTCCAGGCGCGACAGGCGGGCATCCTCACCCAGCATCAGCTCGTTATACTTGCCGATGAAGGTGCGGAGTTTTTCGGGCCGGAGCGAGAAGGCGTGGATCACGTTGGGGATCAGCCCCAGCTTCTCCTGGCAGATGCGCATGTATTTCTGCAGGTCCTCGGGCAGGCTGTCGGGATCGGGGATCGGCAGCTTCGAGATGTGCTGCAGCTGATCGGGTGTTTCGCGCTTCTTTGCCATGGAATGCTCCGGTCGAGGATCGTGGTCGATTTGGGGCGATTATAGGCACCCGGGTCATAAGCCACCAATGCGTCATACGCGGACTTGATCCGCGTATCACTTGGGATCGTGCATAGCGGGCGGGTTTGAATCCCGCCCCTGCGGCCAACGCAGGGTTCTTGTAGGGGCGGGTCTGTGACCCGCCCGCTAATCCTTATTCGCGTGGGGTGCCTGGGAGCCGAAGCTGCCGATCTGGGCGCGGTGGCGCAGCAGGTGGTCGGCGATCACACAGGCCATCATGGCCTCGCCCACCGGTACGGCACGGATGCCCACGCACGGGTCGTGGCGACCCTTGGTGGAGATGTCGGTGTCGTCGCCGTCGCGGCTGACCGTGTCACGCGGCGTGAGAATTGAGCTGGTCGGCTTCACCGCGAACCGGACCACCAGGTCCTGCCCGGTTGAGATGCCGCCGAGCACGCCGCCGGCATGGTTGGAGCCGAAGGTGACCTTGTCGCCGTCCATGCGCATTTCGTCGGCATTTTCCTCGCCGGTGAGTGCGGCCGCACCCATGCCGGCGCCGATCTCCACGCCCTTCACGGCGTTGATCGTCAGCATGGCCGCGGCCAGATCGGAATCGATTTTGCCGTAGATCGGTTCGCCCAATCCGACCGGTACGCCTTCGGCGACCAGTTCGATGACCGCGCCGACGGATGAGCCCGCCTTGCGGATATCGTCGAGATAGGCCTCCCACGGGCCGGCCATCTCGGGGTCGGGGCACCAGAAGGGGTTGTCGCCGATCACGTCCCAGTCCCAGTTGGCCCGGTCGATCGCCATCGTGCCGACCTGCACCAGCGCGCCGCGCAGGGTGATGCCGGGCACCAGACTCTCGATGACCTTGCGCGCCAATGCGCCGGCGGCCACGCGGCTTGCGGTCTCCCGCGCCGACGAACGCCCGCCGCCGCGATAGTCGCGGATGCCGTATTTGGCGTCGTAGGTGTAGTCGGCGTGGCCGGGCCGGTATTTCTGGGCGATCTCGGAATAGTCCTTCGAGCGCGCGTCCACATTCTCGATCATCATCGAGACCGGCGCGCCGGTGGTCTGGCCCTCGAACACGCCCGACAGGATTTTCACCGCGTCCGGTTCCTGGCGCTGGGTCGTGAAGCGCGACTGGCCGGGGCGGCGGCGGTCGAGCCAGCCCTGGATGTCGCTCTCATCGAAAGGCACACGTGGCGGCACACCGTCGACGACGACGCCGATGGCGGGCCCGTGGCTTTCGCCCCAGGTGGTGAACCGGAAAATCTGGCCGAAGCTGTTGCCGGCCATGGCAGCTACTCCTGGTTGGTCGCTTGCTTACGCGTCGTCGGGCTTGAGGCCCGAGAGCAGGTCGGCGACTTCGGCCGCGGCATCCACCGCGACCATGCCGACCACGTTATAGCCGCTGTCGACGTGATGGGTCTCGCCGGTCACGCCCGACCCGAGATCGCTCAGCAGATACAGTCCGGCACCGCCGACCTGATCGATCGTGACGTTGCGCTTGAGCGGTGCGTTCAGCTCGTTCCATTTCAGAATGTAGCGGAAGTCGCCGATGCCGCTCGCGGCCAGGGTTTTGATCGGCCCGGCCGAGATCGCGTTGACCCGGATGCCCTTGCCGCCGAGATCGACCGCCAAGTATCGCACGCTGGCCTCGAGTGCCGCCTTGGCGACGCCCATGACGTTGTAGTGGGGCATCACCCGCTCGGCGCCGTAATAGGTCAGCGTCAGCAGACTGCCGCCATCGGGCATGATCGCCGAGGCGCGCTTGCACACATCGGTGAAGGAGAAGCAGGAGATATCGAGCGAGCGCTGGAAGTTCGCGCGGCTGGTGTCGACATACTGGCCCTTAAGCTCGTCCTTGTCGGAATAGGCGATCGCGTGAACGACGAAATCGAGCTTGCCCCAGGTCTCACCGATCTCGGCAAAGACCGCGTCCATGCTCGCCTCGTCGGTGACGTCGCAGGGCAGGACCATCGATCCGCCGACGGACTCGGCGAGCGGGCGTACACGCTTCTCCAGCGCTTCGCCCTGAAAGGTGAAGGCCAGTTCCGCGCCATGCTCGGCCGCCATCTTGGCGATGCCCCAGGCGATAGACCGGTCGTTCGCGACCCCCATAATGAGGCCGCGCTTGCCGGCCATTAGTTGCGTTGCAGCGCTCATGAAATCCCCGTTGATCGTACCCGTGCCGCGTGTGGCGGCATCCTACACCAAAGGGGTGGTGCGGCAAGGCCGGGGCGGCGTGTTCGAGTGGATGCCAATTTTCGTTTGTTCTGATAGACTTAGCGGAACTCAATGAGGGCAGGCATGGACGAAAAACGACTCAAGCGGCTGACCGACGAACTTCAGTTCGCGCGGACGGTGGCCCGGCGGTTTTCCAAGGATCGCGTACTCGTGGCCGCAGCGTCCCTGAGCTACACCTCGTTGCTCGCGATCGTACCCCTGTTCGCGATCGCATTTTCCGTAATGATGGCCTTCCCGGTTTTCGACGGCATGACCGAGCAATTGCTGAGCATCGTGCTCAGCTACACCGCGCCGCATATCGGCGGTGAGCTCGAGACCTATGTCGATCGCTTCGTGTCGAACACGAGCGAGCTGACGACGCTGGGTGTCGTCTGGTTGGCGGTGACGGCTGTCATGCTGTTGTCGACGATCGAGACCGCGTTCAACGCCATCTGGCGGATTGAAAAATCTCGGCCGCTCGGCATGCGCCTGATTGCCTATTGGACGACCCTGACCCTGGGACCGCTGCTGCTCGGCGCCGGCCTGTCGGTCAGCACGGCCTTTGCCGTGAACAATGTCATGACGCTGGGGCTCGACTTCGGCGTGGCCCGCAATCTGGGTCTGCGTTTGCTGCCGTTTCTGTTTGCGGTGGGCGGTTTCGCGATTCTGTATCTCGCCTTGCCCAACCGACGCGTGGGGGTGCGGTATGCCCTGCTCGGCGCGCTGGTTGCGGGGATTTTGTTCGAAGCGCTGAAGGCCGTTTTCGGTCTGTATTTGCAGAACGCGGGCACCTTCGAGAGCGTCTACGGTTCGCTCGCCGCACTGCCGGTGTTTCTGATCTGGATGTATCTGGTCTGGGCAGTCGTGTTATTCGGCGCCATCGTCGCCGCGACGCGCCCGGAATGGCTGGCGGCCCGCCGGGCCGAGGATTTAGGTCCCCTGACACCGGCACGCGCGCTGTTGCGGGCGTTGCAGACCATCGGCTGTCTGCTGGCCGCATCGCGTTCGAACGAGACGGTCGATGAAGACCGGTTGCTGGACGTGACGGGCGGCGACGGCGCGGCGTTGGCAGTCGTTCTCGCCCGATTGCAGGACGCCGGCTATCTCGCCCGCACCGACGAGGATCAACCGGTGCTGGTCCGTGACCTGGATGGTGTCTCCGTGGCCGATCTGTACCTCGCGCTTGGATACGGTCCCGGCGCGCCGTTTCGCGACGCGGATGAGGACCCGCGCTGGACCGAGCCGCTGGCCAAACTGATCGACGACTACAACGTCGCGCGGCACCAGACCATGGGTACTCTGGTGAAGGATTTGATCGCCGAGGCTTCGGCGGGAGACGCTGGTCCGCGGGTCGTCGGCGACCGCGGTTGAGCCCGGACGACCCAATGTCGGATAATCACTATGGCGGCGAAGATGTTGCCGCGCGCGTACTCTCGACGCTTAACGCAGCGCGGGTCGATCGGCTCGCGGCCCTCGATCAGTTTCACGTCGGCGGCGCCGCCGCGTCCCGCAAACTGGCCGAACGAGCCGGTATCCATGACGGATTGGCGCTTCTCGATCTGGGGTCGGGGCTGGGCGGCCCGGCGCGCCTTCTCGCGGGCGAATTCGGCGCCGATGTTACCGGGATCGATCTGACCCCGGGTTTCTGCCGCATTGCACGGGCGTTGTCCGTCCATGCCGGATGCGCCGAGACCACACGGTTTTGCGCCGCCAATGCATTGGCCCTGCCATTCGCCGACGAAAGTTTCGACGCGATCTGGACCGAGCATGTGGCCATGAATATCGGCAACCGGGATGCGCTCTATCGCGAACTCCTGCGGGTGACGCGGCCCGGTGGCGTGTTGGCGCTGTATGACATTGTGGCGGGCCCGAAGGTGGCATCGCTTGTCTATCCGGTGCCCTGGGCGGGCGAAGCCTCCCAAAGCCATCTCATTGATGCGGATTCATTGCGGCATGTCGTGAACAAAGCCGGCTGGGTGGATCGAAGTTTCCACGACGAGAGCGCGGCCGCGCGAAGCTGGCTGGAGTCCGCCCGCCCGCCGAAGGGCATCGACGGTCCAACGTTGCGTGATGTGATGGGGCCGGATTTTCCGCAGATGATCGCCAATCTTCGCGAGAATTTCGAGGCCGACCGGCTGCAAGCGGTGCAGGCCGTTTTCGAAAAGTGAGCGGCATCGATATGATGCGCGCCTTGTCTGCGTGATTTTCAGAGGCACATTAAGATTATGTCCGAGACCGATCCGTTCACCCAGTTTGGCGCCTGGTTCGAAGAGGCCGTTGCGGCCGAGCCTGGCCTGCCCGAGGCGATGACCCTCGCGACAGTTTCCGCCGACGGGCGCCCCTCGACGCGCATGGTCCTGTTGAAGGCGCATGATGCGCGCGGGTTCGTGTTCTTCACGAATTTCAACAGCATCAAGGGTCGGGAATTGTTGGCCAACCCGAACGCATCGCTCTGCTTTCACTGGAAATCCCTGCGCCGTCAGGTGCGGGTCGATGGAGAGGCTACTCCGGTGAGCGATGCCGAGGCCGATGCTTACTTCGCGAGCCGTCCGCGTGGCAGCCAGATTGGTGCCTGGGCGTCCGAACAGTCCGAGCCTGTCGAGGATCGCGCGATCCTGGAAGCGCGCGTGCGAAATTTCGAGGCCGAATATGACGGCCGCGACGTGCCGCGCCCGCCCCATTGGTCGGGCTTCCGGCTGGTCCCCGCGCGAATCGAATTCTGGATCGACCGGCGCGACCGTCTGCACGACCGCGAAGTGTTTACACGCGACGGCGCGGGCTGGCGCGCGGTTCGGCTTCAGCCCTAGGCATCGTCGTTAGCAATGGTCTTGCGGCAACGTCCTGCGGATGATTGATCCATCCCAATTTCCACCGGTCACAATGCTGTCATTCTCATGATTGCAGACGCCCATTGGGGGGTGCTGCCCGGAGGATGAAATGCTGACGCGTGAAGATTGCCTGGCCTTGTGTGAACTGACCGAGGGAGAGGTTGCGGCAATCGCCGAGCACGAGCATGTGCCCGAGCTTATTGCCATGGAGATGGGGCAGTATCTGTGCCACACGCCGGACGGCGAGGCCCGGATCGAGCGGATGATCGTCGATGATATCAAGACCGCCCGTTCGAGCGGGAATATTGCGCATATGTCGAAGCTGGTCGGTGTTCTGCGCCACTTCGTGGAGAACCATCCGCATACGTGACCGTCCACTGCCGACTTCCCATTGCCGCGTGGGTGTATTACCAACGACGGCATGAGCGACACCCGCCGCAGCCTGATCCTGACCGGTGCCAGTCGTGGCATCGGCCATGCGACCGTCAAGCGTTTCTCCGACGAGGGGTGGCAGATCATCACCTGCTCGCGCGACCCGGTACCGGCCCATTGCGAACGTGACCCGAACTGGACCTCGCATATTCCGACCGATCTGAGCGATCCGGCCGACGTCGAACGTTTCATCGGTGAGGCGCTCGATCTGCTGGGTGACGCGCCCCTGAACGCACTGGTTAACAACGCTGCCGTCTCGCCCAAGACGGACTTCCAGGAACGTCTCGGCTGTCTGAACGGCCCGCTGGAGGACTGGCGCGAGGTGTTCCAGCTCAATTTCTTCACACCGCTGCTTCTGGCGCGCGGCTTCGCGCCGGCGTTGGCGCGCGCCGGGAAGGGTGACGAGGATGAGGGCGCGGCCCCCGGTTCTGCTCCGGGGACAGAAGGCGGCGCATCAATCGTCAACATCACCTCGATCGCCGGACACGCGATCCACCCGTTTGCGGGCTCGGCCTATTCGACGTCGAAGGCGGCGCTGTCGGCCTTGACCCGCGAGATGGCGGTCGAGTTCGCCGAGTTGGGTGTGCGGGTGAATGCCGTGGCGCCGGGCGAGATCGAGACCGAGATGGTGGGTGACGAGTATGAGCCGCTGGTGAACCGCATTCCCATGCACCGGATGGGCACCGCCGGCGAAGTGGCCTCGACGGTGTTCCAGCTCTGCAATCCGGATTTCGCCTATGTGACCGGAACTGAGATTTTTGTCACCGGCGGCCAGCACCTCTATTAGGCGCGGCGATCAGCCGCCGAGCCCGCCTGCCGCGTTGCGGATGAGCTCGCGCAACCAGACCATTGCCGGGTTTTTGTGGGTGCGCTCGTGCCAGAACATGCCCACCGACATTTCCGGGGCGGTGAACGGCAATTCCATTATCTGAAGTGGCAACGTATCGCGAAACCGTCCGACGAACCCGGCCGGCAGAGTGGCGATCATGTCGGTTTCCGCGATGATATGTGGCGAGAGCAGCGCGCTGGGGACGCGCATTCCGGCCTGGCGGACGATGCCCTCTGTCTCCAGCCATTCGTCCAGAAACAGCTCCAATGTCGAGATGCCCGTAAACGCCGAGCCGAAGATCACATGGCGGGCGACCGTGTAGGCGTCGAGAGAGATGTCCCCCGCGATCGCGGGGTGCCCCCGGCGTGCGACGCAGACCAGCCGGTCGCGATAGATCGTGGTGGTTTTGAGGGTTTCGGCCGCCGTGGGGACGAATCCGATCGCAATCTCGCCCGCGCCCTCTTCCAGCCATTCGCGAATATGCGTCGGGTCGGGCGGGCGGATGGTGATGGTGATGCCGCGGGCCTCCTGTTCGAGGCGCTGCATAATCTTGGGAAAGAGCACGAAACCCGCATAGTCGGTGGTCGCGATCGTGACATTGAGGGACGCGGTCGCCGGATCGAATTCGGATCCGCCGGTCAACGCCCGTTCGATCCCGTCCAGCGCCTCGCGCACGGTCGGCCAGACATCCTCGGCGCGCGCTGTTGGCTCCATGCCTTTTGGGGTCCGCACCAGCAGGGGATCGCCAAAGGCTTCCCGCAGCCGGGAGAGGACGTTGCTCATGCCGGGTTGGCTCATATTCATGCGCTCCGCCGCGCGCGTGACGCTGCGTTCGGTGAGCAGAACATCGAGACACCGCAACAGGTGGAAGTCGATTTTTCGATCTTCGAGCATGGCGCCATAGTAAGCCGCTATGGGCATATTCACGCGACTTAATTGCCCTCATGGTCGCGCGGGCTGTCTAATATTTGCGATGTGCGATGAGGCCGCGCGAATGAAAAATGGAGGAAACGACCATGCCGATCGAGGTGATCCGTCCCAAGAAAGAAGATGTTCTGAGTTGTGTTGCGCGGTTCAAGGAACTGCCGAATACCGACGGCGGTCTGCCCGATGCCGCGGTCGAAGGCTTCCACAGGACCTTCTACAACGTGCTCGGGTTCCAGCAGCCAGAGGGCGCGGAGACCTATTCGCCGATCGGCGATGAGGCCAAGCCGTTCATCACCCATCTGAGCCCGGGTTTCGGCCTCGCTTATGTCGCCGCGCGTCCGACCCAGGGCGTGATGATGCACACCCACGACACCAACGAGACCTTCGTCGTGATGGAGGGGACCTGGAAGCTGGAATGGGAGGGCGACAACGGCAACGAACATGTTTTGCTTGAGGAGAAGGACATCATCTCCTTCCCGCCCGGGATCCAGCGCCGGTTCGAGTGCCAGACGGCACGCGACGGCCAGGAGAAGGGCGTCCTGCTGGGCGTGATCGGCGGCGATACGCCGGGTGCGGAATATTCGCCGGAATCGATCCAGCGCCTGGAGGCCGAGGGTCTTTGGCCTGACGCGGCGGAGTGACCGACGAACGACAGACGCACAAATAGAGGAGACGCCCATGAAGACCGTCGATATCACGCCCGAAGGCATGGAAAAGCATATCGCCCGCTACGCCGAGCTCGAGCGCATTGAAAATGAATATGCGCGGCGCGAGGGCGTCCCGCCCGAGGCGTTGCGGATGATCGCCGCCGATCGAATCCACACCATTGTGTCCGAAGGTGCCGCACCGGGTGCCGCGGTCGGCGGTGGTGGCATCTCCGTCTATATCCTGGATTGCCCGCCCGGTGACGGCCCGGCGATCCATGCCCATGTCGAGACCCATGAAAGCTTCATGTGTCTCAAGGGCCACTTCCGCATTCGCTACGGCGACCATGGCCGGTTCGAGACGCATCTCGATGAGAATGATTTCATCGCGGTACCACCCGGGGTGATGCGCCAGTTCGAGAATGTGTCGGAGACGGAGAACGCGACGCTGCTGGTGATCATCGCCGGCGCGCCGGAAGACGCGCTGCGCGACGTATATTACGCACCGGATGTCGGCGCGGAGCTGGTTGCGCGGTTTGGCGAGGAGGCCAAGGCGGGAATCGAGCGCATGGGCCTGCAGTTTACCGCGGAGCAGAGCGACCCCGTGGATTGATCCGCATGCGACAATCTCGCATCTCATAGCACACCAATAACGATGTTAAAGTCGCGGGAACAAGGCTGGCTCGAGCCAGTTCCAATTGCAGGAGACCGAACCGATGGCCATTCCAGTTTACAAACCGAAGAAAGAAGACGTTCTCAAATGTGTTGCGCGTTTCGATGAGATCGAGGCGGTCGACGGCGGCTTGCCGGACCAGAAGGTCGACGGCTATTACCGCACCTTCCGCAATGCGCTCGGTTTTGCCCAGCCGTCCGGCGGCGAGGCGGTGTTCTCGCCCATCGGTGACGAGGCCAAGCCGAAAATCTCCCATCTCGAGGCGGGTTTCGGTGTCGGCTATGTCACGGCCGATCCCGGCCAGGGCGTGATGATGCACACCCATGACACCAACGAGACCTTCGTGGTGATCGAGGGCAGCTGGAAGTTCGAATGGGAAGGCGACGCGGGCGATGACCATGTGATTCTCGGCGAGAAGGATGTCGTGTCGTTCCCGCCCGGCATCCAGCGTCGGTTCGAATGCGTGAGCCCGCGCGCGGGCGAAGCGCGCGGCACGATCATGGCCGTGGTTGGTGGTGATACGCCGGGTGTCGAGTGGTCGCCGGAATCCGTCGCGGAACTGAAGGCGGCGGGCGCCTGGCCGGACGCGGCGGAATAACCGGGGCTAGCCCGCCGGTTTGACGGTCGCCAGCCAGTCGAGGCGGTCCTCGACCTGCGTCAGTTCGAGGTCGAGCCAGGCGTCGAACTGGCCCGGCTCGGCGCCATAGCGCTGCTTGAGATCCACCAGCCGCGCATGCTCGGTCTCGCTGATTTCGCGCATTCGTTCGACCTGGTCCTGTGCGTCGCTGTCGGACAGCAGATGCAGGAAGCGGAGCTTCAACGCGAATATCAGCTGGGAGTTGCCGTCCACGGGGCTGCGCAGGTTCGAGATCATCAACGCGCGCAGCTCCTCACGGCCCGCGTCGGTGAGTTCGAGTGTCTCGTCGGCCGGGTCGGGCTGCGCCGCGACGGGCTGTACCAGCCCCTCGGCCCGCAGCACCTCAATCGACAAGCCCATCACATCGAGCGACGGCCCGACGATGCGGCTCGCAAATGCGCGCACTTCACGCGCCAATTCGGCATAGGTGTGGGGCTGGATCGCGAGCGTGCCCAGCATGCAAAGGCGCAGGGCCTCGGTCGGGATGAGTGTCTTGTCGCGATACATGCGCTCAGGCCGCCGAACGCAGGTTCAGGCGCGTCCAGACATCCTCGAACGCGGCGACCAGCGCATCCATCATGTCGTCGTCATGCAGCGGGGTCGGCGCAATCCGCAGCCGTTCGGTGCCGCGCGGCACGGTCGGATAGTTGATCGGCTGGACATAGACACCGTGGCGGTCGAGCAACTCGTCGCTGGCAATCTTGCACAGGGCCGCATCGCCGACGAAGACCGGCACGATATGGCTGACGGAAGGCATGACTTCCATGCCGGCGGCGCTCAGGCGGCGCTTGAGGGTCGCCGCCCGCTCCTGATGGCGTTCGCGGATCGAATTGTCGGCTTTGAGAATCTGGATTGCGGTCCGCGCACCGGCCGCCACATGGGGTGGCAGCGAGGTCGAGAAGATGAATCCCGCCCCGTTGGAGCGCACGAAATCGACCAAATTCGCCGACGCGGCGATATAACCGCCGACATTGCCGAACGCCTTGCCGAGCGTGCCTTGCACGATGTCGATCCGATCCATCAGCCCGTCGCGTTCGGCGACCCCGGCACCCCGTTCCCCATACATGCCCACGGCGTGGACCTCGTCGAGATAGGTCAGCGCGTTGTGCTTCTCGGCCACCTCCACGATGTCCGCGATCGGGGCGATGTCGCCATCCATGGAATAGACGGATTCAAACGCCACCAGCTTGGCCCGGTCCGGGTCGACGCCCGACAGGATTTCGTCCAGATGGGCGGCGTCGTTGTGGCGGAAGATGGCCTTCTCGGAGCGTCCGTGGCGGATGCCCTCGATCATCGAATTGTGGTTGAGCGCGTCGGATACGACCAGGCATTCCGGCAGCATCGAGGCGAGTGTGGACAGCGCCGTCCAGTTTGCGACATAGCCCGACGTGAAGAGCAGGGCCGCTTCCTTGCCATGCAGGTCGGCCAGTTCCTCTTCCAGAAGTACGTGATAGTGATTGGTGCCCGAGATGTTTCGCGTGCCGCCGGCGCCCGCGCCGCATTTCTCCAGCGCATCATGCATCGCCGCCAACACGTCGGGGTGTTGGCCCATGCCGAGATAATCGTTGGCGCACCAGACCGTGATGTCCTGGGTGGTGCCGTCGACATACCGAACCGCGCGCGGGAAATCGCCCGATGTGCGCTCCAGCTCCGCGAATTCGCGGTAGCGGCCTTCGGCCCGCAGGCCGTTCAGGTTGTTCGAAAAATGCTTCTCGTAGTCCATCAGCCGGAATCCATCAGCCGGTCTCGACGGTGGGGCAAGCCGCCGACGCTCGATTTACACCCGAAATATAGCAGTCGGGCCGAATTTTTCCATCGCGGCGGCTCGCCGCAGCCATCAGGCCGCGGCGCACTGCCGCCGGGAGATCGTAATGCGCGGTCAGGCGGGCATCCCGGGCGGCGGGTCGCAGGGTTCGGTGTTCATCTTTGCCGGCATCGAAATCTCGATCAGGTCGAAGGTGTCCGACGTGCCGGTCTCATTGTGGGGCACGCCACCGGGGATATAGATGGAATCTCCGGATTCAAGGCGAACCGTGCCGTCGGCGAAGGCGAGGTCGAGCCAGCCGTCGAGCATGTACACGAACTGGCCTTCACAGATATGGGTGTGCCAGCCGGTCGGCTTGACGAGACCTTCCTTGGCGCGAGTGATCTGCACGCGCATCTTGCCGCCGCTGGCCTCCTGGGTGCCGAGATCGATGTAGTCGAAGAAGTTGCGGCGCCCCTCGACGAACTGCGGGTCGTCCTTGCGGCGAACTTCATAGCCGGGCGTCTCGCCATCGGCATCCAATATGACTGCTTCACTCATCGTGTTTGCTCCCTCTTTGTTTCTTCCATCGCGGCGAAACACCGCGCGACCGCCCGATTAAGGGCCTGACGTTGTCCTGTTAGACGAGGCCTTCGGCCTGCACATGTGCCCAGGTTTCGTCGAGCGCCGCCGAGAAGCGCTCCATGCAGACGCCGATCTCGTCTTCCGTGATGATCAGCGGCGGGCACAGCGCGATACCGTCGGACGGCAGGGCGCGCGAGATCAGGCCATGGGCCTGGGTCCGCGCCATCATGCCCGGCGCCACCTTCGCGGCTGGGTCGAACGAACCTCTGTTTTCGGGATCGGGTGATAGCTCAAGTGCCGCGAACAGGCCGACGCCGCGGACTTCGCCGACCAGCGGATGATCGGCGAACGCCTGCATCTGTTCCTGGAAGGTGCCCATCACCGAGCGCACATGGCCCAGCAAATCGCGCTCCTCATAAATGCGGAGCGTCTCCAGCGCCACGGCGGCTGCCACGGGATGTCCGGAATAGGTGTAGCCGGTGTTCCACATGCCGAACTGGTCGCTGCCGTCGCGCAGCACCTGATAGACCTCGTCGGTCATCATCACCGCGCCAATCGGCAGATAGGCCGAGGACAGCGCCTTGGCGATCGACATCAGGTCCGGTTTGATGTTGTAGGTCTCGCAGGCAAACATGTTGCCGGTGCGCATGAAGCCGGTGATCACCTCGTCGGCGATCATCAGCACGTCGTGCTTTTTCAGCACCGCCTGGACCTTCTCGAAATAAGTCGCGGGCGGCGGGATCAAACCGCCGGCACCCATCACCGGTTCGGCGATGAAGGCGGCGACCGTGTCGGGCCCTTCGCTGACGATCAGGTCGTCGATTTCCTGGGCCATCCGGCCCGCAAAATCCTCTTCGCTCTCGCCGTCCTGGCCCTCGCGCCAGTAGTGGGGGGCGGTGACGTGCAAAAACCGCTCCAGCGGCACGTCAAAGCCCTTCTGGGCATATTCGACTCCGGTCAGGCTGGCCGCCGCCAGGGTGATGCCGTGATAGGCCTTCTTGCGGCCGATGATCTTCTTCTTCTCGGGCTTGCCGCGGGCGTTGTTGTAGTACCAGACGATCTTCACCTGGGTGTCGTTCGCCTCGGAGCCGGAGTTGGTGAAGAACACCTTGCCCATATTGTTGGGCGCCATCTGGATCAGCTTCTCGGCGAGATCGATAGCCACTTCGTTGGAGCGATGGGTGAAGCCCTGGATATAGGGCAGGCGGAGCATCTGCTCATAGGCGACCTTGGCGAGGCGCTCCTCGCCGAAGCCCAGTGAGGTGCACCAGAGGCCAGCCATGCCCTCGATATATTCCTTGCCCTGATCGTCATAGACATAAATGCCCTTGCCCTTGTTGACGATGAAGGGGCCGTTTTCCTCATGTACCTTGGGATTGGTGAAGGGGTGCAGGTAATACGCAATGTCGCGTGCGGCCGCGGAATTGGGTGCGAATTGGGTCCGGTCGGACGGTGCCATGGATCTTGCCTTATTGATTTGCCGTGCGTTTCAACCCGAACGTTAAGCGCACGGGGCGATCCCGGCAAGCTTTTGGGGGTTTTCCCCGGTTTTCAGGCGGTTTCCAGGCGTTCGAACCCGTCTTTTCCGGCATTCGGTCCGGCCTGCACCTCGATGAGGGTGAGCGCCCGGTTCTCGGCGGTGGCCAGCGCATGCGCCGCACCGGCCGGGATCGAGATCGATTCCCCCGGCTCCAGCAGATGTTGCACACCCTCCAATGTGACGTCGGCGGTCCCGTCGACGATCATCCAATGCTGGGCCGCGTGCCGGTGACGGCGCAAATTCACGCGCCCGCCGGGATGTAGCGAAATTCGGTTGACGTGGAACCCCGGCCCGGAATTGAGGGTCTTGTACCAACCCCAGGGCCGGTAGACCTCGGGGAAGGTGACGGCTTCCGACCGTCCCGATTTGCCCAGCGCCTCGACGATATCGCGGACATGTTGGACTTCGTCCTTGGGGGCAACCAGCACCGCGTCGGCCGACGCCACGACGACGAAATCCTCGAGCCCGATCGCCGCGACCAGCGTGCCGTCACTGCGCAAATAGCAATCCCGCGAACCGACCTGCACCACATCGCCCACCACGACGTTGCCCGCATTGTCCTTCGCGCCGATCTCCCAGAGCGCGCGCCAGGAGCCCACGTCCGACCAGCCCATATCGACCGGGACCACCGCCGCGCGGCCGGTTTTCTCCATGACTGCATAATCGATCGATGTGGCGGGGGCCGCGCCGAAGGCGTCGGCGTCCAGGCGGAAGAAATCGAGATCCTCGGTGCCGTTTTCGAGCGCGGCCCGGCAGGCGACCCCGGTTTCCGGCGTCAGCCGGTCGATCTCCGCGACCAGCGTGTCGGCGCGGAACACGAACATGCCGCTGTTCCAGAAATGGTTGCCGCCCGAAACGAACGCCTGCGCCGTGGCGAGGTCGGGTTTCTCGACGAAACCATCCACATCGCGCACGCCGTCGATGCCGTCGGCCGGGCCCCCGGCGGCGATATAGCCGAAGCCCGTTTCCGGCGCGCGCGGGGCGATGCCGAAGGTCACCAGCCGGCCGGCCTGGGCGGCCTCGGCGGCGGTGTAGGCAGCCTCGCGGAAGGCCGGGATATTCTGCACGACATGGTCGGACGGCAGCACCAGCATGATCGCATCGGGATCGCGCGCAAGCAGCCAGAGGGCGGCCGCGGCAAGGGCGGGCGCGGTATTGCGCCCCACGGGTTCAAGCAGGATGGCTTGCGCTTCCTGATCCTGACGGCGCAATTGCTCGGCGACCATGAACCGGTGTTCTTCGTTACACACCACGAGCACGGGCGCGAAGCGTTCCGGCACGCACACACGCAAGGCGGTTTCCTGAAGCATCGTCTGGTCGCCCGCGAGCGGCAGAAACTGCTTGGGATAGTCCCTGCGGCTCATGGGCCACAGGCGGGTGCCGGAGCCCCCGGACAGGATGACGGGCGTGATGCGGCTGGTTGCCAATCGAAATCTCCTTCTGACCCGAATGGGGTTGCCTGTCTTAGCTAACCGACTTTTCCGTTGAGGCCAACGCCGGTGTGATGTCGCTGACAAGAAACGTGGATCGCAAGACAGGCAAAATGCGCTGCGTTACCATGCGGGCATGAAGATCACGACGCTTCAGATGAACACCCGCAGCGACAAATCCGCGAACCTTGAACAGGCGCGAACGCTGGCAGCATGTGCTGCGGAGGCCGACGCGCCGGACATGCTGGTTCTGCCCGAAGTCTTCGCGTTTATGGGGAGTTCGGTCGCGGACAAGCGCGCCGCCGCCGAAGAGTTGCCTGAGGCCGGGGCCACGGGCGGGCCAGCCTATGAGACCCTGCGGGGGATGGCGCGCGAACACGGCGTGTTCGTGCATGGCGGCAGTTTCGTCGAGCGCGCAGGCGATGAATTCTTCAACACGACCATCGCCTTTGATCGGTCGGGCAACGAATTGGCGCGCTATCGCAAGATCCATCTGTTCGATGTCTCGACGCCGGATGGCCGGGAATATCGGGAATCGGCCACGTTTGGCGCCGGGCGCGAGATCGTGACCTACGGGGCCGACGACATCACGGTCGGGTGCAGCATTTGCTACGACCTGCGCTTTGCGGAGCTGTACCGCGCGCTCGCCGAGGCGGGCGCGAACGTCGTCATGGTGCCGGCCGCATTCACCCTGCAGACCGGCAAGGACCATTGGGAAGTCTTGTTGCGGGCCCGGGCGATCGAGACCCAGACCTACGTGGTAGCCGCCGCGCAGACCGGCACCTACCACGAGGGAAACGATGAACGCGCGAGCTGGGGGCATTCCATGATCGTTGACCCCTGGGGCCATGTCCTGGCCCAGGCGCGAGAAGGCACGGGGCACGCGACGGCGACGGTCGAACTGGATTACCTCGATCAGGTACGCCAACGTATCCCCGTCGCCCAGCACCGCGTGCTTTGAAGCACGCATCAAGAAACCGGTGCTTTGAAGTACGCGTCAAGAAACACGCACATTAGAGTATGTGCTTGGAGTTGAACGAATTGAGGCCGAGATGAACATCAAGGACGAGATCGCCCGCGATCATGCATTGCTGACCGAGTGGCGCCGGGACTTTCACGCCCACCCCGAACTGGCATTTGAGGAGGAGCGCACATCCGCGCTCGTCGCCGAACGGCTGGAGAGCTTCGGTGTGGAGGTGCATCGCGGCCTGGCCAAGACCGGCGTTGTCGGCCAGCTGAAGGTGGGCACGGGCAATCGCGCGATCGCACTGCGCGCGGATATGGATGCGCTGCCCATGGAAGAGGGCAATGATTTCGCGCACGCCTCGAAGACGCCCGGGAAAATGCATGGCTGCGGCCATGACGGTCACACCACGATGCTGCTGGGGGCAGCCAAATATCTCGCCGAGACCAAGCAATTCGACGGCACGGTGTATTTCGTCTTCCAGCCCGCCGAGGAGGCGGAGGGCGGCGCCGAGGTGATGGTCAAGGACGGCCTGTTTGAAAAGTTCCCGGTGGAATCGATCTACGGGATGCACAATTGGCCGGGCATGCCGGTGGGCGAGTTCGCGGTTGCGCCCGGGCCGATGATGGCCGCGTTCGATATCTTCGACCTGGTGATCAAGGGGCGCGGCAGCCACGCGGCGATGCCCCATCAGGGGATCGACAGCATTGTCATGGCGGCTAAGGTCGTGGATGCGCTGCAGAGCATCACGAGTCGGAACATCGATCCGATCGACTCCCTCGTCGTATCGGTGACGCAAATTCATGGCGGCGACGCCTACAACGTCATTCCCGACGAGGTGATCCTGCGGGGCACGGTGCGATCGTTCAGCGAGACCGTTCGCGACGGGGTCGAGCCGGCGATGCGCCGGATCGCCGACGGTGTTTGTGCGGCATTCGGCGGGACGGCGGAGCTGCGCTACGAGCGGCGTTATCCCGCCACGGTCAACAGCGTGGACGAAACCGAGCAGGCCGAAGCGGCGGCCATGGCCATCGTCGGCGACGCGAATATCGACCGCAGCCCGGTGCCGAGCATGGGTTCCGAGGACTTCGCCTATATGCTGTGCGAGAAGCCGGGCAGTTATGTGTGGGTGGGCAACGGGGCGGGCGAAGGCGGATGCATGCTCCACAATCCGGGCTATGACTTCAACGACGAGATCATCCCGATCGGCGTGACCTACTGGTCGACGCTGGTGGAGCAGGTGCTTCCGGCCGAACGGCAGGATTAGGCGCGCAACAGGCTTAATTCACGTTAACCATATGGCAAGGCTTCGACGGCAATCTGTGTCTCAAGCCTATGTCACTGATTCTACATATCATAATCATCGCGTCCTATTTCGTGCTCGCAAGCGCCGTGGCGCTGGTCGCGCCACGCGTCGTCCCGGGGCTGTCGGCGGATGTCGCACCGCTTGCCGCGGGCATGGTGTTCCTGGCCTGCGCGGTCGCACATCTGATGTTCGCCCAGGCGGACCGCAACCGGCGCCTTATGCAGGAACTGACGGTCGTGCGCCGCCAGACACGGGAAATCGCCGAGGATCTTCTCAATACGCAGACCCAGGCGCTGCAAATGCGCCAGACGGTCGATCAGGCCGGCCGGGCGGGTGAACAGCGCGTCTCGGAGATGGTCGCCGAGGTTAAGGTGCTGCAGGGTTTGATCGAGGTTTTCTCCCGCAAACAGGAAGCGAACGCGCTCGCGGCCGGCGAAATTCAGCTCGCCGAACGGCCGAAATTGGTCGCGGTCGAGGGTGGCAAGGCCGTCAGCGCGCCGTCGGGCGAGGATTTCAGCAACGTCGACGACCCCGAGGTCATCGACATCGTGCGTGAGGCCCTGCGTCTCGACCGGATCGATGTCTATCTGCAGCCGATCGTCAGTCTGCCCCAACGCAAGAGCCGCTATTACGAATGCTATACGCGCATCCGCAGCGAAGACGGCACGGTGATCGGGCCGGGCCAGTATATCGGCGTTGCCGAGCGTGAGGGCATGGTCAGCGCGATCGACAACATGCTGCTGTTCCGGTGCGTGCAGTTGATCCGGCGCACCCAGAAGCGCAACTACGACACCGCGTTTTTCTGCAATATCTCCCGTGAGAGCCTGGGCGACACCGCGTTCATCGGTGACTTCGTCGACTTCGTCTCAGAGAATCCCGACCTGGCGCCGAAGCTTTTCTTCGAGTTCGGCCAGAACGACATCGAAACCGCGCCGCCCGCCACGATCGGCAATCTGGCGCGGCTCGCCGATCTCGGCTTCCGGTTCTCGCTGGACCAGGTGACCCACCTGAACCTGGACATCCATGGCCTCTCGGCCAAGAATTTCCGCTTCGTGAAGGTCGATGCGTCGTTCCTGCTCGACCGAAACGATGAGCTGGTTGGCGATATCGCCCGCCAGGACATCAAGAAGATGCTCGATCGCGATGGCCTCGACCTGATCGTCGAGAAGATCGAGGACGAGCGACAGGTGGTCGAGCTGCTCGATTTCGAGATCGACTATGGCCAGGGATACCTCTTCGGCGAACCCCGGTTGAGCCGTTCCGACTGACGCCCGGGTGCGTTCGTTCGCGCGCGTCGCGAAACGTCACCAATCACGCCACTTTCTTCGGGCCCTTCCTTCGCGCTGCGGGGCATGGCATACGCCTGTCACATCGCGTAGCTAGGATCCGGTCGTCCCATGAAAACAGAATTGCTCCCCGGCTTCGAAAGCCTGTCGGACAAATATGATCACCTGATCGTCGATCTGTGGGGCACCCTGCACAACGGCATTGAGCCGTTGCCCGGTGCCGTTGAGTGTCTGGAGGCCTTTGGCGAGGCCGGCGCGCGGATTGTCCTGCTTTCGAACGCGCCGTTTCGCGTGTCCGGGGTCCATGACGTTTTGGGGCAGATCGGCATTCCCGAAACCATCTACGAGGAAATATTCTGTTCCGGTGAAGTCGCGTGGCGCGCCATCCGCGATCGAACGGACCAGTGGCATGCGAAACTGGGCCGCCGTGCCGCGTTCATCGGGCCGGACCGACACCGGCCCATGCTCGACAATCCGGGCATCGATGCCGCCGCCGAGATCGAGGATGCGGATTTCGTGATCTGCACCGGCCCGCGTGAGCCGGGGCATGTGCTGGCGGACTATATTCCCGAGCTGGAGCGCGCCGCGGCGGCCGGGCTGCCGATGATTTGCACCAATCCCGACCGCGAGGTGTTGCGCGGCTCCGTCCGTGAGATTTGCGCGGGCGCGATGGCCGAGGCCTATGAGGCCCGGTATGGCGGGGACGTGGCCTGGCACGGCAAACCCTACCGGCCCGTTTTTGACGAGGTGCTGCGTTATCTCGGCGATCCCGACCGGCGGCGCGTGCTGATGATCGGGGACGGCCTGCTGACCGATGTCGCGGGTGCCGCGGCGGCGGATATTGATGCCGCCTTCGTTGTCGGCGGCATCGCGGCCGAACGTCTCGGAGCCGCACCCGGCACGTTGCCGGCGCCTGAAAAGCTGGAGGTCTTGCTCGATGAAGTTGGCCAGGCGCCGAGATATGCGATGCCGGGATTGATCTGGTAACGATCTCCCGACGTAGACTGTACTAGATGTATGTGGTCCGGCGGTGCCGGGCTACGCACGCGCGGCCGTTGCGCTGCGCTATCAGGGGAGGGTGGATTTGGGCGTGCATCGCCGCGAATGGGTCTGGTCCTTCGACGCGCCGCCCGAGAAGATCTGGCCAATTCTCTCCGACACGGCCCGGTTCAATGAGGCCGCGGGCCTCCCCAAGCACGACATCACGGAAACCCCCCAGGATGATGGGTCGGTCCTGTTCACCGCCGTCGCGAAACAGGGCCCTTTCACGCTTGCCTGGCGCGAGGAACCGGTGAACTGGGTCGCCAACAAATGGTTCGAGCATCGCCGTCATTTCACCAGGGGCCCGCTGAAGACACTCTGTGCGAGCCTTGAGATCGAACCCGCCGGCGCGGACGGGGCGCACAGTCGCGTGCGCTACCTACTTGAAGCCGAGGCTGCGAATTTTCTCGGTGAGGTAGCGCTGCGGACGGTGTTTTTCAGATCCGTCGACAAGACGTTCGGTGCGCTGATCGGTTCGACCGCGGAGTTTGCCCGCGGTGAGCGCGACACACCCTTTGAGGTTGCCGTGCCCAAGTTTGACGATGCGGCGCGGCAGCGGATCGAGCGGGCTATCGAGGCGATCAACGCCACACCCCATGCGCATGGTCTCGCCGAACGATTGGCCAGGCACGCGACCACCGGGCCGGAAGTGGATGTTGTCAAAATCAGACCCCTGGCGCTGGCGCGCCATTGGAATGCGCCGCCGCGCGACGTGATCGAGGTGTGCCTTGAGGCAACCCGTGCCGGTTTGCTTGACCTGCGCTGGGATATTCTGTGTCCGCGCTGCCGGGTGGCGAAGTCCGTCTCCGCGGGTCTTGATGAGCTGCCGACCGGCGCACATTGCGGCACCTGCAACATCGATTACGAGCGTGACTTCTCCCGCAATGTCGAATTGAGCTTTCAACCCGCGGCTGGAATACGCCCGGTCGCGTTCGGGGAATATTGCCTGTTCGGGCCCATGAGCACGCCCCATATCGTCGCCCAGATCCGTGTCGAGGCCGGGGCCACGCGCGAGCTCGAGGCGTTGTTCGCGGCCGGTCACTATGTGGTGCGGACGCTGGAGGCCGGTCCCGAAGCGGACTTCGATTTCGACAGCGGCGGGTTTCCCGAGATGCGGATTGGCGACGACACAATCGCATGCGGTGCACCCGCCGGGACGGGTGTCCTCCGGTTGGTCAACACATCGGCCCATGACCGCAATGTCGTAATTGAAGAACGCGCCTGGGAACGCGACGCGCTGACGGCCGATCGCGTGACCGCGATGCAGGCGTTCCGCGACCTGTTTTCCGATCAGCTGCTCCGGCCCGGCGACGAGGTCGCGATCCAGCGGGTTACGCTCATGTTCACCGATCTCAGAGGATCGACCGCGCTCTATGAGTCCATTGGTGATGCGCGTGCCTACGGCCTTGTGCGCGATCACTTCGCCTTTCTCACCGGGATCGTGCGCGCGCATGATGGCGCGGTGGTGAAGACCATCGGTGACGCCGTGATGGCGGCCTTCGTCGAACCGGGGCAGGCGCTTGCGGCGGCGCTGGACATCCAGCAGGCGGTGTCGGAGTTCAATCGCAGCCACGCGTCGACCGCGGGTGGGGACAACGTCGTCGCGATCAAGGTTGGCATTCATGAGGGCCCCTGTATCGCGGTCACGCTCAATGACCGGCTGGATTATTTCGGGACCACGGTGAACATGACGGCGCGGCTTGAGGGCCAAAGCCGGGGCGGTGATATCATCATGTCGATGAGCATGGCCGAGGATCCGGCGGTCGCCGCATTGCTCACGGAGCGGAAGTTCAGTGAGGAATCCGCTGAAATGCGGGGATTCGACACCCGTGTGGGATTCCTGCGCATTGACGATGCCGCGCGAAAGTCAACATCGGGCGATCAATAGACCGGCCCCCGGCCACGCACTATACTTTCCGGCCATCGTGGACGAGCACAACGAGCCGGAAAATGGCCGAATTTCCGAAACATACGCTAGCTGACTGGACCGCGCGCGCCGCCGAGGAGCTGCGCGGCCGCGAACCCGACGACCTTGTGGGCGAGACGCCCGAGGGAATCGCGATCAAACCGATCTATTTGGCGGCCGATCTCGAGGACATCGCGTGGCTCGACAGCATGCCCGGTTTTGCGCCGTTCGTGGGCGGTCCCAAGGCGACGATGTATGCCGGCCGGCCATGGACGGTGCGCCAGTATGCCGGGTTCTCCACCGCAGAAGAATCGAATGCCTTCTATCGCAAGGCACTCGAGGGCGGGCAGCGGGGCCTTTCGGTGGCCTTCGATCTGGCCACCCATCGCGGCTACGACAGCGATCATCCGCGTGTGGTGGGCGATGTCGGCAAGGCCGGGGTCGCGATCGACAGCGTCGAGGACATGAAAATTCTGTTCGATGGAATCCCGCTCGACGAGATGAGCGTGTCGATGACCATGAACGGGGCCGTGCTGCCGGTGCTGGCCAGCTACATCGTGGCCGCCGAAGAACAGGGTGTCGGGCCGGAGAAACTCTCGGGGACCATCCAGAACGACATTCTCAAGGAGTTCATGGTCCGCAACACCTATATCTACCCGCCGACCCCGTCGATGCGGATCGTCGCCGACATCATCGCCTACACCGCCGAACACATGCCGCGGTACAATTCGATTTCGATCTCCGGCTATCACATGCAGGAGGCAGGCGCGACGGCGGTGCAGGAACTCGCCTTCACACTGGCCGACGGGATTGAGTATGTGCGTGTGGCAAGCGCGACCGGCCTTGATGTCGACCGGTTCGCACCGCGTCTTTCGTTTTTCTTCGGCATCGGCATGAACTTTTTCATGGAGATCGCCAAGCTGCGCGCGGCCCGCTATCTGTGGTCTCACGCCATGCGCGACCTGTTCGACGCCAGGGACGAACGCTCGCTTATGCTGCGCACCCATTGCCAGACATCCGGCGTGTCCCTGACCGAGCAGGATCCCTACAACAATGTCGTCCGCACCACGATCGAGGCCCTGGCCGCGACGCTGGGCGGGACCCAGTCGCTGCACACCAACTCCTTCGACGAGGCGGTGGCGCTGCCCACCCCGGCCTCCTCGCGTGTGGCCCGGAACACCCAGTTGATCCTGCAGCACGAGGCGGGCATCACCCAGGTCGTCGATCCGATGGCCGGTTCCTACTATGTCGAGAGCCTGACCCATGCTCTGGTCGTGGAAGCCGGCAAGCTGATCGACGAGGTTGAGAAACTTGGCGGGATGACAAAGGCCGTCGAGTCCGGCATGCCGAAGCTGCGGATCGAAGAGGCGGCCGCGCGCCGTCAGGCGCGGATCGATCGGGGCGAAGATGTGATTGTCGGCGTCAACCGGTATCAGCCGGACACGACCGAAGAGATGGACGTGCTCGACATCGACAATACACGGGTTCGCGACGCACAGATCGCCCGGCTCAAAACCGTGCGTGCGGGCCGGGATGCCGACCGGTGCAAGGTGGCACTCGATGCGATTACCCGAATCGCGCAATCTGGCGACGGCAATCTGCTCGCAGCGTGCGTTGATGCCGCGCGGGCGCGCGCCACTGTGGGGGAAATGTCGGATGCGATGGAAGAAGTCTTTGGCCGGCACAGGGCGACCGTGAAGTCGATTTCGGGCGTCTATGCTGCGGCCTATGAAGGCGATGAGGGCTTTCGCGAGGTGCTCGACGACGTCTCGGCGTTCGCCGAGGAAGAGGGGCGACGGCCCCGCATGCTGGTCGTCAAGCTTGGCCAGGACGGCCACGACCGGGGCGCCAAGGTGATCGCGACCGCCTTTGCCGACCTTGGCTTCGATGTCGATGTCGGGCCGCTGTTTGCAACCCCGGAAGAGGCCGCGCAGCAGGCGGTCGAGAATGATGTCCACATCATCGGTGTGTCGACCCAGGCCGCGGGGCACAAGACCCTGGTGCCCCAGCTGGTCGCCGCGTTAGAGGCCGCACATGCAGACGATGTCGTCGTGATTTGCGGCGGGGTCATTCCGGCCAAGGATTACGACTTCCTGAAAACCAACGGTGTCTCGGCGATCTATGGCCCGGGCACGAACATCCCGGCTGCTGCGCGCGAAGTCCTTGATATGGTCCGGGCGCGCCGGCGCGAAGCGGCCTGATGTCCGAAACCCACGACGAGTGGCCGTCAGACGAGGACGCGTACCGGCCTGACGAGGTGCCGGAGGCGGGCACGCCGGCACGCCGCCGGCGCATAAACTATGTCGGCTGGCTGTTGAGCCTGGCCGGGGTCGGCTGGCTCATCTATTTCACGCTGTTCATCGGTCGCAGCATCGGCTGGGGCCTCATATCGCAACTCCTGCCCCACGAGGTCGGCGGCCTCGTTGCCGGGCTGCTGGTTCCGCCGGCTATATTCTTCACCCTGGCGGCGATGACGTCGCGCCGGCAGCGGCTGAAAGACATGCTGACGGCGCTGGAGGGCCAGGTTGCGCGGTTGGAGGCCCCGTTCTCCCATGCGAATTCAGAACTGTCCGAACTCGGGGAGATGCTGGTCCTCTACGGGCAGGCCCTCGACGAGGCGGTCGCCAATGCGCGCAACCAGATGGCGGAGGTGCGCGGCGGCTTCGGGCGCGAGGCGGCCGAGCTGGAGTTGATCGCCGACGCACTTCGATCTTTGATGATAAAGACCAATGAGGCGGCGGGCGATCAGACCCAGCAGCTGGCGCAAATGACATCGCAGGTCGCGGCCAATCGCGAGGAAATTCGCGGGATCGGGCAGGGCGAGGCCGAGGTGATCGATGACGCCTCGCGCCGGGCGGCCGAGGTGGTGCGAGAACTCGTGACCACGTTGCGCGACCAGATTGAAACGATCGAGGCCGGGTTCCAGGAAGCCGTGACGAACACGGTCGGGCGCGTTGCCGGGGCCGGGGACAGCGCGGCGGATGAAATTCGCGGGGCGGCCGCGCAGGTCGTCGACCGCACCCAGGCGGTCGTCGACGCGGTCACCCAGCAGGCCGGGAACGCGAGTGTCGCGATCAGCGATGCGGGCAGCCAGGCGGCCGGGGCCATCGCGCAAGCCACCGATGATGCGTTGGCCCGGAGCCGCACCATGGGCGAGGAGCTGGAGCAACGAGCCGCCGATGCGGGTGCAGCGTTCGAGGCGGCGATCGCGCGTGCGTCGGATAAGCTGGCTGCGATGTCGGAAGACGCGGTGGGCCACGCGGACCGTTTGATGCAGGAAATATCCGGCCAGATGGACCAGACGGGGGCCGCGCTGGAACGGGTGGCGTCGGCGATGGCCGGCCAAATGGCGCAAGTGACCCAGAATGCGGGCCAGCAGGCACGTGAAATGAATGAGGCGGCTGTGTCAGAGATGGCCCAGACGGCGCAAGCGCTGGGGGCGAGTGTCGCGACCATCCGGCAGCAGACCGAGGGCATGACCGCCGAGCTGCGTGAACAGGCGGACGCATTCGCGGCCATCTCGCGGTCGAGCATCGAGCAGGTGGACGCGGCGAGCGAACGCTTGCATGGTTTTGCAGATGATCTGACGGCTGCCGGCGAGAGCGCAGATGAAAAAGGCCGTGCGTTGGGCGACACATTCCGCAGCGAAGCGCATGCGCTTGAGAATGTGGCGCGGAATGCATCCATTGAGGCCGAACGCCTGTCCTCGGAATTGCGCGATGCTGCGGCAGCCCTGTCGGCGTCGACCACGCAGGTGAGTGCGAGCACCACCGAAGCGCGCGAAACGCTCGGCGAGCATACGCAGTTGGTGGAGGCGGCGTTTGCCCAATCCATGAGCCGGGCACAGCAGACGCGCGATGAAATCGTGGCGCAGCGTGACATTTTGGAATCGGCGGCGGATGCGGGCCTGGCGCGTATCACCGCCATTCGCGACACGTTGGGGGACAGCACCCAGGCGCTCGATCAGGCTGCCGACCGGGCAAGCGGGCAGCTGCGAAATCTCCGTGAGCAGCTCGGAAACGACCAGCACTTCATGTCGGAGATTGTCAACGGAGCCGAGAGCCGGCTGACGGCCCTGGGTGAGGCGCTGCGTGCGGGCGCGGGTGAAATAACGGAGGCGTCCGAGACAGCCGAGGGTGCCGCGCGCGGCGCGCACGAGGCCTTGCGTCGCCAGTCGCAGGAGCTGACGAATGCGAGCGTCACGGCCGGTGCGCGGGCCGAGGCGCTTGGTGAATCTCTGACTCAGCACACCGAGGCCCTGCATCAGTCTGCGGCCGAATCTCTGGCCCGGCTGTCCGAGGTCCGCGACCTTATTCAGCGCGAAAGTGAGGCGGTTGAGGCCAACGCCCGCGTCGCGATGGAGGGGCTTTCCGATGTGGCGGGGGCCCTGCGTCAGCGTCGTGAAGATTTGACGACCAGCACGGAAGAGATGCGCCGCGCGGCAAGTGAGACCGAGGAATCGCTGGGTGCGCGAAGCCGCGACGTGCGGGAAACGGTGGAGGCGATTCTCGAACGCTGGCGCGAATTGGGCGATATGCTGGTGGGCCGTGCGGAGACCCTGCGCGAGACGGGCGAGAGTGCGGTCGCCCGGGCCGAGGTCACCATGCAAACCCTCGACCGGCACACGGGTGAGCTGTCGACCTCAGCCGACAGATTGGAGGGGCGTGTCGACGGACTGCGCGACCAGCTGCGCGAGCAGGCACGTGACATGCAATCGGCGATCGATCAGGTGGCCGAACGATCCGAATCCATCGCATCGACATTCCGTATGCAGGAGCGTGCGCTGATTGAAGCGGCCGACGAGGCGGGCCGGAAGGCCGATGAAGTGCGTGTGGCGTATATCGATTCGAACCGGGGTGTGTTTCTGCACACGGTCAACAGAGTGCTCGACACGTTGGGCTCTCTGGGTATCGAACTGGACGGCATCCTCGAGGGCGATGTCGCGCCGGACATCATGCGCCGGTTCGCGAAGGGGGATCGCGGTGTGGCCTTGCGTCGGATTTCCGCCCGCGTGAAGGACCCCATCGCGTTGAACCGGGTGCGCGAGTTGTACGAGGACGATGATGCCTTCCGGACGCTGGCGAGCCGGTATCTCCGCGAATTCGAACGCCTGTTGACCCAGGCCGGCGAGGCCGACCCGGACGAACTGCTCAGCGCCAGTCTGCTGACCGCAGACGTGGGCAAGGCCTACCTGCTTCTGTCGCGGGCCGTTGAGCGCCACAAATAGGCAGTTTCCCCGGAACACACTTCGGTGCCGCGACTGACATTCGTCAGGCGAATGAGGCTGTCTCTATCCAATTGTATGATGCGGATAAATAGTAAGTGCCAAATGAAAATGAATACATGTATAATAGTATAAATCGTTAAACCATTAGGGCATAATCCATCTAAGTGGAAAGAAGTTATAGGATAGGGTTTCCAAATGGAAGGTGAGTTAGACGGCATTGACCACAAGTTGCTTGATCTGGTTCAGGCGGATGCGCGTTTGTCGTTTCGCGAGATCGGCCGGCGGATTGGCATGTCGACACCGGCCGTGGCCGACCGCATTCGCCGGCTCGAGACGGCGGGCGTCATCATGGGATATGCGGCCCGGGTGGACCGGGCTGCGCTTGGCCGTGACATCGGTGCGTTTATACGTCTCACGGTGTCGGACAATGACTTCCAGCGCGTCTCCGGCTTATGCCGCTCCCTGGACGCAGTTGTGGAGTGCCATCACATCACCGGCGAAGACAGCTTTGTTGTTCGCGTGGCGGTCGCGTCGATTGCCGAACTCGAGGATGTTATTTCCAGATTTCGCAAGATCGGCTCCGCCCGGAGTTCGGTCATTCTGTCGTCCGCAGTCGACGGCAAGCCCGCGCGTGCAGACAGCGCATTGTTGGCACCGGCGACGGCACGCTAGATTACGGATATGGCGGACATCGAGAAGAGCCCATCGGTCGACGATCCCGCGCAGCTGGCGGCGGCGGTCTGTGCGGGCAATCGCCGGGCGTTGGCGCGCGCAATCACGCTGATCGAATCGACCCGTGGGGATCATCGCGACCAGGCCGAGCGGTTGCTCGAACATCTGCTGCCGCACACCGGCGGCGCAGCCCGGATCGGGGTGTCCGGCGTGCCCGGTGTCGGCAAATCGACGTTCATCGAAGCCTTCGGACTGAATTGGATCGCCGCCGGCCACAAGGTCGCCGTGCTCGCCGTGGATCCGTCCTCACAACGCAGCGGCGGTTCGATCCTCGGCGACAAGACGCGTATGGAGCAGCTCTCCCGCGCGCCGGAAGCGTTCATCCGCCCCTCGCCAACCGCGGGGACCCTGGGCGGTGTTGCCCGGCGCACCCGCGAAGTTTTGCTGGCCTGCGAGGCCGCCGGGTTCGATGTGGTGCTGATCGAAACGGTCGGTGTCGGCCAATCGGAAACCGCCGTCGCGGATCTGGTCGACATGTTTCTGCTGTTGTTGTTGCCGGGCGGCGGTGACGAGCTTCAGGGCATCAAGCGCGGGATCATGGAGCTGGCCGATCTGGTGGTCGTCAACAAAGCGGATGGGGATATGGCGGCTGCCGCACGACGATCTGCCGCGGAATACGCCAACGCGATCCGGCTGCTGCATCCTACGACATCCGACTGGATACCGCCGGTGCTGACCTGCTCGTCGCTGGAGAATGCGGGCATCGACGAGATTCGCGAGATGACGCAGAAGTTTCGCCGGCAGGTCGAGGCCAGTGGCGCGCTTGAGCAGCGACGGTCCGCCCAGGCCCGGCGATGGATGTGGGGCGAGGTCGATGAGCAATTGTTGGCGGCGTTTCAGCGTCATCCTGCGGTCCGCGCAAAGCTGGATTCCCTCGAGCGGCAGGTCTCCGAGGCGGAGATCACACCATCCGCGGCAGCCCAGGCGCTTCTTGAGGCATTTCGCGGCGCGTGAATCATCGCGGCAGCGGGCTTGACCGGGCCCCCGCCATCGCCTAAAAACACGGCCGGTCGCGCCGGTTTCGGCGCGTTAGCTGTTCATGGAGCGAGTACTATGTCGCGCCGCTGCGCCATTACAGGCAAAGGTGTGCTGACCGGAAACAACGTCAGCCACGCCCACAATAAGACCCGCCGCCGGTTCCTGCCGAACCTGCAGACGACGATGCTTTACAGCGAGACGCTGTCACGTGGTGTCCGCTTGAATTTGTCGGCACGTGCCATTCGCACCATCGAACACAAGGGTGGTGTCGATGCGTTTCTGCGCGTTACGTCGGCATCCAAGCTGCCGCGTGAGCTGCGCAGCATGAAGCGTGATCTTGAGAAGAGGGCGGCTGAGGCCGCCTGACCGCGACCCGATCCGGTCACGCCGAAAGCCCGCGTTTCGCGGGCTTTTTTGCGCCTGCAGCGTATATGATCGCCCCCCGATATGATTGCGCGCCGAATATGAGTGCGCAACGACAACCCGGTTAGAACCGAAAATGACTGACTATCCCGGTTTCGCATTCGAGGTGACCCGCACGGTGACGGGGCAGACCGGTTGGCCCGGTGCGGCGCGGCGTGGCCGCATCACCACGCCCCACGGGGTGATCGAGACACCGGCCTTTGTGTTTTGTGCGACCCGTGGCGCGTTGCGCGGTGTGTTGCCCAGCCAGGCGCGGGCCGAGGCAACCCAGATCATTCTCGGCAATACTTATCACCTGATGCTTCAACCTGGTGCCGAGCGTGTGGCGGCACTTGGTGGTCTGCACAAGATGATGGGCTGGGACGGGCCGATGCTCACGGATTCGGGTGGTTTCCAGATTTTCTCATTGGGCCGGGGTGGGGGTGAAAAGGAAATCAAGGGCAGCCGCACCGATGTCCGTGATCCTTCCCTGCTGGCGATCGACGAGGCCGGAGCGTCGTTCCGGTCGTATGTCGATGGCGCGAAGATCACCCTGACGCCGGAAGATTCGATCCGCATTCAGCGCCAAATCGGTGCCGATATCATACTCGTCCTTGATGAATGCACGCCCTATCACGTCGACCGCGACTACACGGCCCAGTCGATGGAGCTGACCCATCGGTGGGCGCAGCGCTCGATCACGGCCTTCGGGGAGGCGGAGGTGGGCTCCGCAGGGCCGCAGGGGCTCTACGGCATCGTCCAGGGCGGCGTTTACGAAGATCTCCGCAAGGCAAGCGCCGAGTTCACGGCGGCCCAACCCTATTTCGGTTATGCGGTGGGTGGATGTCTCGGCGGCACGCCGGAAGAGATGGATGATGTGGTGGCCCTCGCCATGGCGCCGCTGAACGCTGCGGCCTCGACGCCGCGCCCGATCCATCTGTTGGGCGTTGGCAGCGTGCGTGATGTCTGGAACGGGGTGGCCAAGGGCATCGATACGTTCGACTGTGTCAATCCGACGCGGCTGGCACGCCATGGCAGCGCCTATCTGAGGCCGGGCCTCGGGGAGACGGAGAACGGCCGCGAATTCATCAACATTAAGAACGCGCGGTTCCGCGACGACAGCACGCCGCTCGATCCGGAATGTGATTGCACAACATGCGCCAGCGTTTCGCGCGCGTATCTGCATCACCTCGTGAAGGCCGGTGAATTGAACGCGGTGTCGCTGCTGGCGGTACACAATGTGCGGTTCATAAACCGTTTGCTCGAAGACGTGCGGGCCGCGATCGACAATGATGATTACGCCGCGCGGCGGGCCTATTGGATCGACGGGTGAGCGCGCGTCCTGTCTAGGGCAGCAGTTCGAACATCAGCAGCAAGTTGCGCTGGTCATCCGAGAAGTTGTTGTCGCTTGCGAGATAGATCAGGGTCTGTCCGCGCCCGGCGGAGCGCGCGGTCACAGCTTCAAAATTCTCGGTCACGAACGGTGACTCGAGCCGGGCGATTTCCGTCGTTTGGATCGGCGCGCCCGGGCGGAGGGAACGCCGTGCGATGCGGGCGATCCGCGACCCCACGTCGCCGGGAGGCGTAAACCGGCGTTCGATCACCACGATGTCGCCGTTGGGCAGCAGGGCCGCGCCGGTCGGCTTGTAGGGCGGAAACAGCGTGTAGGCCATAGGCGTCCAGTCGGCGCCGTTTCCCAGCCACGCAAAGGTGAATGCGCGGCTGGTCGCGAGATCTTCCGCGATCAGGAGGATTTTCTTGTCATGGGTCTCGGTCGCCGCTTCGATGCCGCGGTTCGAGCGCGCGCGTTCCAGCCCGGGCGGGGCATTCAAAAGACGCGGGGAGGCCCGCAGCGGGGCAAAGGATGCCGGGAAGTGCAGCAGTCGGTGATTGCGTTCGAAGGCGACGAGCCAGCCGCCGTTGGGCATGCGCGCGATTGCTTCGATGTCCGAATTCCGGTCATCCTCGATCGAGCGTCCGACGGCGCCGATCACAGGCTCCAGATCGACGAGCTTGGCAGCGGACAGGTTGCCGGCCAGATCATATTCGAGGAACAATTCGGCCCGATGCCCGCGATCGGTGAGCACGGTCAGAGTGCGTCCGCCAGAGCCGATTTCCATCGCCGAGATGCCGCCGAACCGGGGGTCGGCGAAGTTCATCTCGATCCCGCCGCGCCAGACCAGGCGGCCGACGCGATCCTGATCGCGCAACCCCTCGTGCAGCGAAATCGGCGTGGTGTCGGCCAGCGCCGGCGGTGCCGCGAATGCGGCGAGAAACAGCAAAGATAAGAAAAGCCGGATCATGGTTCGTTTATAACCGCATTCCGCGGCACAAACATGGCCGATCTGCAGACTTAGGCGACGCGCCGGGCCCCACCGCGGGGCCGGCCCCGTGTCGAATTGTCTTCCTCGTCGAAGAGTTCGGCCAGCTGATCCATGACCGTGCCGCCAAGCTGCTCCGCATCGACGATCGTGACTGCGCGTCGGTAGTAGCGGGTCACGTCATGGCCGATGCCGATGGCGAGCAGTTCGATGGGCGAGACTGTCTCGATCCATTCGATGATCTGACGCAGGTGACGTTCCAGATAATTGCCGGCATTTACCGACAGCGTGGAATCGTCAACCGGCGCACCGTCGGAGATAATCATGAGAATACGACGCTGTTCCGTGCGCGCAAGCAGACGATTGTGGGCCCATAACAGGGCCTCGCCGTCGATATTTTCCTTGAGCAGTCCTTCGCGCAACATCAGGCCGAGATTTTTGCGGGCCCGGCGCCAGGGGGCGTCGGCGGATTTGTAGATGATATGCCGCAGGTCATTCAAACGGCCCGGATTGGCGGGCTTGCCCGCCGCGAGCCAGTTCTCACGCGCCTGGCCGCCTTTCCAGGCGCGGGTGGTGAATCCGAGTATCTCGACCTTCACGCCGCAGCGTTCGAGCGTACGCGCCAGGATATCGGCGCTCATGGCCGCCACGGAGATCGGGCGGCCGCGCATGGAGCCCGAATTGTCGATCAGCAGGGTCACAACCGTGTCGCGGAAGTTCGTGTCCTCTTCCATCTTGAATGAAAGCGGATGTGCCGGATTGGTCACGACGCGGGTCAGGCGTGCGGTATCGAGCATCCCTTCCTCGAGGTCGAATTCCCAATTCCGCGTCTGCTTTGCCATGAGGCGACGCTGCAGGCGGTTGGCGAGCCGCGAAATGACACTTTGCAAATGGCCGAGCTGCTGGTCGAGCTGCTGACGCAGGCGTGAAAGTTCATCGGGGTCGCAAAGGTCGGGGGCCTCGACGATTTCGTCGAATTCCGTCGTGAATGCGCCGTAGATAAACTGTTCGCCCTGGTTGTGGCCGTATTCGGGCGGGCGCCAGGGCTGACCCGGCGCGTCGGGATCTTCGTCGCCGGCACCCGCTTCCATGTCGCCGTCGCCATCGTCGAACGGCATGTCCGTTTCTTCGCTCTCGGCACCGGCTTCATCGTCTTCACCCTCGCCATCCATGGCGCGCGCTTCGCCGTCGCTTTCACCTTCGCCGGTGCTCTCGCCGTCGGTGTCGTCCTGATCCTCGCCTGTGCTGTCGTCATTGTCCTGATCGGCCGCCATCTCTTCATCGGCAAGGCCAAGGTCGGAGATCATTTGCCGGACGACGTCTTGGAAGGCGATCTGATCGTCCAGGCTGTCGCCGAGATTCGAAAACGCCGCGCCGATCTTCGATTCGACGAACGGCCGCCACACATCGACCATCTGGCGGGCCGACGGCGGCGGGGTCGCGCCGGTCAGAGCTTCGCGCACCAGAAGTGCCACGGCTTCGGACACCGGCGCCTGCTCGCGCTGGGTCACCCGGGCATACCCCTTGTCCCGGCAGCGCATTTCCAGCGCCGCGCCCAGATTGTCGGCGACGCCGGACATGCGGTTGGCGCCGATCGCCTCCACCCGTGCCTGCTCGACCGCGTCGTAGAGAGCGCGTGCGGCCGGTGCCGAGGGGAGCCTCGTTTGATGCAGTTCACTGTTGTGGTGGCGCAGGCGCAGCGCCATGGCGTCGGCTTCACCGCGTACGACGCTGACCTCTTCGGCCGGCAGGTCGCGGTTCGGCAGCGGCAGGCGTGCCTCCTCGCCGCTGATACCCGGCGCGTCAGGTGTAAATGAAACCGTCAGTTCCGGTTCACGGGCCATGGCGCGCATGGCCGCGGCCGTGACACGCCGAAACTCTTCGACCGGTCCGTCGTTGCTGCCTCTGTTCGATCCCGCCATCGGCGTCTTACTGAGTAGGGGCCGGTGCGACCACGCCGTCTTCGAGGTCGGTCCCGAAGCAGCGCTGATAATACTCGGCCACCGTCGTTCGCTCGACCTCGTCGCACTTGTTCAGGAACGTGACCCGGAAGCCCAGCGAAATCGATCCGAAGATCTCCGCATTGTCGGCCCAGGTGATCACGGTGCGCGGGGACATGACGGTGGAGATGTCGCCGGCAACGAAGCCCGACCGTGTCAGGTCGGCGGTTGCGACCATGGCGGAAATTTTTTCGCGGCCTTCCTTGGTGTCATAGGCTGGGCATTTCGCCACCACAATATCGACCTCCTGCTCATGCGGCAGGTAGTTCAGCGTTGTGACGATGTTCCAGCGGTCCATCTGCGCCTGGTTGATCTGCTGGGTGCCGTGATACAGGCCCGTCGTGTCGCCCAGGCCCACAGTGTTGGCCGTGGCGAAGAGCCGGAAGCTCGGATGTGGACGGATGACCTTGTTCTGATCGAGCAGGGTCAGCTTGCTGTCGGCCTCCAGCACGCGCTGGATCACGAACATGACGTCCGGTCGGCCGGCATCATACTCGTCAAACACGAGCGCGCAGGGATGCTGCAATGTCCAGGGCAGCAGGCCTTCGCGAAACTCGGTGACCTGGACGCCGTCGCGCAGCACGATCGCGTCCTTGCCGATCAGGTCAATGCGGCTGATGTGGCTGTCCAAGTTAACCCGGACGGTCGGCCAGTTGAGGCGCGCGGCGACCTGTTCGATATGCGTTGATTTCCCGGTGCCGTGATAGCCCTGGATCATCACCCGGCGATTGTGGGCAAAGCCTGCGAGGATCGCGAGCGTGGTGTCATGGTCGAACCGGTAGCTCTCGTCGAGCGCCGGCACATGAACGGTTTCCTCAGAGAAGGCCGGAACCTCCATATCGGAATCGATCCCGAAAACCTGCCGCGCCGACACCTTGATGTCGGGCTCCGGGTTGACGGGCATATCGGCACTTGTAATCGATTCAGTCGCTTCCATAATCCGGTCCACTTTCGTCAAATTTTCTTCGTGCGGAGCGGCCCCCTCAGGGGCCGACCGATTGCATTAACATTGCGTAGGCTTGGTTGATCGCCTTGAGACGTTCTTCCGCCAGCTTGTCGCCGCCATTCGCGTCAGGATGGTGCTGTTTGACCAGCTCCTTGTAGCGCCGCTTTATAGCGTCTGCGGTCAGCGGTGGCGACAATTTCATTATAGCAAGGGCGTCAACCGTTTCGGAGTCCATCCCGGCGGTTTTTGCCCCCGCGGCCGTCTCGGCATCCGACTCGAAAAATCCGAAATCATCCCGGATGCCCTCGCCGGGTCGTTTGCCGTTCAACGGCCATGTCGGCCGGTGCCAGAACGTGGTGCCGTGCCGGTCGTTTTCGATTTCGTCCTCCGACATCCCGGCATAGTAATTCCACGAACTGTTATATGCGCGCACATGATCGAGGCAGAACCAGATATATTCGCGCACGTTGTCGCGTGACTTCGGCGCCCTGAATTCGCCCGGCAGTTCGCAATTGTCCTGTGCGCACACGCGTGGGGCAGCGCCGCTGTCACCGCCTTCGGTGAGCAGTTCGTCCAGGTCGATGGGTTTGCGCCGCCTCGTCATGCGCGGAATATGTCTGGTGGACCTGCCCGAGGCAATAACCGCCCACAAATACGTTAGGGAGTTCAAACGTTGGAGGAATCGATGAATCGCGCAGAACGCATCCGGGCCGCCCTTGAGCGCGGATTAGATGTCCGTCAGATCGAGGTGCGGGACGACTCGCACTTGCATGCCGGCCATGCGGGTGCCCGGCCTGAGGGCGAAACACATTTTGATATTGTGGTCGTGAGCCCTGATTTTGCCGGGCAGTCGCGCGTGGCCCGTCAAAGGTCCGTCTACGCCCTGCTTTCCGGGGAATTTCAGGGTGGTTTGCATGCGCTTTCGATACATGCCCTGACCCCAGACGAGGCCAAGAACGCAACAAATTGATACAAAACACATGTATCTGTTGCAAACGCGCTGCCTGCGTTCTACCGTATGCCCAGTCATAATTTGCTGACCCCGATGGGGTCGAAAGGGCAGCCAAAATGCTTGTAAATCGCAACATCACAGTGGGTTCGTTGCGCACCAGCGTGCGGTTGGAACCCCAGTTCTGGGAAGCCTTATCCGATATCGCGGTCCGCGAACGGCTCACGGTCGATCGCCTTTGCACCATCATCGACGCCAATGCCGGTGAATTGGGGCGCACGGCGGCGATCCGTGTCTTCATCGCCAGTTATTTTGCGGAAATCCGGACCCGTGAGAGCCTCTCGGCGACGGTGAATTCCCCGTCGACGATCGAGCGGCCGGCGCCGTTTACGGCAACCTTTGTTCCTGTGACACGGGCCGTCGGATAGGCGCATACGGCTGACGGGCTACCGGCTACCAGCCAGACCGGCGCGCTTAATCGTGCGCGGGCCCTTCATAATGGTCGGGCCAGAACTCCTTCACCTTCGGACCGTCACTGCGGAACGCGTGGCAGGTGTTCAGCAACCGCGGCGGGCGCGTTGAAACCCTTTCGCCTTCCGGTTGCGCCTTGTTTTTGAGCGGATAGATCGTCTGGAACGCCGTGGTGGCGACGGGCCCGAGCATTTCCACGATATGGGTGCATCCCTCGACGCCGCCGACGCGGTCGCGCACCCGCTTGCGCCAGCCCGGACCGATGCTGACGCCCACGAGCCGCTCGAAGTTCGGTGCGACCTGCTTGCAGACGGAGAACGGGCTGTATTCGGTCGTGGCTTCGACGCCGTGAATTTTGAGGTCGTCGTCGACGGTCAGGCGAATCCACATCTCATGCACCGGTTCACCGGGCGGTACGTCACCGCGTTCATTGTTGTGAAAGGTGTAGGTCTTCACGTCGACGAGGCGACCCTCGATATCCCACAGCCCGTCTTTGCGCCGGTAGCCGTTGCACTCGACCGTTCGGTTGTGAATATGTTCGCGCTCCGCCGGGCTCGACAGTGGCATCGGATCAATCCTCGCAGAAAATGGTATCGGGCGGGACTACAGGTTTACGCCCCGCCCGGTCAAGAACGTACCCGCGCGGTTACGCGGGAGGCGTGTCGCCACCGTCTCCGTCGGTCTCGCGCTGTGTGATACGCAGCGAGCGCAGCTGATTGCCGTTGCGCCGCAGGATATCGATCTTCAGGCCCTCGATGTCGAAGCTCTGTCCCTCTTCGGGGATGAACCGCGCTTCGTGCAGTACGAGGCCGGCAATGGTCGAGGCCTCCTCGTCGGGCAGGTTCCAGTTGAACTCCCGATTCAGGTCCCGGATGGTCACGCGGCCGTCGACGATGTACGTGTCGTCGGTCTGGCGGCGCATGCCGGGAACGGGAATGTCGTGCTCGTCGTCGATCTCGCCGACGATTTCCTCGATGATGTCCTCCAGGCTGACGACTCCCTGCAGCGCCCCATACTCGTCGACCACGAGGGCGAAATGCTCACGCCGGTCGCGGAACTCGTGCAGCTGACGCAGGCAGTCGGTTGATTCCGGCACGAACCAGGGTTCGGAGGCCACCGCGCGGACATCGATCTCGTCGATATGGCCGTCATGGCTCTGGACTTCGCGCAGCAGCGCCTTGGCGTGGACCACGCCGACGATGTTGTCCGGGTCGTCGACATACAGCGGAACGCGTGTGAACGGACAGTCCAGAACCATGGCCACGATCTCGCTGGCCGACAACCCGGCGTCGACCATCTGCACATCGGTACGATGGGTCATGATCTCGCCGACCTCGACATCGTCGAGATCCATGACGCCGCCAAGCATCAGACCCTCATGGGCGGACACGGTGTTGGTATCGGCATGCAGGCGGATGGCGCCGCGCAATTCCTGTTCGCGCACGGCATCTCCTCCGGAGGAAACTTTTTCACCCATCAGCCGCAGGAGCAGCCCGACGACCGCCTCGATCGCGCGCGACAGCGGCGACAGCGCGATGACGACGAACCGGATCGGTCGCGCCACGGTGATCGCAACATCATCGGCATGCCGGATGGCATAGGTCTTCGGCAGGACCTCGGAGAAGATCACGACAAGCGTCGTCATGGCGATCGTCGCATAGGCGACCCCGGCGTCGCCGAACAGGGTGATCATCATGCTGGTCGCGAGCGCTGATGCGAGAATGTTGACGATGTTGTTGCCGATCAGGATGCCGCCAATCAGGCGCTCCTGCTGGGCGTGCAAGAGGTTGACCGTCCCCGCGCGCCGGTTGCCCTCGCTTTCGAGTTGGTGCATGCGCGGACGCGATGCGCCCGTCAGCGCCGTTTCGGACCCGGAAAAGAACGCCGAAAGCGCCAGCAGAATGATGATTCCGATGACGGTCAGGGTGAGGGGATCAGTCATGATGTTTTGACCTGTTTGAGATGTGTCAGGCGGCGGTCGCCATCTCGGATAGGAGGCGGAATACGTCGTCCACCGCCACCTCGTTGGTGACGAACGTGTCGCCTATGCCGTTCGCCAAGATGAAGGAGATACGCCCTTCCTGGACTTTCTTGTCGCGTCCCATATGCGCCAGCAATATGTCCGCATCCCAGCCGGCGCCGGGGTGCCGGGGGAAGCCCGTGGGCAGGCCGGCGGCATCGAGATGGGCGCGCACCCGGGCAGCATCCGCAGCTGTGCAGAGCCCTATCCTTGCCGAGAGCTCGAACGCCAGCACCATGCCGATGGACACGGCCTCGCCATGCAGCAGCCCGGCGCCGTAGCCGGTTTCCGCTTCCAGGGCGTGGGCGAAGGTGTGGCCGAGGTTCAGCAACGCCCGCCGTCCCGTCTCGCGCTCGTCCTGGTTGACGATTTCGGCCTTCATTTCGCACGCGCGCTCGATGGCATGGATCTGCGCCGCGGCGTCGCCGCCGAGGATTGCGGCGGCGTTGGCCTCGAGCCATTCGAAGAAATCCGCGTCACCGAGCAGGCCGTATTTGGCCGTTTCCGCATACCCGGCGCGCAGTTCCTGGGCCGGCAGTGTCTTGAGGGTGTCGGTGTCCGCGACCACCAGCCGCGGCTGGTAGAATGTTCCGACCAGATTTTTGCCGTGCCGGGAATTGATCGCGGTCTTGCCGCCGACGGAGCTGTCGACCTGGGCGAGCAGCGACGTGGGAACTTGCACGAATTCGACGCCGCGCAGCGCGATGCTTGCGGCGAACCCGGTGAGATCGCCGATCACGCCGCCGCCGAGCGCGATTAGCACGCTGCCCCGTTCGAGGCCGCCGTCGATCAGGTTCTCGAGCAGATCTTCCAGCTGGGCAAAGGATTTTGTGGCTTCGCCCGCCGGGAGTGTGATTGTCCGTGTCTGGTGGCCGGCCTGCGCCAGCGCGGCTTCAAGACGCGCGGCATAAATCGGTCCGACATTCGTATCGGTGATGATGATCGCCCGGCGCTCACCAAGTCGTTCGGCGAGCAACGCACCGGCCTGCCCAATCAGCCCGGGGCCGATCGCGATATCGTAGGAACGCACACCCAGATCAACCCGGATGGTTCGCGTGCTGTCAGCCGAATTGTTCATTGTGCGGGCAATGCCTCTGTCCTGTCCCTGAATGTCGTGAGCGCATCCACCACACGCTCGACAGTTTCTTCGGGCGGGCCGTCGTCGCTCTCGACGACAATGTCCGCCTGCGCATAGACCGGATGGCGGGTCTCCATCAAGCTTTCCAATGTGTCCGCCGGATCCCCATTGTTGAGCAGCGGGCGATTGGTGCGCCGGGATGTCCGCCGCACCAGCGTGTCGAGATCGGCGCGCAGCCACACCGAAATGCCCGAATGCGCGATGGCGGTGCGGGTTTCTTCGTCCATGAACGCGCCGCCACCCGTCGCCAGGACCATGGGGTCGCCCTCGAGAAGCCGCGCGATCACCCGGCGTTCGCCGTCGCGAAACGCGGCCTCGCCATGACGTTCAAAAAACTCGGCAATGCTGCACCCGGCCGCGGCCTCGATTTCGGTGTCGGCGTCGACGAAGGGCAGGTTCAGGCGCGCCGCCAGGCGACGCCCGATGGATGACTTGCCGGCCCCCATCAGGCCGACCATCACGATGGATCGGTCCGCGTCATGGGCCGACGGTCCAGGATCTGTCCGTTCGTGTACGTCTTCGGCTTGTTCAGAATCGCTCATGCGCTGCTATCTTGATGCGATTCGGTCCGGCAAACGATTCGCCGCGTTATCGCCATGGTTCGAATGGCATAATAATCATTCACGTGAAGCCCCGCGAGACCGGAGATTTTCCCCGCTGGGCTCCTTTACTTGGGTTCGCCCATCAGATGCGCCCAACAGATTCGCTAGGAGGATCGCTTGGCCAAGTACATCATTGCCCTCTTTCTTGCCGTGATTGTCGCCGGCGGTGTGTTCCTGGCGACATGGGACATTCCCGCGCCGACGGAAAGCGTCGAGAAAACGATCCCCAACGATCGTTTTGCGCGCTAACGCCCCGATGCGTCATTTCGCCGTCACCATTGTCTCTTCGCTTCTACTCTTTCTCAGCGGGCTGAGCGCCAATGCGCAGCAATCCGGGCCGATCCGCCTGGCGCCGCTACCGCCGCCCGAGAACGGCACTGGCAATGCCGGCGCGCAACCGGCCACCACGCCAGGTGAGCCCACGTCGGGCCTCAACCCGGGGGGCGTCCTGATCCGTGGTCTCGATGCCGTGGCCGAGGACGCGGTGGGCGTCCTGGGTGCATCCGACGGCGGTCTTGGTGACGATATGTGGGCGGGAACCGATCACGCCACGGCGATCCGTCTTTTGTCGACATTGCCTTCGAGCGCGCCGACCGGTGAAGCGCGCGAACTGACGCGCCGTCTTCTCCTGTCCATCGCCACGCCACCACCCGGGGGCGGCCCTGTGGCCAAGGGGAACGAATCGAGCCTGCTCGCCGCACGGGTGGCGGGGCTGGTTGCGATCGGTGCGCCGGACGATGCAATCGATCTGGCGCAGGCCGCAGATTCCCGCCGGGTGCCCGATCACCTCGCACGGTCGATTGTCAGCGCATATTTCCTGCGCGGTGATCTCGAGACCGGCTGTGGTGTGCTGGATGGATATGAGGCCGGATACGCGGAGCCGTTCTGGCAGAAGGCGCTCATCATTTGTCAGATCGCCGCCGGAAAGGGTGCCGAAGCGTCACTCGGTCTCGATCTGTTGCGCGAGGAGCGCGGCGACGGTTCTGGTTTTTTCCAGAATCTTGCCTATGCAACATCTGTGGGCGCGTCGGTTTCGCCGGAGCAGCTCGAAACCCCGGGCGCTGCGGACATTCTTACATTTGCGCTGTTGACCCTTTCCAGGGCCGAGATGCCCGACTGGATGCTGGAGAGCGACGATCCCGGGCTGGTGCGGGCGATGTTGCGGTCTGTTCAGCTCGACCCGACGCGAAAGCTCGCTCTGGCACATCGTGCGTTGCGGCGCGGCCAGGTTGGCGCCGGTGAGGTTGTGGCTGTCTATGAGGGGCTGGAGGCGAGCGATGAGGCGATTGCCGCGGCATTGCTCGACCCGGACACCGTCGACCGGGATGTCTGGCTCGCCTATCTTTATCTCGCCGCGCGTAATCAGACCGTCTCTATCGCCCGATCCGAAGCGCTCTGGGAAGCCTGGACGCTTGCCCAGGCGGCGGATGTCGACGATATCGTCATGACCACCACGGCGTCGCTGCTTGCCGATATACCAGCGACGACGGATTTCGGATGGCTTGCGGCAGCGGCGGCACGTGCGGCGCTGTTGGCCGGCGAGGACGACCTGGCGATCGACTGGTATCAGCTCGTCGTGCGTCAGGCACGTTCCGTGGCCGACATGGCGCGGGCGACAGCGCTCATGTGGCCGGAGATGCGGGTGATCGGGCGCAATCTCCCGGACGCGCCGGTGGCTGAAACCTTGGATGCCCCGGGACCAAACACCGCGCCCGAAACCACAGCTGTCAGCGGTATTGCAGCCGTCGCCGGCGCGCGAATCCCGGCGACCGGCACCCTGGAACAGCAAGTGATTCAGGGGTTGCGAACGCCAGCGGCCCCGGTGCCGTGGAATCCGGCGCGGTTGACCCGCTGGATCGACCTGGCGGGCAGCAATGACGGGGCGGCCGATATCGGAAGGGCGCTCTATTTGCTGCAGATCCTTGGGGACCCGGTGACGGAAGAACATTGGCGCCGCGCGCCGGTGGTCCCGGATGACACCAGGAATGCCGGTGGGGAGATGCCCAGTGTAGCGGTGCTGGCCGGGTTGGCGCGCGCGTCAGCCGCAGGCCGCCGCGCCGAGGCCACGCTCTACGCGATGATTGTGTTGGGGCAGGCAGGCGCGACACCCCATGCCGGTGTGGTCGGCACCGTGGTGCGAGGCCTGCAGCGGGTGGGAATGGAGACGGACGCCCAGGCGATCGCCCGCGCCGCTTTGGTCGCACCGGCGCAATGAGCCGGCGGCGCGAGACCATTGCGCCGGCAAGAGTCAGCCGGTATTTCGACGCATTCCTGGAACTTCTGCTGGCCGAACGGGGTGCGTCGCCCAATACCGTCGCAGCCTACCGGCATGATTTGGAGGACGCGGCGGTGTTTCTTTGCGGCACCAACAAAAGCCGCAAGGCGGCCCTCGACGACGCGTCGACCGATGATCTTCGTCGCTATTTGAAGCATCTGGAGGGCCGCGGCATGGCTGCACGGACATCGGCCCGGCGGTTGTCCACGCTGCGCCAGTTCTATCGCTTCCTCTATGCCGATGGATTGCGCGCCGACGATCCGAGCGCGATTCTCGAAAGCCCGCGGCAGGGCCGCTCATTGCCGAAGATACTTTCCGAGGAAGACGTGGGCGCCTTGCTCGACGCGGCCGCCGCGCGCGACGGACCGGACGGCAAGCGTATCTGCGCCCTGGTCGAACTTTGCTATGCGACCGGCATGCGGGTCACCGAGCTCGTCGGCCTGCCGCTGGTGGCCGTGCAGCGCGACCCGGAGGTCCTGATTGTGCGCGGAAAGGGCGACAAGGAGCGGATGGTCCCGTTGAGTGAGCCGGCGCGCCGGGCGGTGCGCGATTATCTGGCGGTGCGTGATGCCTTCGTACCGGAGGGGACAACGAACCCGTTCCTGTTTGCCGGGCGTGGCGGCAAGCATCTGACCCGCCAGCGGTTCTTCCAGCTCCTGAAGGGTTTGGCCGAGAAGGCCGACCTCGACCCGCGCCGGGTCAGTCCGCATGTGTTGCGGCATGCATTTGCAACGCATTTGTTGCATCACGACGCCGACCTGCGCAGCGTCCAGCAAATGCTCGGTCACGCCGACATTTCCACCACCCAGATCTATACCCATGTGCTCGATGAGCGGATGAGAAAGCTTGTCGCCGACCATCATCCGCTTGCCAGCCGCGCGAACGGCAATTAGTAGAACGCCATGGCGCATTTTCTGGAATTCGAAAAACCGCTCGCCGAGCTGGAAGGTCAGATCGAAGAGCTTCGCAGATTGTCTGACAACGGTGATCTCAATATCGCCGACGAGGTCGGCAAGCTCGAAGACAAGGTCGACCGTCAACTGCGCCAGACCTATGGCAAGCTCTCGGCCTGGCAAAAGGTTCAGGTCGCCCGCCATCCCGCGCGGCCAAAATGCGGCGACTATGTCTCGGGCCTGATCACGGAATTCGTGTCCCTGGCCGGCGACCGGCTCTACGCCGAGGACAATGCGCTGGTGGCCGGTATGGGCCGCTATCACGGCCGCCCGGTGATCGTGCTTGGCCAGGAAAAGGGCAACGATACGGAAAGCCGCATCCACCACAATTTCGGCATGGCCCGGCCCGAGGGTTACCGCAAGGCCCAACGGCTCATGGAGCTTGCCAACCGATTCGATATGCCAATCCTGTCTTTCGTCGACACGTCGGGTGCCTACCCCGGGGTGGGGGCGGAGGAGCGCGGCCAGTCAGAGGCGATCGCCCGCGCGATCCAGGCCTCGCTCGGCCTCCAGGTGCCGTTTGTGTCGGTGATCATCGGCGAAGGCGGATCGGGCGGCGCCGTGGCGATTGCCACGGCGAATACCGTGTTGATGATGGAGCACGCCGTCTATTCTGTGATCTCGCCCGAGGGCTGTGCGTCGATCCTATGGCGCGACGGAGACCGGGCACAGGACGCGGCCGAGGCGCTCAAGATCACGGCGCAGGATCTGGCCGAGTTGAAGCTGATCGACGGGATCGTGCCGGAGCCGCTGGGTGGCGCGCACCGCGATCCGGCTGCGGCGGTCGCGGCGGTCGACGCGGCGCTGAATGCGGCGCTGGTGGCGATGGACGGGATCGACGGCCCGGCGTTGCAGGCGCAGCGGCGCGAGAAGTTCCTGAACCTCGGCAGCGCCGGCCTGGCCTGAACCGACAATCAGGCGAAGCGGGGCATGACCTCGTGCGCGAAGCGGTCGAATGAGCCGGCGGCTTCCTGGAAACTCAAATCCCCATAGGCAAACCGGCAAACGAAATAGTTAAGCCCCGCCGCCTCAATCTGGCGTTCGATCTCCGACGCCACCATGTCCGGCGTGCCGGCGATGATCGCGTCGCGCGCGCGGGCGGTTGCAAGCGTTGATGCATAGGCCGGATCCTCGACGCCGAACTTGCGCCAGAGGTTGATGAAGTTCTCATACCAGGCCGCATAGGCGCGGCCCGCGATCGCGTCGGCCTCGGCCTGGCTGTCGGCCACAAAGACGTGCCGCGCCACGCCGAGCTTCGCCGTGACCGCGCCGCCATGCTCACGCGACCAGGTCTCGCGATACTGGTCCGTCGCTGAGCGGGCGATATCACAGGGTGAATTGCTGATCACGTTGATCTTCTGGGAGGCGGGCCATGCCGCGCCGTTGGGCGTCGCCACGCCGTACCACATCGGCGGTACGCGCTTGCCGACCGGCCGGACCACCATTGGCACATCGTCATACTGAAAATGTTCGCCCGCGAAGCTGAGCACGTCGGATGACAAGCCGCGTTGGAGGACTTCGAACGCCTCCAGATAGGTCGGGCCGGCATTCTCCTTGTCGATCCCGAAATAGGCGACCTCGAAGGGCGAGATGCCCCGGCCGACGCCGAATTCGAACCGGCCGCCGCTCATCTGGTCGAGCATGCAAATTTCCTCGATCAGCCGGAGCGGTTCGTACAGCGGCAGGCAATAGACCATCGGCCCGAGATGCATATTCGCGGTGCGCTGGGCGACGGCCGACAGAAACACGCTGGGCGAGGGGGCGAGGCCGAGTGGCGTCGCGTGATGCTCGGCCAGGTGATACATCGCGATCCCGGCCTGATCGTAAGCCCCGATCAGCCGCAGCCGGTCTTCATAGATTGTCTGATCGGGCACACCGGCCCGGCGGTCGAGGTGATCGAAGACACCGAATTTGACCATCGCGCGATCCCGCCCTAGGCGGTCCGGCCGTGGCAGTGCTTGTACTTCTTGCCGGTGCCGCAGGGGCAGGGTGCGTTGCGCGGAACCTTGCCCCAGGTCGACGGATCGTCAGGGTCAATCGTGGTCGCGGCCTGGCCGCGCGCCGAGGATGCACCCGCGCCGGAATTCTCCGCCCGCGGGGTGGCGTCGCCGAACTGTCCCACAGAGGCGTGCTGGGCTTCCACACCCTGCGGCGCCTGGGGCGCGGGCACCGCGTCGGGCACATTGACCTGAATTTCGATATGGCTGAGCAGCTGGGTCACGCCCTCGCGCAGGCGCCCGAGCATGTCCTGGAACATATCGAATGCTTCACGCTTGTATTCGTTCAGCGGATTTTTCTGGCCGAAGGCGCGCAGGCCGATGCCCTGGCGCAGGTGATCGAGACGCAGCAGATGGTCTTTCCAGTGCTGGTCGAGAATCTGCAGCAGCAGGTTCTTCTCGGCCATGCGCATGATCTCTTCGCCATAGTTGGCGACCTTGGCGGCCATGCGCTCATCGATCATCTTCTCGAGCCGGTCGTGGATTTCCTCGTCCGCGATGCCTTCTTCGGCGGCCCATTCGTCGGCCGGAATATCGAGGCCGAAGATGCGCAATGCCTCTTCGTGGAGCAGGTCCGTGTCCCACTGCTCGGCAAACGCCTTTTCGGGGATGGTCCGCGCGATCACGTCTTCGAGTGCTTCGGCCCGCATCGCCTTGATGGTTTCTGACACGTCGTCGGTCCGCATCAGATCCTTGCGCTGCTCATAGATGACCTTGCGCTGGTCATTCATGACATCGTCATATTGCAGCAGCTGCTTGCGGATCTCGAAGTTGCGGGCCTCGACCTTTTGCTGCGCCTTCTCAAGCGCCTTGTTGATCCACGGGTGGACGATCGCCTCGCCCTCTTCGATGCCCAGCTTGGTCAGCATGCCGTCCATGCGTTCGGACCCGAAGATGCGCATCAGGTCATCCTGCAGTGACAGGAAGAAGCGCGATGTGCCCGGGTCGCCCTGGCGGCCCGACCGGCCGCGAAGCTGGTTGTCGATCCGGCGGCTTTCATGGCGCTCGGTGCCGATCACCATCAGGCCGCCCGCCGCGATCACTTCATCATGGAGTTTCTCGACTTCGGCCGCGATCGCGGCTTCCTTGGTGTCGCGCTCGGGCCCGGCTTCCATGTCGCCGAGTTCGGCGTCGATGCGCATCTCAAGATTGCCGCCCAGTTGAATGTCGGTGCCGCGGCCGGCCATGTTCGTCGCGATCGTCACCGCACCCGGTACACCCGCCTGTGCAATGATCTGGGCCTCGCGTTCATGATGGCGCGCGTTCAGAATTTCATGGGGAATCTTGCGCGCCTTCAGCGCTGCGGCGACTTCCTCCGATTTCTCAATCGAGACCGTGCCGACCAACACCGGTTGCCCGCGCTTGTTGGCCTCCTCGATGAGATCGTTGATGGCATTGTATTTTTCTTCGAGCGTCCGATAGACCTCGTCATTCTGGTCGTCCCGCACCATCGGCCGGTGGGTGGGGATATCGACCACTTCGAGCTTGTAGATCTCGGCGAACTCGGCGGATTCCGTCATCGCCGTACCGGTCATGCCGGCGAGCTTGGGATAGAGCCGGAAATAGTTCTGGAACGTGATCGAGGCGAGGGTCTGGTTCTCGTTCTGGACCTCGACGCCTTCCTTGGCCTCGAGCGCCTGGTGAAGCCCGTCGGAGAAACGCCGGCCTTCCATCATGCGGCCAGTGAACTCGTCGATGATGACGATCCGGCCCTCATGGGCGATGTAGTCCTTATCGCGCTGGAACAGCTTGTGCGCTCGCAACGCCTGATTGATGTGATGCAGGATCGTGACGCTGGTGATGTCGTAGAGGCTGGCGCCTTCCTCGATCAGGCCGGCTTCGGCGAGCAAGATCTCGGCATGTTCCACGCCCTCTTCCGTGAGGGTCGCGGCGCGGGCCTTCTCGTCGACCTCGAAGTCTTCGTCGACCAGCATCGGGATGATCTTGTCGGCCTGGGCATAGGCAGCAGACGAATCCTCGACCTGGCCCGAGATGATCAGCGGGGTGCGGGCCTCGTCGATCAGGATCGAATCCACCTCATCGACGATGGCGAAGTTGAATTCGCGCTGCACCATCTCATCGAGATGGAACTTCATATTGTCGCGCAGATAGTCGAAGCCGAACTCATTGTTCGTGCCATAGGTCACGTCGGCGGCATAGGCTGCGCGCCGTTCCGCGTCGGACATGGAATTGACGATGCAGCCGGTGGTCAGGCCCAGGAATTCGTAAACTTGCCCCATCCAGCCGGAGTCACGTTGCGCCAGATAGTCATTGACCGTGACCACATGGACACCCTTGCCTTCGAGCGCATTCAGATAGACCGGCAGCGTCGCGACGAGGGTTTTACCCTCGCCGGTCTTCATCTCGGAGATCATGCCTTTGTGCAGGATCATCGCACCGAGGAGCTGGACATCGAAATGCCGCTGGCCGAGCGTCCGCTTGGCCGCCTCGCGAACCGTCGCGAAGGCCTCGACCAAAAGAGCGTCGACCTTCTCGCCGGCGGCGAGCCGCGCGCGGAACGCGTCGGTGCGTGCGCGCAACGCCGCGTTGTCGAGTGCTTCCAGTTCGGGCTCGAGCGCGTTGATCGCCTCGACGTCCTTATGAAGCTTCTTCAGGTAACGGTCGTTCGCCGTTCCGAAGGCCCGTGTGACCAGACTGAGGACCATACCTCTACCTCGAACCCGTTTGTGCTGACATCTCCGGCAAGAGCCCGGCCGCGAGACGCCGCTGGTGCCGGGGGCCGGCTGCTGCTCCCGGATAGATGGGGATTATGGGCGCATTGTCTAGGGCGCGCCCGAACATGTGTCAATGTCGGCGCCGGTCGCGGCACCGGACCATCATCGAAATGCCGTTTTGTCGCCGGAATTCCGATTCACGTTGCCGTGTGGCAGATACTGGTGCGGTTGCGTTCGTCTTGTGCCCCATTCGCGAACGCGGCAGTCTAGCCCGCAGATCAAATGACCGTCCTGGCCCCTGTTTACGCGGCCGTTCGTCTACAGGAGTTTCCAGATGTCCCGTACGCTCGCCACGTTGTTCGTGCTCGTTTTCATGACAATCGGTTTGGCGCCCGCCTCCGCCCAGCAAGGCACCGGCGCGGCCGAAAATACCGCAGAAACACCTGATAACCCGGTCGTGGCCGTGGTCGACGGTTTCGAGATACGCCAGTCGGACGTTGCGGTCGCATTTGAACGGCTGCCCGAACAGTTCCGCCAGGCGCCGGTCGGCCAGATATTTACCCAGCTTGTGCAGCAACTGGTGGATGG
>Ga0070727_10000450_pt1 | contig 50058 bp, 42 predicted proteins | sample tdAd472_FD_66722 | JGI IMG/M metagenome (GOLD analysis project Ga0070727, IMG submission 66722) | Marine sediment microbial communities from the Atlantic coast under amendment with organic carbon and nitrate - tdAd47.2 | ecosystem: Environmental > Aquatic > Marine > Coastal > Sediment | place... | reverse complement strand
ACGGCCCATGACTACCTGCGTTTTCAGGCGGCCATGCTTAACGGGGGTGAACTGGATGGAGTGCGCCTGCTGTCACCGGTCACCGTCGACCTGATGATGGAAAACCATACCGGCGATCTGCCCCTGTGGCTGCCGGGTCCGGGCTTCGGCTTCGGCCTGGGTTGGGCTGTAGTCAGAGACCGGGGAGCAGCAGCAACACCGCTTTCTCAGGGCTCGGTTTATTGGGGTGGTGCCTATGGCACCATTTCCTGGATCGACCGTGAAGAAGAACTGATCGGCATCCTCCTGACCCAGGTCAGGCCTTACAGCCATATCAATATTCGTCCGGATTTTCAGGTCCTGGCGCACCAGGCGATCACTGACTGACGGATTTCCTGTCCAGCCCGGCCGTCGCCTTTACCTGTGCCAGGTAGAGGTCACGGGCGAGGGCGGCTACCGGTCCCGGTTTGCCATTACCGACGGGATTGTCATCGATGCGGGTTACCGGCAGAACCAGCGTGGTTGCCGAGCTGAGAAAGGCCTCATCCGCCTCCAGGGCTTCTTCCACCTGGAAGGGGCGGAGTTCCACGGAAACCTGCTGTTCCTCCACCAGTTCCAGGATCACCCGTCGGCGAATACCGGGGAGTATCGAGTTGGAGAGCGGATGGGTAACAATCGTATTATTTTTCACGATAAACGCCGAGGAGGAAGCTCCCTCGGTAACGAATCCCTGCTCGGTCATCCAGCCCTCGTAGGCACCGCAAAGCGCCGCCTGCTGTTTGGCCATGCACTGTCCCAGCAGGTTGAGAGACTTGATATCACGGCGCTTCCAGCGGAGATCTTCCACGGTGACTACCGATACACCGGATGCAGCAAGAGGATTGTCCAGGATGGAGAGGGCACTGGCGAACGCCATGAAGGTCGGCGTGACATCAGCCGGGTACTGAAACTCCCGCTGGGCAACGCCGCGGGTAAACTGCAGGTAAACATAGCCTTCCACGAGGGCATTGCGGACGATCAGTTCCTCCAGCACGGCAAGCAGCTGGCTGGCTTCACAGGGCCACGCCAGGTCAATCTCTCCGGTGCTTCTGGATAGCCGTTCGAGGAAATAGTCCCGATCGATCAAGACGCCGTTGACCACCGGAATCACTTCGTAGATACCGTCGCCAAACAGGAATCCCCGGTCAAAAATAGAGATCCGGGCGTCCTCCGAGGGTACAAATTCCCCGTTAAGATAACTTGTCTCCAGCAACGTGTTACTCCTTGGATAGTGAAAGCGGCAGCCCGCCGATGCCAGGACGGGTCAGTCCTCGGTAGTTTCCAGGATTGCCCGCCACAACCTCCTGGCCGCGAGTATCTGTACCAGCAGCATGACATTGGCGAGTACGGTGGCAATCAGCGGCACGATGTCGCTGTCGGTTACCCAGCCACTCACGATACCCAGCAGGGTTAACGTGGAAATGACGAAATAGGCCCATTTGAAATCCCGCCAGGTAGCCCTGGCCCTCGACCGAAAAAACAGGTCATTGTCACGTTCTTCCCGGGCACGGCGAAAACTGACGTGGGACATGATATTGGCCGAGACGAAAACCGACGCCAGGGTCAACAGCCAGTAGCCCCGGTAAGGGGTATCGATGAATTCCACCAGCATGAATTCCTGAATGCCGATAATAAAGGGGAATATGGAATCCCGCAGAGTCGGTGTCCAGCGGAAGCCCATCACCAGGCAGGAGTACATGATCCAGATCTGCAGGATGCCCAGAAAGGTGACGCTGATCATTCCCCAGTTCACCAGGCTGGTCGAATTCACGGCCCAGAGATTGCCGGTGCCGGTGATTTTTGACCAGAGCAGTTCCAGTGCCAGCGCCTGGATGATGCTGATCAGGGTGAGCAGGACCATGGGAAACTGGTCCAGGGCACGATTGCGAAAAGTAGACATGGCGTGGCCTGTTGGGAATGCCTGGCGGACGGTTGTCAGTCCTGGCTGGCGGCGGGTGACAGGTTCAGCGCACGACGCAGTTCCGTGGCGGTCATGCCCCGTACGTAGACGTCTGTACCCCGGTCAAAGTCCCTGGCCCGCTCCAGGCCGCCCACCACCACCGGCTCGAAGCCTGCATCCCGGACCAGCTGCCGGGTCACCGCCACGGCCGCGGGATCGTCGCCGGCGATGGGTACGCCGATCAGTTCACCCTCCCGATTGGCTTCGTTCTGCACCATGAGGAAACTGATGGCGTTGAAGGCCCGGACCAGCCTGACTCCGGGGAAAAGTTCTGCCGACGTCACCCCCGTGCCCCTGGCGATGGCCTCGTTGGCCATGGGACCGTCGCGGTCAGCACGGGGATTGCCACAATCAATCACGATCTTGTCCTGCATCAGGGGCGCGAAATCCCTGCCAACCTGTGGCATGGCGCCATAGGGGACTGCCACCAGGATCACATCGCCAAACCGCGCGGCGTCCGCCGGATACCCGGCCCGGGCATTGCTGCCGGCCTGGGCCACCAGCTCTTCCAGCTCATCGGGGTTGCGCGATGAAAACAGTACGTGGTGCCCGGCTTCCGCCCAGCGCAGGCCGATGGATCCGCCTATTCTTCCCGAACCGATAATGCCAATCCGCAGTGGCTCTGATGACTGCGCCATGGCAGCGTGCAGGGAAAGCAGTGGCGAGAGGATGCATGCACTGCCGCCGATTAGCCCGAGGGAAAGAAACCTGCGTCTGCTGTCGAGGTGTGCCATGATCTGCTTGCTCCGCCTGTGGCTGGGCTTCTATTGTAAACTCCCTCCACGGGTAAGGTGCAAGGTGTGAGCGGAGATCATTATTGCTACGGTTCAGGAATACCGCGGCGGCGGCAGAAACTGGTACTGGCTCATGGAGTCGATGACCGCTTTTCGCCGATACCGCCTGGAATCGCCAGCCAGGAAACCTGGCCCGGTGAGTCTGGCAGTACCAGGTTGTCGCCAGGATAACGGCACCAATGGAATACCATGACCGGTATCGACTACAGGATGCGGGACAGACTTACGGGAACTGCTCCATGAAAACCCGCAGGACAGGCAGATTGACAAGTCGCTTTACCGGGTTCAGGGATCTGGGAGCCCTGGCGCCGCGTTTTCGTATGGGTCTGCGACTGACGTCTCCGAGGCGGAATGTGCGGCTGTTCATCCTGCCTTTTCAGCGATCCCCGCTCTTTATCAGCGTGGCCGGTATTGCCCTGGTGGTGTTCTGTATTCCCTTTCTTATGGTTGGTGGGTTTCTGGACGGTGGCGACGATGACAGCCTGTCCGGCCTGGTGTTCACGCTGTTCAGCCTGTTTTGGCTGCTGGGCTGGTCGGTAGGCGTGCTGTTGCTGCTGGCGGCGTTTCTGTTGCTTGCGTTTGGCGTCGAGACGGTGCAGTTGCGACCGGGAGGGTTGACCCTGCGGGTGGAGGTCCTCCGCCTGGGACTGGGTGCGGATTTCCGGGCAGCGGGGATAGAAAATCTCCGCTGGGAACCGGTAACCGACAGGGCGGCGGCTGCTGCGTCAGGATTCGGCTGGCGCGGTGATCACCTGGCCTTCGATTACGGCGGCAAGGTAATCAGGCTGGGTTCCAGACTCGACCAGAACCAGGCGCAGGCCATAATCCGGCATATCAGTGAAGAAGCCATCGATACCGCAGCGGCAGTGCCGACGACGGCGACCGGCTCCGGGATGGCAGCCGGTTTCTCTGCGGCTCGAGGTGTTCCAGGCACCCCGGTCCCGGGGCTTCTGAACGGGCTCTCCGGGTCGGCGACGTCCGTCTGGATACTCGTGCTGGCAAATCTCATCCCACTGGCCGGTGTGCTGCTGGGCAACTGGGAAATCGGTGACATCATGCTGGTGTTCTGGGCCGAGAGCGCGATTATCGGTTTTTTCAACCTGCTGAAAATGTGGGTGATCGGTCGCTGGTCAATGCTGCTGCTGGGCCCGTTCTTCGTGGGTCATTTCGGCGCTTTCATGGTCGGCCACCTGTTGTTTATCTATGCCCTGTTCCTGGCTGACGCCAGCACCGCAGACCCCGATATTGGCCAGGTACTGGCGGATTTTGTCTTCCTCTGGCCGGCGCTGCTGGGCCTGTTCATCAGTCACGGGATCTCGTTCCAGCTGAATTTCCTCGGGCGCCGGGAATACCGGGGGATCACGGTCCAGCAACAGATGGGGGCCCCCTACAAGCGCATTGTCATTATGCACGTGACCATCATCTTCGGCGGTTTTCTGACCCAGGTTCTCGATACCCCGGTGCTTGCCCTGGTTTTACTGATAGTCCTGAAGATCATCGTCGATGCCCGTGCCCACAGGCACGAACATCAGCGGGAACCAGGCCAGAAGTCCGGATAACCGGTTTCTGCGGGCCCGTCTCAAGGGGCGCCGGACCTGCCATGCCTCCTAACCGGCGCCACGGCCCTTGCCGTGCCTTTGATAACCTTACAATTTGTCACAGTACTGCACTCAAGTATTCACTAGAATAAGTCGTTCAGGCTGGCTGAGGGCGTGTCCTCGCCCGGACCGGAATTCCAGAAAAACAGTGACTCAAGACCAGAAACTCAGCTGCAGTGACCCCGTTATGAAAAATACCCGTGCCGTTCTTCCCCTCGTACTATTGACTGCCCTGTTCTGCACTACGCCCACCCGGGCACAGGAAACAGCGGAAGACGATTCGACGGTGATTTACCCCGCTGATTACTTTGTCGAGTGGGCACCGGTGACGGCCCAGGACATGTTGAATCGTATTCCCGGCATCAGGGTGCAGGGAGGCGGGTCGCGAGGTGGCAGTGCCAGTCGCGGCGGGCGGGGATTGGGCAGTGGCGGTAACGGCACAGAGATCATGATCAACGGTAAGCGGACGGCCGGAAAAAGCAACAGCAGCCAGGCGCAGCTGGAAAGAATTTCATCCGACCAGGTTGACTACATCGAGATCATTCGCGGCACTTCCGGTGAACTGGATGTGCGGGGCAGTAACCAGATAGTCAACGTGGTGCTCTACGAGGCACTGTCCGAAACCAGTATTTCCTACGAAGCCAACATGGACTATTACCAGGATTCGGAATCCAAGCCGGGCGGGTCATTCGCTTACGGTGGCCAGACCGGGGACCTGAATTTCCTGGTCAGCGCCTCCGCAGAACCACGTTATAACCACCGCGAGCTGGAAGAATTCAGTGTTCTAGCGGACGGTTCACCCAACGACCGGATCGATGAAGACCGTATTCGCGAACAGACCACCTATTCGCTTTCAACAAACCTGGATTACCAGCTGACCGATCGCAGCAGTGTGCGAGTCAATGCGCTGTTCCAGGAGGATGACAATCCGACCGACATTGCCCGTACCACCACCGACCTGAAGGATGGGTTGAACCTGCCCTACATGGAGCGCGAAGACATCCCGGGAGCGCAAAGCAACTGGGAAGTCGGCGGCGACTATGAGTACCGGTTTGCAAACGGTCATCGCTTCAAGCTGCTGGGAATTGCCAACCAGAACGATCAGGCCAGTACCCGTGAGCGGTTCGAGATACGTGATGACGGCAGCGAGAACAAGAACCTGTTCCTCGACTCCAGCAGCATACTCGAAGAGCGAATTGTTCGTGGCTCTTACACCATGGGACTGCTGGACGGGCAGGATATCGAATTCGGCCTGGAGAGGGCGGAGACTGAACTGGACTCCAGCCTGGCCCTGGGGCTGGACCTGAGCAGCGGTGAGTCATCTCCCGCCCATGGCGGCCTGGTTCCCGTGGTGGTTGCCAATGCCGATACCACCGTCAACGAGATCCGTTACGAGCCCTTCGCCATTCACAACTGGCAGCTCAATTCACGCATGAGCGTGGAGACGTCGCTGGTCTACGAGACATCGGAAATCACCCAGTCAGGGGATACCAGCAGGCAGCGTGACTTTGATTTCTTCAAGCCCAAAGTGGATTACCGATTCAATATCACGCCGACACTGCAGCTGCGGATGATGGTGGAGAAAATGGTCAGGCAGCTCAGCTTTGCCGATTTTACCGCCGTTACCGACAATGATGACGTCGACGCCGATACCCAGGCTGGCAACGCCGGGCTGCGACCGGATTACTGGTGGAGTTATAACCTGCAGACCGAATACCGATTGCCCGAGGACATGGGAGTTCTCAGTGCCAGCCTGTACAAGCATCGGCATTATGATTTCCGACAGCGTATCGACGTATCGTCGTCCGACGATTCACTGAATTCTGCCTGGGGTAATACCGGCAGGGGCGACATGTGGGTTTTCGAACTGAACAGCAGCGTGAGGCTTACCATGCTGGACCTGCCCAATGTACTGGTGACTTCCCGCGCCAGCGTCCGTGAATCCGAAGTAAAGGACCCCATTACCGGCGAAGTGCGCAGTTTCAACAACTACAGCAAGGGCCAGTTCGGCTTCGGATTTCGCCATGATGTTCCCGCCTGGAACATGAATTACGGCCTTAATTTCAATAATAACTTCAATGGCGACAACAAGCTGTGGGACCTGGAGGATATCGAGGCCACTTATAACGATCCTTTTACCATGGCGTTTGTCGAAGTCAGGACAGCTAATAACGTCACCTTCCGACTGGATTCGCGTAACCTGAATGACGGCCAGTTCTGTCGCGACAGGGTCCGTTTCGATGGTCGCCGCAGTAGCGGGATAGTGGAGGAAGTAGAATACATGTGCAACGGCTCGGGTCGAGTCGTCACCCTGCGCATGAGCGGTACTTTCTGACCGGGGTGTGGAACTGTCCCGGCGCCCCATCGCTTGATCCAGGCGCCGCAAGCCGGGGCAACCTCTGATTAGTTATCGGAATAATCTGGCCTTCTCGCGAGTTCACTGACCCGGCGCCTTGCCACCGCACGACTGACTCCCCCACAGCACTTCCATCATTGATCAGAGATTCCCGAGAGATCATTGCCTGAATTCCATTGCAGCTGCGAAGCCGGCCCGGGAACGGCAGGAGGTGCTTTAAAACGTTACCCGACAATCGTTGACTATCAGTGCCAGCTACTGGCCGGTAGCGGGGCGCAGAATAATCGGAACCATCTCGCCTTCCTGAAACCATTCACCGTCGATGTAAGCCACGTCTTCACCTGAATCGTCCAGTCTTACCCGACCGGTGTACTCCGCTGCCAGCAGGTCGAGACGGATGGTCAGGCGGTTGTTTTCCAGGGTGACCACTTCCGCCGGCATGCCGTAAATACCCAACTGCCTGCTGATCAGGGCCGCCGAGTAGCTGTCGTCCTGTTCGGTCAGGTTAAAAGTCAGGTCGAATTCATCTCTGCCGATGACCAGGGTTCCGGCCCAGGAACCGGCTATGGAAACCGGGTCAGCGGATTGCCGGGCGCTGAGCGGTGTGCTGCTCAGCAGGACCATTCCCAGGACTGCCGCCACAAACGGAACGCCGGGTCTCCCGATAAACAGCGGTGGAATTTCAGGCAGACTTCTCCGCCACCTGTCAGCCAGGCAACGTGCCCACTTCGAACTGATCTGTTTCGACAGAAAATTCATCAAAGCGTCCTTAGTAATTGTATGGTATCCGAGTTTACCAGAAAATCCGCTGGAAACTACCAGGCAGTCAACATATTCTTGGGATAGTGCTGCGTGGCGGCTGTGTAGTGTTTTTCTAAACTAACGGGGGGTCCAAGCTATGGAACAGGAACTGGAGCAGGTGACACAGATATATAACATGATTGTGGAATACATGGTTACATACAGTTTTCAGATTATTGGCGCACTGATAATACTTGTTGTCGGCATCATCATCGCCCGTAAAGTCGCAAATGGAATATTCAGATTATGTCAGCGGAAAAATCTCGATGTCACCCTGAGCCGATTCTTCGCCAGCGTGGTGCGGATACTGTTGATTGCCGCAGTGATGATGGTGGTGCTGCCCAAGTTGGGTATTCAGATTACTCCTTTTATCGCCGCTATCGGTGCAGTCGGCCTGGGGGCCGGCCTGGCTGTCCAGGGCTTGCTCAGTAATTACAGTGCCGGATTAGCCATCATACTTACCCGTCCGTTCGTGGTGGGCGATACCATCAAGGTCCAGGGTGTTGCAGGCCTGGTGAAGGAGGTCAATCTTTCAGCCACAATATTGAGCAATGAAGATAATGAACTGATCACGATTCCTAACAAGCATATCGTCGGGGAAATTATTCACAATTCCCAGGCGGATTCGGCCCTGGAACTGGAAGTCGGCGTTGCCTACGACGGCGACCCCGGCCAGGCCGTGGAGGTTGTCAGGAAAAGCCTGCAAGGCATCGATGGCATCAGCGAAGTGCGGGAACCCTAGGTGGGTATTCACGGGTTCGGTGACAGCGCCATTACCATAGGAATTCGTGCCTGGGTAAAAACGGAGCAGCTGTTCGAAACCCGCTTTCGTTGCAATATGGCTGTGTACCAGGCACTGGCCGATAACCGGATCAATATCCCGTTTCCCCAGCGGGAGGTTCGCGTGCTGGGCCAGCCGGGTGGGCCGGAACCGATGGCGGAGCAGGCGTGATTATCCCCGTCAATCCAGAGTAATTCCCTAATTGATCAGAGGTTCCTTAAGTAAAAATCCGTAACAATCGGGCAGCGCACGTGACCGGATTATCCGGTTATCCTGTACTTCGTATTTACACAAAGCCATGTAATACATTGTTAAGCAGTTGTTTTTCAAGTCGCTATCGTGGCTGTCTTGTTTCGTTCAGTCAGAACCATTTCATTTTTTTGAATAGCCAGACCTGAATCAGCACAACGGTCACCAGGAACGTGCAGAACAGTCCGAATGCCATGGGGTTGTCGCCACCCGGAATACCGCCGACGTTTATGCCCAGCAGTCCGGTAAGAAAGCCCAGGGGCAGAAAAATCGCAGCGATTACCGACAGGATATAAAGGTTCTTGTTCATCCGGTCTGACAGCGCTGTAGTCAGTTCATCCTTTACAATAGCGGCCCGCTCACGAATCGTATCCAGGTCTTCCACATAGCGGATTATCCGGTCAAGAGATTCCTGCAGTCGACGTTTCTGGGTGTCGTCAAGCCAGGAAACTTCAGTGGTACGCAGCCTGGCAATCACATCCCGCTGGGGAGCGATATAGCGACGGAACATGATCGCCTTTTTCCTGACCGAGGTAATCTCCTGGCGTTCCTCGGTGCGCGGGACTTCCATGATCACTTCTTCAAGATTGTCCAGTGTCTCGTCGAGCTGGGTAAAAGTCGGTTCCATCCGTTCCAGCATCCGGGCCGTGAGGCTGGTGACGAATTCGCCGGCGGATCTTGGCCCTTTACCCGCCAGGATCCTGCGTCGGGTATCGATAACCGCTTTCAATGGACGTCGCCTGGTGCTGACTATGTGTTTCTCGTCGATCCACATGCGAACCGACACCATGTCCTCCGGCTCGGAGTTTTCGTTGAGGTTGACGCCGCGGAGTATAAGCAGGATACCGTCTTCAAATTCCACTATCCTGGGCCGGGACTCCTCGGCCAGCAGCGCGTCGACAATGATATCGTCCAGCAGCGAAAAATCGTTCTCCAGCCACTTTCGCGCTTCCGGATTGGTCATATCGAGGTGAATCCAGGCCATGTCAGCACCCTGAACCGCCTTCTCTATCGCTTTGTCATCAGTTAGCTCGGACTGACTTTTTTCACTGAATTCAATGGCATGAAGAATTGCCGGGTTGATAGACATCAGTCTTTCCCTCAAGTGAGCCGCAGTTTATTCCTCTTGTATCGGCAGGGATCAACAGAATTGGCTCCACTCATTGAAGAACCTCTGATTGATCAGGGAACCATTCTGGCTTGCAGGCGAGTTCACTGACGAGGCGACTTGCCGATTACAGGGACTGATGCGGATGCCCGGAACTTGGTAACATGGCATGCCGTAGTCTGTGCGGCTTTCTTCATTTATTCTGCCTGGTTTGAGTGTTGCCATGTCTATCGAAAACGCGCGCCTGGAAATCTGTAACCTGTCGATGGATCTCTATCCCAGGATTAAACTTCTCATGGACGAGGGCTTTCCAGACCTCGGTGGTTCCTGGCCCCGTCATACCATTGCCAGCCTGATCGAGGCGTTTCCAGAGGCGCAGTTCGGCATCATCGACGACGATGAACTGGTGGGCATCGCCCTGAGTGTGCAGGTCGACTACGATCGCTATTCCAACCCTCATAAATACGAGGACGTGGTGGATAATAACGACCGGGTATTCAATAATCCCAATGGCGACGCGCTGTATGGCCTCGATGTGATCATCAGGGAAAGCCACCGTGGATTGCGTCTTGGTCGGCGACTATACGATGCCCGCAAGGAGCTGTGCCGGCAATACAACCTGCGGGCCATACTGGCCGGCGGCAGAATACCCAACTACCACAATTATGGCGATTCCCTGTCCCCCACCGAATATATCGAAAAAGTACGTCGCCGGGAGATATACGACCCCATCCTCAGCTTTCAGCTGTCCAATGACTTTACCGTCAAGCGGCTGTTGAAACAGTACCTGCCGGAGGACGAAGAGTCCGCCGGCTATGCCACGCTGCTGGAATGGGACAATATTCTGTACGAAAGCGAAGACAAGGTACTCGATACACCCAAGCAGGTAGTGCGGGTCGGGGCGGTTCAGTGGCAGATGCGCGCCGTCGATTCACTGGAGCAGTTGCTGGAACAGGTGGAATTTTTCGTCGATACCGTATCAGATTACCAGAGCGATTTTATCGTGTTTCCCGAATTGTTCAATGCGCCGCTGATGGCATTGACCGACTCATCTTCGCAAATGCAGGCGATTCGTTTCCTTGCTGAATTCACCGAGCCGCTAAGAGACGCCATGTCGAGAATGGCGATTGAGTACAATGCCAATATCGTGGCCGGGTCCATGCCTCTTAAGGACGGTGAAAACCTGTACAACGTCTCCTATCTCTGCCATCGTAGCGGGCAGGTGGACGAGCAGCGCAAGATTCATATTACACCCCACGAGAAGCGGGACTGGGTTTTCCAGGGGGGCGACCGGGTGGCCGTATTCGACACTGATGCCGGTCGGGTGGGAATCCTGGTCTGCTACGATATCGAGTTTCCGGAATTATCCCGCATCCTGGCGGATCAGCAGGTCGAAATAATCTTTGTTCCGTACTGGACAGATACCAAGAACAGTTACCTGCGCGTACGACTCTGTGCCCAGGCAAGGGCCATTGAAAATGAATGTTACGTGGTACTGGCGGGCAGTGTCGGCAATCTTCCGGCGGTAGACAGCCTCGATGTGCAGTACGGGCATTCCGCGGTACTTTCGCCCTCAGATTTCAGCTTTCCCCACGACGCGATTCTTTCCGAGGCAACGCCCAACACCGAAATGCTGCTGTTTTCGGATCTGGATATGCATAAGTTGAAGGTTCTGCACAATGAGGGGTCGGTGCGCAACCTGTTGGATCGCCGGCTTGACCTGTACCGGCTGGAATTGACGTAGCAGAGCTGTCTGCTCCCGGTCGAAAACCCCGATAGTCCGCCGTGGTCAGCCGGTGTTGTCGAGGCATAACCTGCTGGCAAGTGGCGTAGATATCCGCCTATCATGGTCAGATTACGGAGACTGGCGTCGACAGGCCCGTTAACTGACGTATACAAACCAGGGACCCTCTGATGCATGTTGGAAGCCGGAGCACTTCCAGAAGTCATCAGAGGGTTCCTGATCATTTATCCAGGAGGTAGGAAATGGCAATACCACGCATCGCAATCAATGGATTCGGCCGCATCGGGCGGACCATCATGAGGATAGCCAAATTGCATCGGCACTACGACGTGGTGGCGGTCAACGACCTGTCGACGCCGGATCAACTGGCCTATGCGTTCAAGTACGACAGCACCCACGGCATCTTTCCCGGAAAGGTCAGCTTCGAGGGCAGTACCATGGTTATCGACGGTGACCCATTTGAGGTACTTATGGAAAGAGACCCGGCCAAACTGCCCTGGAAAGAGCTGGAGGTCGACTACGTCATCGAGAGTTCCGGTGCCTTTCGTCAACTTGCCGATTTAAACAAGCACCTGGATGCCGGCGCCCGTCGCCTGATTCTGACCGTGCCCTGTAAAGACCCCCTCGATGCGACGCTGGTTGCCGGCGTCAACGATCATGTCGTTACCACGGACAGCCGCATCATCAGCAATGCCAGCTGCACAACCAACTGTGCCGCTCCGCTGGCCAAGGTGCTGCACGAAGCCTTCGGGATAGAGCGGGGTCTGCTCACCACGGTGCACGCCTACACGTCCGATCAGCGCCTCATTGATGCCCCGCACCGGGACAAGCGCCGCTCCAGGAATGCCGCCACCAATATCGTGCCGACTTCCACCGGTGCGGCACGGGCCATCGGCCTGGTAATGCCGGAACTTGCCGGAAAGCTGGATGGCCTGGCAATGCGTGTGCCGGTACCGGATGGCAGCCTGGTGGACCTGACCGTCAACCTGCAGAAAAACGTATCCGTCGAGGCGGTTAATGACGCCATGGCCAAGGCGGCCGCCGGCCCCCTCAAGGGCATTCTCGAATATTGCCAGGATCCCATCGTCAGCAGCGACATTATCGGTAATCCGCATTCCAGTATTTTCGATTCCCTGCTTACCCAGGTTATCGAGGAGCGCATGGTGAAAGTGATTTCCTGGTATGACAACGAGTGGGGCTACAGCACCCGGGTGGAGGAACTTATCGAGAAGCTGGCGGAAATGGATGGCATGCGGGCCAGCCACTGATAAAATTGCGTCATGGACTACCTACCTGCTATTGAAATTGCGGTACCACGCCATACGCCGGTTACCGCATCGATAATCTGGCTGCATGGCCTGGGTGCCGACGGCAACGATTTCGCGTCGCTGGTACCCCAGTTGGAACTTGCCGAAAGCTACGGGATCCGATTCGTGTTTCCCCATGCCCCGTCTATCCCGGTATCCATCAACAACGGGTACGTGATGCCAGCCTGGTACGATATCTTCAGTTTTGATGTGGATCGGGAGCTGGATGACAGTCAGCTGCTGGAGTCGGCTCGCAGGATCCAGGACCTGGTAGATCGCGAAATCGAGCGGGGTATCGACAGTCGCCGGATCATTCTGGCCGGGTTTTCCCAGGGCGGTGCCGTAGCCTACCATGCTGCCCTGAGCTATCCCGAGCCCCTGGGCGGTGTCCTGGCGCTGTCCACCTATTTCGCCACTGCCGATCGCATCAGCATCAGCCCCAACAACCTGAAGATCCCCATCTTCATCTGCCACGGCACTGCCGATGGGATTGTGCCGGAGGAACTCGGTCAACGCAGCCAATCGACCCTGCAGAGCCTTGGTTTGAATCCCGAGTACCGGACCTACGCCATGGAACACGCGGTCTGCCCACAGGAAATCGCTGATATCTCCGCCTGGTTCAAGCGCGTACTGGGGTCCTGACTCAGTCCGGGGAACCCTTGACCTTAGATCCAGCTCTAATGTTTTAATTCTCCTGCCATCGCCGGCAAGCCAGCTGTTAACGTCAGGCCTGACAACTGCAGGCGCGGCGCTTCCTGGTATTGACCTGGCAACATAGCCTCACCAACAACCGGAGGACCTGGTAATGATGAAAATCAGCGAGGTTGCGGCAAAAACCGGATTGAGTACACACACGCTGCGGTTCTATGAAAAGCATGGCCTGATCAGTGCCAGCCAGAGAAGCGCATCCGGCTACCGGCTGTACAGTGAATCGGACCGGCGCAAGGCCGAGTTTATCCGCACGGCGCGAAATGTCGGTTTCTCGCTGGATGACATCGCGGTGCTGCTGTCGATACGACTGGACAAGTCCAGCCACACCTGTGAAGAGGTTACCGAGATTACCCGGCGCAAGCTGGACGAGGTGAATGCCAGGATTCGGGAATTGACAACCATGCGCAATACGCTGGGGACACTGCTGGACAGCTGTTGCGGCGGCCCGGAGGATGCCACCCATTGCTCCATTATCGACGCGCTGGATGCCAGCAGGAATTCCAGTTCCGGGCCGGCTGAGGCTGCTGACATCGTGTCCCCCGTGGCGCGGAGGTAGTCGGTGATGAACGCGGAACTGCTGCACAATTTCTGGCACCTGGTGGTGGAAAGTGCGCCCTGGCTGCTGGTGGGCTACCTGCTGGCAGGGATCATCAAGCAGGTTGTGCCTTCCTCCTGGGTCGAGAGACAGCTGGCCCGACCGGGACTCGGTTCCATCGTCAGGGGAGCGGTTATCGGCGCACCGCTACCCCTGTGTTCCTGTGGCGTCATACCGACCGCACTGGCGATTCGCAAAGCCGGCGCTTCCCGGAGCGCTACCGCCTCGTTCCTGGTGGCAACACCGGAGACCGGTGTCGACTCGATCGCCTACTCCTATGCCATCCTCGGTCCGGTGTTCGCGGTGGCCCGGCCCCTGGGTGCATTACTCAGTGCTGTCTCGGCAGGTGTCCTGGTACGTGCCATGGAAGTCGATGACAACGTGGTGATGGCGCGGAAAACCGGTAGTGACTGTTGCCAGGGCGGTGACAGCGGGTCCAGTGATCCTGGTCCTGGTGGGCGGCTGGCTGCGGCGGTGCACTACGGTTTCGGGCAAATGATTGCCGATACCGCCAAATGGCTGGTCATCGGACTGGTGGCGGCGGCATTGATCACCACCTACGTACCGCAAGCATTTTTCCTGCAGTGGGGCGATGGCCTGGTGGCCATGCTGATCATGGTGGCTATAGGTCTGCCCATGTACCTGTGCGCCACGGCGTCCACGCCTTTGGCCGCGGGTCTGCTGTTTGCCGGGGCGTCACCGGGAGCTGCCCTGGTGTTCCTGTTAACCGGGCCGGCGACCAATATTGCCACCATGGGCGTAATCCGCGAACAGCTGGGTATACGCTCACTGGCCGGCTACCTGGTCGGCGTGATAACCATGGCAATTCTTTGTGGTCTTGGGCTCAATCAGCTGTTCACGGTATTTGACTGGTCGTTCACACCAGAACAGGCTCTACACGAACAAGGCTGGTCACCGTGGCGGCAGCTGCCAGCGATGGTGCTGGTCCTGCTGATATTGAGAGTATTGCTCAGAAACCTCCTTGGGTTTCTGCACAAACCTGCTGAAGAAATTCAGAAAGCGGTATGATAAAGAAACTCGCCATCGGGCTGTTTGCCCCGGGATGCAGGGCAGTATTGGCAAGTATCGGCGAAGGATCATCCAACAACATCTACCGGGGACTGGGCACCGTGGCTGACGGAATCGAGGTGAGTGCTGCGATTCCGGAAATGTGTGCAACCATGTCCACCGATGTGCTGGCACATCCCGGGAGGCAGCAGATGATTGCGCGGATAGCGGTGGTGAGTTTCTTCCAGTCGGTTTTCGCGCTTCAACCCCGGGAACGGCAGGCGGCCGCGGCGGAGCTGGCGGTATACCTGCCCGGGGATTTTGGTGAAGCCCGGTATCTAATCCCGTAAAGCCGGTCCCCGACTGATACCGGTAGGCTGCATTACGTCCAGGGTCAGCACGGCTTTTTCAAGACGATAGACGTAGTTCTCGACAGTCATGCAGCGACGGCGACGGATAAAGGTGCTGGTTTCGTTTTCTTCGAAACAATAAATCTTTTTCATCAGTGGCTGGTCAAGGTTGTAGGCAAATATTTCTTCTTCGGTCATGCGGTTGAAGTTAGGCGTGTCGGACGCCACACAGCCCGCCACGGTTACCAGCAAGGGAAGAAAAAGTGCTAGCCACGGAATTTTCATAACGTACCCGTATTTTCTGCATTTTCTACTTTCCTGTTGACGTTACCTGCCGCCACCCGGGGAAAACTACAGCTTACCCCTTTGCCAGACCGGGTTCCAGCCCGTTTCCTTCCCCGGTACTGCGTAGACCTGGTGTCGAAAATACCCGGCAATACCGGTAATCCGGGCCTGGCGGTCCCCGGCGGGCGTCACGGCGAGCCTGTTCCGGGTGGTGAGCTCGGGCCACGCCCGGGTAAATGGGACACGGCAGGATCAGGGTCGGCGATTCCGTGGTCGAGATACCCGCTGCCAGCTGCGGCCGGGGGAGCGTCGTTGCCAGCCATGATAGGGATGACGGTCCAGCAACCGACGATTACGAAACACCAGGATCAGGACAACGCCGGCGAGAAACCCGCCGATATGTGCCCACGGGGAAACTGCTTCCCGGCGGTAGGGTCCCAAGCAGGTCGCCGGGTACCAGCGCCCACAGGCACAGGGAGCCGGACAGCGCGGCCTAATGCGTCTGTAACCCGGGAACAGCAATGTTATGATTTCCCTGATCAGAAGTTCCTTCTCGGGGAGTCTACAGAACAGATGTGTGGCGACTGGCGTAGCTGTCGTAACCTGGCAGCGGGACTGCTGCTGGTGCTCATCGGTTGCGGTGAGCACTCCGCGGCAGTCCGGGAACTGACGGTGCTCTACACCAATGACGAGCATGGCTGGATGGAGGGCATGGAAGAAGGACAGGGGGCTGCCGGCCTGGTGGACCTGTGGCGGGACCGTGAAGGGTTCAGCGTGGACGGGCCGTTCCTGCTGCTGAGTGGCGGCGACAACTGGACCGGACCGGCCATTTCCACCTGGGTCCAGGGACAAAGCATGGTCGAAGTCATGAACGCCATGGGCTACGACGCGACGGCCATTGGCAACCATGAATTCGATTTCGGCCTGGAGGTGTTGCAACGGCGCATCGACCAGGCAGGCTATCCGCATCTCAGTGCCAACACCCGCTGGCGTGACAGTGGCAATGTCCCCCGGGAACTGGGCATCCTGCCCTATACCGTGAAGGAGGTGAATGGCCTGCGCGTGGCCATCGTCGGTTTAACCACCACCAGCACGCCCCGCACGGCCAATCCCCGGCATGTTGCCAGCCTGCAGTTCGAAGACTACGAGGTGGCGTTACGTGCGGCTGTCAACGAACTGGAAGCCCGGGACCCGGACCTGTTATTCGTGATTGCCCACGTGTGCATGGCCGCTCTTGAACCCCTGGTGCAAGCAGTGGCCGACCTGGAAATAGACCTGATGGGAGGTGGCCACTGCAACGAACTGGTGGCAAAACGGGCAGGTGATACGATTCTGCTGGGTGGGGGCTATCATTTCACTGCCTATGCCCGGGCAAGGTTTCGTTACGACACGGCACGTGACCGGTTGCTTGAAGTCCAGTTTGATACGCGACGACAGACCGCGTCGGCAACGCGGACAGCAGACTCGGCAGTTGCCGCTATCGTGGCACGCTGGCGATCACAGTTTCAGTCGACGTTGGACCAGGTCGTGGCCTGGAGTGACGGGGCGATAGATTTCCGTAGTGATGAACTCCGGCAGGCCGTAGTGGAATCCTGGCTGCGCTGGGACCGGGACGCCGATATTGCGATTACCAATGCCGGTGGATTCCGCACATCGTTACCTGCCGGGGAGATTACCTATAATGACCTGGTCAATGTCATGCCCTTTGAAAACACAATCGTCGCCACCCAGTTGAACGGTGCCACCGTCATGGCGGCACTGCGGTCCGGCGGGCGCCCCGTTGTTGCCGGCCTGGTGCGCCGGGACGGCCAGTGGGTTCTGTCCCGTACCGGTGAGCCCCTGGTGGATGACCGGATATACCGTGTACTGGTCAATAGTTTCATGTATGACGGTGGAGACAATTTCCAGGTAATCGCCGGGGCAGATCCGGACGGCTTCGATACCGGCAGCCACTACCGTCAGCCATTCGTGAATTGGCTGATGGAATTGCAGACCAGTGAAAACAGCCCGTTGCGGTTGAGTGATCCTGCTGTCGCGAGTCCGACGTTGTGACCGGGCGGAAAAACCGTTTCCTGCGCCAGGTTATTACCAATAAGACCTGACTCTTATTGCCGCGCTATAACGTCATAAATTTTACGCCGCGCTGAACAGCGGCTTCGAACGGAGCCGCCGCCCGCTCCTTGTTTTTATAAGAGTCGATGCCTATTGGCCTGCCAGTGCAGTACCGCCCACTGGATCTACACGGTTTCATGTCTTCGATAGACAGGCTCCGCAGAGCACTTCAATATTTAGTCCGAGGTTCCTTAATGCAGTCCCGTCAGAGCAGAATGCCGGCGACTGCTCCAGTCATACAGGTTGCCAGGGTTCCGGAGACAAGAGATCGGGGTGCCAGGCTGACAATTTCACGGGATCGGGTGGGACACAGGCCGGATAGTCCGGCAATCATTATTCCCAGGCTGCCAAAGTTGGCAAATCCACACAGTCCGTAGGTGAGAATTACCCGGGACTTTTCCGACAGGCTGTCCGCCGGCAGGTCTGCCATGGCCAGGAAGGCCAGCAGTTCGTTCAGCACAGTCTTGATGCCCATCAGGTTTCCGGCAATGGCCGCTTCGTCCCAGGGTATACCCATCAACCAGACCAGGGGACTGAACAGTATCGAGAAAATTCCCTGAAGCGTTACCGGGGCACCCCCGACTTCGGGGAGTAAGGACAGTGCGCTGTTGGCCAGGGCTACCAGGGCCAGCAGTACGATCAACATGGCCGCCACGTTGGCCATCAGTTTGAGACCGTCGGCGGTGGCACGGGTAATGGCATCCATCAGGCTGTGATAGTCGCTGTCCAGCGCCGGAATTTCCGAGGCTGATGCCGCATCGTCCGGTGGAATCATGATCAGGGCCAGCATGATCGCCGCTGGTGCGCTGATGACCGAGGCGGTGATCAACTGGCCCAGGGGATTGTCAATCACTCCCTGAAGTATCACCGAGTAGAACACCATGACGGTGCCCGCAATCGTGGCCATGCCACAACTCATGACCACGAACAGTTCGCTGCGGGTCAATGTGCCGATGTAGGGTCGAATGAGGGCAGGCGACTCGACCATACCCACGAAAACATTTGCCGCGGCACTCAGGCCCACGGCGCCGCTGACCTCCAGGCTGCGGCGCAGAACCAGGGAGAAACCCCGGACGATTGCCGGCAGAATCCGATAATGCCAGAGAATGGCGGATAGCACGGTAAACACCAGGATCAGCGGCAGGACCCGAAAAGCGAGTATCATTGTCGCCCCGGGATTCTCCACCGTGAAGGGATAGGCCACATTGTCCGGGTCTGCACCCAGGTAGCCGAACACAAACAGCGTGCCGGTCTCCGTGGCTTCGACCACGGCCGCCACTGCCTGATTGATACCGATCAGCAGGCTTTGCACGGGTGGCAGCCGGAATACCAGCAGGGCAAAAACGAATTGCAGGCCAAGACCGGCGACCAGCAGCTTCCAGTGCGGCACCTGGCGCTTTTCACTGCAGGCCACGGCCAGGGCGATGAATACAACCAGTCCGATTACTGCCTGAAAAATAGCCAAAGGGTACCCCTGTTCAGCCTGGAAGAAGCGGCGTATCGACCGCAGGTATTCTGCCACGAATTCCGGCTGGTTGCCCTTCGCCTGCATGCCGCCCTGATCATCGCGCCCTGAGTTTGTCCAGGGTATGCGGGCAGCCGGGCGTCAGCGACGGGGGGACGCGATTCGGCTCATTGGCTATTGCGAAACCAGGAAATATTCGCGGTCAGAAAAATCAGCAGCAACAGCGTGGCGACAGCCCCCAGGGACGAAGACATGGTGATGAGCAGTCCCGCTGGTCCATTGCCGCTGAACTGAACGATGGTGGAGATAATCTTGGCGCCGGTGGCAATACCGAAGGTGGTGGCGATGATCAGGGTAGGAATCCAGAAGACCGGGTGATTGTCCAGCATTTCTCTCGATCTGCAGATAGTGGTGAATGCCAGGGTGGCGGTCAGAAACAACAGGGTGCGGACGAGTTCCATGTAGCCGGCGCTGGCAATCGCCACGCTGTTACTTACCAGGTACCCGGCTACCAGGATTGCCACCAGCAACACGGACTGCGGAACCCAGAACCCCACCAGCGGCAGGTGCCGGGACGTGTAGTGCAGTGCCAGCAGGAAAAAAAACAGTACGTAAAGGACATCACTGGCGATCAACAGACTATCTATCAATGATTGCGATGGAGCAAGATAAAGAAACGCCGCCAGGTTGAAACGTAAAGTCCCGATCAACAGGGCCACTGCCAGTAGCCGGGTTCTTTCCCTGCCCTCGGTATCCAGCGTAAACCTGAACACAAGCAGGCCCAGCAGGAAAATGGCGACGAGGAGATTGCCGATGCTCATCGTCCAGGTTAACAGGTGTTGGCAGTCCCGCCGGATTCTGACGAGACGGATTGGTAGACAATGCCCGGAAGACCGCCTGCTGGCCTGATGCAGTCAAGGGCCACCATGGTGGGGCTGCGGTCCAGGGCGTCCAGCGGAACCGGCGGAGCGTCAAGCCTGAGGTGAGCGAACAGGTAGCGGCGCCCGTAGGGCTCCGGTATCAGGAAACCGGCGTCGTTGACCGCAGCCGGCAGCAGCTTCATGCCCACCGTGCCACGTACGTTGCCGCCGATCACATGAAACCTTTCTCCGGCCACGTCGACTTTCACCACGATGTCGCAATGGGTCCTGGCGCCCACGCCCAGGTGATCGCGTCGCTCCGCCAGCGACCGGTAAGCCGGGCGACTGCCGCGACACAGCATATCGCCGGGCAGCACTGGCTCCCGGCCGGTATCGAAGGCGACATAAGCTGCTTCGGACCCGTTGTCCCGGGCCAGAATGGCCTGATCGATATAGGTGTGGTGCGCCACGGCCCGGGCAAAACGGTTTTCCTCACCCAGTCCGCTTTCGCACATCACCCAGGAAATGAAGGCCGCGGACCAGGGATCCCGCCATCGGCTGGTCAGTCCGCTGGCCTTCCAGCGGTTGTTCTGACGCTGCAGAATCCAGCCACTGTCCGGTGCTGCAGCCCAGTAGCCGGCGATGCTGCCGGCAAGACGCAAGGCATCTTCGGGGTCGAGCAGGGACCAGCGACGCCGGCTTGAGGAACGCCTGGTGCCGGTTTCCGCCACGGTGTAATCGAGCACGGTGAAACCGAAATAGCCCCATTCCTGCACCGCGGTGTTGACGATCCTGGAACGCAGGCCGGCTGCGGGAAGAACCGGACAGGACCGGTCCAGTATCTGCATGGTGCCCGGCGAACCGCCGATTCGTTCCGCTGGGGCGCGGACAGGCAGTACCTCTTCCGGCAGGCGGTCCAGGGGGACGGATTGACCGGCGGCAGCACCGCACAGGCTCATCAGCAGGACGGGAATTGCACCAGCCAGTTTTCCTAAGTGAATCATTACACAATACCGCCAGTTTACTGCTGGCAAACTATAGTGGCTATTGACGGCCGAGTCCAATCCGACGGGCAGCAGGGACCGATTTGCGTTAGAATGCCCTGCCAGTGCCCAGTTTCCATGAGTTGTCTGTCAACTGTCGTCACATTCCATTTATACGTCACCTTCCATTAACGTCACATTCCATGTCCAATCACTAACACTTTTACCCATGCCCATGAGACCGAGCTTGAAATTCAGCTGCTGTGTAATGTTTCTGCTGACCGTGGTGTCCGGCCAGGCTGGCGCCCAGGTGGACCAGTTTGAAGACCCTACCGACGACTCCACCATCGTTTATCCCGCCAGCTATTTTGCCGAGTTCAATCCCGTCTCGGCCAATGACATGCTCAACCGGATTCCGGGGATCGGGCTGGCCCTGCGCGGCGGCGGGGGTGGCGGAAGGGGCCTGGGCTCCGGCGCGGGTGAGGTGCTGATCAACGGTCAACGGGTCACCGGCAAGAATAACGGTGGCCGAAGCCAGCTGAGCCGGATATCCGCCGACCAGGTGGATCACATCGCCATCATCAGGGGCACTTCCGAGGAACTCGATGTCCGCGGTGGTGGCCAGGTTGTCAACGTCGTACTCCTGGATATGCCATCCCGATCCAGCACGACTCTCGAGGTGCAGACGGACCGGCTGCGGGACGGTACCCTGGACCCGGGCGGGCAATTGTCCTACAGCGGGCAATCCGGGGAACTGAATTATCTGTTCAACGTGGAGGTCGATCCCCGATATCGCTGGACCGAGACCAGGGAATCCAGTTTTCAACCGGACGGTACCTTGCAGGAAGTCCGCCTTGAGGAAAGAGTCAGGGATGAAACCGAGTATCAGGCCAGCACCAACCTGGGTTACAACATGGAGAACAGTGTTGTCCAGCTGAACGCTCTGTTCGAAACCCGGGGCCGGGCTCCGTCGAACACCGACCGGCTGATTTACGATGTATTGAATGAAACCGCCCGCCAGCAGCTGGATGACAATGTCAGTGAACGGGATGCCTGGGAAGTAGGTGGAGACTACGAGTACGATTTCGGTATCCTCGGTAGATTCCGGTTTCTGTTCATTGTCAACGACCGCGACTTTCAATTCACCCGACTGCGTTCTGATCTGGTGGATGGTGACCTGGAGCCAAACCTTTACCTGAAGAATATGGGACGGGATCGGGAGCGCATCGGCCGGACCTCCTACACGTTCAATCCCAATCGCAGCCACGGTCTCGAAGTAGGGATAGAATATGCACAGACCATTCGTGACTCGAACCTGAAACAGGGGTTGAACCGGGAAGGCACGCCGTCACCGGATTTCGGCAATCTGGTGCCGGTAGAGATTCCGAACAGTAATTCGACGGTGGAGGAATTACGCTACGAAACCTTCGCCGTGCACAACTGGCAGATCAATCCGCGCATGTCCCTGGAAAGCGGTGTGATTGTGGAAACCTCGACCATCACCCAGAGCGGTGATGTGAGCAATAGCCGGGATTTCGAGTTCGTCAGACCGCGGTTGGACTATCGCTTTGATATCACCCCAAGCCTGCAGCTGCGGGCCAAGGTTGAGAAGGACATTGAGCAGCTCAGCTTTTCAGATTTCAGTGCCACAGTCGACGGCAGTGACGAGGATCAGAACACCCAGTTCGGTAACCCCGATATCCGCCAGGAGCAGTCCTGGCGGTATGAGCTGAACCTGGAGCTGCGCCTGCCCCAGGACCTGGGGGTGGTGAATTCCCAGTTCTGGTATCGGGATCTGGAGGATGTGATCGGCCGGGTCGACGTGTCGCCCAGTCCGGATAATCTGCAGTCGGCGCGGGGTAATATCGGCGACGGCAAGCGCTATGGTGTCAACCTGGATCTGAGTTCCAAACTCGACCCCCTGGGTATTTCCAACGGGCTGCTGACCACCGGAGTACGACTTAGAGATTCCGAAGTCGTCGATCCGTTTCTCGGCACCAAGCGCCGCCAGCAGGGAACCGGACGGTGGACAGTCAACATGGGGTTCCGTCATGACCTGGTGCAGCAGGCCCTGACCTACGGAATCAATTATTCAAACAATTCCAACGGCGGAGAAGGTCGGGAAGCCATCGATATTTTTGACATCGAGGAACGTATCGAGGCGCCTTTCCTGTCGGCCTATCTGGAAAAACAGGCCTTTGGCAATATGACTTTCCGCTTCGAATCCAACAACATGACGGAAAGCGAGTTCTGTCGCAAGCGTACCCGTTTCGTCGGAGCCACGGTAGACGGAATTGTCGAGGAAATCGAAGACTACTGTGCCGGTAACGGCCTGGAGCTATCCTTCCGAATCAGAGCGACATTCTGACCATGGTTACCATCGGTGGCAGTCGCGGGAAGCGGGCGAAACAGCTGGGCCTGTCCTGCCTATTGCCCTGTTCCGGGCACGGCCGCCTGGGGATGCTGGCGGTAGCACTGCTGCTGTTACTGGCCGGCTGTGAAGCCTTCGAAACAAACACCGGGGGGGATGCAGGCGGTCCACTGCCGCCGCCTCCCAATTTCACCCGCGGTCTGATAGTGACCAACTCGCCAACGCCGCTCTATCCCCGGCGGGCCAGATCCATGGGGCTCGAAGGATGGGTGCTGCTCAACTTTTCGGTTGATGAGGAGGGCATAGTAATACCTGGCAGCGTGGAAACCGTGGACGAGGATCCCCCCGGCTACTTCCGGGCATCTGCCCTCAATGCCGTGCGCCGCATGAATTTTGAAAATACCAGCAATAGGGTCATTGATGACGTGCGTTACGTGTTTCGTTATGAACTGACCGAGCGAGATGGCCTGCTCGCCGAACCCCGGCCGGAGCCGCCACGTTACCGCGAACTTATTCCCATGCGTTACATCACTCCGGCCTATCCCGGAGAGGCGCTGGAACAGGACCTTGAAGGTTATGTCATTGTGGAATTTACGGTCACCGAAAGCGGTGCGGTTCAGGATATCGGTGTCATCGAGAGCAGTCCCCCGGGTGTCTTTGACGAAGCAGCCCTGACAGCAGCCCGCAGACTGCGATTTGAACCGCGACTGGTGGCCGACCGGCCGGTGCGCGTTGAAAATGTCACTTACCGTTTTGAGTGGCAGTTGCCCCGCTAGGTAACCTCTGATCGACACGCAGCGCGGCGATACCCAGCAGCAGAAAGAACACGGCGTCCCGCAGGAACAGGGCATTGCGCAGGGTCAACTGGCCATTGGCAGAGATCAGGTAACGCATTGCCGCGCCATTGGGTCATTGCCGTGTCACGCTGCTAGCGCTCCACCCGGTAAATCACGTCAACACTCTGGTACTCACCGGTTTCCGCCTGCAGGGTTATTCGATCGGTCAGGGTGTAATCCAGGGCCAGTTTCGACTGGTGATCGAACAGACCGATGCCGTAGCGCAGGAAAATATCCGGCGTGATAAATTTGCCTACTGTCAGGGTTGTATTGTTGATACTGCCGTTATTGGTGATGTCCAGGGTGTCCAGGCCAAGCTGCTCGCGCACCTGGTTGGTAAGACCCTGGCTCCGGTTCAGACCCAGTCGGGCAATGGAACCCAGCATTGCATCCTGGTCACCTTCTCCCTGGCCGATTTCGGAAAACGGCCTGCCGGTGGCCAGGATGGCAATGATATCACTGTCCGGTAAGGCCGGCGTTGAGAACAACTGGCTGCGGATATTCTTCAGGGTGCCGTTCATCAACACGCCAACCGTGGTATCACCGGCGGTTCGTGTTGCCCGGATGTCCAGGGCAGGGTTGTCGTAGGCTCCGAAAAACAACAGCTTGCCGCCCCTGATCTGCAGCGACTGCCCGTACATCAGGTAGTCACCGCGGACGATCTCCAGTTCCCCGTAGGTAAGATTGGTCCCGTTGGCCTGTTGCCTCACGTTGAGATTGCCAGCGACCTGCGAAGTGAAGCCGAAGCCATTGAGACTGACATTGTCACCCAGGCTGATATTGACGTCGGCCACCAGTGGGACATTGAACAGCGTGCCCTGTTCCGCGGCAATGGAGCGGGCCAGCTCCGGTCGATCCGGTGGATGGCTGACAATGATTGCATCCCTGGATACATCAACTGCCTGCTCCGGCAGTTCCCGCAGCGTGACGTTCAGCAGCGGTATCACCAGGTCTCCGGTGATTGCAATGCGGTCGGCGGTGGTACTCACCTGCAGTGACGGTGAAAGGGCAATGCCAAGATCCGGCAGTCCCGCTACCTCAAAGTTCTGCCCGGTCAGGCTGGCGGACAGCTGCCTGCCGGAGGTAAAGGGATCCGTTACCCGGCCCTGCAATTGCAATGAGCCGTCGCCTGACTGCGCCGTCAGGTCAATTTCCATGGGACCATTCTGCTGGCTGTCGATCCTGGCACTGATGTCGGCAACGGTGATCCCCAGCCGGGGGATTTCCACCAGCCCCTCGTCAACGGCCAGGGACATCCCGACCACGGGTTCAGACAGGGAGCCGGAGACGCGGAGATCCCCGGCCAGGCGACCGGCGGCGGCACCGGCATCGGGCACCAGGGAACCAAGCCAGCCGATATTTTCCAGGTCCAGCCTGACCGCACCTTCCAGAACACCATCGGCTGCCAGCGCCAGCCGGGACTCCAATGCACCACCGGATTCGGTGGTACCGTCGGCTGTGGCTTGTCGCCCCAGCCCGGTTCTGGCCAGCAGCTCCCAGCGGCCCTCCGCCAGGTTGGCCGAGACAGCCGGGTCGATCAGGTTGAAAATCTCGTGCGGTATCGGTTCCGGTTCCGGATCCGGGTCGGCACCCTCTGGATCAATCGACCCGCGGTTGCTAACCGTGACCGACAGGTCGCGAGGCAGCACCTCGGCCTGCACGGCAGGCAGGCGCGACGGATCCACGGTAACGAGAAAGTCGCCTTCAAGTGATCCCCCCAGGTTGATCGCCTCCGGAAGTTGCGGAATGGCATCAAATTGGAACGAAAGTTCCGGCGGACGGTTAACCGGGTGGTTCAGCACTGCCAGTGGATAATCCCGTAACGCGCCGGTGAGTATCATGACAGGGTCTCCCGCGGTGGTTTCCGTGGCTACGGACAGGCACAATGACGCATCACCCTGCAGCCAGCAGCTCTCCTCGACATCGATAAGTAAGCCCGGGGCAGGATTTTCCAGGGAAATGGCTGATGCAGCCCGGGTCCGCCAGTCACCCAGGGGAGTTTCCAGTTGACCGCGGACCAGGCTCCCCTCCCAGGCGAGGGTTGCCAGATCGGCAAAGCCGCCTTCCGCCAACAGCTCGCCGTTGCCGGCACTGGACCGGGCAACCAGCGCAATCTGGTGCATTGACTGGCTGCCGGTCACCTGCAGGTCGAGACTGTCCAGCCGGTCCGTGCGTTCGCCGGACTGATAGCTGGCGTCGTTGACGGTCAGCAGGCCACGCAGGCTGTCATCCTGCAGCTGCAGGTCAAGACTGAGGCGGTCCAGGCTGGCCCCTTCATAGCGAACCGAATTCATACCCAGCTGTGCATCCACCTGCAGGTCCGCGGTTGTTCCGGCCAGCTCACCGGAGGCGGTAAGCCGGCCTTCCAGGCCGGGCATGAACTGGTCAAGGCGGGGGGCATTGATTGCCCAGGTGAAATCCAGATTCCCGGACAGCGTGCCGTCCACCCGCAGCTGGTTGTCTGAGGTGGCAAGTCTCACCGTATCGAACTGCAGTGTGCCGTTGGCGTAGCTGAACTGCCCGGAACCGGTGAACGGGTATTCCCCGAGCTCACCGACAAGCTCGGTGAGCTCCAGGGTCGCCGTCACTGCGGCATCGGCACTGCTGAACTCCACGCTGCCCGTGCTGCGCAGGTCGGTGACTGCTATAGGCAGGTCGTTGGGGTCGTTGTTGACGAACGCCGAGTAGTAGGCAAGGGGTGTCGCCTCTGTCAGTTGATAGCGCAGGGATCCGGAAACACCGCCGTCGAAGGTTAATCCGGCGGAGCCTGCCACCTGGCCGGTCGCGGTTTCCACGGTGTATCGGTCCAGCGTCAGTGAGCCATTCTGCCAGCTGCCGTCGATACCCAGAATCGCCGACGGCAGTCGCTGGCCTCCAAGTCCGGTTGACAGCGACAGCTGCAATCGGTCCATGCTGCCAGCCGTGGCAGCCGTCAGGTTTTCCAGCCGTATTTCACCGGTCTGCTCGAGGGACAGGGTCAGCAGCTCGCCGGAGTGGGTAAGATCGACAGCCGCTTCGCCACCGCTCAGACCAGTCCCGATCCGGCCGTTGGAGACCAGGCGGAAAGGCTGCTGCAGGCGATGTTCGATGGCGAGGGTTGCCAGGTCGCCATCTGCGCTCAGTGTACCGGCGACCGGCCCGGAATCCGGGTAGATGTCTCGTGGGTACTGCCACTGCAGGCTTGCCTGGAGTGGCAGGTTATCCCGCAGATTCAGTGTCAGTTCTCCCGTGACGGAAACCAGGTCGGAATCCATTGCCAGTTCGGACACGGTCAGCCGGTCCGTCGACAGGTTTGCCGCCAGCAGCAGCCTGCTGACGTTGAACAACTGTTCCTCCTGGTGCAGCGCAAGCTGTTCGATAGCCAGTTGCTGAACGTCTATTTCCACCGGCAATGGCGTGAAGGAGACCAGGGGGCCCCGGCGGTCCGCAGTCGGCACTGGTCCGGGCTCGGCGGCCGGGGACAGCAGCTCTATCCGGGATCCGGTCAGGCCCAGTTCGTTTATCGACAGGCGGGCGGCCAGCAGGGACAGGGGATTCCAGTCCAGCTCCACCCGGGAAACGGTTACCCGCACTGCATCACTGGAGTAAACCAGGTTTTCCAGTGCCAGGTCTCCCAATAGTGAGCCCGAGTTCGTCCCGATGGTCAGCTGCTGGCCCGGCAGGCTGCTCACCAGCGCCGTAACCCTGCCCAGAACCCAGCGACTGCCTGATTCGGAGGAAAGCAGCCCGGCCACTGTCAGAATGATGACGAGAACCAGTCCCAGCAGGCCGGCAGCCACAAGCCTGGCCACACGCCAGGGGCGGATGACCGACTTCCTTTGCTTGGGTTGTCCGCCGGCAGTCACAGGTCCGGTCCCATGGTCAGGTGCAGTCGAAACGCGTTGTCGTTGTCCAGTCCCGACGCCAGGTCGAGGCGAACGGGTCCCAGGGGTGAAAGCCAGCGGACGCCGATCCCGACACTTTTCCGCAGGTCCGGTTCATCAGGTGACAGGAACGCGTTGCCGGCATCGGCGAACACCGCCAGTTTCCAGCTGGGCAGGATATTGAAGTCGTACTCGATGCCGGCTACCAGCAGGTGCTTGCCGCCAGTCTGTTCATCGGAATCGTTGACCGGGGCCAGCGACTGGTACTTGTAGCCCCTGACACTCTGATCCCCGCCGGTGAAAAACTGGATGGATGCAGGCAGGTTCCTGATTTCATCAGTAACCGTGGTGCCGGCTTCAAACTTGACCATGACCCGGCCGGGCCCCAGGGGATTGATAAACTTGCCGTTGAGATAAAACTGCAGAAAGGTTTCGGTGGACAGCAGGGTATCAGATGCACCGGACAGCCTGGCGGAAAGTTTCCAGCCCCGCTGCGGGTAAAGGGCATCATCGGCCCGCGTTCGGGTCAGACTGACACCGGGAATCAGCATGTCACTGGTTTCCCTGGTATTGGTGTCGAGGAGCGTCGAGTCATCGTGCTGCACGTTGATAAAATATTCCTGCCGCCAGTTCCAGCGGTTCATGAAGGTATACGTCACCCCGTATTTCGTCGTTCTGACGCTGAACGTATCATTGTCTTCATGCAATAGACCGCCGGAGAAAATCAGTCTTTCCGTTGCCGGGTCGTTCCAGGGTATCGAGTAATCAAGGTCGATCATCTGCTGAATCGGGGAGGCACTGGACTGGACGTCGAAGCGGTGACCACGGCGATTGAGGTAGCGATCTTCATAGTCCAGTCGGACTCGAGGCCCGATATCGGTGGTTACCCCGACGCCGGTGGAATACACCCGCCGGGGTCGCAGCTGCAGGCCCACCTGTACTGGAACCTGCTGATCCACCGCCTGGTCGATGGCCGGCGTCACATTGACCGTGCTGAAATAGAAGCTGTCGTTCAGTACGTTCCTCAGATCTATCAGTGAACTGGCTGAATAAAAGCCGCCGCTCTCGAAATTGAGGTATCTCCTGATGAAATCCTCGGACAGGCCGTCTACCGGCTCCAGGTTCACTTCACCAAAGCGAAACCGGTCACCGGGTTCAAACTCGATCTGTACGTCGGCGGTGTTGTTCTGCAGATCCACCCGCAGTTCGGTACGGGCAAAACGGGCAGAGAAAAACCCGAGTTCCACCGCACGGGAACTCAACTCAGACTTGGTTCTTTCATACAGGGCGTGATTGAGCTGGTCTCCGGCCTCAACTGGAAGTGATGCCAGGGTTTCCTCGAACAGGTCCCGGTGGTCGGCCACCGAGACGTTGACCGCAGCAATCATAACCGGTTCACCGGCATCCACGGAGATGTCCAGCTGCCAGCAACGTTCACCGGCGATGAAACGCGACTGTTCGGTCAGAAAATAGTATCCCAGTGCCCGTCCGGCCCGATTCACCTGTTGGCGAACGTCGGGAAGAAAACGGGACAGTGACCGCGGAGTGGCGTCACAGGACTGGCCGGGCAGCTGTACCAGTGCCCTGATGTTCTGTTCCAGGTCCGGTGGCGCCCCGTTGACCTGCAGTCGGGGCTGCTGGGCAAGTCCGGGGTTGACGGCGAACAGAACCAGAACCGTGGCCAGCGCTCTGAACAGAAGCAGGACAGGTTGGCGTCCGACAACGCGGGCCGTTCCTGCGCGGGGGAAGAGTCCAGTCATAACCTGTAAAGTTACCATGGGCTGCCTGCTGGCAGCATCAGCCGGAGAGGTTGCAGATTAACTGACAGCTGGCTGTCAGAAGTGGTTTGGCGGGAGCCGGCTGCAGCAAGGCGTTGTCGGCTGTCTGATCAGGCGCGTGGTGCCGGTAGTTTGCAGTCATCTGCTGAAGTTTAGAGTATTCCACGCAGGGGTCAACCGGCCGACCTGTCCCGGCAACACGTTTATCCTGTCGGTAATCTCAGTTTTCCGGTAATTTCAGTGCCAGTAGCGAACCCGGAAAACTGCTGGAGGCAACCTGGATCACCAGGTACTGCTGACCGTCGTGCCGATAGGTCATCATGCCGTATTGCCCGGTGACCGGAATTTCCACGGTGGCCAGCAGTTCACCGGTCAGCTTGTCGGCGGCATGTAACAGGGGCAGGCCGTTATCGCTCAGCTGTGGAATACCGCGCAGACCTTCCGTGGTGTATACCAGCAGATCGCCCATGACCATGTGGATGGTTTCACCGCCCTGGCTGGCAAAACCGCCTCCTCCCCAGTCGGACAGGTCTACTCCCCGCAGCGCCGGATGATTTTTAACGCGTTCGGTGGGCTCGCCCACGGGAATCCACCAGATCCGTTCACCACGGTTCATGTCGTAAGCTGAAAGGCGATTGTAGGGAGGTTTGAATACCGGCAATCCATCAACCAGTGGCAGGCTGATTCCCCGTCCGGCCACCCAGCGGGAAACCGTGGTGCCGGTTGTCATGATGCTGTCCGGATCGTCAATGGCTGCGCCTGGCTGCAGCAGGCCACCGCTGCAGCGCGGTTTGTGAGAAGCGTACATGATACCGGTGGTGGGATCGATGATGGACGGGTGGTAGATGTTTACACCGCCTTCACAGCGAATGTTGAGAGGGCCATTGAAGCCAGGATGGTTGCGGGGCAGGAACGGCCCGCCGACATTGTACCTGGCCAGGATCTCCAGGGCGCGGGCCCGGATCTCTGGAGTCCAGTCCACCACCTGGTCTGGAGTCAGGTCGATGGGTTCCATGTATTCCGGTCGCGTTGGAAACGGCTGGGTTGGTGCCGACCAGTTTCCCGGTACCGTGGTCTGCGGCACCGGGCGTTCCTCGATGGGCCAGATGGGTTCCCCGGTGACCCGATTGAAGGCGAAGATAAACCCATGCTTGGTGTTCTGGATCAGTGCGGGAATAGCACGACCATCTACGTTGAGGTCCGCCAGCAGCGGGACATTGGGCAGGTCATAGTTCCACTGGTCACTGTGAACGATCTGGTAGTGCCAGAGTCGTTCTCCGTCTTCCACGTCCAGGGCAATCACGCTGGTGGAGAAAAGATTGTCACCGGGACTGAAACCATTGTAGTAGTCAATGGTGACGGTGTTGGTGGGAATGTACACGATGCCCCGTTCCAGGTCCGCCGACATGGGCGCCCAGGAGGAAACGTCGCCAGTGTAGGTCCAGGCATCGTTCAACCAGGTTTCGTGTCCTGTTTCACCGGGTCGCGGAATGACGTGAAATTTCCAGCGGTAATCGCCCGTCGCTGCGTCGTAAGCGAGTATGTCACCTGGCACGTTTTCAATTCGAGTCTGGTTGTATCCCTGTTCGGCCGAATTGCCCACGACAATAGTGTCGTTGACCACGATAGGTGGGGACGAGCTGGTGATGTAGCCCAGTTCCCGGGGAATACCGAAATCGGGGTCATAATCCAGGCCGCTGTTCAGCCAGGGTCCCCAGTCAGCCAGCAGATCCGGCAGCAGGTCCACGACGCCGGTATCGGGGAAGTCTGCCAGTGCCACCGGAGAACCCCAGTTCTCAACCGGCAGGCCGGTTTCCGCATCCAGGGCCCAGAGGAAAAAAGCCGGGCTGGTAAAGTAGATGACATCCCGATCGTTGATCTGTCCATAGGCGACTCCCTTGCCGTAGCTGGCGCGCATGGACCGATCCCAGCGGGTCGTGTGCGGTTCCCTGAATGTCCACAGTGTTTCACCGGTGGCCGGATCAATGGCGATCACGGTGCGTCGTGACCCGGCTACTGTGTACAGCCTGCCATTGACGTATAGCGGCGTGGCGCGATTGATGTAGTCCACCGACGGTCCGAAATTGTCACCCCGCCACAGCCAGGCGGTTTCAAGCCGGGAAAAATTTTCTCCGTTAATCTGTTGCAGAGGCGAGTAACGGGTCCCCCAGGCGTCGCCACTTTGATAGTGCCACTGACCGGCCGGGGTGCCCCGGTCCTGGGCCGGCGTGGCGCCTGTCCAGCTAAGCAGAACAGCTGTCAGCAGGCCTAGCCATCCCGCCTTAAGGTCGGCGGGTCCGGTTGAACTGCGGGGAATCGGTTCGTTCATGGTTAGGTTCCGCCCATTGTGCAGGGTCAATCCCGAGGTTTGGTTTTTTCCACCTTGCGGCGTTGCAGTTCGTTTTCGATGGCACCGACATTCCTGTCCAGCTTCTCGCGGGCTTTCAGCAATTTGCTTTCAAGGACCGCCAGTTCCTCTTCACTGTCGTCGGTAAGACCATTACGAAACACGCGAACGCATTCATTCACGGCGTCAGTGTAGGTGGAATTGGTTTCCATGAGCAGGGTATCGAGCTCTTCCTGGGTGTGAGGCACGATTTCTTCCGGAAAAAGCCGCTGCTTCAGAATCTCGCAGCTGTCGCTGTCGAAGATTTCGTCGATAGCCCTGGCGACATAGATCTCAAGGCAATCACGAAAGTGCTTGTTACGCACGGAATTGTCGGCAAAAAAATCGTCGATAATCTTGATGTTCTTCTTGTTACAGGCCAGAAACTGTTCCGCATCGTCGGGGTTTTCCGGGATGTTGAAGCGAACGGTACGGTGCTCCTCGTCGATTTCATTGATGTAAAGGTCGACGGCACGTGCCACGATGGCCCGCTTGGCGCCGTTCATGGTGTTCCAGGCCCGCTCGTAATACCAGCGGACTATATCGGCGCTGGTCTGGCCGGCAAAAGAGGGTCGGGAGTCGAACTGTTTCATGGTTGTCAGCTTCTTGTTGTTTATGTACCAGGTCGGCAAGCCGGCACATCGGAACCCGCGGGGCGTGCATCGTGATCCTGCCGTTCGCCGCGCCATCCGCCCGGCGTCCTGGAGGCCAAGATTACCACAGCAGGATGCCGGCGGCACCACAGGTGTCATCCTGCCCACGGGCTGCTGTGATAAAATCGGGTTTTCCGCCGCCGGTCTGACCGGCCCGATGCAATTTACCGTGGTGACATAATGGATATACAACAGATTCTTGGTGATGAAACCGAAAGCCTGCTGGGTCATACCTGCCAGGGAATAACCAGCGATCAGCTGCACCTTCCCGGCCCGGACTTTCTTGATCGCGTAGTCAGTCATAAGCACCGTAATCCGTCGGTAATGCGTTCCCTGGCCTGCATGCAGAATCAGGGACGACTCGCCGGCACCGGTTACCTGTCCATCCTGCCGGTGGACCAGGGCATCGAACATACCGCCGGTGCCTCGTTCGCACCAAATCCGCTGTATTTTGATCCGGAGAACATCGTCCGCCTGGCCATGGAGGGTGGTTGCAATGCCGTAGCCTCCACCCTTGGCGTGCTGAGCGCGGTGTCGCGAAAATATGCTCACAAGATCCCGTTCATCGTCAAGATTAATCACAATGAACTGCTGACCTACCCGACAATGCATGACCAGACCCTGTTTGCCAGTGTCAGGCAGGCCTTCGATCTTGGTGCTGTCGCCGTCGGTGCCACTGTTTACTTCGGTTCTCCCGAAAGTCGACGACAGATCATGGAAATCAGCGACGCCTTCGCCGAGGCCCACGAGCTGGGTATGGCGACGGTGTTGTGGGCCTACCTGCGCAATTCCGCATTCAAGAAGGACGGGGTTGATTATCACACTGCCGCCGACACCACTGGTCAGGCGAATCACCTGGCGGTGACCATCGATGCGGATATCGTCAAGCAGAAGCAGGCGGACGGCAACGGTGGCTTCACTGCCATCGGCTTTGGCAAAACCCACCCCCGCATGTATGACCAGCTGACTTCGGACCACCCCATCGACTGGGTACGCTACCAGTTGGCCAACTGCTACATGGGTCGTGCCGGGCTGATCAATTCCGGCGGGGCCAGCGGCTCGGACGACCTGCACCAGGCGGTCAGGACCGCGGTGATCAACAAGCGCGCCGGCGGCATGGGCCTGATTTCCGGTCGCAAGGCTTTTCAGAAGCCGATGGCCGAGGGCGTGGCGTTATTGAACGCGATCCAGGATGTTTACCTGGACTCCAGCATCGACATAGCCTGAGCGCCGAGACGCTGTGTGACGGGACTCAGCTGCCCTGCGCCAATCGGTTGGTCAGCCACACCGTCTGGTAGGGCTGCAGCGTAATCCGGTCGACATGACTGTCCAGCATCTCGCCGGTAATCAAGTCTCCCCAGCTCTCCGTGTCAATCAGATTGACCTCGGCCAGGTCCAGAACCTGGGGTTCGTCGCTGATGTTGTTGAGGCAGAAAATACTCTGCTCCCGCTGCATGCTCTGGCGCCAGAACGCAAAAATTTGCCGGCCCAGGTGCAGCGTAAACTGGGTGGCATTGGGATGAAAGGCCGGTTGCCGGGCACGAATACCCATGAGGCGTTTCAGTTCCTGCAGTACCCTGGCGTGGTGAGTTTGCGGATTGGACAGCAGACGGTCCAGGTCGGAGTAGCGCCATTGAAAACGATTGAGGTGACGCTTGTGGCCCGTGCGCGCGTAGCGGTCCAGGTTGTTTTCCGTACCCAGCAGGCTCTGGACATAGAATGCGGGGATGCCCTCAAGAGCCAGCATAATGGTATGGGCGCAGATGAAGCGCTGAAACTGGAACTGGTCTTCGCCCTGCAGCGTGCCTTTCAAGGCGTCATACAGACTGATGTTGATTTCGTAGGGCCGCTTTTCTATGCCGGATAGCGCCCGCCAGGAAATTTCGCCGCCAAACCGCAGCATGGCGTTGAGCAATGATTCAATTTCCTCATCTGAAAGCAGCCCCTCGGCCGGACGCAGGCCGATGCCGTCATGGGAGGCGATGAAGTTGAAGTAGAAAGTGCCGAGTTGCGCCGGTGGCATGGTCATCAGCCAGGACTTCAGGTAGCCGCAATCTCCCGCCAGCAGGGTATAGACCAGCAGTGGTGGCAGCGAAAAATTGTAGATGGCGTGGGCTTCGTTGGCGTTACCGAAATAGGTCAGGTTTTCCCGCTTGGGAATGTTGGTCTCGGTAATGATGATGGCGTCGGGTTCGGCGTGTTCGATCAGGGCCCGCAACAGGCGAACGATTTCATGGGTCTGGGGCAGGTTCAGGCAATCGGTACCGATTTCCTTCCAGATAAACGCCACGGCGTCCAGGCGGAAGCAGTTGATTCCGTTGTCCAGGTAGAGCCGGATGATCCTGATAAATTCCAGAAGTACCTGTGGGTTGGAAAAATCGAAATCCACCTGGTCGTGGCCAAAGGTGCACCAGACAAACTTGTCGCCCTCGCTTGTTGCCACCTTTTTCAACAGGTCACTTGTTCGCGGACGTACCACCAGGCTCAGGTCGTCGTCTGGTGACGCAGTGAAGAAGTAGTCTTTGCCGGGATCCTTGCAGTCAACAAAGTTTTTGAACCACTGGTTTTCCGGCGAGCAGTGATTGATGACCACGTCGGCCATTACCCGGTACTTGCGGGAAATATCCTGGATATCCTGCCAGTCGCCGAGCTGAGGCCGGACCTGCTTGTTGTCCACTACGGCAAAGCCGTCGTCACTGCTGTAGGGGAAAAACGGCAGGATGTGCACCGAATTGATGCTCTGCTGCAGGTGGTCGTTGAGAAACTGCTGGAGTACGTGGAGAGGATGCTGGTTCTGTTCCAGGAAGGTATCGCCGTAAACAATGGCGAATGCATCGCTCTGGTCCCAGTGATCCAGCTGACGTTGTGGCTGCCGGCATTCTTCGTGCAGCCGCATGGTCTCGATGCAGTCACTGGTCAGCAGGCTGTGGTCAGCCTGGGGATAAATGGTCTTGATGTGGTTGAGCACACGGTGCTCCAGGGCTTTGAATACGGCGTCTGTCATAATGCGGTTATTTCCTGGCAGGGGCCTCAGGTCCTGGCCCGGTCAGGAAGAAAATTCCTTGTTGTCCTGTTTCACGGCATGGTGAATCTGTTCGAAAATATCCGGAACGGCGCTGCGAACCCGGTTCCAGCTGGGGATGAATGGTGTTTCCATGGGATTGTCCAGGAAGCGCTCACCGGCCTTCTTGATATTCTGGGCAAACAGTTCCACCGCCTGCTCCTCCTTGTGAATATCCAGTGCCAGGCCATTCATCTGGGCATCGTTGCGATAGGTTTCCACGAAGTCCAGGGCGATGCGGAAATAATTGGCCTTCAGAGCACGGAAGGTGGCACTGGAAAGTACCACGCCATTGGTCGCCAGCTTGCGAAACAGGGCCTTGGCAATATCGATGGACATGCGGGACAGGCCCGAGGTCTCGTCGTCCAATGAGATATCCTGGTGCTTGTGATCGTAGGTGTCGGCGATATCCACCTGACAGATTCTGTTGGTTGAATAGTTGCGCTCCATTTCCGACAGCACGCCGATTTCCAGGCCCCAGTCAGACGGAATGCGCAGGTCGGAAATGACATCGCGCCGGAATGAGAACTCCCCTGCCAGGGGATAGCGAAAACTGTCCATGTAGTCCAGGTAATCCATGGGCCCCAGCATGTTTTTCAATGCCCTGATAAGCGGTGTCACCAGCAACCGGCATACCCGGCCGTTGATGCTGCCGTCGGCCACCCGGGCGTAATAGCCTTTGCAGAATTCGTAGCTGAAATTGGGGTTGGCTACCGGGTATATAAGTCGGGCCAGCAGTTCCCGATCATAGGTGACAATGTCGCAGTCGTGCAGCGCCACCGCTTCGGTGCGGCTGGCTGACAATACGTAGCCGAGGCAATACCAGACATTGCGTCCCTTGCCCGGTTCCATGGGCGCAAGGCCCTTTTCCTGGAGCGTTGCGTCGATCTCCCTCAACCTGGGACCATCGTTCCATAAAACACTGTGCCGCTGCGGCAGCCGGGAGAAAAATTTCAGCGCATGTCGGTACTGCTCTTCATCGGCGCGATCCAGGCCGATGACGACTTCATTCAGGTAAGGAACTTCGCAGAGATGTTCCACGATACCCGGCAATGCCTCACCTTCCAGCTCGGAAAACAGCGAGGGCAGGATGAGGCACATGGGGCGTTGCGAGGAAAATCTGACCAGCTCCGCTTCAATCTCGTGAAGGGGACGCCTGCTCAGGTTATGCAGGGTCGTGATGACGCCGTTCTGGTAGAAATCACCCATGTTCTGTTCTCCCTTTATGGTTTAAGGAACCAGTGTATTTTTCAACAAGTGCAAGCACACACCGGTTCCAGCCTTCGGGTCCATTAAGCTCACTGACGGTTACCGGTTTGTCGCTGTGCAGCCGCGGCGGCTCATGACTCGGTGACCTGATGACAACCGGCCAGTCCGCTGCTTCCAGCATGGCGATGTCGTTGTCGCTGTCGCCCAGGGCGATGACTGTGAACTGTCGGCTGAATGTCTGCTGGTACAGGTGTCGCAATCGGTCAAGTGCCGTGCCCTTATCGGTTTTCCCCAGCACGTGGAGGAAACGACCGCCCTGCAGGGTGCCCAGCCCGACGGCATCCAGGTCGGCAAGAAATTCCGCCCTGGCGGAATCCTTGTCCTGCCAGATAATCGGTTCACTGAAGCGGCGTCGCCTGGACAGGGCGACCTGATCCCGGTCCAGGCCGGTAAGCTGTTCCAGCTCGACGTCGGACAGGTCGTGGAAGCCACTGAAGTCATAGCGTTTCCGCAGGGGTGCCAGGCGGTTGAGTATCTCACCGTAGTCCAGGCCCAGCTCCACCAGGTAGTAGTCCTTGTTGAAGGCGGTGCCTCCGGGTGGTTGCGGAAACCGGTCGCGGGGCAGAAAAATGGCGGATCCGTTTTCCACGATAAACGGATCGTTAACGCCCAGCTGCCGACGCAGCGGACCCAGCTCGGCGCTGGTCTTGCTGGTGTTGGGGATCAGTGGTATGCCCAGTTTCTGCAGCGTCGCCAGGGCTTCCCGTGCCGCTGCAAAGCTGTAGGTAAAGTGATCCAGCAGGGTACCGTCAAGGTCGGTGACAACCAGCAGGGCAGGCGCTTGGTAACCGGGTTCTCCTGTAGTGACAGTGCGGTTCATACCATCAGTGCCCGGGTTGCCTGCTGTCGGGGCGGGAGTGCGTAATGCGGTGCTGCTCATCCAGGAAAAAAACCAGGTCGGCCTGATCCGGTAATACCTCGAGACAGTGGCGGGTCAGGCGTTCAAAGTGCTGGATAAAACGATGCAGCGCCACCTCGTCCATGATCTTGCTGCTGTCGGTATCGGTGTCGGAACGGGCAGCCAGTTTCTGTTCCTGCAGGCTGCGCCACTGATAGACACAGTCAAAGGATGGCGCCTTGAGCATGACCAGGAAGTCCAGCCGATGGAACAGGACCTGGAAAGCGGCCAGTTCCTTATTGACGAAGCGGCGCCAGGTACCCTGGGGATCCTCCCGGGCTTCCAGCGGATTGACCGGTGACTCCAGCGCCTGGTCCGCCTGCGGCAGCAGGCCGACAAACCAGCCTTCCAACAGCACTACGTGGACCGGCAGCTCGATGGTTTCCCATTCCGACCGGGGCCTTGGTTCATCCACGGATTTGTCAAACCGGGGCAGCTGTTCCTGGCCTCGACTGGCGCCGTCGGCCAGCCGGTCCAGCAACCTGTTGGCCAGTTTCAGGTCGTGTGTGCCAGGCACTCCCCTGGTTACCAACAATGGGTGGACCCGGTCCGCCATCGCCTTTCTCGACACACTGTCCAGGTAAAAATCATCCAGTGACAGGTTGGCGATTCGAAGTTGTCGTTGTCGCAGCATCAGGGTCAGGTACCTGGCCAGGGTTGATTTACCGGTACCCTGTGCACCGTTTATGCCAACTATCAGGGGACGCTGGACGTTGTCCAGTTCGACCAGCAGGCGCTCCGCCAGCGGTTGGTACCAATGGGTGATGGTCTCGCGGAATGCCGATGGCAGCCTTTCCTCGTCAAGGAAGGCGTCTATCAGTCCGTTATCAGGGGGTTGCATGTAGTGTGGTGTCTGTAACAACTGGCTGGCAAAGTCTGAAGCTTAACGGCTTCCGGGCAGGATTGGTAGGCAGGACCGGTGACCTGGCGACAATCGCTGCGCACCCTGGTGCGAATTGGTGCGTTCCGCCGCATGATGCTGTTTTTCGGTGCGCGCCTGGCGGGAAATCAATCGGCTTTGCTGATCACCAGCTGGATTTCGCCCACCGGCAGGCCGAACTTGGACATGGCCGATTCGTTGATGAGTACGCCGGGCGCCACCAGGTACATGCGGTCGTCGATACGGATATCGACGTAGCCGTCGCCGCGGGGGATTCGCAGGACGTAATCCAGGAAGACACTGTTACCGGCAACCTGCACATCGGCCGTACCGATCACGTCGCCGGCGGTACCCCGGTAGCCGCCGGCGGCGACTGGCTGGAGTGTCCAGACCCGTCGTTGCCGTTGTCCGTCATTGAAGACAAAATCCTCTTCCAGGGTCCCGGTGCCGTCCTGCCAGTACGCCAGGATGTCGGCATTGAAGTATCGGGTGACCCGGCCGCGCCAGTTTTTTAACACGCCATGCGCGGTCAGCCTGCCGTTGAAAAATTCCTCCATGATCAACCGCGGTTGCTGACCGGCGTAGCTACTGACCTGGACGGAGGTACAGGATGCGAGGGCCAGGCACAGCAATGACACGAGGAAAATTACAGATCGATTCATGGTATTCTCTTCCGCCAGTAGGCACTGGCACACTGTTCGCGACGTCATCGTTGCGCCGGGATAATGGCAGGGCATACGCTGCGGTGCCCGGGCACGGTTCACCCGCCGCAGCAAAATTTCACCAGGTAAACACCGGTAATTCGAGATAACTCAATGACTTCCAATCTGGTGCCCGAACGGCCCCTGGTATTTTCACCGACTCTCGCTGCGACCATTGGACTGGAGGAAGCAATCCTGCTGCAGGTGTTGATGGACTTCATCACGCTGCGATCCGGACGCCTGTACGATCAACACCGCTGGGTGGAAATTCCGAACCGGGATCTGCAACAGGCATTGCCGTTCTGGCAGTCCGCCGACATTCGGCGGGTGGTGGTCAGCCTCTACAACCTGGGCATGATCCTGAGAAACCCGGTGACATCGGGTAACGACAGCTACCTGTATGCGCTGAACGAAAAGGTGGCCATGGAGCATGACGACAGCCAGGTCCAGCCGGACGAGCCTGCCGGACCCGCCGGACAGGGGGGGACATCGTTATTCCACCAGGGTACCGGCGGTCGGCCCATTGCTCCTGACTGGATGCCGGGTGAGGAATGGCTGGTGCAATGCCGGCAACACAATATTCCTGATCATTTCAGCCTCGGCCTGGTACCGGAGTTCGTCAGTTACTGGCGGGACCGGGGTCAGGCACAGTTTTCCTGGGGCAACAAGTTTTTCAATCACGTACGCCGCCGGTGGCGGGAGGAACAGACGCTGAAAGGCTCCCATGAGATGGCCAGCAGCATGGAACAGGACTGGCGACCCGGCGAGGACGCCGTGGACATACTGGTGAATTCCGGTATACCCGCAGATTTCATCGAAGACGCGATACCCGAGTTCGTGCTGTACTGGCGGGAGAGGGGCATCAGGATCAGTACCTGGAACACCAAGTTTATCGAGCACATCAGGCGTCAGTGGAACAAGTACAACGCGTCCTTTGGCCAGGATGACACGCCCCGCCCGATACCCGCCGACTGGCGCCCCAGTCCGGCCTGCTTCGAGATCCTGCAGCTGGCGGAAATCGATCCCGAATACGCTCGCCGGAAAATCCCGGAGTTCGTGCTGTACTGGCGTGACAGCCAGCAATCGCGTCCGTCATGGAACACGGTTTTTCTGCAATTTATCAAGCAGGACTGGGCAAGGCGACTTGAGGAGCCACTGGAGGTAGAATCGGGTCATGCGAAACATAAACCCCCTGCTGGAGAAAACCGGCAAAGCATTGAAGAAAAACTCCGACAGCTCACCGACCGAAGCTGGGCAGAAAACGCACGACGCTGGTGACCCTGGTACTGTCCGGTACGGGAACGGACAACAGACCGGTGAAGCGGACAGCGTGTTTGAACCCGGGCTGGTGGATGCCATAAACCAGGTATTCTCCGAATTTGCCTTTGCCTACCATAACCAGTTTCATAAGGCCTACCCGGACCGCGCCAGCATCGATATTGCCAAGGAATACTGGCTCAGCTGCCTGGCGGAATTTTCACCACGGCAGATTACCCGGGCTGCGCGCAAACTGGTCAAGAGTTCAGACTACCTGCCTACCGTTGCGGCGCTGGTAAAAGCCTGTGAAAGCGGACTCGACCTGTTCGGGTTGCCGGCTCCCAGGGATGCCTACCTGGAAGCCTGTCGGGCAACATCCCCCAGGTCGGCGTACAATTGGAGTCACCCGGCGGTCTACTATGCCGGCAGGGCCAGTGACTGGTTTGTGCTGACCACCGAACCCGAGTCGGTTGCCCTGCCCATTTTCAGCTATAACTACCAGCAGATCTGTCAGCGGGTCATGCAGGGTGAGCAGTTCGACATAAAACCGCCACCGGCACTGGGCAATCGCCACGGCAAAAAACTGACCAGCGAGCAGCGTAAGGAACGCATGCGGCAGCTACGCCGTCAGGTAGGTCTTTAGGCGAGGATAGCGGGTGTCCGATAAATATTTAACGAAAGGTTCAAAACGGGTTGCCACGCACAGCCGGGGGAATGATGTCTTCCTGCTGGAACCGGCGGGCAGGATGGCCGTGGGAACCCTGTTCGGTATCGCCGTGTTCCTGGACATACTGGCCGTGGTCATGCTGGTGACCGGTGGTGTCTTTACCATCGGCACGGTAATCGGTCTGCTGGTGATCCTGAGTGTCTCGTCGCTGTTTTTCCTGTTCGCTGTCGCCCAGCGCAGCAGTCGCATCGTTCTCAATGAACAGGAATTGCACCTGCAGGTACCGTTATACGGCCGTCGCATTCCCCTGGCATCCATCAACAGCAGCCAGGCCAGGCCCGTCAATAACCTGGCGTCTTCACCCTATCAGCTGAAATGGCGCCGTAACGGCCTGGGCGTCCCCGGCTACAGCCTCGGCTGGTTTTCCTCCCAGGGTAAGGGTCGCATCCTGGCGTCGGTCACAACGTCCAGGGCCCTGGCCATTCCCACCCGCGACGACTATACGCTGCTGGTCAGTGCTAAGGATCCGGATGCATTGACCCGACGTCTCCGCGAGCTCGCCTGACGGCAAAACGGCCAGACCAGTCTCAGGTTTGATCGAACCGTCCATTCGACAAAATTGAATAAATTCCTGGCTGGTTTTTCAGTATCTTGTCACGCTGAAACAACTCACCGAGGAGTCACCGCAGATGAGGAAGTCGCCGCTATGGGTATTACTGTTGGCCAGCACTCTGTGGCAGCAGTCGGTTGCACAGCGGGTCAATGAGGATTGGATAACACCGGGCCCCGCTGATGATGCCCTGATGTCGCAGCTGACCGGCCAGGCCACGGTGTCGTCATCGGTGACCGCGGGCTCCGCGGAAACGGCGTTGTTTCCGCCATCCCTGGAACGACTGGTGACACTGGAGAGTCAGCAGGCGCAGTGGCAACAGGCTGTCGACCAGCTCATCGCCCGGCGTGGAATATACGGAGCCGGACTGGACGAGGCCTATCGCGGCTACGGGAAGTGGCAGTTGGCAGCAGGTAATCTTCAGCAGGCCACGGCACTGTTTCGTCAGGCCTGGCAGGTCAGTCGGATCAACACCGGTCTGTACAGTGAAGAGCAGCTGGTCCATCTGAACCAGCTGATCGAAGCCCTGGTGGCGCAGCAGCAATGGGAGCAGGTACACGAACTGCATCAGCTGAGTTTCCTCATCGCCAGTCACGTCTACGCGCCGGACGATCTGCGCTACGTACTCGCAGCGGAGTTCTACACCAGCTGGAAGTGGCAGGCTATCAACAGCAACATCACGTTTGCCGGGTACGCCAGCGGTTTTGAGCTGGCCCAGGAGCTGAGCGCGTTTTACGAAGAAGTCATCGATAGGGTGGAACACAGCAGTGGAACCCACTCCCGCAGGCTGGCGAGACTGGTCATGGGCAAGGCAAGAACGGATATCGGCCTGGCCCGTGCTGTCCTGCGTTCCCGTCATGACGCCCACGGCGCCATGCCTGATTACATCACCGAAACTGAATGCCTGAATGCCGGCTATGGACAGACAGGTTCGTCCCGTCACTGTCGCCGGGTGCAACTCGCAACTTTCGACCAAAGCAATCACACGATGTCTGCCAATCATTATGCGCTGGGACGCTACCTCGACCAGGTTGAACGCTCCATCCACCGGTTGGTGCGCATCAGGCAATCGGCGGAAGAATTGTCCGTGGCCGAACAACAGTGGATCGACTCGCTGATCACCGCGCTGGAAAAAGAATCCGGAGAAATAGTCGGTTCTTCCCGGTTGCGGTGATCCGGACCGGCGTCACTGCCACAGTCCTGCTTTTGCCGGCTACGGTATGTTCGCCGGCAATACAGTCTGTCGGCAGCCCCACCTGATTGCCATTATCCGGACAAGACGGCTTACAGGGGAATTTGCAGGTAGGGTGACAATCCCGCCAGCCGGTATTCGATCTCCGCCATCTGGTTCGGTGAAAACTGGTAGTTGCCTCGCCGTGACCGGGTAGTCTTGAAGATTCCCCGGCGTTGCAGCACGTACAGTCGGACGCCGGGAATGGTGCTGTCCAGGTTCAGCATCAGCAACAGCTTGCTGAAGCAGTCGCGGAGCTGCTCTTCCTGGCCAGCCTGCTGAAGTTCCCAGAGGCGGGCGTAGACGTCGCCGTACATGGCACCGCCGGTCATGACACCGTCCACGCCCAGGCGCATTTCATAAAGCCAGCTGCGGCCGAAGGACGCGGTGATGACACTGCGGATCGGATCCGGACGGTATTTCACCTCTTCCATGATGCGTTGCTGGACGTTGCCGTACTCTTCCTTTATGTAGGCACAATTGGGAAAATCCGTGGCCAGCCTGACCAGGAAATCGACAGTCAGTTCGATGTCCGGACCGCCGCTGGTCTGTACGAATACCGGCCGCGCGGTGACCTGGCTGAGGGCCTGGTAATAGCGGTATATTTCCTCCAGCGAGCCGGCGCTTGTGGGGGGTATGGCAATCATTCCGTCCGGTTCCAGTGCTTCCGCAAAGCGCGCATACTCCAGCATGCCGGCCGTATCACCGGCCTGCACACCCAGCACCAGTGCCATGTTCCGGCCGCGGTTGGCGTCAGCCAGTACTTCGAAGCCGCGCAGTCGCTCTGCCCGGCTGAGGTAGCGCTGCTCACTGGAATTCTGTGGCCACACCAGTCCCTGAACCCCACAGCGGTCAAGAAAAGCCACTTCGTTGGCCAGGTCGTCGTAATCCACCTCGCCGGCTTCCGTGTAGGGCGTGCTGAGGATCATCAGGGCGCCCCGCATGGGCTTGGCCGGCTGGGCCCAGAGCCTGTTGACGGGCGTAAGAGCGGTTACCGCCGTGGCGGCGAGATACTGGCGGCGGGTCAGCCTGACATTGTTCACGGCCATAATTAATCCGAGGTTCCGTAAGTGTTGATGCGGGGGTACCGGGATAGTAATGCAATGTTGTCTAAGGTCACAAGCCGGCGGTCCGCTGATGGCATGGAGCGGCGACAACCCGGCAACGAATGGCGGTACTGACAAGCGTCCGGGAACTGGCTGGCCGAAAACTTGCATCGTAATGGCCGGGGGATGCAGAATCCGCCCGGGGACTCCCCAGTCTCCCCATTTTGGGGCACAATACTATGATATGCGACTTTTTGATAATCGGCGGTGACGGCGACCTTGCCTTCCGCAAGCTCTATCCATCCCTCTACCAGCTGGAGGTCGCCGGGTGTCTGCCGGATTGCCTGAAAATCGTCGGCATATCCCGCTCCGAGGACGATCAGCAGACTTTCCGGGCCAGGGTCCGGGAAAAGTTCGAAAGTTACCAGGACGAATCGCTGGACGAGGAGACCTGGAAAAAGTTCGATGCCCGACTGCATTACGCCCGGGTGGACGCCACGTCGGAATCCGGATTGCTGAAACTGCGTGAGCAGTACTTCAGTGACCCGGAGCGGGACCTTATCGTTTACCTGGCCACGCCGCCGACAATTTTTGCGCCGGTCTGCCAGTCACTCTGGGCGGTGGGACTGGTGAGACCGGCTACCCGTATCGTGGTGGAAAAGCCCCTGGGTGAGGATCTGGAATCCTTCCGCGAAATCAACACCAGCCTTTCGGCCCTGTTTGCCGAAGAACAGGTTTACCGCATCGACCACTACCTGGGCAAGGAGACGGTGCAGAACCTGCTGGCCATGCGGTTTGCCAATGCCCTGTTCGAACCGCTGTGGAACAACAATTACATCGATCATGTGCAGATCACCGTGGCGGAAACCGTGGGCATCGAGGGCCGCTGGCAGTTTTATGATGAAGCCGGTGCCATGCGGGACATGGTGCAGAACCACCTGCTGCAGCTGCTCTGCCTGGTGGCCATGGAACCGCCTGCCCGGATCGAGGCCGAGTCGGTACACGACGAAAAGCTCAAGGTCTTGCGGGCGCTGCGGCCGATGACCCATGTCGACGTCCGGGAAAATTCGGTGCGCGGTCAATATCAGCGGGGCGCGGTCAACGGGCATGCAGTTCCGGGTTACCTGGAGGAGGAGGGCGCCCGGCAGGACTCCATCACGGAAACCTTTGTTGCCCTCAAGGCCGAAGTCAGCAACTGGCGTTGGTCGGGAGTGCCATTTTACCTCCGTACCGGTAAGCGGCTGGTCAAACGCTACTCGGAAATCGTTATCCAGTTCAAGGAGGTGCCACATGCCATTTTCGGCGACGAAATTGAACGTGAGGATGCCAACCGGCTGGTCATTCGACTCCAGCCTGAGGAGGGTATCAGGTTGATGGTGCGCAACAAGGTGCCCGGGCTGGACGATCCAATGGAACTGGAGCAGGTATCACTGGACCTGTCCCTGTCGGAAAGCTTTCCCGACCGGCGATCGCCCGATGCCTACGAACGACTGTTGCTGGACGTGATGCGGGCCAACTCCACGCATTTCATGCGTTCTGATGAACTGGAGGCGGCCTGGGCCTGGGTGGACGGCATTATTGCCGGCTGGAAGCAGGTCAGCAAGCGCCCCCTGGGTTACACGGCCGGCAGCTGGGGACCCTCGGACAGTATCGCCCTGATCGCCCGGGACGGTCGTAACTGGGATGAAGGCTGATACAGCCCGGATATCGCCGGCCTCCTGTCACGGCGACAACCCTTGCAGACATGAACGCTCCAGCTGGTATTATCGGGGTCAAGTGCTGATTTGCGCTGGATTTATGAAATTAAAGGTACAGAATGAGCTGGAAATTACACTACTTCGACACTGATCCGTTGCTGGTGGATGAGTTGGCCGTGGAGATCGGCAGGGTTCTCCAGGCAGCCATTGCCGGCAGGGGACAGGCCAGCCTGGCGGTGTCCGGAGGTAGTACGCCGGTGGCCCTGTTCCGGCGCCTTTCGGAAATCGATATCGACTGGGCGAAAGTCCTGATTACCCTGGTGGATGAACGTTGGGTGGATGAAGATCACCCGGACTCCAATGCCAGGCTGGTCAGGGAAAAGTTATTGCAGAATAGGGCGGTTTACGCACGCTTCCTTGGTCTGAAAACAGATCTTCCTGACCCTTTTTCGGCGGAACCCGATGTGCATGACCGTCTGTCCGGCCTGGGGTTGCCACTGGATGCGGTGGTGCTGGGAATGGGCCGGGACGGCCACACTGCCTCGTTTTTTGCTGGTGCCCGGGGCATCGACAAGGCGCTGGATCCCCGCGGCGTGCAGCTGTGCTGCGCCGTGGAGCCCGAGGCAGCACCTCATGCCCGCATGACACTTACCCTGCCTGTCATACTGGCCGCCAGGCATTGCTACCTGCACATTGTCGGGCAGGAAAAAAAGCAGGTGCTGGAGCAGGCGATAACCGAGGGCATCGAAGGTGAACTTCCTGTTGCCCGGGTACTGCATGCACCGGGCTGCTGCCTGCAGATCTATCACGCCAAAAGCGGAGAGAATTAATGACAGACTATCACCCCGACCTGGCCAGGCTGACCGAGGAACTTACGGAGCGCAGCCGGTCCTCCCGCGCCGCCTACCTGGACCGGCTGAAGCGGGCCCGGGATCAGGATCCGCCGCGTCGCAAACTTTCCTGTGGCAACCTGGCACACGGCTATGCCGCCTGTAATGCCAGCGACAAGCAGGCCATTCGCCTCATGGCAAGCGCCAACCTGGGCATCGTCACGGCCTACAACGATATGCTGTCGGCCCATCAGCCCCTGGAGGACTATCCACGTCTGATCAAGCAGTTCGCCAATGACCGGGGTTCCACGGCACAGGTAGCCGGCGGCGTTCCCGCCATGTGTGACGGTGTCACCCAGGGTCAGGTGGGCATGGAACTGAGCCTGTTCAGTCGCGATACCATTGCCATGGCGACGGCCATCAGTCTCAGCCACAACCTGTTCGACGGCGCTGTTTGCCTGGGTGTGTGTGACAAGATTGTGCCAGGCCTGCTTATTGGCGCCCTGCAGTTCGGACATCTGCCCATCGGTTTCATTCCGGCCGGTCCCATGCCTTCCGGTATTTCCAACAAGGAAAAAGCCAGGGTCAGGGAGCGGTATGCCGAGGGCAAGGCCACCAGGGAGGAGTTGCTGGACGCGGAATCCGCCTCCTATCACAGTCCAGGCACCTGCACATTCTACGGCACTGCCAACACCAACCAGATGCTGATGGAGATCATGGGCGTCCAGCTGCCGGGCTGTTCTTTCATCAACCCCACCGATCCGTTGCGCAAGCCGACCATCAGGGCCACGGTGGACCGGATTATCGAGGCTGCCGGCAAACCGGACAGCGCCAGTCTTTCAGCCATTGTTTCGGAAGCGGCGATTATCAACGCCGGCGTTGCCCTGCTGGCAACCGGAGGTTCCACGAATCACACGTTACATCTGGTGGCCATTGCCAGGGCAGCGGGCATTCAGCTGCAGTGGCAGGACCTGGACAGAATTTCCAGACTGGTACCACTCATGGTGCGTGTCTATCCCAATGGCGTGGAAGACATAAACAGTTTCCAGCATGCCGGTGGTACTGCATTCCTGGTCAGGGAATTACTGAATGCCGGTCTCCTGAACGACCGGGTACGGACCATAATGGGACCGGGCCTGTCCGCCTACACCCTGGCACCGGAACTGGCGGGCGTGGAGGGATTGCAGTGGAAAGAATACGAGGGGGCCAGCAGGAACGAAGAGGTGTTGCGGCCGGCATCCAGCCCGTTCAGCCGGGAAGGTGGCCTGCGGCTGCTGAAAGGCAACCTGGGGGAAAGCGTGATCAAGCTGTCTGCAGTCAAGCCGGAGCATCGCCGGGTCAAGGCTCCTTGTCGAATTTTTCACGATCAGCAAAGCATGAAAGAGGCCTTCCAGCATCAGCAGCTGAACTGCGACTGTGTTGTCGTGGTCCGGTTCCAGGGTCCGCGGGCCAATGGCATGCCGGAACTCCATCAACTGACTCCTTACCTTGGCGTATTACAGGACCGCGGTTACCGGGTGGCGCTGGTTACCGATGGCCGCATGTCGGGCGCGTCCGGCAAGGTGCCGGCGGCAATCCACCTGTCTCCGGAAGCGTTGTCGGCAGGTCCCATTGCCCGTTTGCGGGATGGTGACGTGATTGAACTGGACGGTGAAAAGGGCAGGCTCGAAGTACTGGTGGACCAGACAGAGTTTGCCGCCAGGGAAGCGGTGGTCCACGACCCCACCGGGCAGGATACAATGGGCCGCAACCTGTTCTCCTGCTTTCGGGACAGCGTGGGCATAGGCAGCGAAGGAGCTTCCGTATTCAATTTCGACAGCAAGTGATCAATCACGGGGGATCAGGATAAATGAACAGCACGGCAGGCAAAGCTGAAGGATCAACAGGCTCAATGGCAGATCTGCGTGAACTGCTGGCGCCGGTGCGGGTCATCCCGGTGCTCACCGTTCACCGGGTTGAAGACGGTCTGGCAGTCTGTACAGCGCTGCGGGCCGGGGGAATCAGGGCCGTCGAGATTACCCTGCGCACGCCCGTGGCGCTGGCGACTATCGATGCCGTGCAACAGCAGTTCAACGATTTACTGGTGGGGGCGGGAACGGTCAAAAACGTCAATGACCTGCGTGAACTGAAGAATCTGGAAATTGCCTTTGCCGTCAGTCCGGGTTTTACCCGGCGACTTTCCGATTGCGCCTTCGAATTGGATATACCGCTGTTGCCTGGTGTTGCAACGGCCTCGGAAGTGTTGTCAGGCCTGGAAGCGGGGCGTGATTTCTTCAAGTTGTTTCCGGCCGGTGCCGTCGGCGGGATTCCCCTGCTCAAATCCCTGGCCGCACCCCTGGCTGAAGTCAGTTTCTGTCCCACCGGGGGTATCAACGCCAACAACTTCAGGGACTACCTGGCGCTTCCCAATGTTACCTGTGTAGGCGGTTCCTGGATGGTGAGCAAGACGCTGATCGAGGCGGAAAACTGGATTGATATTGAACGCCTGAGCAGGGACTGCATCGACAGTTGAAGCCACAATGGCCCAGCCTCAGCGCAGTCGATAGAGTCGGGTGAGATACTGCGTAATGGACTTGTCCCAGGTAAAGCGGGCCGCAGCCGCGGCTTTCACTATGTCATTCCACGCTTCCGGCTGTCCACGATACAGCGTCATGGCCCGCTGCAGGGCGATAAGCAGGTTATATTGCTTGTCGGTCAGTGATTCACCACCAAAAGTGAACCCGTTTTTGCCATCAATCACGGTGTCTTTGAGACCACCGACGCCGTGGACCAGGCACGGCACGCCGGCGCGCATGGCCAGCATCTGACTGATGCCGCAGGGTTCGTATATGCTGGGCATGACAAACAGGTCGCCGAAACCATAGAGGGCGGCGGACAGCTCTTCGGCATAACCGTCCAGGTAAAGGAAATTATCGTGCTGCTGCATGATGCGGGTGAAA
>Ga0070727_10000446_pt1 | contig 50262 bp, 39 predicted proteins | sample tdAd472_FD_66722 | JGI IMG/M metagenome (GOLD analysis project Ga0070727, IMG submission 66722) | Marine sediment microbial communities from the Atlantic coast under amendment with organic carbon and nitrate - tdAd47.2 | ecosystem: Environmental > Aquatic > Marine > Coastal > Sediment | place... | reverse complement strand
AATACCGCGTTCTTTACTGATTCCGTGCACATGCATTCCAATGGCCGTGACACCACCGGTCACCTGGAAATCGGCTTTACCTTCCATCCCCGCGACTACGAGCCGAAGTACAAGAGCCAGATCAGTATTCTGGGTAATGGCGTCGATATCAGTGTTGAAGGTAACGCCAAGGGTCAGGAGCTGCATGCCTACACGGTGCTCAATGAGCACACCAAGGTGATTACCTTCGAGCCGCATCTGCACGCACCTGGTGAGCGCATGTGCCTCCAGGCAATCTGGGGATTCTCCGTGGAAACGCTGTCCTGCGTGGGCTATGATCACAACTGGGTGCGCGGTTATCCGTTCGACGATGCTTACACGCCGCTGCTGCCCAAGGGAACCATCCTGCACATTACCGGCTATTTCAATAACACCACGGAAAATCCCAACGTGCCGGATCCCCGCAATTGGCAGGGTTCTGGTAACCGCTCGGTGACCAACATGTTCATCGACCTGGGAATACGGGTTACCATGAATGACGAGCAGTTCATGGAGGAAATGGAAAAGCGGCGCGAAGTGCGTGATCTTGGCCCCAATGACCATGTCATCGGTTGCCCGCTGTGCCTGACTCCCCTGGTCTGGCCCATCGAGGAAAGCACTTCCGACGCCAGTGAAGAGCTGGAGGACGATGTCGCGGGTCTTTGATCCGGGCTCGACAAGGCTCACTTGCCGGAAGGCAATTCAATGGCGAGGCTCAGCAATGGGTCTCGCCATTTTTCCCAACAGATTTATTACAGTCGGAGATCTTCCTGAGAGGGTAAGAAGCAAGCTATGAATCAACAGTTCAATGACTACCTGAAATTTTTACTCCTGCCCCTGGCTGGCGCCCTGGTGGCGTGGTCCGGTGTGGCATCGGCCCAGGGTCCGTTTGAATACGCCGAACAATCCTACCGCAGTGGCCAGCATACCGAGGTTGCCTATGAAGGCTGGCGCACCAACGAGGATGGCACCATTACCCTGACCTTCGGTTACTTCAACCACAACTGGGAAGAGGAGCTGGATATTCCCGTGGGCGAGAACAATTTCTTCTCACCCGGTGAAGCGGACCGTGGTCAGCCCACGCACTTCCTGCCCCGCCGCAATCGCTTTACGTTCGACGTGGTAGTGCCGGCAGACTTCGATGCGAATGACGAACTGGTCTGGGAAGTGACTTCACCCAATGGGGTTACCCGCCGCGCCTATGGCACCCTCAGGGAAGACTACAAGATTGATAATATTATTATCATGTCGGAAACCGGCGCCCTGGGTGCAGGCACTTCCGATGAAAAGACCCGGAATAATATTCCCCCCTCCGTGGAATTGATCGGTGACACCCGTCGTACCGTCAGCGTCGGTGAACCGCTGACCATTCAGACTCGCGTGACCGACGATGGCGTACCCGAGCCATTCGATCCCATGCGTCGTATCCGCCTGCTGGGTGGTGCAGCCGCCGCTTTCGCCACGCCGGAAATGGTTCGCAACCGGATGATGATGACACCTCCGCCGAAACCCACGGTGGCAAAAAACAATGGCCTTTACCTGTCCTGGAATGTCTACCGGGCGCCAGAGACGGAAACCCCGGTGCAGGAACTGGTTCATTTCGATCCGCCCCAGGTCAAGCCATGGGAGGATACCCGTCCCTCCGCCAATTCACCCTGGGCCTGGCTCTGGGTTCCACCCGAGCATCCGGAAGATGGCGTCGTAGATGTCGAGGTCACTTTCGATGAACCCGGCACTTACCTGCTCTGGGGCAGGGCCGACGACGGTGGTCTTTATACCGACCAGTACCTGACCGTTACCGTGACACCTTGATGACCCGGTAACAGTGCATCGGAAAAAGCCAGGGACAGCTTGCTATCTCTGGCTTTTTCACTTCTACACAGTGTCGATCGTGATTGAATGGTCCAGTTAACAGACAGGCTGTCCATGACCGGTCGCAACCCTACCGATTTTCACCTTTGACAGAAAGGATAGAACAGTGACTACGATAAAAACCATAGTGACATCCACGCTACATCGTCTTGGCTCAAGCCTCAATTCCGTTCTTCGACTATCGACAGGCTGTCTACTGCTGGCAACGATGTCTACTGCAGCACTGGCCCAGCATCAGATGCACAACATGTCCCCGGATGTCGAGGGTGTTGTCACCATGCCTGAGAACAATGCGGTTCTTGCCGCAGCTCCTGACTCGGTCATGCTGCATTTCGAAGCGGATATGCGCCTGGTCAAGCTGGTGTTGAAGGACGCCGATGCCAATTTCGTCGATATCGGTTTTCGCTACCGGCCGGTGGCGGCCATGCATTTCATGCATGACCTGCCGGCCCTGGACCAGGCCGATTACTACACCGTCGAGTGGGCGGTCCTGGACGCCGAGGGGATGCTGGTCAAAGGCAATTTCTATTTCTCTTTCGGTGACAACGCCATGCCGCCGTCCCATTACCTGGAACAGATGGAACACCCGATTCACATCATGGCGCCGGATTATCGCCTGTTGTAACCAGAATTCGGCAACCACTAGATTCCATTGCCTATAAACTGGTCCGTGGCCCCGGTGACACCACCGGATAAAAGATTTTTTGATATCATTCGGCAATGCCCGTCGGCCCGGTTTGACCTGGTCGGCAGCCACTCGAACCCTATTTCTCTTCTTGATTAATCAGAAGTTTCTCAAAACAAAGGACGCGCTATGTCTATTTCATTATCAATAAACGGGGAAGCCCACGAGGTGGATGTCGATGGTGACATGCCGCTGCTGTGGGTTATCCGTGATCACCTGGGATTGACCGGTACCAAGTTCGGTTGCGGAATGGCGCAGTGCGGCGCCTGCACGGTGCATGTCGATGGCCAGGCGTCACGCAGCTGTGTCACCCCGGTATCGGCAGTGGCTGGCCGGGAGATTACCACCATCGAGGGACTCCAGGGAGATACCGCCGAGGCGGTACAGCAGGCCTGGGTCCAGGTTCAGGCACCCCAGTGTGGCTATTGTCAGTCCGGACAGATCATGTCCGCTGCCGCCCTCCTGGCGGAAAACCGCAACCCCACGGACGCCCAGATCGAAGCGGCCCTGTCCGGCAATATCTGTCGTTGCGGTACCTATTCACGGATCAAGTCCGGGGTAAAACTGGCTGCCGAGACAATCAATGCGGGGGATGTGGCATGATGGATTTCAAGCGCAGAAGACAGCAGCGGCAGGCTCATGTGTCCCGCCGTAAGTTCCTCCAGCTTACCGGGGCAACCGGTGTCGGGCTGGTAATCGGAGTGCAACTGCAGCCGCCCGCGGCCGTTGCCAGGCAGGCCGGGACAACAGACCTGGCCTATAACGCCTTTGTCAGCGTGTCGCCGGACAACACGGTAAAAGTGCTTATCAAGCACCTGGAAATGGGTCAGGGTGTCTACACCGGGCTGGCCACCTGCGTCGCCGAGGAAATGGACGCAAGCTGGGAGCAGATTGTCTGTGAACACGCGCCGGTGGATACCGAAAAGTATGCCAATCTCGGCATGGGACTGCAGGCCACCGGTGGCAGCACCGGCATGGCCAACAGCTACGAACAGATGCGTCAGGCCGGCGCCATGGCCAGGGCCGTGCTGGTAGCCGCGGCGGCCGAGCGCTGGAACGTTTCCGCCACCGCTATCAGTGTCGCCGACGGTACGGTACGACATGGACCACACGTCGCCACTTTTGGTGAGTTGGCCGTGGACGCGGCCAGGCAGCCGGTGCCTGACCTGGACTCACTGAATCTCAAGAGTCCTGACAGTTTTACCTTCATTGGCAATCCGGCGCTGACGCGCAAGGATGTCGGCAAACATGACGGCAGCGCCATCTACACCCAGGATATCCAGTTACCGGGCATGCTCACGGCCGTGGTGGCTCATTCACCCCGGTTCGGTGGCAGGGTGAGCAGCTTTGATGCCACCGCAGCGCTGGCCATCAACGGCGTCGAAGCGGTATTGCAAATCGATTCCGGTATCGCGGTACTGGCCAGGGATTACTGGACCGCCACCCGGGGACGGGATGCCCTGTCAATACAGTGGGATGACAGCAATGCCGAGATGCGCGGCAGCCGGGAGCTGCTGGCACAGTACCGCGCGCTGCTGGAAACACCGGGTGTAGTCGCCGAACAGAGCGGCGATGCCGAGGCAACGCTGAGCGCCGCCGGTAACACGCTGGAGGCGAGCTTCGAATACCCCTATCTCTCCCATGCGCCCATGGAGCCGATGAACTGCGTGGCCAGGGTGGACGGAACCAGTGCCGAGCTGTGGTACGGCTGCCAGTTTCAGACCATTGATCAGCAGGTGGTTGCGGAACTGATCGGGGGGCAACCGGAAGACGTGGAGATTCACACCCTGCTTGCCGGCGGTGGTTTCGGACGTCGGGCCAATCCGTTTTCCGACTATATCGTTGAAACCGTCAATATCGCCCGGCAGCTGCCGGGTCGCCCGATCAAGCTGGTCTGGTCCAGGGAGGACGATATCCAGGGTGGCTACTACCGCCCGGCTTTTGTCCATCGGCTGAGTGCTTCGCTGGGAGCAGATGGTAAACCTGAAGCCTTCAAGGCACGCCTGGTGGGTCAATCCATCATGGCCGGGACACCACTGGCCGACATGTCCATAACTGAAGGCGTGGATTTCTCTTCGGTGGAAGGCCTGGTGGACCTTGCCTACCAGGTACCTCATCGCCAGGTGGAACTGCATTCACCGGAAGTCGGCATACCGGTGCAGTGGTGGCGGTCCGTCGGTAACACCCATACCGCCTTCAGCAAGGAGGTGTTCATCGACCTGCTGGCCAGGGAAGCTGGCGTGGACCCGGTAGCCTACCGGTTGTCCCTGTTGCAGCATAATCCCAAGGAATCGGCAGTACTGAGAATGGCCGCAGACAAAGCCGGCTGGGGCAGCACCGCCGTACCGGCCGATACCGGTCGCGGTGTCGCCGTCCACTCGTCGTTCGGTTCCAGCGTGGCGGAAATAGTCGACGTCTCCCGTGACGGAGACAGTTTCAGGGTTGATCGGGTGGTGGCGGTTATTGACTGTGGTACCGTGGTCAATCCCGACATCGTCAAGGCCCAGGTTGAAGGAGCCATTGCCCTGGGGCTTTCCACAGCCCTGGGTGACGAGCTGACTCTGACCGACGGACTTGTCGATCAAAGCAACTTCCATGACTACCAGGTGCTTAGAATGAATGCCATGCCCGAGGTGGAAGTGTATTTCATCGAGTCAGACCTGCCCCCTACCGGAGTTGGCGAACCCGGCACACCGCCTATCGCCCCGGCCGTGGCCAACGCGCTGGCCGCACTGACCGGACAAACCTTCACGCGACTGCCACTTCGACTGGACCAGGCAGTCTAGACACGGAGCGCCAGGCATCTGATCACAGGTGCCTGGCAATGAACCGATTCTGCCCGGTCACAGAAACCCTTGAGAGGTTTCGACGATAGCGCCGGACACAAAAAAAAGGCCGCCTGCGAAGGCGGCCTTTTTTTGTGTCCGGCTGCGGATTGCGTCTGCAGCCTGCCTGTTGGTTACCTGGTACCGCCGGGCCAGGCCGGACCGGAGCTGATCAGGTCCAGGCGCCGTTCTCCCTGGTAGACAAACTTCTGCACCCGCTTACCTTCATAGGTTTCCGTGGTGTAAAAGTTACCCTGGGAATCCGCGGCGATGCTGTGGGTACCGTAAAACAGCCCCGGCTGTCGGCCGCCTTCCCCGATAACATACAGCACTTCCAGGCTCTGTCGATCCACCACGTGCACTTTCATGTTGGAGCCGTCAGCAACGTAAAGATAATCCTGGTTTTCGTCCTTGGAAAACGCGATGTCCCAGGTGGCTCCGGCGCCCTGGGTCATGGGCGCTATCTGTGCTTCCCTGACGAAAGTGCCATCTGGACGGAATACCTGGATACGGTCGGCACCGCGATCGCAGACGTAGATGAGACCGTCATTGGAGGGTTCGGCACAGTGTACCGGACCGACGAACTGCTGGGGCAGGGGCTCGCCGGGAATGTAGGAAATGAAATCGTCGGCCGGCGTGTTGCCGTAGGCACCCCAGTAACGCTTGAAGGCGCCGGTCATGGTGTCCACAACCGCAACCCGCTTGTTGCCGTACCCGTCCGCCAGGTAGGCTTCATTGGCTTCGGCATCGATGGCGATTTCGGCAACGCGGCTGAAGTGCGTCCGGCTGTTGCTGTCGATATCCTCGCCAGGCATGCCGATTTCACGCACGAATTCGCCATCCCGGGTGAATACCAGCACATGGGAATCGCCGCCGCCGTTACCGCCAATCCAGACATCGCCGTTGGGTGCGATTTCGATACCGTGGTTGGAAGCGGGCCAGGTATACCCGGCACCGGGTCCTCCCCAGGCATTGATCAGATTACCGTCCGAGTCGAACTCCAATATCGGCGGCGCCGCGGTACAGCAGTCCGCGATGCCGGCATCGAGCCCGATTTCCTGGTTGGCAAAATTGGCGTCGTCGTTGCGATGCACGATAAAAACATGATCCCGTTCATCGACGTCGACACCGATAGTGCTGCCCAGGATCCACTTGTTGGGCAATGGCTTGGGCCAGAACGGATCAACCTGGAAGTAGGGAACCTGTCTGTTGTTGGTGGCTGCAGTGGCCGATTCCTGTAGTTTTGCCTGGCCCAGTCCCAGGGCCAGAAGCATTCCGGCACCCAGTGCGGTAAAGCTGACAGTCTTTGCAAGGTGAGTCATGGTAAATCCCTGTTTGTCGTTGTTGTTTAGGTGGCTGTTCCAGCCCGTTTCTTTCTATCCAGCCTGTTCCGCCTGCCCTCAGTCCTGAAGCACGTTGACGCTGACGGTTTCATAGCTGGACTTGACGCCATCGAACGCCTGAACCCGCAGCTGGTACTCGCCTGGTTCACTGAAGGTTATTTCTGTCGTGGACTTGCCATTGACAACCTCGGCGAACATCGGCTCCGCGGTGATGTTGGCCGGTCCCCGCCAGACCATGTAGGACACCGACAACCGGTCCCTTGGGGGCGTCGGCTTCATTTTCGTACCGCGCACGTTGGTTTGCAGGTGGGGGACATTGGTGGGAATCTCCAGGGCATTTTCCGGCCGGGTCAGTAGCGGTGTGCGGTTCCATTCATTGACCGCTCGAGGTTCCTCTTCTCCTCGTGTGGCACGGTGTTCCGGCAGGCCGTCGTCGGTTACCGAAGCGGTCAGTGTCAGTGTTGCCGGCAGCCTTACCGATGTTGCCGATACAATGTCCAGCGTGGGCGGATGGTTGGCCAGTACTTCAGGATCCGGGGTATATCCGCCATATTCATCGATTTCCCACTCGGCCTGCAACCAGCCGATGGCTTCCAGGGTCTGGCCCTGGGAAGTCAGCCGCCAGATGATTTCACGATCGCCGAAATCCGCCGGTACGTTGACGGTGAATATATCCCGGTTGTTCCTGGTGTGAAAGTAAGTAGGCTGGGTCTGGATATTGTCCAGGCCGGCCATATCGATGAAGTTGTCCGGCCCGATGGGAATATTTAACTCGTCGGTATAGTTACGATTAAGGTATCCGAAATGCATGTCGAACGAACCGTCTTCGTTCCTTGACCAGCCCTGGAAGATGGGCTGGATGGTCTGACCCTTATCGTACTTGAGCTGGTAGGGCAGGTGCTCAAACTGGGCCAATGCCGACTGCAGCGGATTGACCAGGAACATTAGGGCCATTACGACCGGGAAACATTTTACTACTTGCGGTGACATGGTTTTTCCTCCTGCTCTGGTGCAGGCACCCTGCCGGTTGCTTCGCCGACAGGGTGCCATTTGCCAGTATTTCTCTTGTTGGTAAAGTTCTATTGTCCTGATGAGGCCACGGTGCTCATCATGTCCTCGCCCAGCGACTTGCGGCGGGCGATTTCTGCGGAATACTCTTCGTCGGTCATGGAATACCAGCCCAGCCACGCGAAACTCATCTCATCGATGGTTCGACCACCGTCTCCGGTCCAGTTCCTGGCGTCGTGATTGCCGGGATTCGACGCCGTGTTGTCCAGGAAGCTGATCAGGTGGGCCACGGTTCCGGCCGGCACCAGGGGTGCCACGTCATCGGCGTAGTTGTAAATGGTGTGCCAGTTGTAGTCCCAGTGGGCACAGCTGACCACTTCGGTTTGCGCCGTGGCGCCTTCCGACGGATAGATCAACTCCAGGCACTGGTAGGATCCCAGACCATGCATATGTGGCTGGAAGGCAGTGATGGTGGCATTGGTGTGGAAATAGACGTAGCCGTCGGTACGCACCACTTCACCCCCTGGAATGTCCAGCAGACTCTGGCGCTGGGCCAGCTGCTTGGACCAGCGACGATACTGCGGTACATAGCCTTCCGGATGGAAAACAATGCCCAGTTCAACCTTGGCGTTGGTTTCCACGCCTACCGGGTGCATGTGGTAGGACAGACGAACCTCGGCATCGGGCTCCAGCAGTACGCCGGAGTTATCCGGGTAAAATTCTGCACTTTTCCCCGAGGCATACTCCACCAGGAACTGATCGTTTTCCGGATCGTCCCGGGTAACGCCGCTGGACGCATAGGACAGGGCGTGATGCACCACCCGGCGGGAGGCATCGTCCACTGTCCGGGTCTGGATGGCCTTGATATAGCGGCCATCCTGCAGCTTGCCCACCAGGTCACTGGAGTAGATATCACCGAACAGGTCCGGTCCGGAGGCCGGCACCGTGTATTCCCAGGATACCACCACGTCCGGTTCGCCTATGCTCCATTCGGTGACATCGGCGAACGCCATGGCCGGCGGCAGGTCGTCAGGGTTTCCCTGGGGAGCGCCGGCGTCGACCCAGGCGGCAATCATGGCCACCTCTTCGTCACTCAGTGCACGATCATTCTTAAATGATTGAATGCCGATGTTCCTGTCGATATGCCAGGGCGGCATCTGCCGATTGACAACCTTGTACTGAATAAGGGGAGCCCAGGGACGGACTTCCTCGTAGGTCATCAGTGACATGGGGGCGATACCCTGATCCCGATGACATTCCTGACAGTTTTCCTGGAGTATGGGCATGATGTCCCGGGAAAAGGTGATTTCCGGCTCGGCATTTTGCGCGATACCCAGTGATGAGACGAGCAATGTCCCGAACCCAAGCATTGCGGACGAAATTCCACGTCTCAGGTATGCACGGCTGTTGGTGGCTTGCATGGCGTTAGTCATGTGATTGAGGACTCCTGTAGTTGAAGACAGCGTTGTTGTTATATTGGATAGCCGTTGAAGAGCGGTGACGGCAGGGACCGGACTGCGAAAGGCCACATGCCCGCCAGAACCTGTTGCTTTTCCTGGTTATTATTCTTTCTATTATTTTCTTTTATCTATTATCAGTGCCTGGTGGTGTTCTGTTTTTACAGGTCTATTCTTTAAGAAACCTTTTTTAAGAGACTTTTTTAAGAAACCGTGATTTTTCAAGTTCTTAGAGCTTTTCTGTAGGGCTGGCGGTCGGCTTACGGCGTTTGCCACAGATTCCGGTTGTTATTGACCTGTCAGCGTCAACTGGAATCGCAGACGACCTTACGTCGAATGACGACGTATACCTGTATAAGTACTTAACCTTTTACCTAATTTAGAAAATGCCACTAAGCGTGGCGGGTGTCAAGTAGAGTTAAGCTGATTTGGGACCGGGCTCGACGAGTTGCCGGCATAGTTCCGAACCACCGGGGACAGTGGCTCGGGCTCTCGCCATGACAGTCCGTCAGCCAGGCTGGGCTGGCAGTCGGCGAAAGGCAGAACAGGGACAGGGACAGGGCTTATCGCTTTACCGGGTATTTCCGGCAGCACTTAAGCAGGGGTCGTAAGTACTGGACGCGTATGGATTGTCCGGTCAGGCTGACAGCCCGCTCACTCGGTACCCTGTTTTCCGGCCTGGCTCTGGATATGGAGGCCCCGTTGGGGCCAGGAACGCAGAAACTTGGAGCGCGTGCGCCAGGCTTTCAGGGCCTTTTCCCGGTCTCTTTCGAGAACGGCTTCCGCTACCCGGAGCCTGGTACGGTAGTTGGTCTGCACGATGTCCTTGGAATCCTGGAATGTCCCGGTTGTGCGGCTGACACTCACCTCGTTCCAGAGAATGCGGGAAAACAGCTCCAGCATCACGTTATCTGACATCTTGGCCAGCAGGATCATCTGCCTGGTGGATACCTTGAAGGACTCTTCCGGGGGCAGCAGCTTATTGGCGCTGTTGCGCTGTTCCTCGACAAATTTCCTTAACTCGCCGATCAGTTCTTCGTCTTCGCAGGTCACGGCCTTTTCTATAATGGCGGCGACGATGGGGTCCGCGCATTCAAAAAACTTGGCGTTACTGATAAGGTCCTTGGAGGAAAGGTACTGGCTGGCCGACTTGATTGCCGTTTCGATATTCGGCCGGCGGGTGAAATAGCCGCCACCCTTGCCCGGCTTGATAGTGAGCAGTTGTTCGTATTCCAGCATGCGCGCCGACTGGCGCAGGGTTGGCAGGCTGACGCCGATTTCCTGGGCCAGGTCTGCTTCTGAACCCATGTAGGCGCCTTCCGGAGTGGACAGGATATGCTCACGCAGGATACTGGCTACGCGTTCCGCGGTGGAACTGGGTTTCAGCAGGGAAATGGATTTGGCCATCAATTCACTTTTTTAACTGTCTAATTCAACGGAAAAACTCTAATTAGATAGTTGACCACCGGACCGGAGACAGTAAGCAGTTACCTTGAACTACGGACTTTGTGACTACGATCTGGCCCAAAAGTTTCTATCGGGAACTGCATGGATCAACTATCGGGAGTTGGACGGGAAGCCGGGCTTTTCTGAACTCATCTTTTCACGTCTTTTAACGGCGGCGGATTCTAACTTATCGTCGGTCGAGAATGAATTAGTATCTTTGCCAATATAAATGCCCAGGTATGCAGGGTAGCCTTTGTTTACCTGGTCCAGTGCAATCCCCGGCAGCCGGTCACTTGCCAGGTACCAGCCTGGCAATCCTTCTTACTGCCTGGCCCTCTACCCTTATCTATCTACTAACTGCTTATCTACCTACTCTTACCTGTCTACCTACCCTACCGATCTATCTTTTATCTAACTCTCTACCTATACCCTCTACCTATACCCTCTACCTATACCCTACCTATACCTACTTCTTTACTTTTCTGACTCATTGCTTGCCCGCAATAATTTCAGGGCGCGTCGCAATCTGCTTGCCAAGGCAGAGCGGGAGGTGTAATTTTAGCATCAGGCATAATTAAATAAAACTATTAAAAGTAATAACTCTAATGACTGTCACCCGACGGGAGTTAACCATGTCCTACCTACCTGCAAATTCCATCACACGCCGTGTCTTTTCCATTGCCGGCCTGTTTGCCAGCCTGACAGTCTCGTTAGCTGCTCTGGCGCAATCAGGGTCTGGCGACGGTATCCCCCGACTGTCAAATGGCTTGCCCGACCTTCAGGGAACCTGGGACTTTCGCACCATCACACCGCTGCAGCGGCCTGAACAATATGGCGACCGGGAATACCTTACGCCGGAGGAAGCTGCGGAGTTCGAAGTGGCGAGGCAGGAACAGCTGGACCGGGATAATTTCACCGATACCACCACCACCGGCGATTACAATGAATTCTGGTATGACCGGGGCAATGAAATCCTCGGCACCAACCGCACTTCACTGATCACTTCACCGGCCAACGGCCGCCTCCCGGAAAGGACCGAGGAGGCGAACGCGATTGCCGCCGCCGCGCGCCGTGCCGCGGAGCTGAACCACGGCATCGAGGTGCGTCCGTTGTCGGAACGCTGCATCATGGGCTTCAATTCGGGACCACCGATGCTGCCCAGTGCCTACAACAACAACGTGCAACTGGTACAGACCGGTGACCACGTGCTGATTCATAATGAAATGGTGCACAACGCCCGCATCGTCAAGATGGACACCGACCAGCACCGGGAATTTCCCCGCAAGTGGGAAGGCGACTCCATCGGCTACTGGGATGGCAATACCCTGGTGGTGGAAACCAGGAATTTTGCCGGCGCCACGTCGTTCATGAATTCCAGTGAACACATGGAATTAACCGAGAAATTCTGGCTGATTGACGCCAACACCCTGGGTTACGAGTTCACCGTGAACGATCCTACGCGCTGGACCCGGCCCTGGACGGCCATGTTTCCCATGGTTCGCGCGCGGGAGCCGATATACGAATACGCCTGTCACGAGGGCAACTACAGTATGGCCGGTATCATGGCCGGTTGGCGAACCCTGGAAGTGCAGGAGGAAATTGCCGCCAGCAGGGAAAGTCGCTGAATATAAGGCTGGCATGCTGCCGCGACTGCACAGCACAAGCCACACCTGAACGCCCCGTCGGGCAGGTCCTGTCCGGCGCCACCGCGGTGTTGTCGTACCTGGCAGGGGTGTGACTCCATGCCCTGGGCGCGACGCCTTGCAGCGGCATGCGACAGACTCCCGCAGAGCACTTGCAGATTTAATCAGTGGGTCCTCGAACAGACGATCGCTAACCAGAAAATCCTGCAGTCCCTGAGCGCTCAGCGTCGTCCTGCCGGCGCAGTAGACGCCTGAACTGATGCAGCGAAGTGAGGTGGGCGTACAACAACGGTATTAACCCCCGCTTTCGAAGTTCCAGAAACTCGTCGTCACCCAGTTTGTCCAGGCGTTCTTCATCAATGGTATACACACCCTCCACTTCATACCGGGTGGTTTCAGCGCTGGATTGAAAGGTCAGGGCACGGGTTTTGAATAGATTGATACTGGCTAAATAGTCACAAAGCGCCCTGGACTGCAGCGATTGCCTGGTAATCTTAATTACCTGGTCTATTCGCTGCTGAAGATAGTCAGTGTATTCGCCGGTTGCCTGAAACAGCGGCTCGCCGGTATCTTCGCCCAGCAGAGGGCTCTGTTCGTCGATGGCAACGACGGCCTCACCCTTGTCATCGTCAAGCCGGTGCAATGACAGGGGCGCCAGTGTGAATGTCGAGGGAACGAATACCGGGTCCCATCGGGATTCCTGGCAATACAGGTTCTGCTCCTTGGTCAATCCCATCATGGCCACCGGGACAAAATCACCGCGTTCACTGTTGCGCACGAACACCAGGGGAAATTCGGTAGCCAGCGTGTAGAACTCATGAAACACCACTGGTACCAGGTGCATTGTCTTGTACTGGCTGAAATCCTGGCTGTCCTGCAGGCGCAGGTTACCGTGTTTTTCAAATCTGAGAGGGACTGGCTTTGCCATCAATCTGGTTGCTCCGGGTTTTTTCAGTTATGAAGCTGTGGTGAGGTCGGATTGTTCACTGGCGCTCGTGAATTTATCAGCCTCCAGCTGGAAAAAGGAGGCTACGGTCAGGCGACCTGTGGTGACATCGGATTCATAGCTCTGCGGAGAGTCAAGTATCGCACAATGGAGAAGGTTGGAAGGGTAAAGAACCAGCCGATTGAATTGCGCATCAACTGTCAGTTCCCTGCGGTAAAACTTCGTGTCATCCACCAGGTAGCCCCGGTGTTCCTCCGGGTAATCGTGAACCTGCTGCAGCATTTCAGGGATCACTTCGCGATTCTGCTCCCGGACTCTCACCAGGTTTCGCGGCAGGTATCGATAGAACGCTGTTCCGCCGTGGGGCGGTCCGCACAGGTAGTGAACGGCGGCATATTGACTGTCGTTGACCGAATCGACGTGGGGTATTTTTTGCGACGCCCCCAGCTTACCGGGGTCCAGCGTGGTCAGTGAAAGCATGCTGCGGTGCACGGCAATAACCGAAACGCCGTAAATGAATTCCACGATTTTCTGCAGCACACGATCATAGGAGCGGGGCAGGCGATCGCGGATACCCGGGTACGCGGTTCTGTCATCACCTACCTGTCCGAAGTAAGCTTTCTGCTGCGCATATTGCAGCAGCTGTTCGGCGTTTTCCAGGAAATCATCGACGACATGAACTGATACCTCGGGGTCGGGGTGCCTGGCCTTCTCGACGTTGACCGCCGGATTCAGTATATACTCTGTCATCTGATTCAGTTTCTGTAATTCAATATGCAGGTGACTCTATCAGGAACATTGGTCCGGGATTTTTTTAAAGAGTTCGTTGCTTGGTTTTTAACGGCGAAGCATGCCCTGGCCAAATTTTACCGACGGATTGAATAGTCAAAATCCAACGAAGTCAACCGGCCCCGGTAGATTTTTCAGGCTCTGTCCTTCCGCCGAATGTCAGAGCAGGAAGCAGGACCGGTACGAGGAGTATCGACATTGGATAATAGTATCAGGCACATCGTGGTTGTCGGTGGTGGCACAGCAGGTTGGATGTCCGCCGCCGCCCTGGCCCGGGTTCTGGATACCCGGAATTGCCGGATCACGTTGGTTGAATCCGAGCAGATCGGCACCGTGGGCGTGGGTGAGGCAACTATTCCGCCAATTGTGGAATTTAACAAATTGCTGGGCGTCGATGCCGACGAAATGCTGAGTGCGACACAAGGCACGTTTAAACTCGGCATCGAATTTCATAACTGGGGGAAGAAAGGCGATGTTTACATGCATCCCTTTGGCCTGTTTGGTCGGGTAATTCATAACGTCCAATTCTGGCATTACTGGAAGAAAGCCCATGACCTTGGCCTGTCCCCCGGGCTGGATGCCTACTCGTTGAACTGGGTGGCTGCCAAACAGAACCGGTTTATGCGTTCGAGTAATGTAAAAAATTCTCCGTTGTCAGCTATTCCCCATGCCTACCACTTTGACGCCAGCCTGTACGCTCTTTACTTACGCAAGTTCAGTGAAAAGCTGGGGGTTAATCGCATAGAGGGCCTGGTGGAGCAGGTGATTCAGGACCCGGCGACGGGTTTTATCACCGGAATCCAGTTGCAGGACGGAGTCAAGGTGGAGGGCGATTTTTATATCGATTGCTCCGGCTTTCGCGGCCTGTTGATTGAACAATGCCTGCAGACCGGATACGAGGACTGGAGCCGTTATCTGCCGTGTAATAGCGCTCAGGCCGTACCTGCCGAGCCGATTCATCCCAAGCCCCCCTATACCAAGGTCATTGCCCATGGAGTCGGCTGGCAGTGGCAGATTCCCCTGCAACACAGAACCGGGAACGGCATTGTCTACAGTAATCAATTCGGTACGGACGAGCAGGCCAGGGAAACGCTATTGGCAAACCTGCCTTCTGCCGCACTGGATGAACCGCGCCTGCTGCGGTTTGTTACCGGCAAACGGAAAAAAGCCTGGAATAAAAATTGCCTGGCCGTGGGCCTTTCCAGTGGCTTTATGGAGCCTCTTGAGTCCACCAGCATACATTTCATTCAATCCGCGATTACACGTTTTTTTTCGCTGTTCCCGCGTCGTTCGGGGTTCGAAGCCGAAATGAATCGTTTCAATCGGCTCACGGATAATGAGTTTCTCTCCGTACGTGATTTTTTAGTCCTGCATTATAAGGCGACGACGCGTGACGACTCTGAATTGTGGAATTATTGTCGCAACATGGAGATTCCTGATTCACTGCAGTCGAAACTGGAACTTTACCAGTCTGGTTCCTGGCTGGAACGCGACAAACAGGAATTGTTCGGCCAGGACAGCTGGCTGGCCGTGCTGAACGGTCAGCATATCGAAGCCAGAAGCTATAGCCCGTTGGTGGATAAAGTGCCGGTGGAAAAACTGGACGGCATGCTGCGGGATATCCGGCAGGTGATCGGGCAATGTGCTTCCGCGATGCCTCCGCACGAGGATTTTATCGGTCGGGCGTGTGCCGCGACTCCTCCTGAAGCCGCCGTGAAGGGCTGAACCAGTGACGGACTGCCGGCCCGGACAGGACACCGGCCAGGTCGGGATAATTCGCCAATTGTCAGATTACGGCGCACGGAACAGAGGCGATAAGTGTTAAATGTTAAATATCCTTTAGAAGTTCTTCTCAGCACAGAAGACTTGTGGTAGATTTTGTCGAGTGCTTTGTTTCGAAAGACTCAATGCTTGGCAGGATGCTGGTGATGCTGGTACTGAAATCAGTACTGGTGCCGGTATGGTTGCTTGTTTTGGCGGACGTTTTGGTGCTTGTTTACCATGAGCTCACTACTGGAATTACTACCGCCAATACAAATACTATCAATACCTTAGTCGCCTTAATCAGGGTCGGTAGATTACCGATTCTTGAATTAAAATAACTAAAAACCTCCCTCGTCACTGTTGCCGTAATCCACGAACAGTACGGAGTGAAAGGTCAGGAGTAGATGAAATGCCCCACAAATTTCGACGCAATAAGCTCGCTTATCTGATCCACACAGCACTGGCTTCCTCGTTAGTGGTGCCAACCCTGGTACAGGCCCAGGACGATGCCGATATCGAAGAAGTCATCGTAACCGGTTCCTACCTGAGAAACAGTGCGTTTGCACAGGATACAGCAAGTGACACGGTGACAGCCGAGGATTTGCTGGAGTCCGGCGCACCGAACATGGCCCAGTATATACGGGATCTATCCTACGTACAGAACGTCGACGTTGTCGCCGTGGTACTGGGTGGTCAGGATGGCCCCCAGACGTCTAACGGCGCCAGTTTCAACCTGCGTGGCCTGGGTGAAAACTCCACGCTGACCATGGTTGATGGCACCCGGGTGGTAGATTCACGGCTGAACACGACGTTCCCGCAGATTGCCATGGAACGCATGGAACTGGTACTGGATGGTGGTTCAGCCCTCTACGGCGCCGATGCGGTGGCCGGGGTGGTCAACCTGATCCCCATCAAGGAATATGACGGTGTCCGCTTCCGCAGCTACTACCAGCGCCCGGAAGACGGCGCCAATGAAGAAATGCGTTTCAGCGCCCTGTGGGGCCGCTCCTTTGATAACGGCCTGAACTATGTCGGTGCGTTTGAAACCTATCTGCGTACCCCGCTGATGTGGTACGAGCGCGGCCGTGAGCACAATGTCTCCCAGGGCACCTCCAGTTCCGGTAACCCCGGGACCTTCAAACGCGTGGAAGGAGCCGATGAAAACTGGGTGCCCGGTACTCCTCACGGCGGGGAACTGGTGGGCGACCGCCTGCTGGACCCTGGCTGTGGTACCTATAATGAGGGTGCCCCGACCCACGGCTATGGTCCTAATCCATTGCCCTCCGGTACCGTGCATCCGTCCAATTTCTGTACCTTCGAGTACAGCGCCCAGGCGGAGATTCTGAATCACACTCAGGAATACAACCTGTACAACAACCTGGAGTGGCAGGCTACCGACTGGTTGACCTTCGGTGGTCAGTTGATCAATTATCTGCAACACCAGAATGGTCGTGGCACCTTCGCCTCGCCCAACCCGGCTAACAACCGGACGCTGGCGTTTATCCCGGCGGAACACCCGGGCAACCCGTACGGGTTCGACGTGGTCCCGGACCTGTGGCGGATTTATACCCACCAGCCGCAGGATCAGTATCCGGAAGGCATCAACGACGACAGCTCGCGAGCATTCCGCAGTATTGACCAGGTCAATAAACTCAAGCTGTATGCCAATTATGACATCACTGACACCTGGAGCGGTTACACCTACTACGCCAAACAGGAACAGATCAACCGGGGCGATTCCACGGGTGTAAGGACTACGCGCCTGCAGCTGGCCCTCAGGGGCATGGGTGGCCCATCGGGTGATCAGTGGTTCAACCCGTTCAGTTCCGGTGATCCGCGCTCGCCCTTCTGGGAGCCGGGTCTGGAGAACACCAAGGAAATGAACGACTGGTTGGCGTACCGCAACGAAAACCACAGATCCTCCCATGATTACCTGGATGTCTTCGAATCGGTAGTGACCGGTGAGGTCTTTGATGTACCGGCGGGTGCCGTGCAGATGGCGTTTGGTTTCCAGTGGCGTGATTTTGAACAGAACACCTTCCAGGAGCCGTTCGAAGCCAGTGGTGAAAACTACATCTGGGGTATCTATGGTGAGCCCGTGGCACCGGATGAAACGTTCTTCTCCGCGGTGCGCTCCCTGTTCGCCGAGGTGGAAGTGCCCATCCTGGACAACCTGGCGATAAAAGGTGCGGTCAGGCACGAGCAATTCACTGACCAGGGCCTGGATGCCACGGTACCGAAGATTTCCGCACGCTATGAGGTGATCCCGGACCTGGCCCTGCGGGCCTCCTGGGGTGAAAGCTTTCTGGCGCCAACGGCCTTCCAGACGCGAGCGGCCCGTACTAATGAAAACTGTGTCGACATGTACAGTGGCAGAGACGACCTCAGTGGTACCCTGCTGTTGGGCGGTCTGAGTTGTTCCTCAGGTAATCCTGGCCTGGGGCCAGAACAGGCGGAAATCACCAATGTCGGCTTCACCTGGTCACCTTCCGGGGATATGCTGGACGGCCTGGAATTCTCCCTGGACTATCAGGAAATCGAGTATACCGACCGCATCCGTACCCTGAGTGAGGACGACGTGACGCGGAACCAGTTCCTGGCCATGCTCCGGGGTACCGGGCAGTCGGAAGCGAGCTATGACCCCACCCCGGGATCACCATCCCGCGCCCTGGCCGATGCCTGGCTGGGTAATTTCGGCCCGGGTGGTGCCACTGGCAACATCTTCCGTCGCCCGGATGGCTCGGTAGACCTGGTGCTGATCCAGTCAGCCAACGTGGCGGAATTTGATGTCAAGTTGTTTGATGTCAAAGCCAGCTATAACTATCCGACCGACAATTACGGTACCTTCAATACCCGTCTGCAGGCCACTATCTATGACAATTATGTCTTCACGGATAAAGATGGTTCCGAAAGAGACGTACTTGGCGAGCAGAATGCGCGAACCAATATTGCGCCGCCGATGCCGGAAGTGAAACTGGCCTGGAACACCAACTGGTTCATGGGTAATCACAGTGCCTCAGCCGGGGTAACGTGGTTCAGCGCAGTCAACCATGATGCCCAGGTGGTGGATCTGTACCCGTTTGACGGGATCTTCCAGCCGCCCAGTGAAATCAAGGAAGACCCGATAGTCGATATACGCTACTCGTACCTGTTCGACGATTTCTTCGGCAGCGAGATCCAGGCGACAGTGGGTGTCAACAACCTGTTCGATTACAAGCCGACCTTGACCGGTCAGATAGGCGGGTTTGAGTCTCGGTTGATCAACAACTTCTATCGCCAGTACTGGGTATCTATTGACTGGGTGCCTGGCGGCTAACCAGCCAGTAAACGGCGGGCTGAGGCGGTTTATCAGTGTCGTCACCGACCAGAAGCCAGGGCACTTGGACAAGTGCCCTGGCTTTTTGTTTGGCAATTGAAGAAGATGTCACCAGGTATCATCACTCGGGCTGTGCCGGTTAATCGACTGGTACGCTAGCCGGTTTTCTGTCATCTATGGTCCCCAGGACATGCCCGCCATTCCGCGATTTACCCAGCAGGAACTTTTCGAGATCGGCGTGGCCGGCTATCTGCGGGAACTCCGCAGCCTGGCCCGGATGATCAGTAATGACGCGCTTACCCCGCTGCTGCCCTTGTTTTCACGCTATGAAGAGCTTGTTTACCGGAACGTACAGCAACAATTCCCCCCGCAGCTGCTTACGGAACTGATCAACACGGAAGATATCATCCACTTCGATCCGGCCCCGGCTGTTGCTGAGCAGCTGCTGACCTGTGCGAATCTGGCGGCAGCCTGCGAAGCGTTTAACGGCTGGACCATTGATGCCGGTGCCCTCACCGAGGCGAATGCGGCCGAGGTGTTGCAACAGAATATTCTCATCAGTGGGGAATCTGAACACCGTCTCGGTCAGGTCATGGGGGTTCGCCTGAACCGGAGTGATGCCCTGCGTGTTGCTCAGCTTGTCAAACTCCTGGGATTGCTGCCCAGCGATACCGCGCAGTACGACCAGCTGGCCCTGGGCGCTTCCATGGCGCGTCGCGACCGGGAGGGCTTCCACCGGATTCCCGGTATTGGCCCGGTAGCACCTGGGGCCCGGCTGTCGGCTACGTCCAGGCTCAATTTTGCCGTCAGGTCCTCGGAGCCGGACTCCCTTGTAATCATCGATAATGACAGCAACCTGACGCAGGAATTCGCCGAGATCAATCGCCTTCAAGGACCCCGGGTACAGGCGCTGAACCTGGATCTTTATGATGGCCTTGACCGCCTTGGCGCAGCAGTGCAGGAGGGCACCACCCGGCATCGCAACCTGGTGACCATGTTTCGCCTCGAACCCCGGGCTCTGACGGATATTACGGGGTTTGTCGATAAATTAAACCGGGTGGTTACGCACCCGGCCTATTTTCTGGCAACCATAGGCTCCGGGGATACCCGGCAGGAGTTTATCGACCGGCAACAGGTTATGGAGGCGCTGTCTGCCCAATTCCAGGCCCGTGGCCAGCAGCCCTTGCGCATGATGCTGTACGACCCGCGGAATACCAGCCCTGAAAGAGTCCGCCCTCTGTTTGGCATAGCGGAATTCGCGTCATTCGAAATTCTATTTTGCCGGCTGGGACCAGAGTTCAGTACCGTTTAGGCCCGGCCGCGGGGTGGTTCGGAAACTGGTCGATTTCAAGCGAACCTGCAACGTGGATTGTGGAACAGTTTTATACCACTCTTTTTACCTGTCTCTCTAAGTACCCATCTCTCCAACTACCCATCTCTCCAACTACCCATTTCTCCAACTATCCCTCTACCTATCCATCCCTGGACCTGAGAGCAGGCACCGTGCCTTGATAATGCCGGCCGGGGCAGGAAGGCAAGCATTCCAATACCAGCGACGCTGTAGGTATTTAACCGGCGAAGATGAGAGGTGTTGCCGACAGAACTTCGCCGGGTTTATCTGCCTGAAGAAGCCTGGCCCTGGATAGACTGGCAGCAAATGCACAGCACTGGAATGCAACCCTGTCAGGGCAATCCGGTAATGGGGTTGATTGCTGCGTGATAGAGAAGACGACCCTGGAATGGTTGTGGAACACCGTTTTCCAGACGCGGTCTGAAGCGAAGAAAATGCAGTTGCCGTTGTAGATAATCCCGGTCAATGGCGTTGTCTTCTGTTCCGTTCAGTATCTCAAAACTGTCCGCCACACTGTAATGAGTGCGATAGGTTCCACTGACCCAGTTGGAAACCGGGTGCAGCGCGTCAAGCTGAAAACTTAACAACACGACTTCATACTTTGCCGGCTGCAGCGCTGCGGGCAGAATGGAACTGTCTAAAGGAGTTGCCGGCATGGCGTCAAACCATTCCGTAAAACTGAAGGGACTGCTGTGACCGGTGGCATCCGTTGTAGCGGGTGCGTCGTTGTTTTTCAATGCCAGCAGCGCGTCGCTGACTGAAGTGTAATAAGCAGGTACGGGCAACAGCGCAGGGCGCGCGAACAATCGGCCCAGCTCTTCAGGGTTGCCGACAGCCCCTGCCAGTGCCTGGTAAGCGCTCAGGTAGGCTTCTTCGGCTTTATGATTATTGAACAGCAGAAGCCAGTCGGCACGGTACAGGGCCAGCATAGCGAGATCTTCGGCGGGGTTCTCCAGGCTTTCCGCAAGCAACTCCTCCATGTCGTTGAACAGTCTCAGGCCGGCTCTGTAGTAGCGCGATTGGACCTGCTGTTTGGATCTGATCCAGGTGGTTCCCTGTACAATTTCACGCAGGGCATACCCCGTATTGCCGCCTCGTTCAACCGCAATGGACTGCAGATAAAACTGCTTTATCAGTTGATAGTACAAAGATAAGCGGCTCGACAGTGTCTCACCGGGGAGAACCTCACCCAATTCCTGGGCGATGAAGATAAGCTGTTCAGATTCCCGGAAATGATCTGCCCGTCGCTGGGCGTCCCCCGCAATGGCAAGCAGATGCAGGTCGCTCAGCCTGAGGAGATTGTCGATGAGTTCAGTCTCATCTCCTACCTGTTTCTCAACAAGAAGCCAGTAAAGATAATTCAGCGATTCGGTCACGCCGACCCAGTTCTGTGCCCTCAGGTTGCTTTCCGCCAGCTTGAAATAAAGCGGTATCTGCGCACTGGAGAGCAGGCCGGAGTTCCGTCGCTCAATCTGAATTGCCCGGTCCAGCAGCGTACCGGCCTCGTAAAACAGGTTGAGCTCGATTGCCGATTCAGATAGCGATACCAGGGGTTCGAGAAGGGCGTCGTCGAAGTTTCCCTGGTTATTTTCCAATGCCTGGATGCGTTGTCGCAGCTGTTCATACCGGTTCTGCAAGGCCAGGGTGCTGTCGGGCGAACTGTCCTGGCCATTGGCGGCTGAGAAACAGAAATTACCAGCAATGACAAGCAGGGCGCTGCGGGTCAGCAAGCGTTGAATAAGCCACTGAATCAGGCGAAAGCTTTGCCTGAGACTTTGCTTGAGACTTTGCGTGAGGCTTTGTGTGAGGCTTTGTGTGAGATAGTGCAATGAGCTAGACATAAAACAGACCGTTAAGCGGCGCGCCGCAGCCTTGGGGGCTCTTTTTACAGCAATCTATCATTTATAGAACGATCTGTCTTCCATGGCATGGAGGGAGAGAGCGCTGACTGGAGTCAATTCACCTGATGACTTGCAGCGAGGTGAATGCCGGGGGTTCCGGGCTTTGTCTGGGCAATGTGGAATGCGTCGGGTCGATACCGGATAATCCTGCCTGCTGGCGTTGTTTTATTCAAAGCGGGGACATGTCGCCGGGCTGGATCCAAGGTTAAGCCGAAGGCGTCCTTGCACTTCGGCTCCTCTGGAGAGACTTTCTGACGAAAGTACGCTTCTGACAGTGAGAACGGGTCCCATTAACCCATCCTATCAAGGGAGATAACTGCCATCAGCGCGGATGCAAAGTAGCACAATAAACCAGCAGGTGGAAGATCTAGTTAAAGAAATTATAAGTTTTATAAGTTATGACGTTGAATGCCCAGGTTAATAGCGTGAAATTCCCCGGAAAACCGAGGGTTGCCACGTCGATCTGTCGACCTTGGCAGCTAAAAAAATTATTATAAGATGCTGAAAAACCTGGCATATAATATTCACGACAAAACATTTAACGGATTTGCGAAACAGCTCGAAAAGCCTTATCCTAGGCAGTTAGTGAACTCCATGTAATTGCCTGGTACAGCGGTGCTTAGGTAAAGACAAAGGTAAAGGTAGAAACGTAGTAGGTATCAGTACCTGAATTGGAATGTTCCCCAATCAACGATTCCAGAATGGATGGTGAATGCGATGCGATTTACTTTGAGAGACCAGTTTGAGACAAGCGCGCGGGACGGGCTGGCAGGACGGCGACCTGGCAGAAGAATGAGCCTGGGCCTGATGGCGGCCGGGGCGGTTTTCGCTCTGCAGACGCAGTCCGCCAGCGCGGCGGATCCAGTCACCTATGCCGATGAAGTTGCCGGTATTATCAATGAGAACTGCGTGGTCTGTCACCGCGAGGGCGGTATCGGCCCCATGGCCCTGACCAATTACGAGCAGGTTCGTCCCTGGGCGCCGCTGATCCAGCTCAAGGTGGAAAACGGAGAAATGCCGCCCTACGCCTACGATCACGATATCGGTATCCAGGATCTGCTGGGTGACTGGCGGCTCTCCCAGGACGAAGTTGCCACTATTTCGGCCTGGGTGGAGCAGGGCTCACCGGCAGGTAACCTTGATGCCGTCGGGCCCATGCCGGATCTGCCCAGCCTGGATGAATGGAATTTCGCCGACCGGTTCGGTCAGCCGGACATCGTCCTGGCTTCCAATCCCATCGACGTGCCGGCCAACGGCAACGATCTGTGGGACAAGCATTTCATCGACAGCGGCCTTACCGAAGACCGCTGCATCAAGGCCATGCAGGTGAAACCCCGCGGCGATGCCAAGACCGTGGTGCATCACGCCAACACCTATTTTGCCGAGATCAACGAGGACGGTATTGTCGAGCGTCGCCCGGTTACCGAGTATGCCATGGGCAAGTGGGGCGAAATCATGCCGGACGGCGTGTGCCGTAAGGCCTTTGCCGACATCATGATTCAGTGGGACATCCATCTGTACCCGGGTGGCCTGGGGGGCACGGCGCCGGGCACCGTCATCGAGGACAACGTGGTGGAGCTGGGCATCTGGCTGCATCCGGAGGGTTACGAGTCCGACGTTACCCAGGATCTGGCTACCTACCAGCTGACCCAGGGTGATCTGTTCATCCCTCCCCATGGTACCGCCATGACCCAGGGTATGCATTCCTTCGACCACCCGGTTCGTATAGACAGTTTTCAGCCTCACGGCCACCTGCGCATGAATGCGGCGTCACTGGAGATTTACTATCCGGAAACCGGGCGCACCGAAGTGGTGAGCATGATCTCCAACTGGAGCGCAACCTGGCACCACAGCCACCTGTTCGCCCCCGACGCGGCGCCCCTGGTGCCGGCGGGCGCGATCCTGGTGATCAAGCAGTGGTACGACAACACCGAGAACAACCCCAACAATCCCGATCCACGGCAGTGGGTAGCCTGGGGCCAGCGCACGGCGGATGAAATGTCCCATGCCTGGATCGCCATCTCACACCTGGATGACGAGACCTACCAGGAACTGCTGGAAGAACGACAGAACGATAGCTGATGCTCGGGGGGTCAGGCGAATCCATTCGCTTGACCCCTGTCCGGGTACAGCTTGACCCCATCAGGGTACCAGCGGTGCACCGATGACCAGGTCAAAAATCAACAGACCAAAAAACAACAGATCAACAGTAACATTAGAATAAATTGAAACAACAGGAATGAAGGGGAGCAAGATTTACATGGGACGCGTGAAATTTTCAGTAAGCAGTGTATTGCTGTTGGTGCTGTTCAACCTGACGGTGGTTTATTCAGCGAGTGCGCAAACGCCACAACGCCCCTTACGCCCGTCTCCCGCGGAAGACATTCCTGTTATACCTTTCATGGAAGGCTGGTATGCCAACCAAGACGGCTCGGTAACCGTTTCCTTCGGTTACCACAACCGCAACCGCGAAATAGTGCGGGTACCCATCGGTGAGAATAATCGTATCGAGCCCGCAACTCTGGGCGGGATGCAGCCGGAATACTATTTTCCCGGCCGTCATCACGGCGTTTTCGGGGTCACTATTCCCGCCGCCATGAACGGTGAAACCGTCTGGTGGCACATCACTTCCGCCGGCGAGGAACTCAAGGTGCCCGGTGAGCGGGGGTCTACTGCCTATGAACTGGACCGCAATCCCCGACCCCAGGGCAGTGTTCAACCGGAAATCTGGTTCGCCGGTGGCGAGCGTGGCACCGGGCCGGAAGGCGTGGTGGCCGCGGTAATTCAGACGGTCCGCGTCGGCGAGCCCCTGACCCTGGAAATTCAAACCAACGACCCTTCCATGCGGGACCGCACCGACCCGCGGTTTACCAAGCCACTGGATACCAACGTCTCCTGGTACATGCACCAGGGGCCTGCCGAGGTTTCATTCAGCGAGCACCCCTCCTCGCCATTCAGCGAATCCCGGGGCATGTCCGTACTGGGGCTGGTGCCGGTAGCCGACACCCGGATGGCGGTAACCGGCGGCGAGGGTCCGGCACGGATCATCGCCACGTTCTCCGAACCCGGTGACTACATGATTCGCGCCCGGCTGGATAACTGGAATGCCTCGGACAGCGACGGGCTGGATCAGTGCTGCTGGAGCAATGCCTACCAGCCGGTGCGGGTTATCCGCTAGACTGCAGACAGCCAGGATGTAATTCAACCATTTGTACCGGCAATGGACCCTGTGCCATGGGTCCGTTGCTGTCTGTAGCTGGAGGATTGATACCATGTCAGCGTTACGCGCATCCCGTTGTATTGAATTTCACTCTACCGACCCGGCGCCGGGAAAATTCCGCCAGGCGGGTACCAGCACTGCACGTCCGCGGTGTTCTGCCCCAGGTTACCTGCTGGCGTCAGTCCTGTCCGGCGTAATCAGCCTGGCAGTATCCTCCGGCAGTAGCGCCCAGGCCGTAGCCGTTCAGGCAGACGAGACCTGGATCGTCAGTGACCGCTCACTACCGGTCCCGGCCCACGCCAGCCCGGAGCTGGCGTCGGCAATTGCCGGTGCACCCCAACCGGATCCCCAGGCCCCTGGACCCTACCCGCAAACGGAAGCCGACTGGCTGGCGATGCAGCAGGCCGCACGAAGTGGCGACAGTCCGCTACCGGTGCTGGAACAGTCCCTGGGCCTCGAAATCCAGTCCGCCGACCGCGCCGGCGTCACGGTCTATGAAATCACTCCCGGGGAAATCGCCGACCAGCACCGGGACCACGTCTTCCTCCACCTCCATGGCGGGGGCTATGTCCTCGGCGGCGGCCCCGGCGCCGCCGGCGAAGCGGCGCAGATCAGTGCGGCCGCCGGTATCCGGGCGGTGTCGGTGGACTACCGCATGCCGCCGGAATTTCCCTTTCCCGCCGCAGTTGACGATGCCATCGCCGTTTATCGTGACCTGCTAGAGGATTACGCACCCGGCGAGATAGCCATAGGCGGAACGTCAGCCGGAGCCGGCCTGTCCTTTGCTGCCATCCTGCAGATGAAAAACCTGGGATTACCGGTTCCCGGTGCCGTGTTCGCGGGAACGCCCTGGGCAGACCTCACCGATACCAGCGACAGCCTGTACACCATGGCGGGTATCGACAGGATCCTGGTGAGCTATGACGGTCTGTTGAAGACCGGTGCCACCCTGTATGCAGACGGAGAAGACCTGACCAATCCACTGATCTCGCCACTGTACGGAGACTTCAGTGGCTTTCCCCCCACCATCCTGATTTCCGGAACCCGGGACATGTTGCTCAGCGACACGGCCCGCGCTCATCGCCAGCTGCTGGATGCCGGCGTCGAGGCAGACCTGCATGTATTCGAAGGCATGTCCCACGCCGAGTACATGATCATGCCCGGTATTCCGGAGGGGCGGATGACCTGGATGGCCATCAGCGATTTCCTGAAAGTTCACCTGGACTGAACACGTCTGACGGGGGTGGGGCGAATACCCTCATACCCGCGATACTACGTGTTCAGGGCGGGTAAGGTTCCCTGCTTGAATCTGTCTCGGAGTGGAAGGGATCAGCCGGAGCCGTCGGGCAGGTCGTTTCTCACCAGCAGCGTGCCGAAGTGGGAACCGTCGAACAGGCGCATGAAAGTGCGGGGCAGGTTGGCAAAGCCGTCACGTATATCCAGCCTGGCTACGAGTTCTCCCTGATCGTGCCATCTGGCCAGGTCCGCCAGGGCCCTGTCCATTTTTTCGGGATAGTCGAAGCCCAGGAAGCCCTGCAGCTTCAGTCGCCAGTATATAACCCGCATCATGTTGGCAGGCCCTGGCGCAAGGGCATCGCCCCGGTCGTAACTGGAAATCTGTCCGCAAAGCGCCACCCGACCGAAAGGCGCCATGTTTTCAATAACCGCATCCAGGGTAGCGCCGCCGACGTTGTCAAAGAACACATTCACCCCCTCGGGGCACAGTTCCCTGAGCCGGGACTCGATGTCCTCCGCTTTGTAATCGATAACCCCGTCCAGTTTACAGACCTCCCGCAGCCACTGGCATTTTTCCTCGCCGCCAGCGATGCCGATGACCTTGCATTGTCGGATGCGGGCAATCTGGGCGGCGATGGAGCCGGTGGAGCCTGCCGCGCCGGAAACCACCACGGTTTCTCCCGCCTCGGGGCTGCCTACTTCCAGCAGGCCGAAGTAGGCGGTCAGGCTGTTGCCACCCAGGACTCCCTCGAACTCTTCCAGCGTCGCCTCCTGTGGCTTCAGCGCCGGAGGTCTTTCATTGACGTCGACCACACAGTAGTCCTGCCAGCCGGGCATCGCTGAGACGATGGCGCCCACCGGGTAGTCATCATGGGTCGACTGAATGACCCTGGCCGCCGCGGAGCCGCTTACCGGTTCGCCGACCTTCATGGGCGGCATGAACTGGCTGTTTCCCTTCATCATGGTGCGCATGGCCGGTGTGCAACGGAACAGCACCGACTGCAGCAGCAGCTGGTCAGGTTGCAGGGCGGGTGGCGTAAACGGTATTTCGCGATAGTCGAAGTCTGCCGTGGTCAGTGGTCCGGAGGGACGCTTCGCCAGCACCCATTGTCGATTTACCCGTTCACTGTCCTGGTTGTTGATTTCACTCACGATGGCTTTTCCTTGGATTGTTGTTGTACCGGGTTGCTGTTGCCGGCAGGCTGTTCGGGGATTGCCGGTTACCCGTACCGGTTTTCCGGCGGCCCCATTGAAACCGGGCATGACGCGGAATAGATCAGGCCCCGTGGCAGGTCGGCTTGCCAGACGCGGCAACCGGCTGACGTGGCTGGTTGAGCTGCCTTGCGAATCCCGGAAGTAAAAACGCCGGTCAGTGATCACTGACCGGCGTTTCGTCGTGCTTTGCCCCGGCCTCTCAGCCGGAACAGAGATGGGTTAATGCAGTGGAACCCGTTTATCCATGCCGCCTTTTTTGCTGTACGGCTGTATGGCCGTATTGCTATGGCTATGGCTTTTCGCCTTACCAGGCCTTACGCCGGCGGCAGGATTCCCGGATTCTGACTGCTTACTGATCCCGGTAGGAAGAAGTAGGCGGCAGCTGCGATCCGGACAGGTCGTCAGGAATGCTGCGCTCGCGTACCACCCGGTGGGTCAGCGTACCGATGCCCTCGATGCTGGCGTTGATGGTCTCGCCGTCCACCAGGTAACCGGAGCCGGTTGCCCGCTCTACGCGGCCGGCACCCGTACCACCTGAAGTGCCAGATTGCAGCACATCACCGGGAAACACGGTAATCAGCGAAGACGCATACTCGATCAGCTCGGGGATATTGTGGATCATGTCGCCGGCCCGGGCAGATTGCACGGTAACGCCGTCGATCACGGTAGTCTGGTGCAGTCGCTCCATGGGATCGCCATAGAATTCCTTGGGCACGATCCAGGGACCGTGGGGAGCGAACGTGTCGTGGCCCTTGCCGACAAACCAGTCTGAACGGCTACCATATCCACCCGGCGGACGTCCACCACGGTCGGACACGTCCATGGCTACCATGTAACCGAACACGTGATCATAGGCGCGGCTGGCGGAAACGTATTTACCGACCTTGCCGAATACGATGGCCATTTCGACTTCGTATTCTATCTCGTCACGACCGTAAGGCATGATGATGTCGTCGCCGTCACCGATTACCGCGCCACGGGTGGGCTTGAGGAACAGGTAGGGCACGCCCCGGTTCATCTGGCGCTCGCGGGTCCGGGCCTGCAGCTGTTCTTCCGTACAACCCTCGCAGGCGTGGGTGTAGAAGTTCACGGCGGCATTCATGATCTTGCTGGGGTACTGAATCGGCGCCATGATGTCCACGTCGCTGACCGGGTGAATATAGTCCGGTCGGCTGTTGCCACGCAACATGTTGTTGGCCACGAGCCAGTTGACGACTTCGTAGACGCGGTATTTCAGGCCGTATTCGTACTGCTCGATGAGGCCCAGCATATCCTCGGGCATCTGCATCTTGCTGTAGCGTGGCTCCAGTTCCATGGCCCGGTTGGCTGCCTCCAGTTCGACGATCAACTGGTCATTGCGCATAACGAGGCCCACGGTGGGAACGTTGTCGATGGCGAACGTTCCGACCTTGAAGGGTTCGGCAGACTCCATAGCCTGTGCAACAACGTCGGCGGGCCTGGCAAGAATTGCCATGGTGGCTACCAACGTCAGGGTGAAAAGGGATCTTCGTAACATAGCTAACTCCCGTTCGAGGCGCCAATCGGGAAAAATTGGGCCGTTATTGGTCTTGTAAAAGGAACCACAAAAGGTATCGCTGAATTTGCTGATTGTCCAGTTTCTTTGCGGCTGATTCGGAGAAATTGACCTGTTTACCCGCCGGTTCGCCGGCTGGCGGTGTGGCGGCAGAATCCGGTTTGAGCCGTTGTGCTGCCCGTTCTTACGCTGGTCCTTTTCACCGGCCCGGCCAGACTCCCTGGGAGCCCGGACATGAGCGGCTTAACTGTCTGTTTTTCCGATAATTTCCGTGGATGCTTTTGAAACGATCAAGGCAGTTTGTGCGTCCGCCGGGCGCGGACCGCCGGTTTTCACCCGGGCCCGGGATAAGACATTTACCAGTGCAGCACCAGGTCGCCGTCCGGGGCCTTGCTGACACGGGTTCGCAACCGGGGCGAGCTGCGGGAAACTTTCCTGGCCAGCCAGTTGGTATCCCGGGGTGTCGCCCGCCACAGCCGGAAATTACGAATCTGCATCGCCACCATGCGGCAGTCCAGCAGCCGGCCGTCGCTACCGAGGGTGGGGAAGTACATCATGCACAGGTCATTGCGGTACTTGCTGTAGCGCAGAATGCCTTCGTAGTCATTGAGGAAATCGCCGCAACCGTAAAGGATCAATCGCCCCCGGTAGACTTCCATGCCGATGGGATGGTGAGACGAATGGCCGTGAATCAGGTCCACCAGTCCGCTGTCGATGAGGGCGCGGGCGAACTGACGATGAGCCCCGGGAATGCGGCGAACCCAGTTCGGTCCCCAGTGAATGGAAAAAATGACGATATCGCCGGGTTTCCTGAAACTGCCGATGAATTCGGCAACCTGGCTCACGGTATCCGCCGTCAGATCGTTGAGCAGCCAGACCCCGGGTTGACTGTCCGTCGCCCCCCACTGGGGCGGAATACCGCTGGACCCGGTGCCCGCCGAGAAGACCAGGATCCGGTTACTGGCGGTATGCAGTACGGCCGGCGCGCGGGCCCGCTCCAGTGTCTCGCCGGCCCCGGTAATCGCCAACTCCGGTCTTAATACCGCGAGAGTCTCCAGCAGCCCCTGCTGACTCCAGTCGAGAACATGGTTGTTGGCCAGAACACAGCAGTCGAATCCTGCCGACAGCAGGCAATCCACGTTGGCCGGGTGCATCCGGTAGTTGATGCCCTTGACCGCGCGGTCACTGCTGACGGTCACTGCCGTTTCCAGGTTGACGATCTTCAGTTCAGGAGAGTGCTTCTGCCATTCGACAGCGGCTTCTCCCCAGGGGTAGGCAGGGTCCACGGGTTTGTTGATGGGGCCGTTAACCTTTTCAGCAAGTTTTACGTAGTCCGTGGCCGAGGTCACGATCCGCTCCCGGATAGCGGGATCGACAGAGTGGGGCATGACCTGGTCGATGCCGCGCCCGGTCATGACATCGCCGCAAAGGAACAGGGTGTTTTCCCGGGCCATGAACAAGGCCAGTCAGCGACCGGTGGGCCGGGGCATGGCATACACGTTGAAGGCGATGCTTATCCGGTCCCTGTCGCTGCGATTTTCCTCGACGCCGTGTTCCAGCCAGCCGGGGAACACGTACATACGGCCTTCCTCCGGGGGCATTTGCACTTCTTCCGTGGTGAAATCGGTGGGCTCGACGGCAGGGTAGGTCAGCATCCGCGAGGCGACCCGGGGATCGCGAAAGAAAATACTGCCGCAGTCCGGCGCTGCCAGGCTGATATAGTAGACACCGCTGAAGTGACAGTTGGCATGGTAGTGCAATTTGTTGGAAGCGCCAGGAGGACTGATATTGATCCATGCCTGGTGCTGGTAGACAAGATCGGGTCTGAATTTCTGTGACTCGCCGATGGTATGGCAGACCTGGAGAATTCGCCGGTTTATCGGCTCGAACTCCGGCAGGTTCTGCAGTGTGTTGGGACTCTGCCAGCCCCTGACATTGGTATTCGCCACCCCCGCCGGGTCCCTGTTCCGCATCTGCGTGGCCAGTTCCAGCAGCTGTGCGTTCAGGCTGGCCCGGTCGTCGAGCAGGGTCGTCCAGACCATGCTGGGGAAAATTGATCGGGGTACGATTTGCAAGGCACGATCTCCATGCTGATTTACTGCCTGGACAGGAAAAGTATATTCAATACCACCGGTTGTCCAATGCCATGAAAGTTTACCCCGTAGCCTGCGCGATATCCTGCCTGGAATTCCCCTGGCGAAACTGGCAATGAATGCCAGACAGGAGCCCATGGGCGACAGGGCGCTGCAATAAAATTTTCACGAATGTTTCACCGGAATGAAACAGTCCGGGCCTAAGATTCCAGCTGGCACACAGGCATATGAGGCAATCATGAAGAACAGTCGCCCTGTTATGAAAGTGCGAAGCATCTGGATCTCTGATATCCATCTTGGTTTCAAGGGTTGCCAGGCAGAAGCTCTCCTTAATTTTCTCCATGCCGTGGAAGCGGAATACCTGTTCCTTGTTGGTGATATCGTCGACTTCTGGAGCATTAAGAAATCTCCATGCTGGACACAGGAACACACCAACGTGATCCGTTCAATCCTGGGTAAGGCAAAACACGGTACCCGGGTTATCTATATACCGGGTAATCACGATGAGGTCATGCGCGAATGCGTGGGACATAAGTTCGGTAACCTGGAAATTCACCGGGAATTCGTCCATACCACGGCGGACGGCAGAAAATTACTTGTTCTCCATGGCGATGAATTCGATGTCGTGGTGAAACACAGTCGAGTGCTGGCGAAGATGGGAGGCTGGGCTTACGACAAATTGCTCAGCCTGAACTATTTCGTTAACCGGGCGCGCCGCCTGTTCAGGTTTTCCTACTGGTCTCTTGCCGCATACCTGAAAATGAAAGTGAAAAACGCGGTGAGTTATATCAGCAGCTTCGAGGATGCCGTGGTGCATATCGCCAAGGAGTACGAGGTAGACGGCGTGGTATGCGGACATATCCATCATCCGGAGATCCGGACAATCGAAGGGTTGATCTATTGTAACGACGGCGACTGGGTGGAAAGTTGTTCCGCATTGCTTGAACAACCGGACGGAACCCTGGAGCTGAAACACTGGTTAAGGGAAAACCCGATACGCCAGCCGTCCACTGTGGTCGACCTGTCGGATCAGCAGGAAGCCGCATGAGCCAGGCACTCAGCAGATTCGGGCCTACCGGACGATCTGGCATTCAGCCGGATTTTCATTTTTCCTTCTCCTGTCCTGCCTCCTGTCCTGCTGCTGAGTTTGAGGTACGCTTCCGGCCGGTGGACAAACTGCATTTGGAATCGGTAGGACATCGGCTCCAATGAAGATACTTTACGGTGTACAGGGAACCGGAAACGGCCATATTTCCAGAGCAAGGATGATGGCCAGACACTTCAATGACCGACCCGATATCGATGTCACCTACCTTTTTTCCGGACGTTCAAGAAATGAATTTTTCGACATGGAAATTTTCGGGGATTACCAGTGCCGGAGAGGGCTCACATTCATTGCCAAACGGGGCAGGCTGAGTTACCTGGACACTATCCGGAATAATAACCTGCGACGGTTTTACAGCGAAGTAAAAAGATTGAATCCCGGCTCCTACGACCTGGTGATAACTGACTACGAACCGGTCTCGGCCTGGGCTGCCCGGCTGGCTGGTGCGCCGGTTCTGGGGCTGGGGCACCAGTATGCTTTCAATCATGATATCCCGCGTGAAGGAGGAAACCGGATAAGCTGGCTTCTCATGCATCACTTTGCGCCGGCCCGGGATGCATTCGGCCTCCACTGGAACAGTTTCGGGGAGCGCATACTTCCACCAATAGTGGATCCGAGGCTTGTCGAGCTCGCTGTCCGTTTGGGAACCGACAAGCGCAAAATCATTGTCTACCTTCCCTTCGAAAACCAGGCGGAAGTAACGGCTGTCCTGAGCCAGATTCCGGGCTTCCGTTTTTACCAGTACGCTCCCGACCTGACAGATGCGGAGTGTCAGCACATCTCATTGCGCAGAACTTCCCATACCGGATTCACCCGCGATCTTTGTTCAGCCGCAGGGGTGATCTGCAATGCAGGATTCGAACTGGTCAGCGAAAGTATCCAACTTGGACTGAAGGCGCTGGTCAAGCCACTCAAGGGTCAGCCCGAACAGATATCCAACGCGGCGGCACTGGTCAGCCTGAATCTGGCGTCCCGGGTGGAAACACTATCCCTGGACCGGATAGAACAGTGGCTGGACTCCCTCGACAGGCCGGATGGCAATACCGCACGCATTGCCTATCCGGACGTGGCCGGGGCGCTGGTTGACTGGATCGGTGGCGATTTCAGCTGCACCGCCGACAGGCTTGTTCAACTGCTCTGGTCGGGTTGCGCAGTCCCCATGGATTCGGGTCAGAGTGACATGCGATCGACAAACTCAGCGCCCGGTGACCGTGAATCGGTCATTGCGTACCAGGAATCTGCCGTCGATGGTCAATGCCAGGGGTTCGCCACCCAGCGGTGATCCGTCCGGCAGACCCCGCTGGGCATGGATATGCAGGTGAGGTTCGGAACTGTTGCCGGAGTTTCCCATCTGGCCGAGCGCATCGCCGATGGCAACCTGCTGGCCTTCGCGGACCTGAACGCTGCCCAGGCGCAGATGGGCAAGGATCAGGAAAAACCCGCCACAATCGATGGCGACGTAATTTCCCGCCATCTGCTCCCGGTTCATCCGGGGTACACGATTGTCAGGAACACCATCCACCACCCGGGCTACCGTGCCGTCGCACGGGGCAGTCAGTGGTGCCGCAAAGGTCAGGTAACGGCCGGGATCTTCCGGGCGCCAGCCCTCGACATGAATTCCCAGTGACGAAATTCTGAAGATATCCAGTGCCCGGCTTTGTCCGCGAAAATCACTGAACCGTGGCACTGTCGGATCCAGGGTCTGCAGGTGATTATTGACTGCCGTTGTCGAGCCGCCGTTGGCAATCAGGTAGGTACCCGATGGGAAAGGTGCGCTGATATCCACGGTGGGAACCGCAGGTATGCGCGTGCCCTGCCAGGCCCTGACAGTGACATACAGGCCGAGGCATCCGGACACGCTGATAACCAGGATCAACAGCGTGGCCAGGATGCCGGTGTCCCAGGGGGCGGTGCTTTCCCGGCGGAGGCCGAAGAACTGGAATACCAGGACGGTCAGGAAAATGCCCAGCAGCCCGTAGGGAACCCAGAACGGCGGCATGGCCCAGATGGCCGTCAGCCAGAGTCCGGTAAGGGTGCCCGCCACGGCAATGACCTGTAGCGTGTAAGCCAGCCACCCGCGGGCAGGCCTGACCGCCAGCCAGATCAACAACAGCAGCGGCAGGATCAGCTGTGCCACCTGCAGGACAGCTTGCAGAACTATTGCCGACATGTGACAACTGCCTCCTTTTAATTGCTGATAGACCGTCAGCGTCAGAACAATACGCGGCAGCGGATAGTACCGCCAATGCTGTTCAGCTTCTCCAGGGCCACCCTGCTGTATTGCACATCGATGTCCATGACCACGTATCCCACTTTGTCATTGGTCTGCAGATATTGCGAGCTGATGTTGATGCCCGTTTCAGAGAATATACTGTTGATCTCGGAAAGTACGCCGGGCACATTTTCGTGTATGTGCAGCAGGCGATGTTTCCCCGGGTGGGCCGGCAATGCCACTTCCGGGAAGTTCACGGCGGTAAACGTGGAACCATTGTCGCTGTAGGTAACCAGCTTTTCAGCCACTTCGATGCCGATATTCTCCTGGGCCTCCATCGTGCTTCCTCCAATGTGGGGTGTCAGCAGGCAATTGTCGAATTCTGTCAGGCGTGAAACGAAAGGCTCGTCGTTGGATCCGGGTTCCTGCGGAAAAACATCGATAGCCGCTCCACCCAGGTGACCGGACTCCAGGGCGTCGGCCAGTGCCTCGAGATCCACCACGGTGCCGCGGGAGGCATTGATCAGAATACCGCCGGATTTCATGGCAGCCAGTTCGGCGGAACCTATCATGTTGCGGGTCTGTGGCGTCTCAGGTACGTGCAGGCTGACGACGTCACAGCTGTTCAACAATTCTTTCAGGCTGCCCAGCTGCGTGGCGTTACCCAGCGGCAGCTTGGTCATGATGTCGTAAAGGTACACCTTCATACCCATGGATTCCGCCAGCACACTGAGCTGGGAGCCGATATTGCCGTAGCCGATGATGCCGAGTTTCTTGCCCCGGGTTTCAAACGATCCCTTTGCCGCTTTCTCCCAGATTCCGCGATGCAGCAGCGCATTTTTTTGCGGGATGCCGCGCAGTAACAGGATCAACTGACCGATTACCAGCTCGGCGACGCTGCGGGTATTGGAGAACGGGGCATTGAACACCGGTATGCCGCGGATCAACGCGTCGGTCAGATCCACCTGGTTGGTACCGATACAGAAGCAGCCCACGGCCTGAAGCTTGGTGGCTGCGGCAAAAATTTCGCTGGTCAGCCGCGTACGGGAGCGGATTCCGATGAAGTGGGCATCGGCTACCCGTGCCAACAGTTCGTCTTTCGGTAGAGCTGATCTTATGTAATCGATATTTTCGTAGCCGCTGTTTTTCAGCGTGTCTACCGCGCTCTGGTGCACACCTTCCAGGAGGAGAAATCGTATCCGTTTTTTTTCAAAGGAGGTCTGCTGCATGGGTATTCCATTCAGAAATTCAGTTGAACATGGGTCAGGAAGGAGGTGCATGTTAACATATCGCTCCCGGGAAGCGGCCGGCCACCGGCTGATCTCTGTCCGCCAATCCCCCAATTCACTAAGCACCCAGGTTGACACTTGAAAATACTGTCGGAAGAAAAGTACCGGGACATTCAATCGCGATTGCGGCAGGAATTCGGCGACGACTGCCTGAAAACCGATGCAGAGTCACTGGCGACCTACGGCAAGGACTGGACCAGCGCCTACACGCCGGATCCGCTGGCAGTGACTCTGCCTCGTGATATCGGGCAGGTGGTTGCCCTGGTGAAGCTGGCCAACGAGCTTGATTTTTCGCTGGTACCTTCCGGTGGTCGAACCGGGCTCAGCGGTGGGGCAGTTGCCGGTAATCGCGAAGTCGTCATTGCTTTCGACCGCATGAACCGGATCCTGGACTTTGATCCCGTGGATCGCCAGGTGATCTGCGAAGCGGGCGTGGTAACTGCCCAGCTTCAGCAATTTGCCGAGCAACAGTCCCTGTATTATCCAGTGGACTTCGCGTCGGCCGGGTCCAGTCAGATTGGTGGCAACGTCGCCACCAATGCCGGTGGCATAAAGGTGATCCGCTATGGCATGACCAGGCAATGGGTGATGGGCCTGAAAGTGGTTACCGGAACGGGAGAACTGCTGGACCTCAACCGGGGCCTGGTGAAGAATGCCACCGGATACGATTTTCGACACCTGTTCATCGGATCGGAGGGTACCCTGGGATTGATTGTTGAAGTTACCGTGGCATTAACCAGCCTGCCCAGGGATCCCACCGTGCTGGTACTTGCAGTTCCGGACATGCCGGCCTGTATGGAAGTGTTGAAAAAGTTTCAACAGCAAATCCCCCTGTCAGCTTTTGAATTTTTTTCCGAGCAGGCGCTCGAACATGTAGTCCGTGAGCGGGGGCTGCAGCGGCCAATGGCAAGCCGATCGCCTTTCTATGCGTTGATCGAAATTGAAAACGACAGCGAGGAACGACTGGAACAGGCCCTGGGTCTGTTCGAGTCCTGCCTGGACGACGGCTGGGTTGTCGATGGCACTGTCAGCCAGACAGCCGGGCAGGCTGAAAGCCTGTGGCGATTGCGTGAAGACATATCGGAGACAATTTCCCGGTATAAACCCTATAAAAATGACATTTCTGTGAAAGTGTCCCGGGTACCGGCCTTCCTCGACGAAGTCGACAGGCTGGTGTCAGCCCGTTACCCGGATTTTGAAATCATCTGGTTCGGCCATATCGGTGACGGCAACGTGCACCTCAATATACTGAAACCCGACGACCTGGCACTGGAGGTGTTTCAGTCCCGGTGCGCTACAGTCAGCCGCGAAGTTTACGAACTGGTAAAAGATCATGGCGGCAGTATTTCCGCCGAACATGGGGTCGGTCTGCTGAAAAAGCCGTTTCTGGAAGCCTCCAGGTCTGCGGCCGAAATTGCTTACATGCGCGGGATAAAGCGGGTATTCGACCCTAACGGCATACTGAATCCCGGCAAGGTATTTGCACTGGATGAAACAGAGGGTCCATAAATATTTGTCACGTAAAACCTGCAGTTGGTCGGACAGCCACCGATTTTGATTGAATTTATTATTCCATCTGCATCGGGTTGAGAGTACACTCCAAAATGATTCCATTTCGGGGTCATGGTTGGCGTATGTAACCAATCAGTAACAACCAGTAATAAAAGAGATAGATATGTCAGATTTAGTTGAAGGTACCGTTAAATGGTTCAATGACGAAAAGGGTTTCGGGTTCATTGAACAGGCAGAAGGCAAAGATGTGTTTGTACATTTCAGTGCCATAAACGGTACCGGTAGAAGGTCCCTCAGCGAAGGCCAGAGAGTCACCATGGAAGTTACTCAAGGCCAGAAAGGACCGCAGGCGGAAAACGTAACCCCGCTGTAAGCTTGTAGGTACTGAATGCCGGATCGAACCGGCATTCAGATTTCAAGCCTGATCCTGATCGGACACCTCGCATACCGTCTGGTACTGACCTGACCGGCCCTGGTTCGACTCCGTCGTTGATCTGGTGGCCAGTTCAAATAGCCTCAAAGCAGAGCAGTTGAGGCTGGTAGCAGAGGTCTGCAACCTGGGTTGACATGCTCAGGTTCGGTCATGCCCACGAATTTCTCAATTCCTGTTCAGCAGCAATGGTCGACAAAGCAATGCCGGCCGAATGCGTTCAGCTGATGGAAGGGCTTGACGGTGGTTCAGCGACTGCCGTCAGGGAGGTCATGCCTGCCCGGCAGGCTAGTTTCTGATGGAATCGACACCACCCTGTCCTGCCACCAGCAGTTGATCCGCCGGCCTGGCAGCAAACAGGCCATTGCTGACCACGCCGGTCAGCTGGTTCAGCTGCTGTTCCAGTTCACGGGGATCGACGATGGACAGGTGGTAGATATCCAGGATGTGGTTGCCGTTATCGGTTACGCAGCCCTCCCGATACACAGGATCGCCGCCCAGTTTGACTATTTCCCTGGCAACGTAACTCCTGGCCATGGGAATCACCTCCACCGGCAATGGAAACTGTCCCAGCACATCGACCATTTTCGATTCATCGACAATACAGATGAATTGCCTGGCCACTGCCGCAACGATTTTTTCCCGGGTCAGGGCCCCGCCACCGCCCTTGATCAACTGCAGGTACTTGTTGGCTTCATCCGCACCGTCGACGTAGAAACCTACTTCGTCGACACTGTTCAGATCGTAGACCGGAATGCCAAGTGACTTAAGCCTGGACGTGGAGGCGTCCGAACTGGAAACCGTGCCGAAAATCCTGCCCTTGATAGCAGCCAGCTCGTCAATAAAATAATCGGTGGTGGAGCCCGTGCCTACGCCGATGACGGATTCATCTTCCAGCAACGGTTCGATGGTGGCCAGCGCAGCCTGTGCGGCCTGTTTCTTCAAGGCATTCTGATCCATGTCTCAGCACTCCTGCATGGGGAAAGGATTGTACTGTCGCCTATCGTCTCACAAATTCCCCGTCACCGGGGCTGGCGATTTTCTGTCCCTGCCGGATTGCACTGCCTGCCCGCAACGCCCGGTCCAGCGCAACGGCGCCGGCAGGAAAAACCAGGATGACGGTCGAGCCCAGCATGAACCGGCCCATTTCCGCTCCCCGATCCAGGGATACCTGGGCACTGTCGTCTGTCCGGCCAGGGGTTACCAGGCGGTGCCGCCCGGGACGCACCCGGCCCGACCAGGCGGTTTCGATGCCGGCGACGATCATTGCACCCACCAGGACCATGGCCAAGGGTCCTGCCGGGGTGTCGAAAAAGCAGACCAGGCGCTCATTGCGGGTAAACAGTCCGTCCACCTGTTCCGTGGTGCGCTGGTTGACGGAAAACAGGCGCCCGGGGACGTAGATGGTTTTCTGCAGCACCCCGTCCGCCGGCATGTGGACCCGGTGATAGTCACGGGGCGACAGGTAGATAGTGACAAAATCGCCGGCGCGGAACGCGGCGGCGTCCCCGGGGTCACCGCCAAGCAGATCCAACAGGGAGTAGTCGATTCCCTTGGCCTGGAGCAGTCGATCATCCTCCAGCCTGCCCAGCTGACTTACCGTTCCGTCCGCGGGACTCACCAGGAATTCCGGTTGGGCGGGCAGCGGACGACATTCCGGTAACAGTGCCCGGGTAAAGAAAGCGTTAAAGTGCTCGAACTGGCCATAATCCTGAATTTGTGCCTCGCCAAGGTCCACCTTGAAATAGCGGATGAACAGGTAGATAAAGGGTTGCCGGACCCATTTCCACCGACAGTTCGCCAGGACGCCAGCCAAACGGGAAATGCCATGATGGGGAAGCAGATATTGTAACCGCACAAACAGGGATTTCATGGTGAAAAGGCCACCGCTGTCGATTCAGGTTTCAACGGGAGTGTCCGGGTGGTTACCCCACTCCGACCAGGAACCGTCATAGGCCTTGATATCCAGCCCCAGCATTCTGCCCACCAGGTAAGTCAAACCCGAGCGATGGTGGGTCTGGCAATGGGTGATCACCTTGCGGTGACCGTCAATGCCCAGGGTCGCCAGCCGTTTCCGAATACTGTCCAGCGGCCGTAACCGCAGATTGTTTTGTCGGTCAATGAGTTCCAGCCAGTCCAGATTGACGGCACCCGGTATGTGACCATTGCGCAGTGCACCACGACGCAAGCCATGGTATTCCTCCGGGGATCGCGCGTCCCAGATCACCCACTCCTCTTTATCCAGGCTTTGCCAGACTTCCTCCAGGTCGACCAGTACGCTGTCGTTGATGGTCACCTCGACATTTACCGGCTCCGGCATATTGGGTTCGGTTTGCAGCGGGTACCCCTCATTGCGCCAGGCATGCAGACCACCATCAAGATAAGCATGGCGATGATGGCCGATGACATCCAGCGTCCAGAGAAAGCGACCGGCCCAGCCGCCGCCCTCATCGTCATAGGCCACGATGAATCTGTCCCGGGACAGGCCCAGACGTGAAGCCAGTGCCTGCAACTTCTCCGGGTCAGGCAGCTTGCCGGTGGCCGGCGGTACACCACTGACCAGTTCGACGGGATTGACATGGACGGCTCCGGGTACGTGTAACCCGGCGTAAACGCTGTCCTGACAGAGATCGACGATCAACAGTTCCGGCTCGTTCAGCCTGTCCGCCAACTGCTCAGGTGCCAGGATTCGCGGTAGTTTCTTGATTGGCATGGGTGATGGAATCGGGAGCTTCAGGAGTGGGCCGTAGTCTAGCGCGTAACCGGCAACAGTTGTATCAGGATGACGCCAGGCTGCCAAGAATCTGAAAATAACTGTCCAGCCTTGACCGGGCAATTTCCCCCGCGGCGACGGCCTGCTGTAAGGCACAGTCAGGCTCCCCCTGGTGACTGCAATCACGAAATCGACATCGCCCCAGGAAAGGTCTGAACTCGACAAATCCAGTAAGCAGGTCCTTTGGAGCAATGTGCCACAATCCGAACTCCCTGATGCCGGGTGAATCGATCAGGTCGAACCCGGCCAGATGAAAGAGACGGGCGGCAGTCGTGGTGTGGGTTCCCTTGTCCGCTGCCGTCGACAAGGCCCCGACCCGGGCGGTTGATTCACGACTGAGCGCGTTGATCAGGGACGACTTGCCAACCCCTGACTGACCGACGATCACCGTGGTTTTTCCCAGCAGTCGGGATTGCAGTTCATCAAGTCCGGGTCCCTGCTTTGCCGAGACGGTGACGGGCGTATAGCCCAGCCGGGGATACAGTTCACCCACGGTGTCCAGAACCGGCAGGGACTTAGCGGCAACCAGATCGGACTTGTTGATGACAATCAATGGCCGCAGGCCAAGATGTTCGATGGCCACCAGGTAGCGGTCCAGCATATTGAGGAACGGCCGGGGGCTCGGAGCCAGGACTACCAGCACCAGGTCGATGTTGGCGGCCACCGGTTTCAACTGGCCGTCGGCCGCGGGTCGACTGAAAACGTTGGTGCGGGGCTCCTGTCCAATCACGACGCCATCGGGAATCACGACGCCATCGGCAACCTCGGCGCGTTCATGGTTCGTGCCGCCGCCACCGCAGGTGAAGACGACCCGATCACCGCTTACCAGCGGCGGCAGATTACTGCGCTGAAAACAGCGAAACAGCTGACCACTGTGTTCAGTATCCGTGGCTTTGACTTCCAGTTGCTGGCCAAAGTTGCAGGTCACGATGCCTCGCAACCTCGGACCATCCGGGAAGTTTTCACCGTCGTCGATCCGGCCGCGCAGTACTTCCTGGCGCTGGCGTCGGCTGATGCGGGCTTGTTGCTGGCTGGAGAGTTTCCTGCGGGCCATGGGTGGCAAAGTCGTCCAGGATGGTCGGCCTGATTGGGCCGGGTATTATGGCATACTCAGGGCGACCGGGCTCTGTTAGAATCGGCGTCCAACTCACCTGTCCGATGACCGGAGTTGCAGGTCGTGAAGTTGTTTGAAATTACTTATCCACGGACTTTGCTTTCAATCAGCGACACCACCCGACGGCATGGATACCCGACATGGATAAACGATGGATAAAAGTCTGAATCTTATCTGGATTGACCTGGAAATGACCGGGTTGAATCCCGAGACCGACCGGATTATAGAAATTGCCACGCTGATAACCGATCCACAGCTTAAAATTCTTGCCGAAGGGCCGGTGCTGGCGATCAACCAGGCGGACGCGACCCTGGCCGGTATGGATGAATGGAACCGTACCCATCACGGAGAATCCGGGCTGATCCAACGGGTTCGTGACAGCTGGGTGGATGAAGCGGCGGCGGAGCGTCAGACGCTGGAATTCCTGCGTCACTGGGCGGATGAGAACGCTTCCCCCATGTGCGGAAACAGTATCTGTCAGGATCGGCGTTTCATGGCCCGCTACATGCCCGCTCTGGAAAAGTACTTTCACTACCGTAACCTGGACGTCAGCAGCGTCAAGGAAATTGCGCGGCGCTGGAAACCGGAAATACTCGCCGGCTACAACAAGCAGAGCAAACACATCGCCCTGGACGACATCAAGGATTCAATCGAGGAACTGGCCTACTATCGTAAGCACTTTTTCAAGCTTGACGATGTCGAGAATTCAGTTCCGGGATAGCCCCTGGCATTCATCCCGGCAGCTCTAGAGTGGGGCGGGGTCGGACCAGGTTCGCACCGCCGGTTCCGCCGGCGCGGCTCAACTGCCCTGCTGCCGTGCCAGTGCCCAGTTCACGTGCTCTCTTACCAGGGCGGAAGGATGGTCCTGTCTGCTGCGGAGGGCTTTGATAATTACCGGATTCGGGCGGGCATTGCCCAGGGCCACGGCCAGGTTTCGCAGCCAGCCTTCATAACCGGCTCGCCTGATGGCGGAACCGGCGGTACGCGTCAGGAATTCCTGTTCGCTCCAGTTGAACAATTCCACCAGTTCAATATCGTCAAGGGAATGCCGCGGGGCAAAGTCCGGTTCTGTCGTCGGTGTGGTAAACTTGTTCCATGGACAGATCAGCTGGCAGTCGTCACAGCCGAATACCCGGTTGCCCATCAGCGGGCGAAGTTCCTCGGGTATGGATTTTTTAGACTCTATGGTCAAATAAGAGATGCAACGCCTGGCATCCAGCTTCCTGGCGTCGACGAACGCCCCGGTAGGACAGATATCGAGACAGGCCCGGCAGGTGCCGCAGTGGTCGGTTTTCGGTTTATCCACCGGTAGCGGCAGGTCGGTGTACAGTTCGCCCAGGAAAAACCAGGAGCCGGCACGCCTGTTCAGCAGCATGGTATTCTTGCCGATCCATCCCAGTCCGGCCTTTTCCGCCAGGGCCCGCTCAAGTACGGGAGCACTGTCGACAAAAGCACGGTATCCAAATTCGCCTACCGCCGCCTGGATTCGTTCGGCGAGCTTTTGCAGTCTTTTTCGCATCACCTTGTGGTAGTCCCGGCCTCGTGCGTAACGGGCAATGTAGGCACCTGAATCGGTATCCAGCGGGTCCAGGGAATTGTCCGCAGTTGCCGCATAGTCCATGCGCACGCAGATCACGGTGAGGGTTCCCGGCACGAGTTTTTCCGGGTTGCACCTGAGTTCGTGATGGCGCGCCATGTAGGTCATTTCACCGTGAAAATTACGGGCCAGCCAGTTCTCCAGGTGGGATCGGTGGGGCGAAAGATCCACGTCGGCGAAGCCGACATCCTGGAATCCCAGTTCAATGGCCCAGGTCCGTATTCGGGAGGCCAGCAACTCGCTGTCCAGCTCACTCATGATCTGAGGTTCCTCAAGCAGAGGTTTCCCGGGCGATCAGATTGCCCGGAGAATTCCCGCCGCCTCTTCCAGGGTGGAATCGTCCTTACAGAAACAAAAGCGGATAATGCGGGTTTCCGGCGGCTGTTCATAGAACGGTGTCAGGGGAATCGCTGCCACACCTTTTTCACGGGTCATCCAGGTAACAAACTCCATATCGGACGAATCGCTGATTGCCGAGTAGTCCGCCAGTTGAAAATAAGTGCCCCTGGACGGCGTGATGGCAAATCGTGATCCTTCCATCAGGCGACAGAACAGGTCGCGCTTTTCCTGGTAGAACATCGGCAGCTCGATGGCATGTTCAGGACACTCACGCATGAACCCGGCAAGGCCGTATTGCACGAAACTGCTGGTGGTAAACGTAACGAACTGGTGAACCTTGCGGAATTCCGTGGTCAGCTCCGGCGGTGCCACGCAGTAGGCAATCTTCCAGCCGGTGGCATGGTAGGTTTTACCGAAGGAAAATACGGCAAAGCTGACCCTGCGCAATTCAGGATGACTGAGGACGCTATGGTGCTTCTGACCGTCGAATACCATGTGTTCGTAGACTTCATCCGACAGGATGTATATCGGTCGATCACGGACGATGGTGGCCAGTTGCTCCAGATCGCTGTAGTCGATAATGGCGCCACAGGGGTTATGTGGGGAATTGATGACTATCAGCCGGGTACGGGTGTTGATGCTGGCTGCTACCCGGTCCCAGTCGATGCTGTACTCCGGCAGTGAAAGCGGAACGTGCACTGCCTTGCCGCCGGACAGTTCAATTGCCGGTACGTAGGAATCATAGGCGGGATCGAAGACGATTACCTCGTCGTGCGGCCTGACGCAGGCCTGGATGGCATCGAACAGCGCCTCGGTGGCGCCGGAAGTCACTGTTATTTCCTGATCCGGATCAGCATTACATCCGTAAATAGTTGATACCTTGCCCGCTATCTGTTCGCGCAGCTCGGGAATGCCGGCCATGGGCGGATACTGGTTCTTACCGCCGTCGAGATATTCCGCGACAAGCTCACGCAGCCGTGGCGGGCAATCGTAGTCGGGAAAGCCCTGGGAAAGATTGATAGCACTATGATCCTGTGCCATCTTTGACATGACCGTGAAGATGGTGGTTCCAACGGAGGGGAGTTTGCTCTGCACTCTATATCCTCATGGCAGGTCGGTGGGTTCGGGCTGGTTCAGGTCCAGGCGAAGTGCCAGTCAGCGTCCCGGGTCGACAGGGAACCGCCGCTTTCGGGGCTGGCCTGGCCGGTACTTTGAAATGCAAAGTTGAAATGCAAAGTTGAAATGCATAGCTGAAATGCATAATTGTCACATAACAACCCCTCAAAAATACAGATGAAAAGCCGGATAGCGCAGCCCCGATGAACTTCACCTACGCAAAAAATACTGTGAACGAAGCGTTCAAGGCGAACGCCGGCCTGGCAGGCTGGCAATCAACAACAGTGCATCGTAATCCTTTCCCGGTCTCCATCCAGCGAATATTAATCGGCCACACAGGCTTTGAGCGACATCGACGCAGTCGATGCCGTGGAATCGACAACACAGAACAGGCAACCAGAAATGCAACTTCGTAATCAGACCAAATCCGGGGAGAAGGATCAGGCCGGCACTGCTGTCCGGCAGGACGGGCAGATGCCGCATGTGAAACACTTTCAGGGGACTCTGCATTCGTTACCCATGCTCAATCTCAATGCCGGTCGGCAGGCGCTGCTGCGGTATTTTCACAATACCTGGTCCCTGACCGAGCTGCTGTTTTCTGCATTGACCAGCAAGGAAGCGTTTTACCTCAGGCCCTATCATAAAACCCGCCACCCGCTGATCTTTTATTATGCGCATCCCGTGTGCTTTTACGTGAACAAGCTGCTGGTCAGCGGCCTGATCTCCAAGCCGGTCAACCAGGAGTTCGAGCTGCTTTTCGAGACCGGCGTGGACGAAATGACCTGGGATGATCTTCATGACGGCGACAATGACGTGTGGCCCGAACTGGAAGCGGTTATCGAATACCGCCAGCAGGTCTTCAGCCTGGTGGAAGATCTGATCCTTACTCATCCCTGTTTCGACCGGCCTGTCACCAGGGATGAGCCCGGCTGGGCGCTGGTCATGGCATTCGAACACGAACGCATTCACCTGGAAACTTCCAGTGTTCTCATGCGGGAGTTGCCCATCGAGCATGTGCGAACACCGCAGGGCTGGCCGGAATTCCACAGCCTGCGTGAGACTCATAGGCATCATCCACAGGCAGGCAGCGACTATCCTGCAAAAAACCCCATGCTGGAGATCAAGCCGTCCACCCTCGAGTTGGGCAAACCCGACCAGTGGCCTACGTTTGGCTGGGACAATGAATACGGCAACGACAAGCGTCAGGTGTCCTCGTTCAAGGCCAGCAAATACCTGGTCAGTAACGGCGAATTCTTTCGCTTTGTCCGGTCCGGTGGCTACGAAAACAGGAAATACTGGAGCGAGGACGGTTGGGGCTGGCGCACGTTTCGCAATGTTAAGTGGCCCACATTCTGGGTACAGGACGGACCCGCCGGCTCCCACCGGTATCGTTTACGAACGACCTTTGCCGTGGTCGACATGCAGTGGGACTGGCCGGCCGTCGTCAATTACTACGAAGCAAAGGCCTACTGCGCCTGGCTATCGGAATTCGAGGGTGTCGATGTTCCCTATCGACTGCAACAGGAGGCGGAACACCTTGCCCTGCGCGAACCGACGCTCCGCAAGGCTATCGACTGGAACCCCGGAAAGGACCAGTTGCTGCAGCTTGATCCGGTTATGACCGCTGAGGGATTGAAGGGACATAACCTCGATCTGCAGTTCGGCAGTGAAAGTCCGGTTAACGCCATGGCCGAGAACAGTCAGGGCATTCACGACGCCATGGGCAGTGTCTGGCAATGGTGTGAAGACGCCTTTCATCCGCTGAAGGATTTCGCCATTCATCCCTACTACACCGATTTCAGCACTCCCTGTTTCGACGGCGAGCACCAGATGATCATGGGCGGTTCGTTTATCAGCACGGGGGACGAGGCCAGTATCTGGTCGCGCTTTCACTTCAGGCCTCACTTTTTCCAGCATGCCGGATTCCGGCTGGTACAGAGCGGCAGGAACCCGGCGGAATCCAGCAACAAGTATGAATCCTCCGGCCTGGTGGACCAGTACCTGCTGTTCCATTACGGTGCCGATGACCAGCGTCGGGACGAGGCCATTGCCCGGAAGGCGGGTCATCCCGATACGGGGAATTTCGTGCTGCACACCGCCGGGCTGATGCGACGGTTCGCCAGTGACCGAAACCGGGCCCTTGACCTGGGCTGTGCCGTGGGTCGCGCTTCATTTGAACTGGCGAAGGACTTCCAGTCGGTGACCGGCCTCGACTACAGCGCGGCGTTTATCCATTCCGCCGGGCATCTCCGTGAACACGGCAAATTGGCCTATCGGCGTCAGGAAACCGGTCGTTATTTCAGCGAACTGGTGGCAGCGGTTCCCGGCGGCGTGGACCGTGAACGGGTGCGCTTTGTTGAAGGGGACGCCTGCGCCCTGGACTGCGACCTGCCGGCGGAGGTGGAAGGTCCCTTCGACGCGGTACTGATGGCAAACCTGCTGTGCCGCCTGAAGGACCCGGAAGCCTGTTTACGCCAGTTCGTGGAATCGCAACGCTGGCTGGAGTCTGACGGCATCCTGGTGATTGCCTCACCGAATACCTGGTCGGACCAGTACACGCCCCCGGAAAACTTTCTTGACGGTGAAAACAGTGAGGAAACCGTTGCCCGGCTGCAGTCGGTACTGAGCGGATTTGAACTGCTTTACGAGGAAGATTACCCGTTTATGATCCGGGAGCACCGGCGCAAGTACGAATACATAGTCAGTCAGATTACGGTATGGAAAAAAACCTGATGCGTCGCTCCGGTCACATGGGCGGGACGGACGCGTCGCGATCTGACTTTTACTGCTCGGTGGTTTCCGGGGTCTGCAGCCATGCGTTGAGATCCAGCACATCCTGGGGTGTCAGCACGCCGGACACCTGTTTAAGGGCCAGCGTATCAAGCACGTAGTCATAGCGCGCTACTGCATACTCGCGCAAGGCCCGGAACATGTTTTCCCGCGCCCGCAACAGTTCCACGATGTTGCGCTGGCCCACTTCGACGCCCAGCTCAGTCTGGTCCAGGGCACTCTGGGCGGACACAATTGACTGCTGTCGCTGGGCAATAACCAGCACATCGGTATTGACCCGACGATAGGCATTGCGGATATTCTGGGTCAGCTGGCGCCTGGCCAGCTCCAGGCCCTCCCGGGCAGCGATGACGTCATACTCGGCGGCACGGCGGCGGGATCTGAGTGCGCCACCAGAGTACAGCGGAATACTCAGATTCAGCGACAGGTTGGTCTGGTCAAATGCACCACCGGAGGCGCGCACACCATCCCGCACGATTTCCGGGGTGACAAAGTGGCTGAAGCTGCCGGCGGCGGAAAGCGTGGGGTAGCGATCAGCCTTGCGGGCCCGCAGTGTCTCCCGGCTGGCCTGCAGGTTATATTGCGCCGAGGCCACCGCCAGGCTGTTTTCCTCCGCCATGGCTTCCCATTCTTCCAGGCTTCCTTCCACGCTCACGACCGGAAAATCCTCCCGCAGCACGTCGATGGCCGGATGGGGCCGTCCCGTGATGGCCTCCAGGGCCTCGTAGCGGGATCGCAGAATGTCTTGTTGCAGGATGGTGGTGTTGCGCGCCAGGTCATATGCCGCCTGGCTGTCATTGACGTCGATAATCGTATCCAGACCCACTTCCTCGCGGCGTCGGGTCTGTTCCAGCGAGGTCAGGGCCGCTTCCTCTTCCTGGATATTGGTTTCCAGCAGATCGATGGCCCGCAGCACGTCGAAGTAGGCGATGGCCACCCGGAAGATCAGATCCTGCTCTTGGGCGGCAAAATTCACGGCGGCAGCCCGATCGGTGGCCTTGGCACTCTGGAAGGTATACCAGGCCGGCAGGTTGAACAGGGCCTGGGACAGGTTGACCCCATAGCCATGGCTGTTCAGGCCGGGCTGGAAACTCATGTCGTCCACAACCCTGACCCGGGTGGTTTCTCCGGTCTGCGGGTTGGTCACCGTCGCGTAAATGGAATCTGACGGGCCCGCGGTCTGTCGGGATGTTGTGCCGCCCGCGCTGAGAGTCGGTAACAGTGCGGATCGTCCCTGCACCAGCAGTTCCCGGTTGGCCCGGTACTGGGCACGGGCCTGACGCAGGCTCGGGTCATTGTCCAGGGCCAGATCCAGGATCTCGGCCAGATCATCTGCCTGGCTGACAGGGAGCAGAACAAGGCAACAGCATACTAATCCAACGATCTTAACGAGAGGCCCCATAATGATTAACCTTTGACTTGATGCATAGTTTTAACAGGGTTGTTTGCCGATGGCCGGTCTGGCCGTAAAGTCGCGAACAACAGGCTTCTGGCGGGTGTCAGGATTGACGGCATTCTACACAGTGTCACTATTGGTGACAAACCACGTGGCGTCGCCGGCGAGGGTCATGACGACCCCTCCTGGATTGGACGCAATTTGACCGGAATAGGTTTCAGGTTTTTGGCATTAGACTTTGCTGGTGTCGGATTTCAAGAATCATTGCGGGTGGCTTCGAGTCGAGGCCGCGGTGGTGGAGGTCCAGCCTTCCGGATTTCACTTGTCTGCATCGGTGGTTGGGGACGCCTGTAGTTTTCTGGTTGATAAGCTAATGTGGGTGGCTTCGAATTGAGGCCGCCGACGTGCAGGCCTTGCCACCCGGCCACCCGCGCCCGGGTCTTCCCCGGTGCTGCGGAACTCGACCTCGCTGCGCTCGGGACTCAGACAGTCCTCGCACTTGATCGGGGAATCCCCGGGCGCGGAAGACGTGTCCTGATTGGGTGACAAGACCTCCACGCCGGCGGCCTCTTGCTTCAGTGCCGGAGTTGGGTCCGGTGGATTCTGCGGCGCTTGTCGAGCAGCGGCTGGATTTGCAGGATGGCTATGTTGTTGGAGTGGGTTCAGCGGCTAAGCGTGCCCAGGATGGGCATGTGTAAAGAGTGGCCTGGATTAATTCAAGGTTGTCCTGCTTTCACTAGTCTGCATCGGTAGTTGGGGAATGCCTGTTGTTTCCTGGTTGATAGACTAATGTGGGTGGCTTCGAGTCGAGGCCGCCGACGTGCAGATCTTGCCACCCGGCCACCCGCGCCCGGGTCTTCCCCGGTGCTGCGGAACTCGACCTCGCTGCGCTCGGGACTCAGACAGTCCTCGCACTTGATCGGGGAA
>Ga0070727_10000445_pt1 | contig 50586 bp, 41 predicted proteins | sample tdAd472_FD_66722 | JGI IMG/M metagenome (GOLD analysis project Ga0070727, IMG submission 66722) | Marine sediment microbial communities from the Atlantic coast under amendment with organic carbon and nitrate - tdAd47.2 | ecosystem: Environmental > Aquatic > Marine > Coastal > Sediment | place... | reverse complement strand
GGAGTCTGTCGGGCGCCACTGCAAGGCGTCGTGCGCCGGGAATGGCCGTCGCCCTTGCCAAGCGCGAAAACACCTCGGTGGTGCCTGACAGGCCCCGCCGGTCGAGACTTGCAGGCGAGCCCACTGCCCTTGTTGGCTTATAAGGGTTGTCTCGCCTTGACAGGCCGACACATGCCGGCGGCAAGGCGCCGCGTCAGAAGCCGCATCGCTGGCCGCCGATCTTGCCTGACACTGCGCTGTCTCCTCGTCGGTTCGATTCTGCCTGAATGCCTGACCTGTGAGGATGGCGCCATCTTGCGAGAGTCACGGCGGCAGCGGCGCCAATTGCCACCAGCTTGCACCAGGCACGCAGCAAGGGCCCTGGCCTGCTGCCGATTAAGTCTGAGGCTTCGTCCCTGTGCTCAACTTCGTCCTGACGGAATTCTTCCAGCAGGGCCCTGATCCCGGGCAACAGCTGCTGCTGGTCCAACTGGTTGATCTGTTCCTGATAGTGGCTGTCCACAAACCGTTCCACTTCAGCAATGGTGGCGAATACCGCGCGCCGGCCGAACAGCGCTGGCAGGGAACCAGTCAGGAAGCCGGCAACCCGCCATACGGGCAGCAGCCAGCTTCGGGATTTCTTCGACAGCAGTCGGTCAAGTACCTCCAGGTGATGCCACTCGGTCTGCAGATGTTCCGACGCGAATCGCCTCACTTCCGGGTCGCGGGAGCAACTGAGAATACCCCGGTAGATGAAGACGGCACCGGTTTCACCGGCGTGATCAGAGCGCAGGTCAGCCAGTAACCAGGCAGGTAACTTTTCCAATGGCCATTTTTTGTAAGCAGTAGAAGCGGTCATGTCGGTATTTACGAAAGACGGAGAGACACGGACCTGTGCTTAATCAGAGGTTTCTTAGATTTGTCAGAAATTCGTAATGCCTGGTCGGTATCCAATCAGACTCAAGGGTCGCCGTGGTAGATGAATCGGGTCAAGGCCTTAATGGTTGCCTGTCCATTCACCTTACGGGAGCCATTCTCAGACGGTTTGTATGCCGAAGCCGGTGCGGGCTTGCTGGGAGGAATCGGACCGGGCATTGATTACGCAAGAGAGTTCGGCCTGGAATTGTTGCCGCTGCGATTTAACCCCCGGCTGGGTTCTCTATCGCACTTCAAAGGGCAGCGCATCGAACACCGCCAGGATGCTCCCGAAAATCTTCCCTTCCAGCTAAGGCAGGATGAACAGAATCTGTCGGTAGAAGATCTCCATTTTCGCTATCGACTGGGCCCCATAGGCCAGATAACTGATCTTGCCCAGCTGGCACCACCCGGATTAGAGTCCGATGTCCTGGAACGATAGGAAAAAAACAGTATGCGTGACTTCCTGGAGGAGCAGGCTGCTTCGGAGGCTGCCCTCGAGGCGATGATGTACTATTATATGCCGGCATATGGGGATTCACTGGACGAAATAAACCTGCTTCAGATCGTGAGGGAGACCGTTTCTTTCACTAAAGCAACAGGTGCATTTACCGTGGCCGGGGGTAATGATCGTATCTGCGGCGAACTGGCGCGGCGACTGGGTGATAGGGTGCACTATCAGAGTCCGGTTCCGGAACGGAATCGGTGACCGCAGACATTGCCATATTGACACCACCACCCCCGGTGCTGCGAACCATTGATTTTGGTTCACTCCTTCCGGAGGCCACAAACAGTGCTTTGCGTGCAGCTATTCCGGTGCCGGCGACACAATCTGGGGGGTCTCTGGATACTCCCATGCAGCCTTTGAATCCGGCAAGGAAGTTGCTGCGGCGATTATGGCTGCCCCTTTTAGATAGACCCCTTGCTGCCCACCAGATTGGTGAATCCCTCCCAGCCACGTTATGTCAACTAGGTTATCTCAACTACGTTATCTGACGCATTGTTGACAGAGTTGTCAAAGCGCTAGATTCAAGGCTCCTAAAACAATCACTGGAAATTTATTCGCAACAGCGACGTTTCCGCGTGGTTTTCTATTCGCTCAACGTCAGGTGCCTCAAGGAAAGTCATGATTATCTCGAAATTGAATAAACTGGCCGCTGCCGTATCGCTGACCAGTGGTCTGCTGTTGACCGTGATCAGTAATTCCGCTGCTGCCGCGGAATTCAGTACCGACTGGCAGCTGCCCGAGAATCTGACCGCCAAGGTGCAGTTGCTCAGTGCTGAGCAGCAGGTTTTCATTTACAGCGGTGCGTTCATGGATTTTATTCCGGCTCAGCAGCTTGAGCACGAGCTGGCCATGCGGGATGCCGGTGATCTGGCGACTATGTTCGCTGACCTGATGGCCGTGGCGGAGCAGATGGGCTACGACCCGGAGCGCGACATGGGCGCCATGCCCCTGAACACCACGGCCAATGACTTTAACAGTGGCATAATACTGCCCCCGCTGCTGCGTGACGAAACCCGGGAGCCGGGACCTTTCAGTGTCCACCGCTATCTTTTTCCGGAATCGGGGGTACCCACTTTTGCTGGCGCCAAGGTTGCAATCTGGCCGGAAGACCTGGTTGCCGGCGACGTGGATGTAGCCATCGTCGGCGTCCCCAATGACATGGGCAGCGGCCGCCGCAACGCCGAGTACGGTCCGCGCGTGATGCGTGCCCTGGACACGCTGGCACTGCCGGACGTGGATTCGCTGATCGATCCGCGGGAAGTGCTGTCCATTGTTGATTACGGTGATTTTACTATCGACAATATGAGTACCGAGCTGACGGTTGATCACGTCACCGAGATGGTGGCAGAAACCGCCGGGACTGGTGCTGTGCCCATGCTGGTGGGGGGCGACACCTCCATGCTCTATCCCGGCGTGAAAGGCGTAGCGCAAACCCACGGCTACGGCGAATTCGGCCTGGTTCACTTCAGTGCCCACCCGGACAGTGATCGGGACGCGGTGCACACGATTTCCGACAGCCAGGCGCTGTTTCTGCTGCTGGACGAAGGCATTGTCGCCGGCCAGGACATGATAACCGTCGGCCTGCGGGGACCGGCGGTGGATGCCGAGACCCTGCAATGGTTCAGGGAGCAGAAGGTACGCTATCACACCATGGCCGAAATTGGTCGCAGTGGCTACGACCGGGTCCTGGACCGGGTGCTGCAGGAAGCAGGCGCCGGGCCGGACAAGCTGTTTGTTTCCATCGATGTCAGTGTCATCGAACCCAGTGAGATGGTGGCCGCCGGCCGCATTGCCGCCAACGGTCTGAGCGTGCAGGAAGTGGCTTCCGGTATCCGCCAGCTGTGTGCCGACAAGGAAATTGTCGGTTTCGAAATTACCGATATGGCGCCGATGCTCGACTTCTCACGACTTTCCGCGGTCAACGCCAATACCGTCCTCAACGCCTGCCTGGTGGGCATCGCCCTGCGCGAGGCGGGACTGTCCGGCGACTACGTCCATCCGCTGGCCATCGACCACGGTCAGGACTGATAACCAACAACTTCAACCATTCCCATGCTCTGTCAAAAGTTTAACGGAAATCCAGCAATGAACAGCATTGAGAACAAGATTCGCAAACCCCTGGCCGCCGCCATTGTGCTGCTGTCTGCCACCGCGTTGCCGGTGATGGCCCAGGACGCGCCGGTGGTACCCGAGACCCCCGAACACATAGCCGGTAAGGATCCCTATCCGTTTGAGATGCGTGACTTCCGCGGCTTCGAGGATCCGGAGCCGCCGATTGAGCTGCCTGACAGCGTAACGCCCAGACTGTCGATGTTGACCGCAGAGCAGATCGAGTTTTTGCAAAGCGATGCCGCGCGGCGTTTTACCGGGGGCCTGGAAGATACCGTCACCGAGCTGGAGGAGCGCAGCCCCACCGAAATTCTGGCCTGGGTGGAAGCGATGCAGGATATCGTTAACCGCACCCGTTATGACGAGGACCGGGACGATTCCCATATTGCCCTCAATACGGATTCAACAAAATTCAACGCCTGGCGTCTGCGCCGCCCGCGCTCCATGGATCCCGAGCGGGAACCGGGTCCAATTCAGCTCGGTCGCTATAACGGCCGCGGCGGTCCCCCCACATTCGGTGGATTTCCACTGGCACTGACTCCCGAAGACCTGGAAGCCGGTGAGGTCGATGTGGCTATCGTTGGCGCGCCGCTCAACATGGGCTCCGGCTGGCGGGACTCCGGTGCCCAGGCAACGGTTGACATGCGGGTTCACGGTCGGGCTCTGGGTGGATCAGATCAATATGTACAGATCGATGCCGGCCGGGTGCTCAATATTGTCGATTACGGTGATGTGGCAATCGACAATGCCAGCACGGAGCGCTCCATGGAGCATGTGCGGGAAGTGGTCAGGGAAATCGCTGAAACCGGTGCCGTACCTATCATCATCGGCGGCGACCACTCCCTGGAATACCCGAACGTGGCCGGTCTTGCTGACGTCTACGGCAAGGAACAGCTTTCGGTCATTCACTTTGATTCCCACTACGACGCCTGGTGGGGTAGTCGCCATCTGATCAGTCATGGGGCACCGGTTTACCGCCTGCTCAATGAGGGACACGTGCGACCTGCTGACTACATTCAGGTCGGTTTACGTTCCAGTGGTCCCGACGAGCAGGCGTTCAAATGGATGCGCGAGGTCGGCATGCGGTTTCACACCATGGCGGAAGTGGAACAGCGGGGATGGGATGCGGTCATTGACAGGGTAGTGGCCGAAGCCAGCGAGGAGGGACGTAAACTGCACATCTCCTTCGATATCGATGTGATTGACCCGGCTTTCACCACGGCTACCGGCACGCCGGTACCGGGCGGGTTGAACATGCGCGAATCCATCACTATCGTTCGCCGACTCTGCGCGGAGTCCAACGTGGTCAGTTTCGACCTGGTGGAACTTCACCCGGCACTGGATCCAACGTACGTGTCCACACTCAACAGTGCTTTCATCGTCAAAGCCTGCCTGACCGGTCTGGCTATGCGGGAAGAAGGCCTGACCGATCCCCACTACCTCAGCCCCATCGCCTCTGAACATGCTGTTGATGACTTCTATGGCGATCAGCAGGAATTCCTCGATCGCACCGCCGAGCTGGAAGCGGAGCAAGAGGAAGAAGCGGAGGACGAAGACGACGAAATCGAAGAGGACTAGCTATAAATGGGGTCAGAGTAAAATTAAGGCCCTGCATTTTTACTCTGACTCCACTAATTGCGGGACCTAAATTTTACTCTGACCCCAATTATTCACCTGTCTTATACGTTATCTGACGAATAGTCCGGACGACCGGGATTGGCGATATTAGGTCAAGCCCAATCTAGCAGGAAATTCTGGACCATGAAGTTGCTAACCCGAATCGGCATCGCTGTGCTGACCACCTTACTGGTCATACCTTTTTCCCTGTCCGCCCAGGAAAACGAAGCGGAGGCCGCCGAAGAATCCGCTGAATCTGTAGAGCCAAGAGTTCCCACCGAACCCGGCCAGGTCCCGGCAGATATCGACGCTGCCACCCCTGGGCTGATGCCGCTGGAACCTTTGGAAGACATCCCCGATGACGTGCTGGTTATCATTGACGCGCTGCCCGACGACAAGGCGGAATTTGTCAAAAGTGGCAGAACGGGAGCTGTGCTGGACAAGGACCTGATGTTCAAGCAGTTGCTGGAAGCGCCGGCAGATGCCGTGGAAGCCTACGTGGACGCCATCATGTCGGTCTACGATCAGGTGCAGTATCAACAGGGCAGGGATGTTGATCAGATTGAACTGAACACCCATTCGCCGGATTTCAACAGCTGGCGTCTCCGCCGTCCCCAGGTCCTGAATCCGGAGCGCGAGCCCGGACCTATCAGCCTGGGACGTTACCTGGGTGGCGGGTCTGGAATACCCACCTTTGCAGGTTCCCCCGTAGCACTGACGCCGGAAGACTTAACCGCCGGTGAAGTGGACGTCGCCATCGTTGGTGCGCCGCTGGACATGGGCTCCGGCTGGCGTGATGCGGTCCATGGCCCGCGGGCCATGCGCACCCTGGGCCGAGGCACGGGCGGTACCGACGTGGCCACCATGGTCAATCCGGGCAATGTGCTCAATATCGTCGACTACGGCGACGTGGCCATTGATCAGCTGAGCACCGAGCGCAGCGTGCAGGAGGTCAGGTCGGTAGTCAGAGAGATCGCCGCAACCGGCGCCATCCCGATGATCATCGGTGGCGACCACTCCCTGGAATATCCGAACGTGGCCGCCCTAGCGGATGTATACGGCAAGGGTAAGGTTGGAGTGGTTCACTTTGATGCGCACCTGGATACCGGAAGAGGCCGGGTGCACCTTTTAGATCATGGTCAGCCCATTTACCGGGTTATGAAAGAAGCCCATGTGCGGCCGGAAGACTACATCCAGGTCGGGCTGCGGGCACACTACGCCAAGAGCTACTACGAATGGCAGCAACAGATCGGCATGAACTATCACACCATGGCGGAAGTGGAGCGTCGCGGCTGGAACGCAGTCATGGAGCGGGTGCTACAGGAAGCCACGCAGAATACGGAATACCTGTACGTGTCGTTTGACGTCGACGTGCTGGACCCCGCGTTCGAGTCCGGTACTGGCACACCGGTATCCGGCGGGCTCACCATGCGTGAGGCCATCCCCATCATCCGGCGCCTGTGCGCCGAAGCCAACCTGGTGGGCTTCGATATCGTGGAACTGGCGCCTCAGCTGGATACCGGTTACCGCAGCGCGCTGAACGCCAACAGTCTGCTGTTCGCCTGTCTTACCGGCGTCGCCATGCGCAAAGAAGGCATCACCGAACCCGGCTTCATCAGTGAACTGTCGTCCGAGCACGGGCAGACTGACTACTACGGCGATGCCAGTGAAAGCGCCAGTGCCGATGAACCCAGTGATAACGAATCAAATGGAGAGGAAGATTGAGCAGTTCAGTAATCAAATCGAATCCATTCCGATCGGGACCCGCCCTGTGTCTGCTGGCTGTCTTGCTAGCCTCCGGCTCCAGCACCGTATCTGTAGCCCAGCCGGCAGCCAGGGCGACCTCTTTGTCGTCACAATTTCCAGACCTGACAGCAGCCCAGGCTGATTTCCTGTCCAACCAGGACAACCTGAACCAATTTGGCCTGACGCCGGGAAAAGTGGCGGTACAGCTTGCCGGCCGCGACAGCGACGGCATTAACGCCTACATCAACGCACTGATGGAAACTGCGGCAGCAGCACCTTTTCAGCCGGGCCAGGATGCTGCCAGACCGGTGCGCGCCAACGGCATAGAGGAACCGCTTGATGTGACCGCCGACGCGGCCGTAATACCACTGAATCCGGATGCCGGTAATTACAATCGGTCGCGAGTGCTGAAACCGGCGATTTTCGATGAGTACAAGCGCGAACCGGGACCAATCAACCTGCACCGCTATGTCACCGAAGTCGGCGGCATTCCAACTTTCGCCAATGCGCCAGTGGCGGTGCGTAAGGAAGATCTGATAGCCGGCCAGATCGAAGTGGCCTTCGTGGGTGCGCCGGTGGGTCTCAGCTCCGGCTGGCGGGATTCCCAGCATGCACCGCAGACCCTGCGCGGCATGTACGGGTTGACCGGATTCGATAGCTATGGCGGCGTCGACCCGAACCTGGAACTCAGAATTGCCGATTTCGGCGATATCTCCATCGATGATCTGAGCCCGGAACTGAACATGCCCCACGTACGTGAGCAGGTGGGCGAAATGCTTGACGCCGGCACCATCCCCTTCGTCGTTGGTGGCGACCACTCCCTTATGTATGCCACGGTGGCGGCCATGTCCGACTATTACGGCAACGATATCGGCGTCGTCCACCTGGATGCCCATCATCGTGCGGAACGCAATCTCGATCACTACTTTTCCGACCGGGTTCCAGTGAGCAGGTTGATTCTCGATGACCTGCTGCAGGGTGAAAATCTGATCCAGCTGGGTTTGCGGGGCGCTGACCTGGATGCAGCCGAGTACGCTTGGCTGCAATCCCAGCAGGTGCACTACCACACCATGGCCCAAGTGGAAGCCAGGGGCTGGAACACTGTGCTCGACGCGCTGCTGGCGGAAGCCCGGGCACTGCCAGACCGGGTATATATCTCGTTCGACATGAGCGTGCTGGACCCGGCGTTTGCCCCGGCCGCCGGCAGACCGGTTCCCGGAGGCCTGACCACCCGCGAAGCCCAGTCGGTCATCCGGCGACTGTGTACGGAAAACGACGTGGTGGGATTCGAGATGCTGGACGTGGCGCCTTACCTGGATGTGAGCTATCAATCCGCCATGACCGCCAATCACATCATGCACGCCTGTCTGACCGGTATCGCGTTGCGCAAGCAGGGCGTGATAGACGGCAACTACCTTTTTCCTGATGCCGTCAATAACGGCATCGACTAAAGATTGAAGACCTGGGTTCGTCCGTCGTCCATGCCCCCTACCTTTGAATGCCGGCGAATCCAGTTTCTTCATTAAACACACGATTGCTGCTTTAAAGCTTCAGTCACCTAAAGCAGCGTTGGATGTGGCCACTCCTTGTTATTTGCAAGGGTCGATGCTCAGTGGCCCCATCGATTCAGAATCGTCTACGGGATCTTTCCGGGTTCATTTTCACGGTCGATGGAAAACATTTTGCATACCAGTGCCCAGGCTGGCGGCCGAGCCGCTCGAAGCCACACTTCCTCAGCCGTTAGTAAGCCACCCGCCAGGTTCTCAGCATCTGGTTTAACCTGGGTAGGAAAGGCCAAATCCGGCCCCCGACAGAAAAAGACCGTGAGGCAACTACGCAATATTACGTAGTCGGTCTGGTCATTAGGCGAATTTCCCCGGGGGTCACTTTAGACGACACTTGCTCTTCAGAATTCACTTTACTCTGTAATCAGTCAGGAGTGCTGCATGGTCAAGAAGCAACTGTTAGCCGGATTTTTTCTGTCGCTGGGACTCAGTGTGTATGTATCCGCTGCGGCAGCGCAGGAAACAATCAAGGTCGGTGTGTTGCACTCGCTGTCCGGCACCATGGCCATCAGTGAGACGACCCTGAAAGATACCGTGCTGATGATGATCGAGGAACAGAACGCCAAAGGTGGCGTGCTGGGTAAAATGCTGGAGCCGGTGGTGGTTGATCCCGCGTCCGACTGGCCGATTTTCGCCGAAAAGACCCGCGAGCTGCTGTCCCAGGAGCAGGTGGACGTGATCTTCGGCTGCTGGACATCCGTGTCCCGCAAAGCAGTTTTGCCGGTTGTTGAGGAGTTGAACGGACTGCTGTTCTACCCGGTGCAATATGAGGGTGAGGAATCGTCTAAAAACATTTTCTACACCGGAGCGGCACCTAACCAGCAGGCTATTCCGGCTGTTGACTACCTGATGGACGAGCTGGGTATCGAGCGCTGGGTGCTGGTGGGCACCGACTATGTCTATCCGCGAACTACCAATCTTATTCTCGAAGCGTACCTGAAAGATCAGGGCGTCGCCGAAGGGGACCTGATGATCAACTACACCCCATTCGGTCATTCTGACTGGCAGAGCATCGTCTCGGAAATTCGCCGGTTCGGCAGTCAGGGCAGAGCCACTGCGGTAATCTCCACGGTCAATGGTGATGCCAACGTGCCGTTCTACCGGGAGCTGGCCAATCAGGGCGTGGGCTCTGAAGACATCCCGGTGGTCGCATTCTCAGTGGGTGAAGAAGAGTTGAGCGGTATCGATACCGAGCCGCTGGTGGGACACATGGCGGCCTGGAACTACTTCCAGAGCGTGGAGACCGATGAGAACGAAGCATTTATTGAACAGTGGCATGAGTTCATCGGCGATACGTCGCGGGTGACCAACGATCCTATGGAAGCCACCTATATTGGATTCAGCATGTGGGTACAGGCGGTTGAAGCCGCTGGCACCACCGACGTCGACGCGGTCAGTTCAGCGCTGATCGGTACCCAGGTGCCCAACCTGACCGGCGGCATGGCTACCATGGGCAAGAATCACCATTTATCCAAGCCGGTGCTGATCGGCGAAATTCAGGATGACGGACAGTTTGAAGTGGTATGGGAAACCGAGGGCCTCGTGGAAGGGGATGCCTGGTCAGACTACTTGCCTGAATCAAGAGAGATCATTGCCGACTGGACCGCACCAATTGAGTGCGGCAACTACAACACCAAGTCCGAGGTCTGCTCCGGACAGTCATTCTGAACGCGTCCCGTTAACGGATTTGTTGGTCGTGAAAAGTTTTCTCCTGGCGTTCAAGCAAATCTCGATACCACATGTATCGGGGTTTGCTTGCTTTTTTTGCGCTAATTTTTATTCCACCCCCAAGTCCACCTGAACAGGATCTATGGACTCCGCGGCGGCCTTCAATCCTGATCAGGTCAATTGGAATGAATATTGCTCCTTTAACGAAGTCATGCCGCCGGACGAATTCTGGCTTGAAGAAGTAAAATTGCGGAGAGCTGCAATAACACATCGCGATAAAAGACTGCTACAACTGCTACAAAAGACACATCAGATATCACATCTAACTCTCGAACAGGTTTTGCATCAACCTCTGCATCGACTTTGCAAACAGGGCTGACTGGCAAAGAGTTTTCGGGTAATCCAAGGAGCACTGGCACTGCATGAACAGGACAGCGAACACAACGGTCGCATTGCTGCTGACCCTGCTCCTTTTGCCCTTTGCCCTGCTGGCAGCGGAAGCTGAATCCGGTAAGGATTCCAGTGTCGACCCGGCGCTACAGCCGCTGCTTGCAGACCTGACCCAGGCCAGCCTGAGGGACACCGCGGCAGTGCTGGATCAGCTGGAAGCCGCTGGTGGTCGCACCATGCTGCCGCTGTTTCAGACCATGCTGGACGGCGATCTCTATTTCGATGAAGCAACGCTGCTGATTATCGGCGTTAGAGAAGACAACGGCGGTGACGAGCTTGGCACCGACATCATGACGGGAGTCGACCTGGGCAGTGTGGCCAGGCGCGAGCTGGAAAAAATCCGTGTCAACAACCGGCTGCGTGGACACCTGCGCGATGCCATTGCCCGCATACAGTTGACCCAGGGTGATCGTCGGGAACGTCGGCAAGCGGCGCTGGCTCTGCTTGATGACATCAACACCGACAGCGCGGAATTACTGTCCCAGGCCCTTGCCGTGGAATCGGAGTCTTCGGTCCGGGAAGTGATAGAGGTGGGGCTGGCCATGCAGACTTTGCAGGCCTCCGATGACCGGGAGGCGAGACTCGCTGCCATCGACGTGCTGGACGGCCGTCTGGAAAACCCGGTGCGCAACATGCTGACTTCCTACGCACCCGGCGGCTTCATGGAAGAGGCAGATGCTCAGGTCAGCGGCGCCGCGGCGCAGGCGCTGGAAAATATTCAGGGTCGAATAAGCTTCTTTCGTTTTGTGGAACAGTTGTTCTTCGGGCTGAGTCTGGGCAGCGTCCTGCTGCTGGCGGCCATCGGGCTGGCGGTTACTTTCGGCGTCATGGGTGTTATCAACATGGCGCACGGCGAAATGCTGATGCTTGGCGCCTACACCACGTACGTCGTGCAGCAGGCTATGCCCAATCTTATTGGCTACTCACTCTGGGTAGCCATCCCGGCGGCATTTCTGGTGGCGGCCACCGTCGGAATACTGATTCAGCGCTACGTAATCCGCTTTCTCAACGGACGTCCATTGGAGACGCTGCTGGCAACCTTCGGGATCAGTCTCATTCTCCAGGAGACAGTCAGAACTATTTTTTCCCCGCTTAACCGCCGCGTCCTCAGCCCTCAGTGGATGAGCAGCTCCCTGGAAATCAACCCGGTCCTGTCTCTTACCTACAACCGGCTTTACATTCTGTTGTTCGCCCTGGTGGTGTTCGGGATTCTGCTGCTTATTCTGAAAAAATCATCCCTGGGTCTGCAGGTCAGGGCAGTTGCCCAGAATCGGGAAATGGCCCGGGCCATGGGTATCCGCACGGAGCGGGTCGATGCCCTGACTTTCGGGCTGGGTTCGGGTATCGCCGGTATCGCCGGTGTGGCCCTGAGTCAGCTGACCAACGTGGGGCCCAACCTGGGGCAGTCCTACATTGTGGATTCCTTCATGGTGGTGGTTTTTGGCGGCGTTGGTAACCTGCTTGGCACGCTGGTGGGTGCCTTCACCCTGGGTACTGTCAACAAGTTTATGGAGCCGGTCACCGGTACCGTGCTGGCGAATATCCTGATTCTGCTGTTTATTATTTTATTCATTCAAAAACGCCCTAAGGGGCTGTTTCCTCAGTGGGGGCGGGCAGCGGAATGAATCAACCCTGGGCTACCTGGTTAGGGGATCGCCGGCTGTCCGGCGACAGCGGTGTTTTTATTTCCGTGCTGTTTGCAGCCACTGTGCTGGTGGTGCTGGGAAACCTGCTGATACCGGAGTCCTCGACCCTGCACGTCAGCACCTACACCGTTACTCTCTTCGGCAAATACCTGTGCTATGCCCTGCTGGCCCTGTCGGTGGATATCATCTGGGGGTATTGCGGTATTCTCAGTCTTGGCCACGGTGCCTTTTTCGCCCTGGGTGGTTATGCCATGGGCATGTACCTGATGCGCCAGATTGGCGGCCGGGGTGTTTACGGTAATCCGGTGTTACCGGACTTCATGGTATTTCTGGGCTGGGAAGAACTTCCCTGGTACTGGCTGGGCATGGACAATTTTCTGATTGCTGCGCTGATGGTGCTGCTGGTCCCCGGACTGCTGGCCTATGTGTTCGGCTGGCTGGCGTTTCGCTCACGGGTTACCGGTGTGTACCTGTCCATCATGACCCAGGCGCTGACCTATGCCTTGATGCTGTCCTTTTTCCGCAATGAAATGGGCTTTGGCGGCAACAACGGCCTGACCGATTTCAAGGAAATCCTCGGCTTCGATATTCAATCGGACGGCACCCGGATCACGTTGTTCGTGGCCACGGCCCTGTTCCTGGGCATCGCCTACTGCGTGAGCCGGTACCTGATGAATTCCCGCTTTGGCCGCATTACTGTATCGATCCGGGATGCGGAAGCCCGGACCCGCTTTCTGGGCTACCAGAGCGAAAGCTACAAGCTGTGGCTGTTCGTTTATTCCGCCGTGCTGGCCGGAATTGCCGGTGCGCTTTACGTCCCCCAGGTGGGCATTATCAATCCCGGGGAATTCGAACCGCTGAATTCTATCGAGATAGTCATCTGGGTTGCCGTAGGCGGCCGCGGCACCCTTTATGGCGCCGTGGTTGGTGCCGTTCTGGTCAACTACGCCAAGACCCGGTTTACGGCATTGATGCCCGAGGGCTGGATTTTCATGCTTGGCGCATTGTTTGTCCTGGTAACCATTCTGTTGCCCAAGGGCCTGGCCGGACTGCTGAAAGATTTTCAGCACCGTCGCGGAGGGCCCCGCGTCGGCAGGGAAATCGAGGCAGGCAGCGGATGAATTCCCTCACCACCGGCGCCCGGATAAGGTCGGTTTCCGCTGAGCAGAAACCGGATGTGTCCCATAATGTATTGCTCTATGTAGAGGACTTGACCGTCAGCTTTGACGGCTTCAAAGCCCTCAACAAGTTGAACCTGTACATCAACGACGGTGAACTGCGCTGCCTGATCGGTGCCAATGGCGCCGGCAAGACCACTCTGATGGACGTGATTACCGGCAAGACCGCCTGCGACAGTGGCTCGGTCTACTTCGGTCAGACGGTGAATCTGCTGAAGCACTCGGAGCCGGAGATTCAGCGCCTGGGCATTGGTCGCAAGTTTCAGAAACCCACGGTCTTCGAAGCCCTGACCGTGTTTGAAAACCTGGAACTGTCTCTGCACTGCAATAAAAGTGTCTGGTACTCACTGCGTGCAGCAATCAGTGGCGAGCAACAGGACCTCATTGCTAAAACGCTTGAAATCATCGGTCTCAAGGACAGTCGCTCCAGCCTGGCCGGATCCCTGTCACACGGTCAGAAACAGTGGCTGGAAATCGGCATGCTGCTGGTGTCGGAACCAAGGCTGCTGCTGATCGACGAGCCGGTAGCGGGCATGACCGCGGAGGAGAGCGAACGGACGGCGGAGCTGCTGACCTCCCTGGCCGGCGATCATACGGTGGTGGTGGTGGAGCATGACATGGAGTTTGTGCGCAGTATCGCGCGCACGGTATCGGTGCTGCATCAGGGCAGCCTGCTGGCGGAAGGCAGTATGGATAAGGTGCAGAGTAATCCCGAGGTCATTGAAGTCTATCTGGGGGATGAAAGCGTGTGATTTCCATCCGCAATCTTGATCAGTATTATGGCAGCAGCCAGATACTGTGGGACCTGAGCCTGGAGATCCCCACCGGATCCTGCACCTGCATCATGGGGCGCAACGGCGTGGGTAAAACCACGCTCCTGAAATGCCTCATGGGCCTGCTACCCGTTCGAAACGGCGAAATTCTCATCGAAGACAGGCCGCTGCAGAAGCGTCCGGCCCATGAACGCGCCCGGGCCGGTATCGCCTATGTCCCGCAGGGTCGCGATATTTTCCCGCAGCTCACCGTCGAGGAAAATCTGCGTTGTGGATTACCTTGTCGCACCGACAACGCCCGTGAGATACCGGGTGAGGTTTTCGAACTGTTTCCGGTTCTGCGCGACATGCTGGAGCGCCGCGGTGGCGACCTGTCCGGCGGTCAGCAGCAACAACTGGCTATCGCCCGTGCCCTGGTTATCGATCCCCGGGTCCTGATTCTGGACGAGCCCAATGAAGGCATTCAGCCGAATATCGTCAAACAGATCGGTGACGTCATCACCTATCTGAATGATAATGGCCTGACCGTCGTGCTGGTGGAACAGAAACTGGGATTTGCCCGACGGGTCGGCCGCGAATTCCGCCTGATGAAAAAGGGCCGTATCGTGGCCGCTGACGCCATGGCCAACCTCAGCGATGATCTGATTCGCGAGCACCTGGCTGTGTAACTACTGAATACGGCTCTGGAAGCCCCTGGCTGGTGACGTGACTGCGGACCCACAGAAAAATAGCATGGGCAGCCCGCCTCCAGGCTGGGATGCCACCCTGGAGCTGGGCTTTGCCAACCGCCGCGGCAAGTGCAGCCTGGTGGAAAAAAGTCATCGGGGGCCGCTGTACGTGCAGCGCGCGTTTTATCCCGAAGGACCTGATCTGGCCCATGTTTACCTGTTGCATCCTCCCGGTGGCATGGTCTCCGGCGATCGACTCACTGTCAGCATCTCAGTACACGACGGCGCCAGGGTGCTGATCACCACCCCGGGAGCGGGAAAGGTCTACCGGGCCCGGGGCGATCAGGCGCTGCAGCGGCAGCAGAATCTTATCCAGGTCGGCCCGCACTGCAGTTGTGAGTGGTTTCCCCAGGAAAACATCTTCTTTAACGGCGCCCGGGCCCGTCTCGAAACGCGCCTGGAGCTGGCTTCGGACAGCCTGTTTCAGGGCTGGGAGATATCCGTACTGGGTTTGCCTGTGAACAATCTGCAGTTTGAGGAGGGTGAGGCAATCCAGCGTTTGCTGATCAACGTGGATGGCCGGCCCCGGCTGGTTGAAAACCTGACCATCGACCCTGGCAGTCGACAGCTGTTGTATCATCGGGCAGGGATGGCAGGTCTGCCGGTCAGTGGACTTTTCGTGGCCGGACCTAACCTCGATCAGGAAGACCCGTCTCTGAGTGAATTGCTTGACCGGGTGCGTGGCCTTGATGCCCCGCAGGATTGCCACTGGGGAGTTACAGTTACCGGTGGTTTCATCGTGGTACGCTACCTGGGAACCTGCGCAGAGCAGGCCAGAAAACTGTTTATTGCCGTGTGGCGTCTGCTGCGGCCGGCGCTGTCTGATCGGCCAGCCTGTCTGCCCCGAATCTGGGCGACCTGATACGATTGAAATGGTATAGCTATGGAATTATTGCCGCGCGAGAAAGACAAGCTCCTTATTTTTACTGCTGCGCTGCTGGCCGAGCGCCGGCTGGCCCGGGGTCTGAAACTGAATTACACGGAAGCGGTCGCCCTGATCACCATGGAGATCATGGAAGGCGCCCGGGACGGCAAGACTGTGGCGGAACTGATGAGCTATGGCAAGACCATTCTCGGCCCCGACCAGGTGATGGACGGGGTTGCCGAAATGCTCCATGAGGTGCAGGCGGAAGCCACTTTCCCGGACGGCACCAAGCTGGTCACTGTCCATGATCCCATCAGCTAGAAACCTCTGATTAACTATGGAGACAGCCATGATTCCCGGAGAAATTCAAACCGCTGCCGGCAGCATCGAGCTCAATAAGGGGCGTCAGATGGTGAGCCTGCGCGTGGAAAACACCGGCGACCGGCCAATTCAGGTAGGCTCGCACTACCATTTTGCGGAAGCCAACCCGGCACTGCGCTTTGATCGGGAAAAAGCCCGCGGCTTTCACCTGAACATCGCGGCTGGTACCGCCGTCAGGTTTGAGCCCGGGCAGGGTAGGGAAGTGGAACTGGTTGCCTATGCCGGCAAGCGCGAGGTCTATGGTTTCCGGGCCGAAGTAATGGGCCCGCTGGCGGAGGACGACCAGTGACCAGTATCGATCGACAAACCTATGCGTCCATGTTCGGACCGACCACCGGGGACCGGGTTCGCCTGGGTGACACGGCACTGTGGATTGAAGTTGAAGAAGACCGCACCGTATACGGGGACGAGGTCAAGTTCGGTGGCGGCAAGGTTATCCGGGACGGCATGGGACAGAGTCAGGCGGGGGACGCCGAGTCCATGGACCTGGTGATTACCAATGCCCTGATTCTTGACCACTGGGGAATTATCAAGGCCGATGTGGGCATCAAGAGTGGTCGCATTGTCAGGGTGGGGAAGGCCGGTAATCCCGATGTTCAGGCGGGCGTGGATATAATTATCGGTCCCGGCACCGAAGTTATTGCCGGGGAGGGCAATATCCTCACGGCCGGTGGTATCGATGCACACATTCATTTTATCTGTCCGCAACAGGTTGAAGAAGCACTGATGTCGGGTATCACCACCATGATCGGTGGTGGCACCGGGCCGGCTACCGGGACCAATGCCACCACCTGTACGCCGGGTATCTGGAATATCGGCAAGATGCTGCAGGCTACCGACAACATGCCCATGAACTTCGGCTTTCTCGGCAAGGGCAATGCCAGTCTGCCGCTGGCCCTGGAAGAGCAGCTGAACGCCGGTGCCTGCGGCCTGAAGCTGCACGAAGACTGGGGAACCACCCCCGCGGCCATCAGCAACTGCCTGGATGTTGCCGACAGATTTGATGTCCAGGTTGCTATTCACACTGACACCCTGAACGAGTCCGGTTTTGTGGATGATACCCTGGCGGCGTTCAAGGGACGGGCAATCCACACTTACCATACCGAGGGCGCTGGCGGCGGCCATGCACCGGATATCATTCGCGCCGCCGGGTTTGCCAACGTGCTGCCGTCCTCCACCAATCCCACGCGGCCCTACACCATCAACACGGTGGACGAGCATCTGGACATGCTGATGGTCTGTCATCACCTGGACCCGTCGATCCCGGAGGATGTGGCGTTTGCTGATTCACGTATCCGCAAGGAAACCATCGCGGCGGAAGATATTTTTCATGACCTTGGCGCCTTCAGCATGATCGCCTCGGATTCCCAGGCCATGGGTAGAGTTGGTGAAGTGATTATCCGCACCTGGCAAACGGCTCACAAGATGAAGAAGCAGCGGGGCGCCCTGGGTGACGATTCTGACCGGGCCGACAATTTCCGCGCCCGGCGCTACATTGCCAAATACACCATTAACCCGGCAATCACCCATGGCATTTCCCATGAGGTGGGCTCCATAGAACCAGGCAAAATGGCCGACCTGGTGCTGTGGAAACCGGCATTTTTCGGCATCAAGCCGGCGCTGATAATCAAGAGCGGGATGATTGCGGCGGCGCCCATGGGCGACCCCAACGCATCAATTCCCACCCCGCAGCCGGTACACTATCGACCGATGTTCGGCGCTATGGGTCTGGCACCTGCTGCATTATCTGTAACGTTCACCACCCAGCAGGCACTGGATAACGATATCGCCGGTCGGTTGGGACTGAACCGGCGCCTGGGTGCCTGTTACGATACCCGCAGTATCAGCAAGCAGGACATGAAGTTGAACGACTGGCTGCCGGAGATCGAGGTGGACCCACAGACTTACGAGGTGCGGGCCAACGGTGAACTGCTGACCTGTGAGCCGGCCGAACAGCTTCCGTTGACTCAGCTATACAGCCTGTTTTAACTATGACTATTACTAGCATCAATAGTTGACGGCTTGTGTTGCATCGGGTTTGGTGGCGCCGCTTGTTAGCTCGATTTGTGGTTGGGGCTGGGTCCGGGTACCGAAGCTGAGGATCGCAAACGCACGTATATGTGCGCTCGATCTCGGCATCCATGCCTCGAACGTCCTCAGCTTCGGTACCCGGACCCTGCCGGCCACTCCGTTCGGAGCCATTACTCAGTCAAGCGCGGGCGATGGTATAAGCAGAAACTATGGCCCAGCAATGATTGGAAGTCTGGGGGGCTAAAGCATCTGAATGTGTAAAGTAGAAAAGTGAGTGGAAGTAATAGTTATGCTGGAAGTTTATGAGCGCCTTGGGTTGAACTGTGACGCGAAGGAATTTGAGCGCGTCGAGTTGAATCATGAGCAGCGCGGTAAGGGTCGGTTGCGCACGGTCAGTGTGGAAGGCAGTGACGTAGGCCTGTTCCTGGAGCGGGGCAGTCCGCTGCAGGTGGGGGAATTTCTGCGCAGTCGCTGTGGCAAAACCCTGCGTGTCGACGGAGCCGTTGAAGAGGTGACCGTAGCGCGCTGCGATGACTGGGAAACCTTCAGTCGCGCCTGCTACCATCTTGGCAATCGTCACGTTAAGGTGCAGATTGAATCGCGCTCGCTGTTGATACTTCCGGACCACGTGCTGGAGGAAATGCTCACTGGACTGGGGATGACAGTAAGCCTGGATCGACAGGTGTTCGTTCCCGAATCCGGAGCCTATAGCCATGGTCAAGGGCATAACCACGGTCACACTCACAGCCATAGCGATAACCCGGGTCAACCCCAAAGCCCCGACCACAGTCACAGCCACACCCATGGTGAGGATTCCGGTGGTGCCAAAATTCATGACGCAGCCTTTGAGAAAGGGCATGGTCACACACATTAGCAGGGATTAATCGAGTAAGTCTGACCATGCAATTGCAAAACCTGCTTCGCCTGCAACAGCTTGGAAGTGCCAACCTTCCTGTCGGTGCCTATGCGTTTTCCCAGGGTCTGGAATCGGCGGTGGAAGCCGGTTGGCTGAATTCCGCGGAGGACGTGGAGGGCTGGCTGTCTGTTCAGTTGCGCTATGCCCTGGGCAGGGTTGATTTTCCGGTCTATTACAGATTGCGGGAGGTGCTTGCCGGACGTCACGAATCGAGCCTGCAGCACTGGAATGACTGGTTGTTGGCCTGTCGGGAAAGTCGTGAGCAGCGACTGTGTGACACCGCGACTGGCGAGGCATTGGCGAGGTTGCTGGGTAATCTGAATGTTCCACTGGTTCCAGTGACGGAGCCGGCGTTTCTGACGCTTTACGCCCAGGCCGCCGCCTGCTGGAACCTGGACGAGGATGCCAGCTGCGCGGTTTACGGCTGGAGCTGGATGGAGAATCAGGTTATTGCTGCCACCAAGTTACTGCCCCTTGGTCAGACCCGGGCACAACAGATACTCGACAGGTTACAGGGAGAAATCCCCAGACTGCTGAAGACCTCCCGAGACCTGTCAGACCATGACGTGGGTGTCAGTCTGCCGGCACTGGCTATCAGCAGCTGTCACCATGAAACCCAGTATTCCCGACTTTTCAGATCCTGAAGGAAGTGCCATCATGACCAGTAAACAAACCCTGAGAGTAGGTGTCGGCGGACCGGTTGGTTCCGGCAAGACTGCCCTGTTGAAATCACTGTGCCAGGCGCTGCGCGATCGCTATGATATCGCCGTGGTCACCAATGATATCTATACCAATGAAGATGCCCAGTTTCTTACCCGCCATGAAGCACTGGCGGCCGACCGGATTATCGGTGTCGAAACCGGTGGGTGCCCTCACACGGCCATCCGCGAAGATGCGTCCATGAATCTGGCGGCTATCGCCCGACTGGAAGAACGCTTTGGCGACCTGGACGTGGTGTTTGTGGAAAGCGGCGGTGACAACCTCAGCGCCACTTTCAGTCCGGAGCTGTCAGACCTGACCATCTACGTGATCGATGTGTCCGCCGGTGACAAGATTCCTCGCAAAGGAGGGCCGGGTATAACCCGGTCTGACCTGCTGGTTATTAATAAGATTGATCTAGCACCATTGGTTGGTGCATCTCTGGAGGTCATGGATGCGGATACCAGGAAGATGCGCGGCGAACGGCCCTTTGTTTTCAGTAATCTGAAAACCGGTGAGGGACTGGAGGAAATTATTAAGTTCATCGTCACCCAGGGTATGCTGCGCGACGTGGATCGAGGCTTACCTGACGAAGGAATCAGAACGTCGCAGAGACGTTCGCAGTAACCCGTAGTCCTGCGCTGAACTACGGCTTCGAACGGAGCGCCCGGCAGGTAGCTTGTGCCGCTGCGGACCGATGGCTGGTCTTGTTTGTTCAGGCGCCCTGTTCGGCGATTACCTTCAGCGCGATACGTGCTGCCGCGGTCCGGTTTTCGACCCCCAGTTTGGGGTAGATCTGTTCCAGGTGCTTGTTCACGGTGCGGGGGCTCATTTCCAGTATCTGGGCAATTTCCCAGTTGGTTTTGCCGTTGCTTATCCATAGCAGTACCTGGCTTTCCCGGACCGTGAGCTCCAGTTTGTGCCGCAGCAGTTCATGATCGGGGGATTTCTGCTGATCAAGAAGCTTCACCAGCTTCTCATCGTTCATCAGGTGGTCGAGAAAAACTGCCTCCAGCGGATACTCGATACCTTCAATGACCAGTTTATCGCCGCTTTCCCGTTTCCTGGATAACCAAACCACCAGTTGTGCCGAAATTTTGTTGGAGAAAACTTCGGCGCTCACCTGGGCGCGTGCCAGCAGGGCCTGTGTCTGGGGGGTGGCCCAGATCATTTTGCCGTCTTTGTCGATGGTAAAGAGAAACTGGCCGGTGGATTCCAGTGCCTTGTAGGCACTGCTGGTCTGGCGGGCATTGTTGTGGTGGACTTTCATGCGCGCCAGCAGTTCGTCAGTGTTGATTGGTTTGGTCAGATAGTCCACGCCGCCCACTTCGAGTCCCTTGACCAGATTTTCTGTTTCGGTGAGTCCGGTCATGAAGATAACCGGGATATCAGCCAGCTCCGGGTTTTCTTTCAAACGCGCACAGGTTTCGAAACCGTCCATATTGGGCATGACGGCGTCCAGCAGAATCATGTCGGGGCGAATTCGTTTGACGATAGTCAGTGCCTGATTCCCTTCAAGAGCCACCAGTACATCATAGCCAGCGCTTTCCAGGGTGTCGTTGATGAGGCTGAGCGCTTCCGGTGAATCATCCACCACCAGCACGGTGCCTGAATTCTTCTCTGTAGTCATGAAACACTTCTCTCAATAATTTCCACTATTCGCGTGAACTGCATTCTGTTGCTGAGGGTTTTGAAGTACCGCACCAGCCCGGTCTCGATCAGGCGCGCGCTTTCGATTTCGGCGAGCTTGTTGACCACTCCACTCTGGTAACCTATCTGGGCGTAGGCGTGCAGTTCCCGGAATAGCGGATGGTCCGGTACATCGGCGAGTTCGAGTTCGTCATCGGCCGGTTCCAGCGCCCGGCCATCAGTACTCTCGTCAATATACAGCCAGTCAAGATCAAGCTGGCCGCCGATGCTTTCCAATAGCTTCTGGTTGTTTACCGGTTTGACAATGTAGCTGTCGTGGTAGGCCCACTCGCCTTCCTTGAGATGATGTTCCTGCGCGTCGGCAGACAACATAACGATGGGCTGCCGGTAACCCTTACGCCGCAACTGCTCGGCCAGTTCAAGTCCGGACATCCCGGGGGGCATGCTGACATCCAGCAGGAATATATCCGGTGCAACCTCCTGCAGCAGGGTCAGGCAGTTCTGCGCGTCGCAGGCCTCAATTACGGTGAAGCCCAGTGGCGCCAACAGGTCTGACATGAAGCCGCGGTGGATGGGCTCATCATCGGCCACCATGACCACCTTGCGTTTACCCCGGTAGCCGGTCAGCTGCCTTGACGGCAGACTCTCTGACGGTGCGCTGACCGGTGGCATCATCAGTGAGATGGTAAACGTACTGCCTGCGCCGGGTTCACTTTCTATCTTCAGATCGCCACCCATGATTTCGGTAAGCAGGTGGACAATGGTCAGTCCGAGGCCGGTGCCGGAAACCCTGGGGGCCGCCGGATCTCTTACCCGCTCGAAGGGCACCAATATACGTTCCATGTCTTCCTCTTTAATACCAACGCCGGTATCCACCACGGAAAACACCACGACCTGGTTGCGATAGCGAACGTGGAATTCAATGCTGCCGTGATTGGTGTACTTGATGGCATTGGACAGGATATTGATCAGAATCTGTCGCAGCCGCCGCTGGTCCGTGGTGACCCGTTCGGGCAGGCGGTCATGGAGATAGAAAGTAAAAGTCAGGCCCTTTGCCGAAGCCTGATCCTTGAACATGAAAACCAGCTGATCCAGTAACTCTCTCAGCTTGACCGAATTACGGTAGATATCCAGTCTACCCGCTTCGATCTTGGAAATGTCCAACAGCCCCTCAATAAGGTCTGTCAGGTGTTCGCCGCTGCGGCGGATTATCTGCAGGGCGTTGTGGTGCTGCGTGGGGATATCCTGCTGGCGCTCCAACAGCTGCGCATAGCCGAGAATGGATTGCAGTGGTGTGCGCAGCTCGTGACTGATACCGGTCAGAAAACGACTCTTGGCATTATTGGCCTGTTCGGCGTGATCCTTGGCCTGTTGCAGTGCCAGATCGGTTTCCTTGTGAGCCTCTATTTCCCGGGTCAGTCGTTCGGTCTGGCGGGAGGTTTCCCGCTGCGCCATCGCCTGGCTCTGGCCGGCCAGCAACATAAGCCACACGATAACGCCGGTTATCAGCAGGAAGATAAAATAAATGGTGACCAGAGCCTGCCGTAACAGTTCGGTTTCCGACCCGGGTGCAGGATCCATCTGCATGTAAATCAGGCTGAGCAGCATGGCCAGCAGGATGCTGAAAATCAACAGGCTGGCGAAAAATTTGCTCACCCAGGAATTGATAATCCGGTACATCGCTCCCGGCAGGATCGGTTCAACCAGTTTCAACAGCACTGCGCTGAGGCCCGGCTCAGGTTTGCACTGATCTTCACAGCGGGAGTCCAGTGAGCAGCAAAGGGAACAAATGGCGCCCTGGTAGAGTGGACAGTGGCTCATGTCTTCCAGCTCGAAACGGGTTTCACAAACACAGCATTCCAGGGTGACGTGACCGTTGATCGAGTTGGGATTGAAGCTGTGATTGGCGTCGGAAAGCGCCAGCAGTTCCGGGGACTGCCTGGCCAGGTAGTAGCGTCCGCCGGTCACCCAGGCGAAAACCGGTGCCGCGATATAGCAGCATCCAAGGGAAATAAAATGGGCCAATGCTTTCGCACCCGGTCCGAACAGTCCCAGGTAGCAAAGCAACCCGATTGAGGAGGCCAGTATCAACGATCCCAGGCCTACCGGGTTCACGTCAAACAGGTGGGCGCGCTTGAATTCCACCAACGGCGGGCTCAGCCCCAGCGGTTTGTTGATCATCAGGTCTGCTGCCAGTGTCCCCAGCCAGCTCACAGCCACGATGGCAAAGACGCCCAGAATCGCTTCCAGCGCCTTGTAGATGCCCAGTTCCATCAGGATCAGCGCGATGGCCACATTGAACACCAGCCAGACGACCCGTCCGGGGTGATTGTGAGTCAGCCGGGAGAAGAAATTTGACCAGGCAATAGACCCCGCGTAGGCGTTGGTCACATTGATTTTCATCTGAGAGATGATGACCATCAGGCTGGCCAGAACCAGGGCGAAGGCCGGTGAGGCACTCAGGTAGCTGAATACCGTCTGGTACATGTAGGTGGGGTCGACGGCCTGTTCAACCGACGCGCCCCGGCTGAACACCAGGAACGCCAGGAAGGAGCCGAACAGCATCTTGATGGCGCCGATGATGATCCAGCCCGGGCCGGCCAGCACCAGCCAGAACCACCATTGGCGTTTGTTGGCTTCAGTTCTGACCGGCAGGAATCTCAGGTAGTCCACCTGTTCGCCAACCTGGGCGACGATAGCAAACAACACTGCCGTGGATGCACCAAACAGGACCAGGTTAAACCCGTTATTACCCGGCTCCATCACGGGGCCCGCCTGCACCCATTCATCGAAGTGACTGAATTCGTTCCAGACCACGACAATAAGTGCCAGGCATTGCAGTATCAGCCATACCGGCTGGGTACCGATCTGAAATTTACTGATATTGGTGATGCCATGGGTAACGATGGGTATCACGGCCACGGCACACAGCACGTAGCCGATTGCGGGTGGTATCCCCAGCAGGGCATTCAGTGCCGAGGCCAGGATTGCTGCCTCAATGGCAAAGAAAATGAAGGTAAAAGAGGCGTAGATCAGGGACGTGACAGTAGAGCCCAGATATCCAAAGCCGGCGCCACGAGTCAGCAGATCGATATCCAGGCCATAGTTGGCTGCATAGCAGGAGATGGGGAAGCCGATGAAAAAACAGGTAATGGCCACTGCCAGGATTGCCAGGGACGCGTTGGTGAATCCGTAGTTCAGGGTGATGGTGGCTGCCAGAGCTTCAAGGGCGAGAAATGACGCGGCGCCCAGAGCGGTCTGCCCGACCTGGGCAATACTCCAGCGCCTTGATTTTTTCGCGGTAAAGCGGAGCGCATAGTCCTCCAGGGTCTCGTTGCCGACCCAGGTGTTGTAGTCCCGTCGTACCCGGGAAATTTCCTGCGCTGATTGCATCAGTGTCCTGCTTGTTTCCGCCAGGTGAGTTTTGTCGTCATGTTCCCGCCGTCCGGCACAGCGTCTCAGGGTGGTGATGCAATCCCCGGGCCACTACCGGTGCCCCTGAATTGTTCACTGTGCCGGGTCTTTGTGGAACGCTTGTCACAGTGATGGTGCGAAACAGTGCAAAAACGGTTCGTTTTGGTGCGCGCCGGGGCCGGTAAAACGACAACAGGTTTCCCTGATTTCGCCGGAATCGCCTTAATCGCGTGGCTTTGGAGAACTGGCACAGGCTTTGCTTTGTACGAGGCAAGGCAATGGAATAGCAGACTATCAAGAGAGAATTAAAGCTCTTAGTTCTACTAACAGGTTGTTGAAAAACGTCATGCGCGCAGCCAGGACGAGGCGAAAACTTTCGAAAAAGCGCAGTTTACCTGGTGTAAATGAGCAATTTGAGACAGTTTTCAACGAAGAATTGGCAAGCGCAATAGCTTTACAACGGCCTGTTTAACAAAGGTGCAGAAAGCATCACTAGCATCGACAGGGATTTGTCGCAGAAATTATAAATAGAGATACCCGAACTGGTTTCGCGCAATTAAATAAGTGCGGACTTGATCGCAACCCGACCTCAGCCTCGTCGCCAGCAGGCTGAAAATCAATGTCGGATTCGGCAAGATCCCGGAAACCTGTCGGATGAGTTTGTTCCTAGGAGAAAAACGGAGTCGGTGCGCCCTGCGTGAACCGGCGTGGTGAGTTATATTTCTTAGGAGCTTCGAATGAAGAACGGCAACCCTACCCCCAAATTTACACGCAAGAAGGGGCTCAAGTACTTTATTGCCCTGTGTGCTGGCACTGCCAGCCTGACATCCATACCCTCCCTGACAGCTCAGGAGCAGGATACCGTCGAAGAGATTGTCGTTACCGGCAGTCGCCTTCGTCAAAATTCCAATGCAACATCGTCCCAGCCACTGTCAGTGGTCAACTCTGAACAATTGACCCAGACCAGCACCGTCGACATCGCGGACGTGCTGAACGACAACCCGGCACTGCTTTCCTCTGTTACCGGCACCAACTCAATCGATAACGGTGCCAACAACGTGGACAATGCCGACAACATCGGTGGTTCTACGCTGGATCTGCGTGGTTTGGGCTATGAACGAACCCTGACCCTGGTTAACGGCCGGCGACACGTATCCGGCGTGGAAGGTACCGGTTCGGTTGATGTATCCACCATTCCCTCGTCGCTGATCGAGCGGGTCGAAGTACTTACCGGTGGTGCCTCTGCTGTCTATGGTGCGGACGCGGTGACCGGTGTGGTTAACTTCGTCCTGAAAGACAACTATGAAGGACTGGAGATTGACGCTCGCACGGCCATGTCCGGTGAGGGTGATGCGGAAACGTCCAACCTCGACATTCTCTGGGGTCAGAACTTCGATGAAAATCGGGGTAACGTTACCGTGGCTTTCCAGTTCAACCAGAGTGCCGGGCTGCGTCAGGGCGACCGCGATCATACTGCCAATGACGGTCTGTGGGGTGATGACGTCAATCCGGCGTTGCGTTTCCAGAACGGCGACATCAATGGGTCCAACACACCCAATTTCAGCCAGTACTACAATTTTGAAAATACCGGCCTGTTCCCCGTCGGCCTGCGAATCCCGGATGCGGATACATTCATCGCCAATTACACTGACGAATTCGGCACCGCGCCGAGTCTGACCTCAGCCGAGCAGGCATTGTTCAATCGTGCCGCCACCGCTCCTCCCCGGGCGATCCTGCCGGGACGGACTTTTAACATCACCTCACCCTACGGTGTTATCGCCCTGGGTGATTTCGGCCTTGAGGTGCCACTGGGCTCCGAACCGGATCTGGACGGCAACGGTGTGTCTGACTGTCTCGACAGCTTCACCGGCTACAACTCCAGCCTCGACGGCGCGGCTTCCTTCGGTGCGGCCGGTGGTTGCTGGGCGCTGAATGAAGCGGGACAACCGGTACCTTACCAGGATGGCCTGGTAGCCGGTAACTTCAATCAGTTTGGTGCATCCCAGAGCTTTATTGCGCCGAATCGACCTTACACCATTCCCAAGGAAGAAAAGTACGCGATCAATCTGAACGCCAATTATGACCTGACCGACATGACCCAGGCATTTGTGGAGACCAAGTATGTCTATCACGAAGTGGAGTTTGGTGGCGGTGGTCATAACTTCACCGACCTGCTCTATGGTGCGCCGGATAATCCTTTCCTGCCAACTGCCCTGGCACCGTTCGCCAACAATGATGGCGTCGGCTTTGTTGGACCGGGTGGCCTGTACATGTCTCGGGACTCTGACGACTGGGGCAGCAACCTGTCCACCAACGAGCGGACTACCTATCGCATAGTCGCGGGCCTGCGCGGCACTATCCCCGGCCTGGATTTCGACTATGAGATATCAGCCAACTACGGCAAGTTTGAGCGGGATCTGAAAGACCGGGAAGAAATGATCGCCGACCGCTTTTTTGCGGCCATTGATGTTGTGACCGACCCGGCAACCGGCAGCCCGGTCTGCCGCTCGGATCTTGATCCGACAGCCTATCCACGAACAACGCCATTCAACATCTTTTCCTTCGTAGGTGGTGGCGTACCCTCTTCCTTCTTCACCTTTACTCCGGGCGATGGTCAGTGCCAGCCGGCTGACATCTGGTCCGGTCGCGGCGCTATCAGTCAGGAAGCCGTGGATTTCATGACCTACACGCGTACTGTAAACGAGACTATTGAGCAGAGCGTGGTCACCGGCTATGTCGCCGGCGACACCGGCCAGTGGTTTGAGTTGCCCGCCGGCCCTCTCGGCTTCGTATTCGGCGGCGAGTGGCGGGAAGAAGTTACCGAACAGAATTTCGACCGTTTCGACCAGGGTATACTCCCGGTCAGCGGCGTAACCTCTGAAGGCAATGCCTTCTCCGCCGGCGATTACGTGGGCGATGTAAGCCGGGCGTCAAGTATCGGCAGCACGCCTTCCCAGCGTCTGCTGAGCGGTTCGTCGGACTATGACGTGTTTGACGTATTCGCCGAGCTTGAGGTTCCCATTCTGTACGACATGCCATTTGCCGAGGAGCTGACCCTCAGCACAGCGGTCCGGGTGGCCGACTACTCCACCTTTGGTGAAAACACCACTTACAAGGTTGGTGGTGTCTGGTCACCCCATGAGGACATACGTTTCCGTGCCACCTACAGTGAGGCCGTTCGGGTACCAAACCTGTATGAGCTGTTCTCTCCGGAGCAGGGTGCGTCTTTCCGACCCCAGGATCCCTGTGATGTATCACAGATAAGCAGTGCACCGGATGCGGCCCTGCGACAGGCAAACTGCGTTGCTTCGCTGCAGGCGTTCAACGTGCCCACGGAAAATATTTTCGATGACGCTGGCAACTACATCTTTGTGGATCCGCTGTCGGCGGGATTCCCGGGTGTTGTAGGCGGCAACAGTGATCTGCAGCCGGAAGAGGCAACCACCGAAACCTTCGGTTTTGTGTACCAGCCTATGTTCCTTCCAGGTCTGACTCTCAGCGTCGACTACTGGGATATCGTTATTGACGGGGCCATCTCCGACATCTCCTCACAGAACATCGTGAACGGCTGTTACGATGGTCCGTCAATCAACAGCCCGTTCTGTGATCTGTTCCAGCGTAACCCTGAATCCACTTCGGCCCAGTCCGGTGGTTTTACGTTCCTGCGTCAGACCCTGCTGAACTTCGGTTCAGCGGAAGCCACCGGTATCGACACCAACATCCAGTACGGCTTTGAGCTGGCTGACTACCGCTTCAATCTGGGTGTGGGTGTGACCAAGCAGAACAAGCTGGACTTCATAGAGCCCACCAATCCGGGTGAGCCAGCCCAGGTTGACGATGAGCTTGGCGAGATGCGTCGTCCCGAGTGGGCCGGACAGTTCAATGCCAGTGTTATCTACGGACCATTGACCGTCGGCCTGGCCACTTCGTACCTGAGTGAACAGACGCTGGACTACGAGAGTGGTGTGGAAATCGAGACTGCAATGCAGAATTACGGTCCGGCTGCGTTTACTGACGACTTCTTTACCCACAACCTGACCGGTCAGTACGAGTACAGCCCGTCATTGCTGTTCTACGGCGGTGTGACCAACCTTACTGATGAAGATCCGTATCGAACCGAGCGGGGTTACCCGGTCAGCGTGGTCGGTCGCTCCTACTTCATCGGTCTGAACTACGCCTTCTAAAAAGGTTGAACTGCGGGCCGGGAAAAGTATTTCCGGTTCGCTGTGAAAAAAGATTACCTTGCTCAATCCGCGCAGCACCGTGTCTTTTCGGTATTGAGCCTTGAGCGCCAGGAGGTGCCCCGGCTGTCTTCAACTTCGGTTGAAGGTTGCCGGGATTTTTTACGATCTGCAGTCCGCGAATTTCGTTACGCTGACCGCGGGCAGTATCCGGAAACGGCATTGACGGTTCTGGAACGTATTATGACGGGTGGATCTGGAATGAAGGAAAATGCAATGGCTAAACCCGGATTACCTGGAGGCGGGCTGTCTGAAATCGTACTGACTGGAAAACGTTTTCCGGGTGCCATAGACATCCGTTTCCGAAACGAGGAGTGGCCATGACAATGAGTGGCAAGCAGAAACAGGTGGCTTCAGGTTTCAAGAGGCTGGCAAAGGAACCCTTGGTCCTGTTCGCAGTCATCACGCTGGGCATATTCATCTACGACGGCGTCCGGGAACAGCCGCTGGAAGACCAGCAGCGTCAGGAAGTCGCCCTCAACCAGGGCGACGACCTCGCCACGATCAGGGTCAGCGATACGATTGTCGCCAGTCTCGAAGATGACTTCAGCTGGCTGCAGGGCAGGCAACCCACCGCGACCGAAACCGATGAGCTGGTGCAGAACTGGGTGCAGGATGAAATGCTGTTCCGTCATGCGTTGCAGCAGCAGTTACACCTGAGTGATTCCAAATTGCGTGAACACCTGATCGAAAAACTCAGCCTACTGTGGGCCGGTATGCCGGACGAACCCGATGAGGTGCAGGTGCTCAACTACTACATGGACAATATCGACGACTATTACGCGGAACCCCAGGTAAGTTTCACTCAGGTATTTTTCGAGCAGCGGCCTGATGCCGAGGAAATGATTCTCCAGCGTCTCAAAGACGGCGAGCAGATCGCAGGCGATGGCTACTGGATGGGCGATGTCATCAGGGGTTACGGTGAAAGCATCATGCGAACCAGTTTTGGTGGGGAATTTTTTCTGGCGCTGAGTAGTGCCAGCGTCGATGAATGGATCGGTCCGCTGGAATCGCCGCGTGGTTATCACTACGTGCGGCTGGATGCGTTTGAAAATTCTCAACCACTCAGGTTCGAACAGGTCTATGACCGGGTTAAAAGGAACATGATGGGTGCGCAGCAATCCAGTCGTATTGACCAGCAGCTGGCAGAAATCAAGAACAGTTTCACCGTCGTCAGGGAGTCTGAATGAGCAAAGCAACACTCACCGGTCTGTTGTTACTGGTGTTTTATACGCCGACAGGCCTGGCTCATTATATGGATATCGCCCAGTTCACCTTCTTTGAGCAGGAACAGTCCAATCAGTTTCGCCTGCTGGTGGACAATCTGCCTCAGACCCTGGTGCCCCATCAGCCCGTGGACCTTCCGGCTGGTTGCGAACTGTTGAGCAGGCGGGAAAGTCAGCCCGGCTTTCTGCCGTCGGTGGAACTGGAGATTGCCTGCGAGTCCGGTGCGGAAGGACTGATAAAAACCCGGTGGGGCCGGGATGGCGGTGTACTGGAGTACCGCTATCTGGACGGCAGCGTGGCATCCAGGATGCTCGCTGGCGGGCGTTCGGGAACCAGCCTGGCGCTGCCGGACTGGCAGTCGGACACGGTGCCTCAATACAGTCTCATCGAAGCCGCCTGGCTGTACCTGGTGCTGGGAACCGAGCACGTGCTCATCGGACTGGATCACCTGGCTTTTGTGTTCTGCCTGGCGATGCTGGCCGCGGGCCGCCGTCTGCTGTTCCTCATTACCGCCTTCACGGTGGGCCATTCCCTGTCACTGGCACTGTCTTACCTGGGTGTTGTGCAGGTGTCCATAGCACCGGTAGAGGCGGTGATCGCACTGTCGGTGGTATTTATGGCTCGCGAGGCCATTCTTTACCAACGTGCTGCAACTACCGGCGGTGCTGCCAGCAACAACTCCGCTGCTTCAGCCGGTCAAATTGAACCCGGCAAACTGCCTTCCTTGCGGGGACGGCTGGTACTCACCGCCGGTTTCGGGCTTATTCATGGTCTCGGTTTTGCCAGCGTGCTGAGTGACCTCGGGGTCCCCGCAGAAGACACGGTACTCGGACTGGCTTTTTTCAATATCGGGGTGGAAGTCGGCCAGGTACTGTTCGTTACCGTGGTGCTGCTTGTGGTCTGGCTTTTCAGGCAGGTGCAGGTCCAGCGCCAGTTCGTTCAGACCGCGCTCAACCTGATCGGTGCAATGGGCCTTTTCTGGACCCTGCAGCGAGTCATCGGTATTTGAAAATACCGGCCGGAGAGAGCCGGACTAATTGATACTGTGCGTAAAATGACGTATATCTGAGGCCAGTGGTTTATGCGGAAATAAGCGGCGACCAACTGAACTCGTTCTGGACGCGGCGACTGGCAAGATCGACGCGGCCTGACAACAGCAAGCAACGCCCGGCTGAAACAGCGGGCTTGCAGCGTACCAACATTGAAAAATATTCCTGGGAGTATCGAATGTTCAAGCGTCTGATTTATCTGGTGTTAGTGGCGATTCCAGCCACCACACTCAATGCCCAGCAGTGGGACACAGTAGTGGGTGACGCGCTCGAAATTGGCGAAACCGGTCCGCACTGGTTTTCCGTACGAGGCAGAGAAATCGCCTACCTGATTGATGGTGATACCGGACGGGTGGGTGGAACCCTGACCCTGTCCCGTTTTTCACCTGCTATCAGACCGCACATGGAGCAGGGGCTGATCTATGCCTATGGTTCCTTTTATTCGCGCAATACTTACGGGGATCGCCTCGACCTGGTAATCGCTTTCGACGCCAACACGACCCTGCCGGTTGCCGAGGTTGAAATCCCCACCAAGGCAGCGGGAATAGGTCACAGCGGCATGATCGGCCTGATGAACGACCGCTTTATCGGTGTGTGGAATATCACCCCGGGTATTTCCGTGTCTATCGTTGATACCCAGACTAACGAATTCGTCGCCGAAATTTCCACGCCCAGTTGCGCCGGTGTCTACCCGGTTGACACCGGTTTCATTATGGCCTGTGCCGACGGTCGGGCGCAGTTGATTGAACTGGATGACAGCGGCGCCGAAATCGGCCGCCGTCGCAGTGAGGTTTTCTTCGATCTGCTGGAGGATCCGGTCTATGACTACGCAGTACCCTCCGGCGATGGCTGGATTTTTATGTCCATGGAAGGAATGGTCTACGAGGTAACGGTGGCTAACGGTGAGGTGCTGGTCAGCGAACCCTGGTCCATCAATCCCCCGGATTCTGACAACCCGGACCGCAACGGTATCGTGATTGAGCCGGACGACAACTGGCGTATCGGTGGCCGCCAGCCATTCGCCTACAACGCGGATACCGGCATCCTGGTGACCGTAATGCATGAGGGTGGTGGGCAGGAAACTTTCGAAGATCCGGGTACTGAAATCTGGGGATTCAATGTACCGACACAGCGTCGGGGTTATCGTCTGGCGGTGGAAGGTGTTGAGGAAATCAGCGGCGTGCAGCTGACTCAGGATGAGGATCCCCTGATGCTGATCGCAGTTGACGGCAATACCGAAATCCGTAACCCGAAAACCGGGGCATTGATCCGGGTTGTTGAAGACCTGTCCGGTCTGATGCAGAACCTGTACCCAGAATAGTTGCCCGGTTGCGAGGAGTTACCTGACACATGATTGATCCATTGATTTCGCTGATTGTCTCCATGTCCCTGGCACTGCTGTTTTTCATGGCGGCCCGGCACAAGATGAGCGCACCGCGACAATTCCAGGCACAGCTTGACGCCTACCAGCTGCTTCCGAAAGGAATGCTGCCGCTGTCGGCAAGGTTGCTGCCGCTGGTGGAAATCGCTGTTGCCGTTCTGATTCTTATTCCTTTTACGCGGCCTTACGCGGCAATGCTGGCAGCCACTTTGCTGACGCTTTATGCCTTAGCCATGGCGGCCAATATGATGCGAGGACGCGCGGATATCGACTGTGGTTGTGGCGGAGAGCCCCAGGTGCTTTCGGCCTGGCTGCTGCTGCGCAATGGGGTGCTGGTTATTGCCAGTTGTCTGCTGCTCCTGCCGGGATCCAGTCGAACGCTGGCCTGGGCTGATCTATTTTTTCTTATACTTTTAACGGCTGTGCTCGCGCTTGTCTATCTGCTGGTAGAACAACTGGTCAGAAATCAGTCCGCACTATTTAACAGGAGTTCCAGCAATGGATAGTTACCTTATCGAAGTCGTCTTACTGCTGTCCGCAGTGGTCCTGGTGCTCATTGTTGCCATGTTTGCTCTGGCCCGGCAGATCGGTGTGCTGCATACCCGGCTTGCACCGGCAGGTGCGCTGATGACTACAGCCGGGCCCAAGGTGGGTCAACCGTCACCTGTTTTGTCAGTCCCGGATATCAAGGGTGACCCCATTACCGTTGGCGGTGCTCGCAAACTGCCCCAGCTGATTTTGTTTGTGTCTCCGACCTGCCCGATCTGCAAAGAACTGGTGCCGACCGCCAAATCAATGGCGAAGAGCGAAAAATTGTCTCTGGTTTTCGGTAGTGACGGTGGTGAGTTGCAGAAACACAGCGATTACGTCGCCAGGATGAAACTTGAAAATTACCCGTACGTCGTGTCGCTGGAGCTGGGCATGAAGTTCGAGGTCGGCAAGCTGCCTTACGCGGTACTGATCGACGCGCAGGGAGTATTGCGATCCAAAGGGCTGGTCAACAGCCGCGAACACCTGGAAAGCCTGGTGGAGTCAATGCGCAGCGGTTATGAATCGATCCAGGACTACCTGGTGAAAGAAGAACTTATTGGAGAACAGGCATGAACAACCGAGAACAACTTCTCGAGCAACTTCTCAAGGACCTGGATTCTGTCACCACCGGTGCCATCCGGTTTCTGGCGGCACGAACATCCCGCCGGTCGTTTTTTGGCAAGCTGGGTGTGCTGCTGGCTGGCATGGGTACGCTGCCTGTTCTCCCGGTAGTCCGGGAAGCCAGCGCCCAGAGTTCAGACAGTATTCCCGATATGGGCGATCCCGAAACCTGTGAGTACTGGCGCTACTGCGCTTTCAGCGGCACCATCTGCAGCTGCTGTGGCGGCACAGTGACCCAGTGTCCCCCCGGTGCCGAAACGGCAACGGTGGCCTGGGTCGGTACCTGTCACAATCCGGCGGACGGCCAGGATTACCTGATTTCCTATAACGACTGCTGTGGCAAAAGCAGTTGCGGACGCTGTGGCTGTCACCGTTCAGAGGGTGACCGTCCGGTCTATTTCCCAAGCAAGGCAAACAGCATTCTGTGGTGCTTCGGTTCTACCAGTCACGCCTATCACTGTACCCTGGCCCGGATCATGGGCGTACAGAGCAGCAACGTAGTGGAGCCGTAATGACGCGAGGAATTTTCGCAGTAACAGTAATCGCCGGCGCTTTGATCAGCACCGGCAGTGTGACGGCCCAGGGATACGAGCCAGTTTCCAACTATCTGCAGCATTGTGCCGGCTGTCATCGGATGGATGGCTCCGGCCTGCCGCCAGAGGTCCCCAATCTGCGTAAAGATCTCGGTTATCTGATCGACAGTCCCGAAGGTCGAGATTTTATGGTGCGGGTTCCCGGCGTGGTTGGTGTGCCGATTTCCGTCGAAGAGGTCACCGAGCTGATTAACTGGATTGTGGAAAGTTTTAATCCTGAACGCAGCGATTTTGTCCGGTTCACAGTGGAGGAAGTTGCTGCCGGCCGGGCCGATCCGCTATACGACCCATTGCGGGTTCGCAAAGAACTGTTCCCGGAGCTTGAGCTATGACACGGTTTGCGACGTTTACTGCGGCCGTGGTTACCGCCGCCGCTACATCCATCGCCAGTGCAGATGTCGGCGATCCACCCTCTTTTTCCTACCTGCTCCACTGTTCTGGTTGTCACCTGGAAGACGGTGCCGGGGATCCCCCTGAAATCCCAGACCTGCGAACCGACCTGGGTCTGCTGCTGGACACCGCCGAAGGACGCGCCTACATGATGCGTGTGCCGGGCGTGACCGATACCCCGATTCCTCCTCAGGAAATGGCAGACCTGCTGAACTGGATGGTTGGTACCCTGTATCCGGAAAGAAAGGGGAAAGACCCGGTGTCTGCGGACGAGGTTCTAGCCGGGCGTATCAACCGCCTGTCTGACCCCATAAAATACCGCAAGGTGTTGCTTGCCAGAATCAAGGGCGAGCCTGAGACATAGAGACTGGAGAAACTGGAGACTCAGCGACTGAGAGACTCGAGGGCTTGACATTGCCGTTTTCAAGCGCTCACATTTCGGCCAGGCAGCAGTAACAGCCCCGCCGCAAGCTGTGTTCTGAAAGCGGTACTTTCGCTCTCCTGGCTTTCCATCTAATGCCGTCCCTTTCATCGCCTTGTCTTGTCGTTCAGTTGCAGACATCGATCGTCCTGTCCACGCTTAACCATCACACCTACGCTAACTCGTTAAAGTTCTGGTTCCTTAACGACAATTGATGGATGGGTTAGCGGATTTTATCCATCACATGAAAAAAAGTACTTTGTAGTCCCCGAATCACTCCCATAGGATTGAATCTGTTCAGAGGAAAAACAATCCTGTCAGAGAAGGCCTGAACCATGCCCAATGCTGGTTTCTGAATAAACAATATCAAGCTGACCTGGGTCCGCCTCAGTCTGATTGCGGTCAATACGCAGAAAGAAAAAGGAATGAGAAGTTAATAAAATTCATTCTGTGATCGGGCGGAGTAGTGCGGAAGGCAGAGCTTGCGGCGAGTGGGATTGCCAGTTCTCTGTGAGTTCTGCTTGTTCGAAAAGAACCCGATTGTCGAGCCTTAACCTGGAATTCCGGTGATAAGCGCCGATGCAATGTGCCGACCGGTTGGTCATACCAGTCATAGTGAAGAGAGCAATCTTTTGCTCCGCGATCCCCAGTTTTCTCTCCGAATAAATGTCATATCGCCCTAGCAGGCGCTCCTAAAAAGAGTCAAGTGCACCATAAAAGAGCCAAGCTTGTTCCGTAAAGCACCATCGGCGCTCACAAAAGAAACCTCACTTTTCATTTTTAAATAGAACGAAAAATATAAAAAAGTCGATTCGGCCTGCTGCCTGCCATTTCTGACTAGAGGCAATCATAAGAATTTGGCTCGATAAAACAGCCAGTTGCGGTATCGGGCCTGCTTGTCAGATCTGTTCCAAAAGTAACCTGGGTTTTCATTTGCTCTCGCTGCCCTGCACACGAGTGCGGGTTGGCATGGATCATGCTCGAACATGCTTGCAACACGCGCGACATGACCAGGCAATAACAAAGAATGGCGATCGGCAAGAGCAGGTCATTGGAATCAGACACAGTAGGTTTTAAATCGCCTTCGGCTTGAGACTACCTATTTTCACAAAGTCAGACAGAACACTCCGTGAGGAAACACAATGCGCACGCACATCAAAGGCAACATCAACACGCAACGATTGAAGACCAACGTCCTGTCAGCAGCCATATCCATGGCGCTTGCTCCTCTGGCGACTCCCACATTAGCCCAGGACGCGGCAGAGCCGCAGCTTGAAGAGGTCGTCGTAACAGGGTCGCGGATTACCCGCTTCGAGGGTGATTATGTAGCTCCTGTTCTCTCTCTTGGCGCGGAACGGATCGAACAGGCCGGTAATGTAAACCTTGAAGACTTTATAAGTGAAGTTGGAGCCCTGGTGGGTTCATCCGGCTCATTTGAAACCCAAAGAGAGGGCGGGGGTGCCCAGGCCGGTGTCAACGCTTTGAATATGCGTAACCTGGGTAACAATCGTACGCTGACTCTGGTCAATGGAAGGCGCCACGTGAGCGCTATCGCCACCGGTGAACCTCTGGTGGACACTAACACCATTCCTATCGCACTGATTGAACGGGTGGATGTTCTCACTGGCGGTGCCTCGGCCGTCTACGGTGCGGACGCCGTGTCGGGAGCAGTTAACTTTGTATTGAAAGACGACTTCGAAGGGTTCGCTGCCCGCACCCAGGGCGGTATGTCCGATGAAGGTGATGCGGAGGATTTCTTCGCTGCCTTTACCTTCGGTACCAACTTCGCAAACGGTCGCGGTAACATTACCGCCAGCTATGAGTACCGCAATCAGGAACGGCTGGAAACCCAAGACCGTGACTTCGCCCTTTTTGGAAGACAGTACCTGCGGAATAACCCGGCGGAATATCGTCAGGAAGACGACCCTAACGTTCCGGACCGCATTCTGACGCCTCCCGGCGCACGGAATTTTACCTACACAGCGCCGGATGGACGCTACGATATTCTCGGGTTTGATCCGGTGACCGGTGAAGAACTGACTTATCCCTCACCGCTTGCGCTGAGTGCCGATGGCTCGCCCTTTGAAGTGGGGCAGCCCACCTCCGGCTTTGCACACCTCGGTGGCGACGGTACGCCTACAGCCTATTTCTCGTCTTCCCTGATTCCGGACCTGGAGACCAACTCCTTCAACGTGATCGGTCGCTACGATGTGAATGACTATGCGACTGCGTTCGGTGAGTTCAAGTTCGTGCGCTCCGATGCAGTCAATCCGCGCAGCTCTTCCTACACCACAGTACTCGAGTTGAGCCTGGACAATCCGTTCATTCCCGATGCCTTTAATGATGCCCTGGCAGGTATCCAGGATCCGTCAATCAACCTGGCCCGCGACGACCTGGAAATGCGCTCCCTGAATGACAATACCCGCGACACTACCCGCTTCGTGGCCGGTTTCCGTGGGGATATTACCGACTGGCTGAGCTATGAAGTGTCGGCCAACTACGGTGAAACCGAGGTAACCGCCAGGCTTACCAACCAGCGGCTCGAGGATCGCTATTTTGCGGCCCTGGATGCCGTTGTCGATCCAGCCACCGGTCAGGCGACCTGCCGTTCCAATCTGGATCCGTCTGCCGTACCGCCAAACGACCCTGTGGTATCTCCCTGGGATCCTGCTGTGTGGGGTGACTCGGCCAATATGACGTTTACGCCTGGTCCCAACAGTGGCTGCGTGCCTTTCAATCCGTTTCTTGACGGCACGCCTTATTACTTTACCCCCGGCAAGATCAACCCCAACGATCCCAACGGCGCGGCCCAGGCATTTATCACCAACGCCGGTTCCGCGCTGGTGAGCGATGGTAGGGTCAATCAGACCGTTTACAACGCCTTCCTTGCCGGTGACAGTTCCGGTATCGGATTTGAATTACCCGGCGGTCCAGTGGATTTTGTTCTGGGCGGTGAGTACCGCAAGGAACGCGTGCAGAACACGCCGGATCCGCTGCGCAGTAACCCCAATGGACTGACCCCGCTGGATTTCGTTCGACCGAGCCGTGCCTCCTATGATGTCTCCGAGGTCTTCACCGAAGTCTCCGCTCCGGTTTTTCAGGACCTGGGTCCATTGCTGCAGGGCTTGCGACTGGATGGTGCCTATCGCTTTTCGGACTGGTCCACCGTCGGGCAGACCACTGCCTACAGCGTGGGTGTCAACTGGACGCTGACTGACAGCCTGATCGTCCGCGGTTCGTTCGGTGAATCGGTGCGGGCACCCAACCTGGTGGAGTTGTTCGAGCCGGATAACCAGGCGTCGTTCCGACCGGAAGATGTCTGTGAAACTGCCAATCAGGCGTTCCAGACTCCCAATACCATAGCCAACTGCCGCGCTGAGCTGTCCGCACTGGGGCTGGATCCTGACAATTTTGTTTCAGCCTCACCGGTAGGACGCCCGGGGCTGCGGGGTGGTAATCCCAACCTTGAGGAAGAAACCAGCGAAACTCAGACGCTCGGACTTGTGTATACACCGGAATGGGCGCCTGGCCTGGTGGCCGCGGTGGACTGGTGGGAAATCGATATGTCCCAGGGAGTTCTTTATCCTAACGATGACGAGATTGTTGAGCGCTGCTATGACCAGCCCACCACCAATAACTCCTTCTGCGAGCTGTTCTCCCGGGCCACTGACGGTGCCCTGGTGGGTATCATCGTCGACCTGGAACAGCGTCCGGTAAACGTCAGCAACCTGTACACCTCCGGGGTTGATTTCAGCGTGAACTATCCAGTGGACCTGGGCGACTGGGGTACTGTTTCATTGGCACTTAACGGCACGTTTCTGGACTCCCTGAAAACCCAGCCCACGGTTGAGCCAACACAGATCGAGGAAGCGGGGCTGGACGACACGCTGCTTGGTCAGCAGGCACCGGAGTGGGTCAGCAACCTGAATGCCAACTGGCTGCGGGGACCGCTGTCAGTCAACTACAGGTTGCGCTATCAGAGCCCGCTGAACCTGTACCGGGACGACGAGGTTGCCCGCGAGCCGGATATCACCAACTTCCTCGAAACCGATGCGTTGATGGTGCATGATGTCCAGGCCAGCTACAGCTTTAACAGTGGCTGGGAACTCTACGCTGGTGTGAATAACCTGACCAGGCAGGAGCCGGATCCAAGCTACCTCAATATTCCGGTCGGGCCCCGCGGTCGGGTTTACTACCTGGGCGTATCAGCAGACTTCGACAGTCTGACCAGCCTCAATCCCTTCCGGTAAACCAGGGTAGGAGTGGCCACATCTGCGGGGGCGAAGGTAGAATGGTCGTAATGGAACGACCGGAAGCTCTCTCCCCAGCGGAAGTCATCAGACTGCTGCGTAACAAGGTCGCCCGCAACCCGGGCGACTTTGACGCGGGTCTGATGCTTGGTTCCGCACTCTACAAAGCCGGTGACCCGGCCGCGTCTGCGGTCGCGCTTAAAGCAGCCTTACGGTTGCAACCCTCGCACTACCAGGGACTGATGTTGCTGGCCCGGGCCGAAGCCCGTTCCGGCCAATTACCTGCGGCACAGGAAACCCTTGCCCGTGCGCAACGGGCGGAGCCGGCTGATCCCCAGGCCTGGCAGGTAGCGGCGGCACTTGCTGTCGACAACCGAAACTGGGAACAGCTGCTGGAGATTGCCAGCGGCTGGACGATGTCTCACGGTGACTCCACCGAGGCCTGGCAGGCGCTGTCCCGGGCACATTTTGAACAGTCGCATTTTCAGGAGGCAATTGCTGCGTTTCAGCGGGTGCTTCAGCTTGCACCGGGCAATGTCTCACACCTGGTCGGCGCGGCACGACTGGCCATTGCAGGTCAGCACTATGAGCTGGCCCAACAGTATTTGACTACGGCGCAACAAGTGCAACCTGGCTCGGCGGAACTTCTTTACACGCAGGGCCGCCTGCAGCACATGACCGGAGAGCTGGAGGCAGCGGAAGCGAGCTATCGACAGGCCATTAAAAAAAATCCGGCATTTGCCAATGCCTTCGTGGAACTGGGTACGCTTAAGGAAGGCCGCCTGGACGATTCCGAACTGGCAACGGTGCGTCAGCTGTTCCGTGACCCATCGGTTCATCCGGAGTATCGGGTGATGCTCGGCTTTACCCTGGGCGATGCTCTGGATCGTCGCAAGGACACTGTCCAGGCATTTACTGCCTGGGAAGAGGCCAACAGGATCAATCGCAGTATTTCCGAGCAGGAAGGGTTCGTGTATCAGTCTGAACAGGTTGAGCGTGAACCGGAGTTGCTGTCCGGAATCTTCAGCGAGCCATTTGACGTTGATACGCTTAACATAACCGGACATATCGATAAAGCAGGCCAACCACGCCCGATATTCGTAGTGGGCATGCCACGGTCCGGCACCACGCTGGTGGAATCAATTCTGGCCTCCCATTCGGATGTCTACGGGGCCGGCGAACTGCCGGCGCTTTACGATATTTACGAGGAATTACTGGCTGAGGCACGGGGCAACGGACTGGAAGCTGCGCGCGCCATGGTTCGTCGCGAAGCAATGGCCTGGCGGAAACGCTATCTGGACGCGTTGCCGTCTATCTCGAACCGGCATAGTGTTGTGGATAAGCAACCGCTCAATTACCGTGCGATCGGTTTGATCCGGCTGCTTTTTCCTGACTCTCCGGTAATCTATACCTGTCGTTCATCTATGGATGTAGGACTGTCTATTTACCGACACAAATTTTCCAAGAACTGGCCCTGTGCCCATAGCCTTAGTGATATCGGTCATTATTACGGTGTGCATGCCCGGATAATCGATCTTTGGATAGATCGCTACCCTGATTCGATCTACCGGCTGAGTCATTCCCGGCTGGTTAAAGACCCGGAATCAGAAATTCGCAGGCTGTTGGCCCATGTGAAACTGTCAGAGCAAGCAGATTGTTTTCAGCCACACCAGACGAAGCGTCCAATCGCCACGTTCAGTTCCGTGCAGGTAAGACAACCGGTTTCAGCGGCCTTCGCAGGTAAGGCGCAGCGTTACGCATCGCAACTTGCGCCACTTCGAACAGCGCTCAACAGAGCGGGTGTTGATATCGATGGTGGTGAAAGTGAACAAGCATAAGGGGCAGGTAAAGGGACGACCGGGCAGGCAGATCTGTTTCAATGAGCGCCTGGCAATAAATCTTCTGAACAAGGGATAGCTATGATGGATTTCAAACAACTGATGTCGACGTTGATGTTATCGGCACTGGTGGTGTTTACCGGGCACACCTTTGCTCAGGACCCGCTAACGGGCACCCGGTTGCGGACCGCCGGTACGGCGAATCCGCGCACCTCGATCCAGTTCGAGGAGCCGGACGAAGTATCGCGCATCCGTAATCTTATTGCCCGGGACAGGCTTGACGACGCCCTGGAACTGGCGCTGGGTTATGTGGAGCAGGCCGACAAGGCGGGTATGGATGCTCAGACCCGCTACCATGCCCATAACTCCCTGTGCGTTGTCTATACCACGGTCCGGGAACTGGAGAGGGCCGAGGAGCAATGCAGTACGGCCGTGAAGATTTTCCCAGGACAGTGGTCCGCCTGGAACAACCGTGGCACCGCCCGTTACCTGGCCGGAGACATGGCCGGCGCCCAGCAGGACTACCAACGCGCCCTGGAAGTTGCCGGTGACCGGCAGGGGGTGATTGACCTGCTACGCCATAACCTGACCTTGCTGGATGTGCCGGCACCCTTACCCTGACAGGTACCAGCCGATGGGCGTCAGGGCTTTTTCAGGTTAAGCGTATACGCCATCGAATTGCCGAAACAGGAATGTTTGACAAAGCCGGCTGAGGCAGCCAGTGCTGTAACGGCGCCACGTCGCTGATAATAAGGATCGGAAACAGTCTCCGTTACGGAAAGCATGTATTCAATCCTTTGAGTCCCGCTACAATGCACTGCAACTTACCTGCAGTTAAAAGTCGCTTCACTGATTCGCGCAGGATCTGTACTTACCTTGATGACGGACAAGTCATGAGCCAGATAATTTCCATGTTCAGTCACCCGGTTCTCACCTTCGATGAGTATCCCGAAGCGGATGCCCTCGCGGATGAATTCTACAAAAAGAGTCTGGCCCTGATGAAGGAGTACCCCGACGCAGGATTAATCAGTAACGCCTGGCACAGCGGGAAACGGGCAGAAAGCGCGGCCGACTATCAACAGCACGGCTTCACTTCCTTTTACAACGTTAATCTTGGAAAGCGTAAGGACTTCGACTTTATCAATCGGGCGGCGATGGACGTCTTTGCCCAGTACCTGCGCGTGGTGCGAAAGTCGGATATAGCGATGCGGCTGGATAATGCCTGGACTTCCATCTATGGAAGAGACCATTTTATCCCGCAGCATACTCATCCCATGTCCCACCTGAGCATGGCCTTTTATGCAGCTGCGACGGAAGGCACTGGTCAGCTGGTTTTTCAGAACCCGGCCCGGGCACATTTTGAGCATTTTTACCCGCCGGATATCAACTGGATGCCCTACCGATTTTCCATTCAGCCGAGAAAAGGATTGTTCGTGGTATTCCCCAGCTACCTTTCCCACGGAACCGAGCTGCATGAAAGCGATGACTTCCGGGTGATCTACTCGGCCAACGTACAACTGCAATTCAGAAAGGCCACCGACGCCGACGGGGAAGGGGAAAGCCCGCAAAGCAACTACAGCCAGCAACTGTAGCCTAACAGGCTGTTGAAAAACTATTGCGCTTGCCAAACCTTCGTTGAAAACTGCCCCAAAATGCTACTTTACACTGGGTAAATTGCGCTTTTTCGACAGCTTTCGCCTCGTCCTGGCTGCGCTCATGACGTTTTTCAACCGCCTGCTAACCTAGCAACTGGTAAAAACTGCCTGCGCAGACAGTCGTCAAACCTATGCGGCTCGCAACAGGTAGCCCACTCATTGCTGATAGATTCATCCGAATCACCGAAGCAATACCAGAGGAAATTCGTTTCAGCTATTCACATTTTACTTTGCAACTCCACGGCAACTCTTACACTCTGGCTGTCCTCTGTCCTCTGTCCTCTGTCCTCTGTCCTCTGTCCTCTGTCCCTGAAAAAGGGGCAAATATCCCTTTATGGTGCGATTCCATTCAGGAAACATCCCTTTTTAGTGCGCAATTGCGCAATGACAAACGGGACGACATAAGGCTGAAAAAATAATGTTAACAAAAACCGGCGGTTACGATTTTTGCTGAGCTTGGCACAAGGATTGCGTACTTAAAGGTCGGCGAATACCGGCCAGCATGTCTGCAGAGATAACTGCTGACGTGCAAGAATTTCACCCAGGTGTCGAGTCCCGAAGTTGACGATGACGGCAGAGTTAGAGTCACTCCTTGTCAGCGAGGGGAGCAGGGTAAAAACCCGGCGGGAAAACGTCCTTTCGATTTTTCAGGAATGATCTGCAGAACGTTGTCAGATCTTACCGGGATTTCGAAAATCGACACCCTATTTACATATTGCGGATCATATCCCGGGAGTACTAAATGATTAAGCGTCTGGTTTTTCTGTTGATAGCGGCAGTTTCAGCTGTCACGGCTAACGCGCAGCAATGGGACACCGTAGTTGGGGACGCACTTGAAGTCGGCGAGACAGGTCCTCACTGGTTTTCAGTACGCGGTGGCGAAATCGCGTATCTTATCAACGGCGACACTGGGCGGGTTGGAGGAACATTGACTTTGTCTTCCTTCAGCCCTGCTGTGCGCCCACATATGGACCGGGGCCTGATCTATGCCTACGGGTCATTCTACTCACGCAATACCTATGGCGATCGGCTGGATCTGCTGATTGCCTACGACGTCAACACCACGCTACCGATAACCGAGATAGAAATTCCAACCAAGGCTGCGGGTATCGGGCACAGCGGTATGATCGGTCTGATCAGGGACAGCTTTGTCGGTGTATGGAATATCACTCCCGGCATTTCTGTGTCTATCGTCAATATCGATACCAATGAATTCGTTGCCGAGATATCCACACCCAGTTGTGCCGGTATCTATCCGGTGGCAACCGGTTTCATCATGGCCTGTGCGGACGGTCGCGCCCAGCTCATCGAACTGGATGACACCGGCGCGGAAATCGGGCGACGCCGCAGTGAAGTGTTCTTCGATCTGCTGGAAGATCCGGTTTATGACTATGCCGTACCGTCCGCAGATGGCTGGATATTCATGTCGATGGAAGGCATGGTTTACGAAGTTTCCGTTGTTGGTGGGGAAGTACTGGTCAGTGAGCCCTGGTCAATCAACCCCCCGGATTCAGAAAATCCCGATCGCAATGGAATTGTTATCGAAGCGGATGACGACTGGCGTATCGGTGGTCGACAGCCGTTTGCTTACAGCCCGGACACCGGCATTCTTGCAACTGTTATGCATAAGGGCGGTGGCCAGGAAACCTTTGAAGACGCGGGCACCGAAATCTGGGCCTTTAACGTGGCCACCCAGCGCCGGGGATACCGGCTGGCTGTGGATGAAGGACAGACCATCAGAAGCGTACAGATGACCCTGGATGAGGATCCGCTGATGCTGTTGGCGACAGGCGGCAACATAGAGATTCGCACACCCCGGACCGGCGCACTGCTCAGGGTGGTGGAAGATATTTCCGGAGGACTGATCCAGAACCTGTATTTCGACTGAAACCGGGCTCAGTATTAGTTGAGGTAACCATGATTGACCCTCTTATTACGCTGATCATCTCGCTGTCACTGGCGCTGCTGTTTTTTATGGCAGCCAGACACAAGATGAATGCATCCCGACAGTTTCAGAGCCAGCTGGCCGCCTATGAGCTGTTGCCGGAAGCCCTGGTCCCGATTATGGCGAAGCTGTTGCCATTGATCGAAATGGCCCTGGTCTTCCTGTTGCTGATACCACTGACGCGACCTGTTGCGGCGCTGATGGCCATGCTGCTGCTGGCAGTTTACGCAACGGCCATGGGGATCAATCTTCTGCGCGGGCGGTCGGAAATAGACTGCGGCTGCGGCGGCGAGCCCCAGGTGCTGTCCGACTGGCTGATGTTGCGAAATTTTGTGTTGATGATCGGCAGTGGCCTGCTGCTGGTGCCGGTCAGTGACCGAGCGGTGGGCGCAGCGGATACCGTTTTACTAATTCTGATGACGGCAGTTCTTGCCATGGCCTACCTGCTGGTAGAGCAGTTGGTGAGAAACCAGGCCGTCCTATCGAACAGGAGTTCCAATAATGGATAGTTACGTTTTTGAAATGGTTATAGTGCTCTCTGCCGCAGTCCTGGTCCTGGTTATTGCCATGTTTGCGCTGGCCCGGCAGATCGGCGTACTGCATACCCGAATGTCACCGGCGGGGAATCAGGTAGCCGTAGCGGGCCCCAAAGAAGGACAGCCGTCACCGCTTCTATCAGTTCCAGACTTACAGGGAAACACAGTTACCGTTGGTGGGGCCAGAGACATTCCTCAGTTACTGCTGTTTGTCTCACCAACCTGTCCAATCTGCAAGGAGCTGGTCCCGTTGGCCAGCTCCATGGCTGACAACGAAAAGCTATCACTGGTTTTCGGCAGCGACGGTGGTCAGGTGAAAAAGCACAGTGATTACGTCAGCAAGATGGGTATCGAAAAGTATCCCTATGTCGTGTCGCTTGAACTGGGTATGAAGTTTGAAGTGGACAAGCTGCCTTACGCAGTGTTGATTGACGAGCAGGGCATCATCAGGTCAAAGGGGCTGCTGGACGGTCCTGAACATCTGGAAAATCTGGTGGAATCCATGGGCAGTGACAGTGAGTCTGGCCTGGGTTATCCGGTTAAAGAGCAACTCATTGGAGATCAGGCATGAATAATCGAGAGCAACTCCTGGATCAGCTGTTCAAGGATCTTGATTCAGTTACAACTGGCGCCATCCGGTTTCTGGCAGCACGTACTTCACGTCGGTCATTTTTCGGTAAACTGGGTATCCTGCTGGCCGGCATGGGCACGCTGCCGATTCTGCCGGTGGTTCGCGAAGCCAGCGCCCAGAGTTCTGATGAGATCCCGGACATGGGTGATCCGGAAACCTGCGAATACTGGCGCTACTGCGCGTTCAGCGGCACTATCTGCAGCTGTTGTGGCGGCACTGTTACACAGTGTCCTCCCGGCGCCGAAACAGCGACTGTTGCCTGGGTGGGAACCTGTCACAATCCGGCGGACGGCCAGGATTACCTAATTTCCTATAACGACTGCTGTGGCAAGAGCAGCTGCGGTCGCTGCGGTTGCCACCGATCGGAAGGTGATCGGCCGGTTTATTTCCCCAGCAAGGCGAACAGCATTCTCTGGTGCTTCGGTTCTACCAGTCATGCCTATCACTGCACCCTGGCCCGCATCATGGGGGTACAGAGCAGCAATGTTGTCGAGCCCTGATCTATAGCCGGAAAGTCCCCAGATCGGCTTAGCGGACGGGATTGCTGGTCAGGTTGATACCGGCCGCGGGTCGTCGTCCGTCAGGGGCTTCTGACGGGCTGCTGTTATACAGCCAAGCACGATCATAGAAGTCCCCATAACCGTGGCAGGCGTCACCTGTTCACCAAAAACCAGCCATCCCAGCAGGGCGGCCCAGATGAATGCCGTGTACTCCACCGGTAACAGGACGTTTGCCGGTGACCGGGCAAAGGCCCAGGACATCATCAGCAGGGAAACGATACTGAGCATGGCGGCGACGGTTAGCGTCGGCAGTACTGTTGCCGGCGGAATTACGGCAAAAAACGGTGCCAGGCTGCCGTACAGGATGACGAAGGTACAATTCTGGAAAAAGGCGATTTCCGGAGGTCGTGCCACCAGAGCCTGTTGTCGTTGCAGGATCAGGTTGAAGGCGTAAAGCACGGCGGACATCAATACCGCGATAATTCCTTTCTCCACATCCTCCCCGTACTCGCCGCTCAGTCTGCCGTATACGATAATCGCGGCGCCCAACAGGCCGATCAATGAGGCGATGACCGCCTGCCGACCGATAATTTCCTGCAACAGGATTCTGGCCAGGTACAGGGCCAGCAGGGGGGCGACGAAAGTCAGTCCCACTGCTTCCGCCAGGGGCAGGTGCTTGAGTCCCCAGAAAAACAGGAATGTCATCACCGACAGAACGACCCCGCGAAGCAGGTGTAACCGGATAACGGTTTTTCCCGGCCAGGCGGGCCGGGACCGGAGAAACAGGAAACCGGCGATGACGACACCGATCAGACTGCGCCACAGCATGGTGTTGTATGCACCCAGTTCCAGCGATAATCCCTTCATTACGGCGTCCATCCCGGAGAAAAACGCAATGCCCAGGCCGGCGACCAGCAGTGCGGCGGAACTGCCATGGGTGGGGAGATTCATGATCTGATCGTCACGTGGATGTTCGGGAGGCGCTGTTGCGGTGAACGGGGAAGCTGTTTCTGTCTCAAGCGCTTACAGTTTAACCGACCACCACCGCGTTTAGAATCGAAATGTCGGACTGGAAAAGGCGGGGTATACACAGCCTGATTGAATTGCCCCGTTCATAGGCAGTGCTGATCCACGAACTGTCCTGTCATCAATCCGGGCATCGAGTTATGACGGGACGCTGCTTGTATGCAATGTGCTACTTGTATCCGGGATCGGTCTGATAGCCGGTCCCGGATAAGGGTTCTCTGCTTTTATAATTACAGTGGTTGCAGTCAGGCAATTACAGCAGTTCACGTCCCAGTCGGCCCCGGGGCACGCGGTAACCGGCATCCAGCACGTAATCCGGGCCGATGGAGTCGATGGTGGGTGTACCGCTGCCGCGCATGGTGATCAGCAGTTCGCGATTGAGCAGATCCAGCACCCGTTCCACACCGGTCTGACCGAAGGCACCCAGTCCCCAGCAATAGGGCCTGCCGATGCCCACTGCGGATGCGCCCATGGCCAGGGCCTTATAAATGTCCGTTCCGCGACGGAATCCACCGTCGATGATGACAGGAATGCGGCCGTTTACGGCGGCCACGATTTCCGGCAGGCACTCGATGGTACCGCGCCCTGTTTCGGTGGCCCGTCCCCCGTGATTGGATACCACGATACCGTCGGCGCCGTACTGAACGGCCAGAGCAGCATCGGCGCCTACCTCGATGCCCTTGATAAGAATGTTCATGTCGGTGACTTCCTTCATGCGGCCGATGACATTCCAGGTCATGGCAGAATCGGTCAGTCCCACGCCTCGCATATCCAGCCCGTCGAACATCGGCTTGGACTGACCGGTATGACAGGCCGAACAGGTACGATCATCTTCCCGGGTAAGAACAGCCTGGGTTTCGGTGTTGCGTCCACCGGGAAGATCGATCGTCAGGCAGACAGCGGTACATCCGGCGGCTTCGGCGCGCTGCAGCATGGCGACCGTGTATTCCCAGCGATTGGTCGAATAGAGCTGATGCCAGATGGGGGCTCCCCGGGCCTCGACCACCTGCTCGATGGGCGTGGACGACTGGGTGGACAGGATCATGTGGTGACCCTTGGCCGCCGCCGCCCTGGCAGTGCCCAGTTCGGCTTCCTGATGGTATGCGCCCTGGCTGCCCACCGGGCAGATAAAAATGGGAGAACTGGCTTCGGCGCCCAGCACGTTCACCGTGGTATCGGTCTGGCTTACGTCCACCAGCCGACGCGGCTTGATCTGAAACCGGTTAAAGCCGGCGCGGTTGGCTCGCAGTGTTGTATCGCTGTCCACTCCCGTGGACAGGTAGCCGAAATGCGCTGGCGGTATTTTCTCCCGGGCAACCGCTTCCATTTCGAAGACATTGATTACCTCGGTCGGGTCAGTAAGCCGCTGACCCAGCGTTTCCTCGACCTCCTGGGCAAAAGCTGAGTATTCAGTCAACAGCGGGCTGGCCGCCAGAAACTTAAGAAATTCGCGACGATGGGTCATGGTGATCTCCGGTATTAAGCGGGGCCAGGGAAAATTCTGCCCGGTACGGTACAAATGGGGTAAAGGTAGCTGCGTGCAGAACAGATGTCCAGACGCTGTCGGTGAATTCCGCCGAGTGGGTTTTCCCTTCCACTTGGTTTCCGCCCCTGCTAGTCTTTGCCCTTGTCGCTGTAGGGAAAACGGGGAGAATGAGAGTGTTGTCAAAGCACCTGAAGGCCGCGATTCAGCACCTGCGTCAGGCATTGCAGATCCTCACGGTGGTGTTGCCATTAACGACGTCTGTTTATGTACTGGCCCAGCCGGCGCAACCCGAACTGCCCAGGCAAATGGCCTGGACCGCCTACAACCTCGGATCCACGGGCTACAACCAGGCCGTGGCCATCGGTGCCATGCTGCGGGAGAAATACAATGTCACGCTGCGGGTAATACCTGGCCAGAATGACGTTTCGCGCCTGCTTCCTCTCAGGAGCGGCCGTGTAGATTTTACCGCCAACGGCGTGGCGACGTATTTCGCCCAGGAGGGAATGTTTCAGTTCGCCAACCCGGAGTGGGGTCCCCAGCCGCTGCGCCTGTTAATGGCCTCCAACGGGCTCAGCAACCAGGCAGTGGCGGTTGCCGCGGACACCGGCGTCACCAGTTTCGCCGAGCTTCGTGGTCGCCGGGTCCCGTTTGTTCGGGCTGCACCGGCACTGAATGTTTCCATGGAAGCCTACCTGGCCTGTGGCGGACTGACCTGGGATGACGTTATTCGGGTGGACTTTCCCGGCTACGATGCCAAGTGGAACGGTATTATCAATGGCGACGTGGACGTGGCTTTCGGCGCTACCGTGTCCGGACCGCCCTATCGTCTCGAAGCGTCGCCCCGGGGTATCCGCTGGTTACCGGCTCCCCATGACGACGAGGCCTGCTGGCAACGGCTGCTGGCCGTGGGTCCTTACTTCACCAGGCATATGGCCACCAGGGGGGCGGGAATATCCGACCGGGATCCCAACGAGGCCGGAAACTATCCCTATCCCATGCTGACCACCCTGGCAAGCAAGGACAATTCCCTGGTTTATTCCCTTACCCGGGCCATCAACGAGAATTATGACGACTACAAGGATGCCGATCCCGGTGCCATTGGCTGGGCACTGGAGCGCCAGGTATTTGACTGGGTAGTCCCCTACCATGAAGGTGCCGTGGCGTATTGGCGGGAAATCGGAGTCTGGACAGACGAACTGGAGGCACATAATCAGTCGCTCGTTCATCGCCAGGAAGTGCTGGCGGCGGCCTGGTCGGAGGTTACTGCGCAGCGAATACGCGATCAGGATGAATTCGTTGCGACCTGGCTGGCACTACGGGCCAGTCGTCTGGAAGAAGCCGGGCTGGATCCGGTCTGGCGCTAGGGAACCTCTGATTGAGTATGGAAATACTCTGGCTTTCAGGCGAGTTCACTGACGAGGCGTCTT
>Ga0070727_10000444_pt1 | contig 50645 bp, 51 predicted proteins | sample tdAd472_FD_66722 | JGI IMG/M metagenome (GOLD analysis project Ga0070727, IMG submission 66722) | Marine sediment microbial communities from the Atlantic coast under amendment with organic carbon and nitrate - tdAd47.2 | ecosystem: Environmental > Aquatic > Marine > Coastal > Sediment | place... | reverse complement strand
GCCTGCAGCGCCACGCGGGCACGCATCAGCTTGTTGCCGTATTTGCGGTTGAACTCGCCGCCGCGCGCCATGGCGATCAGGCCCAGGACCAGCACGATGACGACCGCGGCCAGGGCGATGGCGAGGAGGATCGAAAGCGTTTTCATGACGGCGATCATATCGACCCGGACCGCGCGTGACGAGGGCCATTGGCTGGCGCGGTCGCGCAATTCTTGACCCAACCCGCGCGGATTTGTAGGTTCCGCGCCATGAACGGAATGCGGACCATTCTTATTGACGGCCCGGCGTACGCCCGACTTACGGGGCGGCGGCCGGGATCGCATGTCTATGCCACGTCAATTCAAATGGAATCCGTTCATCATGTCCTTACACAATCACCCGCATACTCAACCTGAACAACACGCCAACGCGGTGCACTGTTTCTCGGTCTGGGCTGTCGCCGATCCGGGTATGATGCCGCGTCTGATGGAACTATGGGCGAAGCGCGGCCTGCTACCCGACCGGTGGCATGGCGTGCGCGACGCCGCAAGCGGGGACCATGTCGAGATCGACATCGAAACAGGTGAAATCGACCAGGCCCTCGCCACGCAGATGGCCGCGGCCATGCGCGCGATGTTCGGCGTCTCCCAGGTGCTGCTGTCCGAAAAACGCCGGGCGCACCGCGCCTGACGTCGCCCGGTGCGGCTAGTCCCGGATGGGCCTGTACGATCATATCGCGGCGTGTAACGCCCACAGCTTCGACGGCAAGCTGCCCTTTCATGTGGGCGGTATCCAGGTGGGCTGGGTGCATGAGAACATCGCCGAGCGGATGACCCGCTGGAACCATTATTTCAAGGTGACCGGCAGCGAGGTCGCCATTCTGGAGAGCCTCAAGGATGTGGAGGCGCGCTCCAAGGCGCTGGCCGAGGCGGGCGCGGCGCTGGTGGTGCAGCAGGCGCTGCCGCGCAACCGCAAGGAGCTTTGCCCGGTGATGGCGAAATTCGGCGGCGAAATGCTGCTGCGGATCGACCGGGCGTGGCTCGAATCTTACGGGGTCGTGTCCTACGGGGTACATGTGAACGGCTATGTCGAGACCCCGGACGGGCCGGAATTGTGGATCGGCGTCCGGTCCAAGAGCCGCCCGGTGGCACCCGGCAAGCTCGACAATATGGTCGCCGGCGGCCTGCCGGTCGGCCTGTCCCTGGCGGAGAATGTCGTCAAGGAAGCCGCCGAGGAGGCCTCGGTGCCCGAGGCGCTGGCGCAGACGGCGTGCCCGGCCGGCGTGATCACCTACATGATCGACACCAAGAACGGCATGCGGCGCGACATGCTGTTTGTCTATGACCTGAAGCTGCCGGCGGATTTCGCGCCCGTGAACGAGGATGGCGAGGTCAGCGGTTTCGTCAAATGGCCGGCCCAGCAGGCGCTGCGGGTGGTCGAGGAGACCGACGAGTTCAAGTTCAACGTTAATCTGGTGATCATCGATTTCGCGATCCGCCACGGGCTCATCGCGCCCGAACACCCCGACTATGCGCGGCTGATCAGGGGCTTGCGGGCCTGGGCCTGATCCAACCGCGCCTCAAAACTCGTTGGCGTTTGCCGCGCCGCGGGCGATCTGCCGGATCGCCATCGCCCAGATCTCATCCGGGTCCGCCCCGGCCTCGCGCATCGCGCGCAGGGTGAAGGCCTTGTCGCGCTTGGCCAGCCGTGCGCCGTCGCTGTTCGCCAGCAACGGCGTGTGATGCCATTCGGGCACGTCGAGGCCGAGCAGGGCCTGGAGCAGGCGATGGATGTGGGTGGCGGCGAACAGGTCGCTGCCCCGGGTCACCAGCGTGACGCCTTGCGCGGCGTCATCGACGGTCACGGCCAGATGATAGCTGGTCGCCACGTCCTTGCGGGCGAGCACCACGTCGCCGAAGATTTCCGGCGTGGCATCCTGTTCGCCGCGCGTGCGGTCGTGCCAGGTCAGCGGGCCTGCATGGGCGATGGCCGCGTCCATGTCGAGGCGCAGCGCATGGGCCTCGCCGTCGGCGATCCGCGCCGCGCGGGCCGGCCCGTCGAGCGCCTTGCAGATGCCGGGATAAACCGGCCCGTCGGGGCCGTCGTGCGTCAGATGGGGTGCGGCGCCGGACCGGCCGATCTCGGCCGCGATGTCCTTGCGGGTGCAGAAACAGGGATAGAGCAGGCCCATCGCGTCCAATGTCTCGAGCGCGGCGCCATACACGTCCATGCGTTCGGACTGGCGCCAGACCGGCTCGGCCCATTCCAGCCCCAGCCAGGCCATGTCCTCGATGATCGCGTCCTCGAATTCCGGGCGGCAGCGGCCCGGGTCGATGTCCTCGATGCGCAGGAGGAATGTCCCGCCGGCCGCCGCGGCGAGCCGCCCGGCGAACAAGGCCGAATAGGCGTGGCCCAGATGCAGGAGGCCGGTCGGCGACGGCGCGAACCGGGTGACGAGAGATGTCGCGGGGGATGATTCGTTGCTCAACGTGACGGGGTCCGTTCCGGGGCCGGGTTGATCTTGGCCGTACAATTGGCTTCAACGATGGGGACGCGCGCCCAACGCCGGGCCGAGATGGTGTCTACAGGGGTGATGATGCGATGAAAACACGCAAACGGCTAGAGGCCGGGCTGGAAGAACTCGCCGCGCTCGATCCGCGGATGGGCGCGCTGTGGGCCCACACCGGCACGCCCGCGCCCCGCGCCCGGCCGCCGGGCTTCACGACCCTGTTGCGGGTGATCGTCGGCCAGCAGCTGTCGACCCACGCGGCCGCCGCCATCTGGAAGCGGATGGAGGTGGCGGGCATCACCGGGGACCCGGCCGCGTTCATCGTCCAGGGGGACGACGACCTGCGCGCCCATGGGCTCAGCCGCCAGAAGATCGTCTACGGGCGCGGCCTGGCGGAGGCGGTGGTCTCGGGCGGCCTCGATCTCAATGCGCTGCGCAAACAGGATGACGAGGCGGCGATCGCCGCACTGGTGGCGCTCAAGGGCATCGGGCGGTGGAGCGCGGAATGCTACCTGCTGTTCGCCCTGGGCCGGGCCGACATCATGCCGGCCGATGATCTGGCGCTGGTGGCCGCGGCCGGCACCCATCTGGGCGACGGCACGCGCTGGACGCCAGGGCAGCTGCGCAAAGAGGCCGAGGCGCGCTGGCGGCCCTGGCGCAGTGCGGCGGCGCGACTTCTGTGGCACGCCTACCGCATCGAGGCGATATGATGCGCCGTATCTTGATGAAGAAGGACAGCACATGAGCGATCCGCAACTGACCGGACCGAGTTTCGGACCCGCCTCGGGCAACCCGCCCAAACAGCTGGTCGTGCTGCTGCACGGCCGCGGTGCGGACGGCAACGACCTGATCGGCCTGGCGCCGATGTTCGCCGCGCAACTGCCCGACGCGCTGTTCCTGGCACCGGATGCGCCCCACCCCTGCGAGGGCGCGCCGATGGGCCTGCAATGGTTCAGCCTGACCGACCGGTCGCCGGAGAATATCGCCGCCGGCGTGCGCGGCGCGGCCCCGGCGATCGACGCATATCTCGATCACCATCTGGCGCGGCACGGCCTGACCGATGGGGATCTGGCGCTGTTCGGATTCAGCCAGGGCTGCATGATGGCCCTGCATGTGGGCGTGCGCCGGGCGGCCGCGCCCGCGGCGGTGCTGGGTTACTCGGGCATGCTGGCGGCGGCCGACAGCCTCGCGGACGAGATCACCGCCCGCCCGCCGGTGCTGCTGGTGCATGGTGAGGCCGACGAGATCGTGCCCCATGGGGCGCTGGCGATGGCCGAGACGGCTCTGCGGGACGCAGGCGTGGCGGTCGAGGCGGTCTCGCGGCCGGGCCTCGGGCACGGCATCGACGATGACGGGGTGCGGCGCGCGAGCGCGCTTCTGGGCCAGGTGTTTGCGGCCGGCTGAGTTGGACAATCACCCCCACAGATGGGACAGTTGCGGCACGGAATTTTGCGGTGAATCGGAGTTTGTTGCTTAGCATTTGAATGCAGTTGTTGTTTGCGTCTACGGATTGCGCGTGCCGATGGCGTGCGTGTCCTTGCATTGACCCACTGAGCGTTTCATCCGGGAGGGGAAAGATGGACGTCGCGCTGGATAAGTGTCCGGCTCTCGTGCTCAACGCGGATTTCCGCCCGCTGAGCTATTTCCCGCTGTCCGTCTGGCCCTGGCAGGATGCCGTGAAGGCCACCCTCATGGGCCGGGTCAACACGGTCGCCGAATATGACCGGGTGATCCGCTCGCCCAATCTCGAAATGCCCCTGCCCAGCGTGGTCTCGCTGAAGGAGTATATCCGCCCGGCCGACCGGCCCGCCTTCACCCGTTTCAACGTGTTCCTGCGCGATCGGTTCACCTGCCAGTATTCTGGCCAGCGGCTGCCCGCGCATGAGCTGACCTTCGACCATGTGATCCCGCGCTCGCGCGGCGGGCGCACCAGCTGGGAGAATGTCGTGACCGCGTCGGGCGCGTATAATCTGGCGAAGGCGAACCGGACGCCGGAGGAGGCGGGGATGCAATTGCTGACCAAGCCGCGCCAGCCCGACACCTGGGAATTGATCGAGAACGGCCGGGCGTTCCCGCCGAACTTCCTGCACGAAAGCTGGGGCGATTATCTCTACTGGGATACCGAGCTGGTCGAGTAGCGCGCTCCAGGACCGGCTCTAAATTCGGGTCGAGAGCCAGATCGCGGCGCGTGAGCCGGCCTTGATGAATTCCGACATCACCCGGTAGCCCGGCGTCTGCTCGGCGTCATGGGCGAGCCCGGTTTCCTTGTGCTCGATCTCGTCGGCGCGGAACTCGTCGATCAGGTCGCGCAGCTCCGCCTCGTCCTCGCCGAGCTGCTCGGACTGGTGGGCGTAATGCTCCTGGATGACATCCTCGACCGCGACCGTGCAGGCCATCGCCGCTTTCTCGCCCATCGCCGCCGTCGCCGCGCCAAGCGCGAAGCCCGCCGCGTTCCAGAACGGTGACAGGAGGGTCGGCCGCACCCGCCGTGCGACGATCAGTTCGTCGAAGGCCGCGAGATGTTTTTCTTCCTGCGCGGCCATGTGGCGGATGGTGTCGCCGACGGGACGCTTGCCGAGGACGGCGAGCTGGCCCGCATAGATCCGCGCCGCGCCGAACTCGCCGGCATGGTCCACCCGGATCATCCGCTCGATCAGGGTCTCGCGGTCGGGCTCACCCGGCAGGCGCCCCTCTCCGGTTTGTTTTGCGCCCGTCGTTTTCGCGCGTTTGGAGTCTGTATCGCTCATGCCGTCTTTCGCCAAAATCCCTGTGCCGCCCATGCCGATGCCGCCGCGAGGAACACGGAGATGATGAGATTATAGCCTGCCATCGAAATGCCGAAGAGGGACCATGCCACGTCGTCGCAGCGGACCAGTGGCGTGGCGAAGAGCTTCGCCTTCAATTCCGCGATGGACATGTTGGGATCGTCGAGCCCGCCGCTGCCGCAGGTCGATAGCCCCTCCCACCAATGCTGCTCGACCCCGACATGGAAGCCGGCCACAGCCGCGCCGGCGAGGAACACGAGGCCGCAGATCGCGGCGAAGGCGGCCAATGCGCCCGGCGCGAGCCGCCGGCCGGCCAGAAGCGCGAGGCCCGCAAAGACAATCACGATCCAGTAGGGCCAGCGCTGATAAAGGCAGAGCGTGCAGGGCTGCAGGCCGCCGAAGATCTGGAAGCTCCATGCGCCACCAAGCATGGCGGCACTGGCCGCCAGGGTGAGGGCGGGCCAGATGGCGGTGCGCCGGGCGAGGGTGGTGTGAATGTCGGTGGGTGCCATGAGCGGGATCTGGGTCGTATTGGCTAGAAGACGAACTTGATCAGCACGAACCCGCCGATCAGCACGACGATGAAGGCGAGCGCCACCCAGCCGAGATAGCGTTCGACGAAGGCGCGGATCGGCGGCCCGAAATACCAGATCAGGGCGGCGACAAGGAAGAAGCGCAGGCCGCGCGCGGCGGTGGACGTGATGCCGAAGACGACCGGGTCGAGCTGGGTCACGCCGCTGGCGATGGTCACCACCTTGTAGGGGAAGGGGGTGACGCCGAATGTGAAGACGATCCAGGCGCCGAACTCGTTATACTTTTCGGTGAAGGCCATGAAGGCCTGTTCCATATGGTAGAAGGCGATGACCGGCTCGCCGATGGTCTCGAACAGGGCGAAGCCGATGAAGTAGCCGAAATAGCCCCCGAGCACGGACGAGATGGTGCAGACGGCCGCCAGCCGCCACGCCATGTTGCGGGCCGCCAGGATCATCGGGATCAACAGGATATCGGGCGGGATGGGGAAGAACGAACTCTCGACGAACGCGACTGCGGCCAGCCCCCAAACGGCGTGGCGCGACGCGCCGAGACGCATGGTCCAGTCATAGAGGCCTTGCAGCATGCCGTCCGTCTCCCGTCGCCAGATTGTATGCGTCGGCGTCGAGCGGCCTCGTAACAGGACGGCGTGCGCCTGTCCATGTCGGTTGCCGCCCCCTTTTTCATGCGCGGAGGCCCGGCGTTGATCAGCGTCGCCTGATCTGGCGCAGATAGACGACCGTCCCGTCGGCACGCACATCGGCGACCCACAAGCCGGTGTGGGAGTAGGCCGGGTCTTGTCCCAAGCCGGATTTTGCGTCCGGCGCGGCGCCGACGCCGGCGGACGCATGGTCCGGGCCGGTGGCGCGCGCGCTTGGCGCGTTCGGCCAGAGGGTCAGAATTCCCAGCAACACAATCCAGACAGCAATCAGCCCGGCTGCTTTGCGGCAGTAATTCAGCATCATCCGTCTCCTGTGGTTTTGCGTCTGGACCATAGGTAGGGGGTCGGGCGGGGGTTGGAAGTGACGCCGGTCACACGGTGGCGCTTTGCCGTGCCGGTTCGCGGTGGTTGACCTGTTGCGGTCGGTGGACTTATGGAGAGGGCAGGGTGCCCCTGTGGCGGAATTGGTAGACGCGGCAGACTCAAAATCTGTTGTTCGCAAGGACGTGGGAGTTCGAGTCTCCCCGGGGGCACCAATCGCTACAATGACTTATGAGATTGTTGAATTTTTTTGAGCTTCGCGCTTCTCTGAATGTAAGCACTGAAGCGTCGGGTTTGCTATGTCGAAGATCTTGATTCCATCAAATGGGCCGGAGGACTGGCGGCGATTGCTCGCCAAGCCCGACTTGCATTGGAAGATTGGAAGATCGGCGCGCGCAATGGCGAACGCTTGGGAGGAGGCTGGCGATCTTCCCAACGAGATCGCTCATCTGTTCAAAGACCACCCTGATTTTCTGGATGAACAGCCCGAGCTCCTTGTGGCGATGCCGGAGTGGAAAGTCCCTCTTCCTGGCGGGGTGCGAGAGAGCCAAAGCGATGTGTTCGCGCTTATAAGATGCGGCACTAGAACCCTCGCTGTAGCTGTTGAGGGTAAGGTCGATGAAACGCTCGGACCGACAGTGGAGGAATGGTTGGTGGGCGCGTCAGATGGAAAGCAAGAGCGTTTGTCATTCCTATGCGGGCATCTGAATCTTATGATCGAAAAAGTTCTGCCGCTTCGCTACCAACTTTTCCACAGGACAGTATCCGCGATTATTGAGTGCGAACGTTTTGGGATGGATTATGCCGCAATGGTCATACATTCGTTTTCGCAGGAACATGCGTGGTTCGAGGATTACAGAGCATTTGCCCTTGCATTGGGCGGTAGCGGTCGACGAGGGGAACTGGATCGAGTTCGGCTGGGGAGTGGCAAATCTTTGTATCTCGGCTGGGTTACCGGAGAATTGCGCTATCTAAGCGCCTAGCGGCACAGAATAAGGCGCAGAAGAAGCAAAGTTAAAGGCCGTGGGCGTTCGCGCCGGGTCAACAACAGAAACAGATCGCCAGGGGAGGACGACATGCCGGTCATCGTGCGGGAAGACGAAACCACGGCCGTTGCGCAGGGCGGGTGCGACGTCACCCAGCTGCTGACCGCCGATATCATCGGTAACGACCAGATCGAGCTGGATCATGTGACGGTCGCGGCGGGCGGGACGTTCCCGGTTGCGCTGGAAGCGGGCATGGTCGGCTGGCTGCAGGTGCTCGAAGGTGCAGGTTCTCTCAACGGGAATGCACTGACCACCAAGCACATCACCTACCTGCCATTCGGCTTCTCGGGCGCGTTCGAGGCCGGAGACGCGGATGTCCGTATCCTGTTCGCCCGGGTGCCCGACGCGGCGCGGTTCGACGAGAACATCGCCGACATGCCGGGTGCGCTGGTGCATGTGGACTGGACCCGCGAGCCGGTGCTGCAGTCCGAGCATGACGCGCGCAAGCGGATCTACATGGCCACGCCGGGGCTGGCGGGCACCAAGGCCTTCAAGGGCGAGATGATTTCCTATCCGCCGGGCACGGCCGCCCCCGAGCATCACCATGTGGGGGCCGAACATTTCCAATATGTGGTGGCCGGCGAGGGCACGGCGATGCTGGACGGGGTGGCGCACCGGCTGCGCGCGGGCGACGTGCTCTACAATTACCAGCACGAGCCCCACGCCTTCATCAACGAGACCGACAGCGATTTCGTGTTCGTCGAATTCTTCGTGCCGGGCCCGTGCGAGACCGTCTGGTCGCCGGGGGCCAACCTGTGCGCCTGGCTGCCCACCGGGGTCGACAGCGACGGCAACAAGCCGGTCCGCGACATCGGCTATCACGTGCACGGCCAGGACGGCGGCATTTAGCCAAAGCCATCCGGTGTTATTCCGGAAGCCGCCGGTTGCGATTCCACAATAAGAAAATTACTGTGCGGTCTTGAAAGAGGGCGCGCCAAGAACGCCCGTATCGATGCGATGTGGGACGGGGAGTCCGATGCAGTTAGAGAATAGTTTTACGGTGCCCGCGCCGCCGGATGTCGCTTGGGACATCCTGCTGGACGTGCCGCGGATCGCGCCGTGCATGCCGGGCGCGGAGCTGACGGAGACCGTCGGTGAGCGGACCTATAAGGGCAACGCCAAGCTGCGGGTCGGGCCGGTGTCGCTGACGTTTTCGGGCGAGGCGGAAATCACCGAGATCGACACGGCGGCGCGTGTCGCGACGGTGCAGGCCAAGGGCAACGACACGAAGGGCCGCGGGGCGGCGAGCGCGACCGTGGTGTTCAAGCTGGTCGCCGACGGCGATGCCAGCCGGGTGGACATCACCAGCGACATCGACCTGACGGGCTCGATCGCCCAGTACGGCCGCGCCTCGGGCCTGATCGACGCGATTGCCGGGCAGATCATCTCCGACTTCGCGAAGAACCTGGAGGCCGAGATCGGATCGGCGGGTGACGGGGCCGCTGAAGCCTCTGCGAGCGCTGCGCAAACAGCCGACACGGCGGCCACACCAACAGCCGCTCCAGATGCGGCGGCACCCGACAACGCCATCTCGGGCATCAGCCTGTTTTTCCGCGCCCTGTGGTCGATGATCCGTGGCGCGTTCGGCGGCAAGGCCTAGAAACATGAACGACGCATTGAACTCTTATCCGGAGGCGACCCGATGAAACCGGCGCCATTCACCTATCACGACCCGACCACGGCGGATGAGGCCGTGGCCCTGCTCGCCACCCATGAGGACGCGAAAATCCTGGCCGGCGGCCAATCGCTGATGCCGATGCTGAACATGCGCTTCGTGGTGCCCGATCATGTGATCGATCTGAACCGGATCGACGGCATTGCCGGCATTCGCGACGGGGGCGACAGCATCGAGATCGGCGCGATGACCCGCCAGCGCGACCTGATGGGCGACGATGTGATTGCCGCCAAGGCGCCGATCATTCCCGCGGCCCTGCACTGGGTCGGCCATTTCCAGACCCGCAACCGGGGCACCATCGGCGGCAGCCTGTGTCACCTCGACCCCGCCGCCGAGCTGCCCTGCCTGATGGCCCTGTATGACGCGGAGCTGACGGTCCAGGGGCCGGAGGGCGAAAGAAAAGTGCCGTTCGCCGAATGGCCGCTCGCCTACATGCTGCCCTCGATCGGGCCGGACGAGCTGTTGACCGGCGTGTCCGTGCCCCGTTGGGGCGGCAACACCGGCCACGGCTTCGTCGAGTTCGCCCGCCGGCACGGCGACTTCGCGATTGTCGCGGCGGCCGCCCTGCTGACGGTCGACGGCGGGAAGATCACCCGGGCGGCGATCTCGATCGGCGGCGCGGACGTGCGCCCGATCCGCCTGACCGAGGCCGAGACGGCGCTGGTCGGGGCCGCGCCCGACGCAGACGCCTTCAAGGCCGCGGCGGAAATCGCCCGCGGCATCGAGGCCATGTCGGACGCCTATGTGACGTCCGCCTACCGCCAGCGCCTGGCCGCCACCCTCGTCGAGCGGGCCTTGTCCGCTGCCGCCTCCAACCTTAACGGGAGCGCCTGATCATGGCCGATACCCGCGATATCGAATTGACCGTGAACGGCGAAAGCCATGCGGCGAATGTTGAAACCCGCACCAGTCTTGGTGATTTCCTGCGCCATGGCCTGGATCTGACCGGCACCCATATGGGCTGTGAACATGGCGTGTGTGGCGCCTGCACGGTGCTGGTCGACGGCGAAGCGGTGCGGTCGTGCCTGATGCTGGCCGTTCAGGCCAACGGGCATGATGTCACCACCGTTGAGGGGCTGGCCGAAGATGACGGGACCCTGGGCGCATTGCAGGCGGCCTTCTGGAAACATCACGGCCTGCAGTGCGGCTTTTGTACCCCCGGCATGCTGACCTCGCTGACGGCCTTCCTGCGGGACAATCCCGATCCGAGCGAACGGGATGTCCGCGAGGCCATCTCGGGAAATATCTGCCGGTGCACCGGCTATCAGGGCATCGTCGATGCGGCACTGGATGCCGCCAAGACCATGCAGCAGGGGAGCTAGAGCCATGGCCGTTCGTTACCTGGGCGCCGAAGTCCAGCGCATGGAAGATCCCCGGCTGCTGACCGGTCACGGCCGGTATGTCGATGACATCACGATGGAAGGCATGCTGCATGCGGCCTTCCTGCGTGCGCCGATGGCCCATGCGAAGATTCGTTCGATCGACGCATCCCGTGCGACCGCGCTGCCGGGGGTGCATCGCGTGATCACCCACGCCGATCTGGGTGCGAAATACAGCCACCGGATGAACCAGCTTTATCCCGCACCGGTGATTGAGCAGGACAAGACCCAATACCCGCTGGCGAAGGATGAAGTCTGCTATGTGGGGGAGGCCGTGGCCATTGTGGTGGCGGACAGCCGTGCCATCGCCGAGGATGCGCTGGCGCTCATCGACGTGGATTACGAGGCACTCCCGGCGGTTGTGAATGTTCTCACGGCGCTGGATGACGACGCCCCGCTGGCCCATGCCGATACGACATCGAACCTGATGGGTCAGATGCGTTCGAGCTTCGGTGACATCGAGGAATCGTTTGCGAAGGCCGATCACGTGTTCTCGGCGGCCTTCATGCAGCATCGCGGCGGCTGCCATTCCATGGAGACGCGCGGCGTCATCGCCCGGGACGACCCCTGGGGTGACGGGCTGACGCTGTGGACGTCGGCCCAGTCGCCCTATCTGATCCGTCGCGCCCTGGCCACCTGGCTGGGCGAATCCGAAGAGCGCGTGCGTGTGATCGCGCCGGATGTGGGCGGCGGTTTCGGCCCGAAGGCCGGGTTTTACCCCGAAGAGGCCGCGATCTCGCTGGCGGCGCGGATCATGAAATGCCCGGTCAAGTGGATCGAGGATCGCCGGGAGCATTTTGTCTCCACGACGACCCAGCGCGATCAGCATTGGGACCTGGAAGTCGCCTGCACGGCCGAAGGGAAAATTCTCGGGCTGCGCGGGAAGGTGACCCATGAGAATGGCGCCTATGTTCCCTACGGCATTCTGTTGCCGAACAGCTCCCTCACGCCCCTGCCGGGCGCCTATTCGATCCCGGCGATCGATGTGCGTGTGGATATCGTCTTCACCAACACGGTGCCCAATTCGCCGGTGCGCGGTGCCGGCCGCCCGTGCGGGATATATGCTGTCGAGCGCATGGTGCAGGTGGTCTCGCGCGAGCTGGGTATCGACCCGGCCGAAGTGCGGCGCCGGAACTATGTGCGCCCGGACCAGATGCCCTATGAGACCGGCGCCAAGCTTCGCGGCGGCGTCCCGTGCATCTACGACAGCGGTGACTACGGGGCCCTGCTCGAGAAGGTGCTGGAACTTTCCGACTACAACAGTTTCAAGGAACGGCAGGCCGCGGCCCGTGCCGAGGGCCGTTATCTGGGCATCGGGGTTTCCTCATGCATCGAGGATACCGGTATGGGGCCCTATGAGGGCACGACCGTTCGGGTCGAGTCTTCGGGCAAGGTTGCCGTCCGCACCGGGGCCGCGAGCCAGGGCCAGGGACATCACACGATGATCGCCATGATCGTCGCGGGAAATCTCGGTGTGAAGCCGGAGGATATTCTGTTCGAATCCGCGGACACCGCGAAATTCTCCCACGGTGTCGGCACCATTGGCAGCCGCGTGGCGGCGAATGTGGGCCCGTCCGCCCATGACGCCGCGTTCCAGGTTCGCGAGAAGGCCTTGAAGCTGGCCGCCGAGGTTCTGGAGGCCGCGGAGGCCGATCTGGATATCGAAGACGGTGTGGTCCGTGTGAACGGGGCGCCCGATGTGTCGATATCGCTGGGCGAATTGGCCGTTCAGCTGACGCCGATGTCCGCGGGCCGGGTCCCGGCGGGCTTTGATCCCGTGCTGGAAGCCACCTCCTTCGACGGCTCGAGCGGGTCGCCGATTGCCTGCGGTTCGAATGTGGCCGAAGTCGAGGTCGACCCGGGCACCGGCGAGGTGCGGGTGCTGCGTTATTCGGTCGCCCATGACTGCGGCGTGATGATCAACCCGAAGGTCGTGCACGGTCAGATCGTCGGCGGCGTGGTGCATGGGATCGGCAACGCGTTGTTCGAACGCATGATCTATGACGATCAGGGCCAGCCGCTGACGATGAACTATGGGGAGTATCTGCTGCCGCTGGCCAGCGAGATGCCGCGGGTGGACGTCACCCATATGGAAACGCCGTCCCCCCTCAACTCGCTGGGCGTGAAGGGCGCGGGCGAGGGCGGCACCATCCCGGCCGCCGCCGCGATCGTGGCGGCGATCGAGAATGCGCTGACGGAGTTCGGTGTGGAGATCGACTATTATCCGGTCGACCCGCAGAAGCTGACCGAGCTGATCGACGCCGGCGCGGCGCAAGCCGCGGAGTAGACGCCGGCGGCGCAGGCGGCAGAATAGTCTGGTTGACCGAAACTGCTCCTCACCCCGGGCTTGTCGAAGGGTGTGCCACCCTTTGTTGCACCCAATTGTTGCACCCCGGTCGTCATGCGCGGACTTGATCCGCGCATCTCGTGCATGGCCGTAGGTAAGATGCCCGGGTCAAGCCCGGGCATGACGCGTGTTGGAGCGTGAAGAAGTCGCCGCTGTTTAGCTTTTCTCGTCGTCGTCGAGATTGGCGACCAGCGCGCGCACCGCGTCACCGATCGAATGGCCCGGCCGGTCGTTTTCCTTGTCGCGGGCTTCGGCGGCATGCGCGAAATATTCTGCGGCCGCCTCATAGACATGCTTGCGGTAGCGCATTGTCCGGGCGAGGGACGTTTCCGCCTGGAACTGGTCGGCGATGGCCCGCACCGTCGCGGTGTCGAGATTCTGGGCCTTGTCGAGGAAGCGCTGCAGATCCATTACCGCCCGGTCGACGGCGTTTTCGTCGATTGGTTTCGTCATTCTGATCTCCGTGTGGCGGTGACCGGCCTAGCGTATCTCGATTTTGCCGTTGCCCGATAGCATGATCGCGATCGGGCGGGTCGGCGTGAAGTAGGAGCAGACGATCATCACGATCATCGTCAGCGGGACCGACAGAAACATGCCGGCCAGCCCCCAGATGCTGCCCCAAACGGCGAGCGAAATCAGCACCACAAGCGGCGAGATATTGAGCGACGTGCCCATCAGGCGCGGCTCGACCAGATTGCCGATCACGAACTGGGTGGCGCCGCCGGCGATCAGCACCGTGAGCACCGGGCCGATGGTGGCGAACTGCACCACGGCAAGCAGGGCCGGCAGCAGGATGCCGAGCAGCGAACCGATGGTCGGGATGTAGTTGAGCAGGAAGATGATGAAGCCCCAGAAGCCGGCGAAATCGACCCCGACGAACAGCAGGATGACGTAGCTGATGACACCCGTCAGGACACTCGTCAGCGTTTTGATCGCCACATAGGTCTGAATCTGGCCCTGCATGCGGTGCAGCAGGTCGCGGACGTCCTGGCGGTGTTCGGAATCGGGGAACAGGGCGGCGAATTTGCTCTCGAAGCTGCCCTGCTCGATGAGCAGGAACACCACATAGACGATGACGATGCCGAAGGAACCGGCGATCCCGGCCGCCGTCGACGCGAAGGAGCGGATCAGGGCCCGGATGTTGATCTCGTTGATCACATGGGCGATGTCGGGGGTTTCCTCGAAGCCGGCGAGCCGGGACGCCTGTTCGATGAGGTTTTCGAAGTTGGCCTGGTAGGCCGGGGCCGCGGCGGCGACATCGGCGAGGTTGGCGCTGATCAGCTCCGCGACCAGCGCGATCGCCACGGCCACGATGATGACCGCGCCCGCCAAGGCCAGCCAGTTCGGCAGCCGCCAGCCGCCCAGCGGGATGCGGTGGAGGAATCGCGCCAGCGCGTTGAGCAGGTACCAGATGACGATAGCGACCGCGATCGGGATCAGCAGGTCGCGTCCCTCGATCAGGAAGAAGATCGTCACCGCCGCGATCAACACCGCGCCCGCGAAGGCGCCGATGCGCGCCGGAGCCGTTTCGCTCATGTCCGTTCGTCCCGCTTTTGTCCCGATTTCCGTTCCGCATTTAGCACAGTTGGCGGCGATTTGGCCCGCCGGCGTTGACGCCGGTGATCCGATGGTGGTTTGCTTCCCTCAAGAAAATGGCCCGGCCGCAGCCCTGCGGCGGGGCGATAATGATTTACCTGATGATTTGAGGGGGAGAGAGCCATTGTCCGACGGACTTGAGAATGCACGCCTGTCGCGCGTTGAGCGCGAGGATTGTCCGGCCGAATTTCTGGAGGCCTATGACGAGGTCATCCGCTCGCGCGGGCGGACCAGCATGCCCAATGTGTTCGCCCTGCTGGCCAACAGCCCTGGCGCGCTGGCGGCGGTTACTCCGGTCGGCGCGCATGTGCGCTACGGCACCAAGTTCGACGACGCGTTGCGCGAATATGTCATCCTGACGGTCGCCCAGGAGCTGCGCTGCTCGTATGAGTGGGGCCATCACTGGGAGTTCGCGGTCAAGGTCGGCGCGCCCGAGGAGATGTTGAAGAAGGTCGGCACGCCCGCCATGGAGGCCGAACCCGGCCTGGTGGGGATTGCCACGACCTACGCCCGCCTGGTGACCCGCAACGAGGCGGTCGCCGACGACATGGTCGATGCGCTCAAGGCGGAACTCGGCAATGACGGCTTCGTCGATCTGACGATCATGATTGGTTACTACGGCATGCTGGCCCGGTTCATCAACACGATGCGCCTGCAGCTCGAGGAGGGCAGCACGGCACCGCCGTTCAACGTCTAAACCGGGACCGCGCACCCGCGGGCGCCGGATTGCGAGGGAGGAATCGCCATGGTGAAGGTTGTCGTTCAGATGTACCCGATGGTTCGTGCGGAGAGCCCACAGGAGCGCAAGGAATTGCGCCCGATCGGCCGCAATCGGGAGCGTTACCAGGAAGCCATGGATGGCATGCCGGACCTGATCCGGGCGATGGATGATCTCGGTGTCTGGGGCGTGTCCTCGATCGAACATCACTTCCATTCCGAAGGCTATGAGGTCGGGCCGAGCATCGGCATCAACACCGGCTACTGGGCCGGCCTGTCGAAGCGGCTGAACATCGGCAGCTTGGGCTATGTGATGAGCGTGGACGACCCGATCCGGGTGGCCGAGGAGACCGCGACCCTGGACCACATGACCAAGGGGCGCTGTTTCGTGGGGTTCGCGCGCGGCTATCAGTCCCGCTGGGCGAATGTGCTGGGCCAGAAGCTCGGCTCGGTCGCGACCCTGTCGGATAAAAGTGTTGCCGACGAGCACAACCGCAAAATTTTCGAGGAGCAGGTCGACATCGTGTTGAAGGCCTGGACGGAGGATGCGTTCGACTACAAGAGCGACCTGTGGGAGTACCCCTATCCCCATGACGATGGGCTCGAAGGCTGGTTCATGGGCGACGTGACCCGCCAGATGGGTGCGCCCGGCGAGATGGATGAAGACGGCAAGCTGCGCAAGATCTCCGTGGTACCCGCACCCTACACGCGGCCTCATCCAAAGGTTTTCATCGCCTCGAACGCCTCTATCGAGACCGTTGAGTATGCCGGCGCGCGGGGGTTCATCCCGTCATATTTCTCCAGCATCGGGCGCTGCGCCGACTTCGGCCCGCGCTACACCGAGGTCGCCAACCAGCATGGCTTCAACATTGCCCACGGCCAGAACCAGGCGATCGTGCGCTGGCCCCATGTGGGCGAGAGCCATGACGACGGTGCGCAGAAGATGCTCGATTGGTCGGGCGACATCTTCCAGAATTTCTACGGCCCGCTGTTCCCCGATTGGACGAGCAAGGCAGAAGGTGCCGACGACAAGCGCCTGATTGAGTTGATGGATGAGACCGGACTGTTCCAGTACGGCACGGTGTCAGAAGTCCGCGATTCCTATATCGAACAGTGGAAGCAGCTGCCGGCGGAGTACATCACGCTGATCTATCATTACGCCCAGTGTCCGAAGGACGACATGATCGACCAGCTGCGGATCTTCATGCAGGAAATCAAGCCGGCGCTCGACGAGATCGCGGATTTTCCGGATGCCGAAGCTGCCGAATAGGCGCAGAACCGTTTAAAGTTGTGCGGGCGGTACCGGCTGGTGCCGCCCGAACTTTTGCAGGATTACCCGTTGCCCATGCTGAACTCCACATTTGCCCCCCACGGAATGGTCGTGGCCCCCCATCACCTCGCCGCCGAAGCCGGCCTGTCCGTGCTGCGCGAGGGCGGCAACGCGCTGGAGGCGATGATCGCCGCCGCCGCGGCAATCGCGGTCGTCTATCCGCATATGAACTCGATCGGCGGCGACGGATTCTGGGTCATTTCGCCCGCCAACGGAGACCCGATCGCCATCGATGCGTGCGGCGCGGCGGGGTCGGGCGCGACGATCGAGCGGTACACGGAGGAAGGCCTGGACGCCGTACCTTCGCGCGGACCTCTCGCCGCGGTCACGGTGGCGGGGACTGTCTCCGGCTGGGGCGCGGCGCAGGCGCTCTCGAACAGCATGGGCGGCAAACTACCCTTGTCCCGGTTGCTGGGCGATGCGGTCGGCTATGCCCGCGATGGGGTGGCCGTGACCGAAGGCCAGGTGCGCAACACGAGCGAAAAGCTGCCCGAGATGGGCCCGGCGACGGGCTTCGCCGAGGTCTACACGCCCGGCGGCGCGGTGCCGTCGCGCGGCGATGTGTTCCGCCAGCCGCGCCTCGCCGCGACGCTCGCGCGCATCGCGGAAGCCGGGACCGAAGATTTCTATCGCGGCGACCTGGCCCAGGCGATCGCCGCCGACCTGGCGGCGGTGGGCAGCCCGGTGCGGGGGGCTGACCTGGCGGCGCACCAGGCGGTGACGAAGCCGCCCCTGTCGCTGCGGCTCGGCGACACGACGCTCTACAACATGCCGCCGCCGACTCAGGGGCTGGCCTCGCTGCTGATCCTCGGGGCGTTCGACCGGCTCGATTGTGCCGACGCCGACGGGTTCGAGTTCGTCCATCTGCTGGTCGAGGCGAGCAAGCAGGCCTTCGCCATCCGCGACCGGCACATCACCGACCCCGCCCATATGGACCCCGCACCCGAGACCTTCCTCACCGAAGACGTGATTGCCGGGCTTGCGGGCGCCATCGACCCGGCGCGGGCCGGCGACTGGCGGCGCGGCGGCACCGACAGCGACACGGTCTGGCTGGGGGCGATCGACCGGCACGGCAATGCGGTGAGCTTCATCCAGAGCATCTACTGGGAGTTCGGTTCCGGGGTGGTGCTGCCGGAGACCGGAATCACCTGGCAGAATCGCGGCGCGAGCTTCGCGCTGGACCCGGATGCGCTGAATCCGCTGCAGCCCGGCCGCAAGCCGTTCCACACGCTCAACCCGGCAATGGCGCGCTTCGACGACGGACGGGTGATGTCCTACGGCACCATGGGCGGCGAGGGGCAGCCCCAGACCCAGGCGGCGGTGTTCGCGCGGCACATCCGGTTCGGCATGCCGGTGCAGGCCGCGATCAGCGCGCCGCGCTGGCTGCTCGGCCGCACCTGGGGCAGCGACAGCACGAACCTCAAAATCGAATCCCGCTTCTCCGACCAGGTCATCGAGGCACTCCGCGCGGCGGGTCACGATGTCGAGGTGGTCGGACCCTTCAGCGATCTGATGGGACATGCGGGCGCGCTGGTGCGGCGGCCCGACGGGATCATCGAGGCCGGTGCGGATCCGCGCAGCGACGGCGCCGCCGCCGGATATTGATGTGACGCCGCAGGAATCGCCGTTCAAGCCCGCGCATTTCGAGCGTCAGGACACGGCCGACGATGCGGCCTTCTATCTGCCCGAACGCATGGTCCAGCATCTCGACGATGCCGGCCGGGCGGCGCTGACCGGCTTTTACCGGGAGCAGATGCCCGCCGGGGGCCGGGTGCTCGACCTGATGTCGAGCTGGGTCTCCCATCTGCCCGAGGAGGTCGCCTATGGGTGCGTCGCCGGGCTCGGCATGAACCGGGCGGAGCTCGACGCCAACCCGCGGCTCACGGAAACCCATGTTCAAAATCTCAATACCGACGCGAAGCTGCCGTTCGCGGACGACGCGTTCGATGCCTGCGTGATCGCGCTGTCGGTGCAGTATCTCACCCGGCCGCTGGAGGTGTTCGCGGAGATCGCGCGGGTGCTCGCGCCGGGCGGCTTGTGCGCCGTCTCCTTCTCCAACCGTTGCTTCCCGACCAAGGCCGTTGCGATCTGGCAGGCGTTGGGGGACAGCGAGCATGCCGGACTCGTGGGGGCCTATTTCCGCCATGCGGGCGGGTTCGACGAGCCCGTGGGGCGGGACCTGTCGCCATCGGGCGTGTCGGGCGATCCGCTGTTCGTCGTGACGGCCAATCGAATCTGACAACAAGAAACTGACAATGAACTGTGGGGGACGATCGAGATGACACAAGCAACATCCGATGACGGCATGGATGGCCGGCTCAAACGGCTGACCGAGGCGGATATGGACGACGCCCAGCGGGCGATGGCCGAACGCATGGTCGCCAGCAAGACAGGGCAGATTATCGGGCCGATGAATGCCTGGCTGCGCTGTCCGCCCCTGGCGGAGCGGGCCTTCGCGTTCGGCGACTATGCGCGCCACGGATCGAGCCATGAGAAACGCATCTCAGAGCTGGTCATCGTGATGACCTCACGCCATTGGTCGGCACAACTCGAATGGTGTGTCCACAAGGTCGAGGCGTTGAAGGCCGGGATCGACCCGGCGATCATCGATGCCATCGAGGACCGCACGCGACCGGTGTTCGAGCATGCCGATCAGGAACTGGTCTACGATCTGTTCACCGAGCTTCTCGAGACAAAACAGGTCAGCGACGAGGTTTATGACCGGGCCATCGAGATGTATGGCGAGGCGAAACTGGTCGAGCTGATCGCCATCTTCGGCCACTACAATCATGTGGCCGCCTTACTCAATACGTTCCGCGTGAAGGTGCCGACCGGCTGGGCCGAACCCCTGAAAGACTGAACGCGCGGGTCTAGCTGTCGCCGTTGAAGGCACGCATCAGGAAGGCGCCGACATCGTGATTGGAGCGTTCGCGGACGGCGTCGTCGCGGCCGATCAGGTAGCCGTCGGCGTCGGAACACACGCCGAGGATCACCTTGCGCAGGAATGGCCCGGACATGGGCAACAGGGTGAGCGTGTCGCGCACGATGCCCTTCGCATTCACGTTGAGGTCGCACGGGGCCAGGTTGCGGCCGATGGTGCGGGGACCGGCGAAGCTGCCGTCCCACTGGTGATAGGCGCCTTCGTAGAGAACGAAGTCCGCGACGGCGCCGCCTTCGCGCAGATCCTCGACGATCTCACCGCAGCGCTCGGGATCGACGATGCCGTCCTCCGACCCGGCGAGCAGCAGCACCGGTGCGCCGGTCGCGCGGGTGTCGTCGAAACGCGCAATACAGGGGCCGTAGAAGGACACATGGGCGGCGAACCGCTTGCCGCCCGGGTTTAGCGCCTCGGCCGTCTGGGCGAAGGCGCCGAGCATGGTGGACATGCCGCCATAGGAAAAGCCCATCAGCGCGACCCGGTCGCCGTCGACCTGGGGCAGGGCATCCAGGAAGCGCAGACCCGCATAGGCATCCGCCAGCGCCATGGTCTCGGTGATTTCGAGCAACCGCTGCAGGAATCCGGTCGCCTTGTCGCGCCGGGCGCCGAAGGCGTCGATCACCAGTGCGGCCACGCCCATCTCGGCGAATTGCGCGCCGTAGGTGAGTTCGCGCGAACCCAGCACCCCGGCCGCGCCATGCAGCAGCACGACGGCGGGCACGGGGTTCTCGGCGTCGGTATTCTCGGGCAGGAACAGCGCGGCGCGCGCGTCCGTCGGCGGGTCGAGGGTCTCGCCCTTGCCGACCTCCCACAGGGTGAAGGGGCTGTGGCTGGGATAGGTCACGAGCTCGCCGCGGCGCCCTTTCAGCGTTTCGCGGTCGGGCCAGTTCGTCAGGTCGACCGGGTCCGCGCCCGCCGAACTGGCCACAGGTGTGGCCAATGCGAACAGGGTGAGGGCCAGAATGCCGGGGATGCTATGTCGGATTTGCATGACAGTCGGTGTTCACGAGCCGCGATGATTGTCGAAGCTCTTGGTATAAAGGCTTGGCGAGGCGCGTCCAGATGCGGGCGCTTCAAAATATCGGGAGATGCCGACCATGGGGCTTGAGCTCTATCACTCCGACCATTCGACGTGCAGCCAGAAGGTGCGGATATGCCTGGCGGAGAAGGGGCTCGACTGGGAGAGCCATGTTCTGCACTTCGCTTCGGGGGACCACCTGACGCCGGAATATCTCAAGCTCAACCCCAACGGCGTGGTGCCGACGCTTATTCACGATGGTGAGCCGGTGATCGAATCCTCGGTGATCGTCGAATATCTCGACGAGATCTATCCCCAGCCGTCCCTGTCCCCGGCCGACGCGCTGGGCCGGGCGCGGTTGCGCGTATGGATGCGTTACATGGAGGAGGTACCGACCCCCGCGGTGCGCGTGCCGTCCTTCAACAAGGTGTTCCGGCCGCTGCGCTATGAGAATGCATCGCCGGAGGATTTCGAGGCGCGGATTGAGAAGATGCCGCTGCGCAAGGCGTTCTACCGGCGCATGGGCCAGGTGGACGGGTTCAGTTCCGATGAGGTCGACAACGCGATTGCGCAGATCCGTCAGACCTGTGAACGCATCGATGCCGCAATCAGCGAAAACGGCGGCCCCTGGATATTGGGCGAACAATATTCGCTGATCGACGTGACCCTGACGCCCTTGATCCAGCGCATGGCCGATATGGGATACGGCCCGATCTGGGAAAATGACCTGCCGGAGATGACGGGCTGGTTTGCGCGCATCAAAGCGCGGCCGTCCTTTGCCACGGCGTTCTATGCCAACACGAACCTGACCGAGAAATACGGCCAGTTCTTTGACGCGGAGACAGACAGTGACGATTGAACTCTACCAAAGCCATCATTCGACCTGCAGCCAGAAGGTGCGGATCACGCTGGCCGAGAAGGGCCTGCCGGAGAAGGGCAAGGACTGGATTGCCCATGAGATCAATCTCGGCAAGTTCGAGCATCTGACACCGGAGTATCTGAAGATCAATCCGAACGGCGTGGTGCCGACGATGATCCATGACGGCGCGGTGCTGATCGAATCCTCCGCCATCGTCGAGTATCTCGACGAGATCATCCCGGAAAACCCCCTCACGCCGGCAGACCCCGTCGCGCGGGCCGGCATGCGCGCCTGGATGCGTTACATCGAGGAGGTGCCGACGCCCGCGGTCCGGGTGCCGACCTTTGCCAACATGCTGGCACCGGCGCGCTATCTGAAATATTCGGACGACGAGTTCGCCACCCATGCCGACCGGCTGCCCCTGCGCAAACGCTTCTATCAGCGCATGACCCAGAAGGGGTTCGGCGAAGACGATGTGAACTACGCCAAGGAACAGATTCGCCAGACCTGCGAACGGATCAACCGCGCCGTCGAGGGCCATGGCGGCCCGTGGATCATGGGCAAGGACTTTACCCTGGCGGATGCGCTGGTCGCGTCGCTGATCGACCGGATGGACGATCTCGGCTACGCCTATCTCTGGGAAGACGATCTGCCGGGCATGGTCGCCTGGTTCGACGCGCTCAAGGCGCGGCCATCGTTTCAGGCGACCTTCTATCCGGGCAGCCGGATTTCCGCGCGCTATCCCGAGGTCTACCGGACGGCGCGTGAGATCGAGGCCGAGCGCGGTTACTAAGGACACCCTTCGAGACGGGCCTTCGGCCCTCCTCAGGGTGAGGCCTCTTTCTCGTCCGTGGGCCCTCCTCAGGGCGAGGTCTTCTTCCCCGCCGTCGGCCGCCTCCAGGGTGAGGTCGTTGTCGTCTGCCTCATGCTGAGGAGCCGCCGAAGGCGGCGTCTCGAAGCATGCGTGCCCGGCGTGACCGCTACTGCGTCATGCGGGCTGAGGGCGAGGCCCCCGCGCGTCAGATCGTGGGGAAGGGTCCGACCCGGTCCTCATAGGCCTGGGTCGCCGGATGTTCGATCATCGGCGTGACGTCGACGCTCATCCATGGATGCAACGGCAGCGACGAGATATCGGCGTGGAATTCCTCCAGGCTGTCGGCCTCCCAGATCGAGTAATTCGACCGCTCGCCGACAATCCGCCAGACCTTGCGCATCTTGCCGGCCTGGATGAGTTGGATGGCCCGGTCGGCCTCCGCGTCACCCAGTGCCTTGACCTGCGCCGGGTCCATTTCGCCCGGCAGTTCGACCTTGATTCGCACCATGAACAGCATGGGTTGTCCCCCTGTTAGTTGAAAAGGGCCGCGGCCCTAGAAATAGACTCCAAGCATCCGGCCCCAGAGATATTGCAGCGGCAGGACGATCAGAATACCGACCACGAAGTAGACCGACATCAGCCGAAAGCCCTCGCGCATGGGCACGCCGCCAACGGCCATGGCCATGGCGACAGGCGGGGCTTCATGGGGGAAAGGATAGATCATCCAGCTCGGCACCTGGACCAGCAGGACCGATTGCAACGGCCAGCCGGTGGCCTGGGCGATGGCGTCGGAGAATGACGTCACGATAGGTGGCGCGGCGGGAAAGGTCGTGACCAGACCGACGGCGGCACTGATGGCGAAGATCTCGTAGAAGGTGACGATTCCGCCGTCCTTTGTGAGCGGAATGTTGGCGAGCAACAACTCGCCCATGGCGCCGCCGAGGCCGGAATGGTTAGCGATGGCGCCGACGCCGATGACACCGGCCACGAACAGCCAGGCGCCGTAGTTGACCTCCGTCGTTATGACCGAAGCGGGGAGCATGCCGATCCCCGGTGTGACGCAGAGCAATGCGGCGGCCAGCGCGACCCAGGCCGGAGAAATGCCATGCAGGGAGTCCGTCATCCACAGCGCGAGCGCGATGAGCATGATGCCCATCAGCCGCCGCTCGGCGCCGCTCCATCCGGTTTGCATCTTGGCCTTGCCCAGGGGTTTGGGCTTTGCGCCGAACAGGATGGTGATCAGCACGATCACGATCAGCGCACCGAGAAAGCCGACGATCGGAAAGTTCAGGAACGTGTAGCCGAAATAGGTGAAGCCAATCCCGAAGATGCCTTCCGAGGCGCCGACGAAGGCCATGTTCACGACGTTCGAAGGGAGAATACCGAAGGCCGGGATCGTCGTGCCCCAGCCCGCAGCCAGCACCAGGCCGTGGCGGGCGCGGGTGTTCTCCGCGAATCCGAGCTCGGTCGCGAGCGCGACGGCCAGGGGTGCCATCATCACGGCGCGACCGGACGCGGACGGCATGATGAAACTGAGCGCGATGCCGGCGATGGCCAGCCCGCCCGCCATGGTCAGGTAGCGGCCGGGCAGATGAACCATCAACGCCTGCACCATGCGTGCAGCCAGGCCGGACTTGTGGACCGCGATGGAGATAACGAAGCCGCCGAAGACCAGCCAGATGGCGCTGGAGTGAAACCCGGAGAAGGCGACATTCGGCGGCGCGATCGAGAACACGACCGTGAACAGGAACAACAGCAAGGCGGTGATGTGCGGCGGGATGGCGCCGGTGGACCAGAAGGCGATCGCGAACAAGACCACGCCGGCCGCCGGCAAAACTCCCGGCGTTTCGGCCCATAACGGCGCGGCGAGCAGGACGGCCGCGACGATGGTCGAAAGCAATCCGAATATCTGGGCGGCGTTGAGCCGCGTATCCATCGGTAGGCGCATTTCAGGTCCGTTCATCCGGCCAGCGGGAGCCGGCTGGGCGTGAGCAGGTCCAGGCGGGCGGCAATATTAGCAATCACCCCGCCGAAGCGCGAGGGACACGGTATTGTTGTATGACATGGCGGTATCTCGCCTGATGCAGGGTCGACTTTTGGATGATTGTAGAAGATTCTCTTAAAGTATAGCGGTTCAGCTTGTGCCGCCGGACCGTATTTGAGAACTCATGGCCAGTCAGAATTCCAACGAACAACCCGTCCAGTACCGAACCGAGGGGGCGGTGGCGGTGATCACCATCAACAACCCGCCGGTGAACGCGCTGGCGAAGCATGTGCGTATGGCGATTGCCGATTATCTTGAGGCGTCGGCCGGTAATCATATGACCCGGGCCGTTGTGATTTGCGGCACCGGCCGCAACCTGTGCGGTGGCGCCGACATACGTGAGTTCAACACACCGGACCGCCAGGTCCGCCCGATGACCCGCGACCTGATGAACCTGATCGAGGCCATGGACATTCCCGTGGTCGCGGCGATCCATGGCCCGACCCTCGGGGGCGGGCTGGAGCTCGCGCTCGGCTGCCACTACCGCGTGGCCCGCCGCGATGCTCGGCTCGGCCTGCCCGAGGTTCTGCGCGGTGTTATTCCGGGTGCCGGTGGTACCCAGCGGCTGCCGCGCCTCGTGGGTTTCCGGACCGCGGTCGAGATGATCACCAGCGGCACACCGGTGGACGGCACCAAGGCGCTGGATATCGGTCTGGTGGACCGGGTGGCGGAGGGAGATGATGTCTGCGAAGACGCCATTCTCTTTGCGGAGGATTTGATCGCCGGCGATGTCGGTCCCCGCCGTGTGAGCGAGCTGGCGGTCGATATGGATGCCGATGCCGGCGCGGCGCTGGTCGCCGAGACGCGGGCCGCGCTCGAAAAGACGGCGCGTGGCATGCAGGCGCCGTTTCTGTGCCTCGAAAGCGTCGCCAATACCCTGACCATGTCTTTCGCCGACGGGTGGGAACGCGAGGCGGAAATCAGCATGGCGGCCGTGGCATCGGTCGAATCCCGTTCGCTCGTGCACGCTTTCTTCGCCGAGCGACAGGTCGCGAAGATTCCCGACATTCCGGCCGACACGCCGCGCCGTTCGATCGAACGCACGGCGATCGTCGGCGCGGGCACCATGGGCGGCGGGATCGCCATGTCGTTTGCCAATGCGGGCTTGCCGGTCACGCTGATCGATTCAGGCGAGTCTGCCCTCGACCGGGGGATGGCACGGATCAGGGACAATTATGCCGCGACCCGGGATCGGGGCCGCTTGAGCGCCGAAGACATGGAAGCGCGCCTGGCGCTGATAACCGGCGCGGTCGGAATCGCAGCGGTTGCCGATGCCGATTTGATTATTGAAGCCGTCTTTGAAGAGATGGACATCAAGCAGAAGATATTTCGTGAACTGGACGAGATTGCGCGCGACGGCGCCATTCTGGCGACCAACACCTCGACCCTGGATGTGGATGCCATCGCCGACGTCACCGGGCGGCCCGGAGACGTTCTCGGGATGCATTTCTTCAGCCCGGCGAACGTTATGACCCTGCTGGAGATCGTCCGGGCCGACAAAACCGCGCCGGATGTCGTCGCGACGGTGCTGGATCTGTCCAGTCGGATCGGCAAGACAGGCGTGGTGGTCGGCGTCTGCGACGGGTTTGTGGGCAACCGCATGCTGGCGCCGTATTTCCGTCAGTGTGACTTCCTCATCGAAGAGGGTGCGCTGCCGCAGGATGTGGACCGGGTGATCGAGACATTCGGGTTCCGGATGGGGCCGCTCCGGGTCTCGGACCTGGCGGGGCTCGACATCAGTTGGGCGATCGAGAAGCGTCGGGCCGAGACGCGGCCCGCAGACGAACGATTCTCGCCGCTGCTGGAGCGGATTTGCGAATTGGGCCGGTTCGGGCAGAAAACCGGTGCCGGCTGGTATCGCTATGAGGGGCGTCATGCGGTGCCTGACGCCGAGATCGAGGCTTTGATCCGGGCACGTTCCGATGAAATGGGAATCACGCGGCGCGACATCTCCGACGCGGAAATCCTGCAGCGCTGTGTGTATCCGTTGATCAATGAGGGCGCGAAAATTCTGGAAGAAGGCCTGGCGATCCGGGCGTCGGACATCGACGTTGTCTGGCTGAACGGCTACGGGTTCCCGCGCCGGCGCGGCGGCCCGATGTTCTATGCCGACATGGTCGGCCTGCCGGAGATCGTCGCGACCATGGACCGGTACCACGGCGCGTGGGGCGACAAGTGGGAACCGGCGGCGCTCCTGCGCGAGCTGGCCGAGGCCGGGTCCAGCTTCAAGGATTGGGACGCGGGCCGGGCGGCCTAGCGGGCAAGCCGGCAGCGGCTAAACAGGCACCGTGGCTCCGCCATCGACCACCAGGGTCTGGCCGGTCATCCAGGTCGCCGCGTCCGACGCCAGATACACGGCCGCGCCGGCGATGTCCTCGGGCTCGCCCAGCCGGCGCAGCGGGGTGGCTGCGACGCGGGGGTCGGCGAATTCGGGGTCTTCCCATAACGCGCGTGCGAAATCGGTTTTCACCAGCCCCGGCGCGATCGCGTTGACCCGGATGTTCTCGGGCCCGAGCTCGACGGCGAGATTGCGGGCGAGTTGCATGTCGGCGGCCTTGGAGATGTTGTAGGCACCGATCACGTCGCTGCCGCGCAGGCCGCCGATGGACGACACCAGGATGATCGCACCGCCGTTTCTCTTGCGCATATCCGGCACCGCCATCTGGGCGAGCCAGAGCTGGGACTGGATATTGGTCTGCATGATCTTGGCGAAGACGTCGTCGGGGATATCCATCGCCGGGCCGTAATAGGGATTGATCGCCGCGTTGCACACCAGGATATCCGCCGGACCCCAATGCGCCCGTGACGCGTCGACCAGCGCCTGGAGTTCGGGTTTGCGGCCCACATTGCAGGGCACGCCCAGCGCTTTATGGCCGTCGTCCGTCAACGCCTTCGCGGTCTCGGTGACCCGGTCTGCGTCGCGACTCGAGACGGTGACATTTGCCCCGGCCTCGGCCAGTGCCACGGCGATGGCGCGGCCAATACCCTTGGTGGAGCCGGTGACGATGGCGACCTTGCCTGACAGATCGAACGGCGTGGCCATGGCGATTCCCCTATTCACATCAATTGGCGGTATTCTGTTCGGAATTATCCTAGGCGAAGTCACGATGTTCGGCACCCGCCCGGGCGACAAGGTTGTTTTCAGGGGGAACACATGGAATTCGAATTAACGCCGCGCTGTCAGGAAATGCGCGCAGAGCTCATCTCGTTCATGGACGAATTTGTCTATCCGAACGAGGAAACCTTTGAAGAACAGCTCAACACGCAGGGGACCCGCTGGCAGACGCCGCAGATCGTTGACGATCTGAAGGCCGAGGCGAAAAAGCGCGGCCTGTGGAACCTGTTCCTGCCCGACGATCACCACGGGGCCGGGCTGACCAATGTCGAATATGCGCCGCTGTGCGAGATCATGGGCCGGGTCGACTGGGCGCCGGAGGTGTTCAACTGCAACGCGCCGGACACAGGCAACATGGAGGTGCTGCATATGTATGGCACCCCCGCGCAGCAGGAAGAATGGCTGACGCCGCTGCTCAACGGCGAGATCCGCTCCGCCTTCGCCATGACCGAGCCGGATGTGGCCTCGTCGGACGCGACCAACATCGAATGTTCGATCACCCGCGACGGCGACGAGTATGTGATCAACGGCCGCAAATGGTGGACCTCCAACGCCGGCAACCCGCGCTGCCAGATCATGATCGTGATGGGCAAGACCGATCCGACGGCGGCCCGCCACGCGCAGCAGTCACAGATCCTGGTGCCGCGCGACACGCCGGGGGTCACGGTCGAGCGGATGCTCAACGTGATGGGTTATGACGACGCGCCCCACGGGCATGCCGAGGTGACCTTCGACAATGTGCGCGTGCCGGCCGAGAATCTGCTGCTCGGCGAGGGGCGCGGGTTCGAGATCGCCCAAGGCCGGCTCGGGCCGGGACGCATTCATCACTGCATGCGGGTGATCGGCGTGGCCGAGCGGGCGCTGGAGGCCATGTGCAAGCGCGCCGCCGAGCGCGAGACCTGGGGCAAACTGCTGGCCGAGCGCGGCATCACCGAGGAGCGCATCGCCCAGTCACGGATCGAGATCGAGATGTGCCGGCTCCTGGTGATGAAGGCCGCGTGGATGATGGACACGGTCGGCAACAAGGAAGCCCGTCAGGAGATCGCCATGATCAAGGTCGCCGCGCCGAACATGGCGCTGGGGGTGATCGACCGGGCGCTGCAACTGCATGGCGGCGGCGGCATGAGCGACGACTTCCCGCTGGCGGGGATGTATGCCCGCACGCGCGCCATGCGCCTGTTCGACGGCCCCGACGAGGTCCACCGCCGCCAGATCGCGCGGATGGAGCTGCGCCGCCAGGTCGACGACTGGCCGCGCAACCGCGGCGTCAAGGGATGATCGCGGTCATCTTCGAGGTCTGGCCGGCCGAGGGGCGGCTCGAGGATTATCTCGGGATCGCCCACGACCTGGCGGCCGAGCTCAAGCAGATCGACGGGTTCATCTCGGTCGAACGGTTCGAGAGCATCTACAACCCGGGCAAGTATCTCGCATTGTCCTTTTTCCGCGACGAAGAGGCGGTGAAGGCCTGGCGCAACCATGCGGAACACCGGGTCGCCCAGGCGAAGGGCCGCGGCGGCATTTTCGAGAATTACCGGCTGCGGGTCGCCGAGGTGCTGCGTGACTATGGGCCCGAGGAACGCGCCGAAGCGCCCGCAGACGCAGTTGGCGACAATTAGGATGCACTTTGTACAGGATGCGACCCTGCTCTAGGCTGGCGTCAGGATTTTAGGGAGAGCGAGTCATGAGTCTGGATCTGGTGCTGCGCAACGCGCGGGTCGTTGGGGGGTCTGCGGATGCGCCGCTGCAGGATATCGGGATTGCCGACGGTCGTATCGCCGCGATCGAGGCGGGGCTGCCCGAGGGGGGCGAGAGCCTCGATGTCGCGGGCGGGCTGGTGTCCGGCGGGTTGATCGAGACCCATATCCATCTCGACAAGTCGCGCCTTCTCGACCGTTCCGAACCCGCACCGGACCGGGGCGTGGACCATATGAAGCGGGTCTCGGCGGTGAAGCCGGGCTTCACCGTGGAGGATGTGTACAAACGCGCCGGCGCGTCCCTGGAGACCGCCATCGCCCATGGTTGCACCCATATGCGCACCCATGTGGAGGTCGATCCCAATGTCGGCCTGAAGAGCGTCGATGCGCTCGAGCAACTCGCCAAGGACTATGCCTGGGCCATCGAGTTGCAGCTGTGTGTGTTCCTGCAGGAGGGCTGGACCGGGGTGCCCGAGGGCGATGCCAATCTGGTCGCCACCCTGGAACGCGGCGCCACCGCCATCGGCGGCGCGCCGAGCTATGACAGCGATGGCCCGGCGCAGATCGACCGGATCTTCGAGCTGGCGAAGGAATATGACGTGGACGTGGACATCCATCTGGATGTCGGCCCCAACCATGATCATCTCGACATCTATCAGGTCTGCGCGCTCGCCGACAAAAACGGCTGGGGCGGCCGCGTGGCCGTCGGCCATGGCTCGAAATACTCGTCCATGCCGCCGGATGCGCTGCGCGACCTGGGCAAGCTGATGTCCGACAGCGGGGTGACCCTGACCGTGCTGCCGGCGACGGATCTGTTCACCGTCGGTCGGCACCAGGACCACTCCGTGATGCGCGGCGTGGCCGATGGGAACGCGCTTGCGGCCCATGGTGTGAATTGCTGCCTGTCGACCAACAATATCCTCAACCCGTTCACGCCGTTCGGCGACGGCTCGCTGATGCGGATCGCGAACATGTATGCCAACGTCGCCCAGCGCGGCACGCGGGACGAGCTGACCGAGTGTTTCGCGATGATGACCGACCGGCCGGCGAAATTCCTCGGCCGCGAGGATTACGGCGTCGCGGTCGGCAACGCGGCGGATCTGGTGGTCTGGGATGCGGAGACCGCGGCCGACGCCGTGGCGATCAACGCCGAGGCGCGCTTCGGCTTCAAGGCGGGCCGCCGGACCTTCACCCGCGCGGCCGTCGATCTGCACCGACCCTGATACCCTTCGGGGCCCGCGGCCGTCGGATGCGAGATGCCCGGATCAAGTCCGGGCATGACGTGAAGTGAGACGGTGGACGTCAAACCCACCCCGTCATGCGCGGACTTGATCCGCGCATCTCAGGTGTCCCGCATAGGGGATTTTCTAATATCCGATCGCCGCGCCGTCGGAGCGCGGGTCCGCGCCGCCCGTGTAGAGGCCCGAGCCCGGCTCGATGACGATGCCGTGGGCGTGGCCCGCGCGGTTGTTCCAGTCCGCCCAGCGGTTGATCTTGTGGCCGCGCGCCGCCAGCCCCTCGAAGGTGGCCTCGGGCATGCGGCCCTCGAGATGGAGCATGTCGCGCGCCTCGCCCAGGGAGATGCGGCCGGACAGGAAGCGCGGTGCCTCGATGGCGTCCTGGATGTTCAGGCCGAAATCGATCATGTCGGTCAGCAGCTGCAGCTGGATCTGCGGCTGCCCGTCCGCCCCCTGGGTGCCGAGCAGCGACCAGAGATCGTCGCCGCGCTTGGAGATCGAGGCCATCAGCGTGTGCAGCGGGATCTTTCCGGGTTCGAGCCGGTTGGGATGGGCCGGGTCGAGGGAGAAGTAACTCGCCCGGTTCTGCAGCATGATCCCGGTGCGCCCGGCAACCACGCCCGACCCGAAGGCGGCGAACAGGCTCTGGATCAGGGACACCGCGTTGCCGTCGCTGTCGATGGCGGCCATGTAGACCGTGTCGCCCGCGAGGCTGCCATGGGACGGCACCCGGTCCCAGGGCAGGGCGGTCTGCATGTCGATCAGCGCGCGCCGCTCGTTTGCGTAATCCCTGGAAATCAGCCGGTCGATCGGAACATCGACGAAATCGGGGTCGGCGAGCAGCAGGTCGCGGTCATGGAAGGCGATCTGCTTGGCCTGGACCAGCAGGTGGATGTGGTCGGGGCCGAGGAATTCCATCTTGTGGAGGTCCAGCGGCTCGATCAGGTTGAGCATCTCCAGCACCGTGAAGCCCTGGGTCGGCGGCGGGGTGTTGTAGATGGTGACGCCGCGATACTCGCTGGCGATGGGCTCGCCCCATTGCGCGGTCTGGTTGGCGAAATCGTCCGCCGTGAAGACCCCGCCCTGTTCGCCGGCAAACCGCGCCATCTCGGCGGCGGTCTCGCCGTCGTAGAAGCCAGCCCAACCGTCGGCGGCGAAGCGTTCGAGGCTGCGCGCGAGATCGGGATTGACCAGCTTGGTGCCGGCAGTTGGCGGCGTGCCGTCGGGCAGGAAGATCCGGGCGGAATGTTCATGGGCCACGAGATCGTCATGGCGCTCGACGATATGCCCGGCCAGTCGCTGGGTGACGGGGAACCCGTCGCGGGCATAGCCGATGGCGGCTTCGAGGACACGCGGCAGGGGCAGGCGGCCAAAGGTCCCGTGGGCCTCGGCCCAGCTGGCCAGCGCGCCGGGGACGGTCAGGGTCGCGGGCACAATCCCGCGGAAGGGGAGATCACTCAGGCCGCGCTCGGTCATCGCGGCGATGGTGCCGCCCGCGGCCGCACGGCCGCCGCCGTTCAAATATCGGACCTTGCCGGTCCTGGCATCGTGGATCAGCCAGAAGGCATCGCCGCCGATGCTCGTCATGTGGGGATACAGCACGGCCAGCGCCGCGCTGGTGGCCATGGCCGCGTCCACGGCCGAGCCGCCCGCGCGCAGCACATCGACCCCGGCGGCCGAGGCCAGCGAATGGGGAGAGGTGACGAGCCCGTTGGGCGCCAGGGTGACCGGTCGTCCGGTTTGCGTGTTCATGATGTGTGGCGTGATTTCTTGGATGGTGATCTGTGAGGAAGGGATGGAAGACGGTATCATGGGCGAAACCGCTTCTCCCACCCCATGCCGGACAACAGCACCATGAACGAACCGCGCAATCTCTCCATCGATGGCGACCGCCTGTGGCAGTCCATCATGGACGTCGCCAAGATCGGCCCGACCGAGAAGGGCGGCAGCCGGCGCCTGGCACTGACGGACCTCGACCGGGAGGCGCGCGACCTGTTCGTCGACTGGTGCGAGGTGGCGGGCTGCACCGTCACTGTGGACCAGATGGGCAACATCTTCGCGCGCCGCGCCGGGCGGGACGATTCCCTGCCGCCGGTGGTGACCGGCAGCCATCTGGACACGCAGCCCACGGGCGGGCGCTTCGACGGCGTGTATGGCGTCCTGGCGGGGCTGGAGGTCATCCGCAGCCTCAACGACCTGGACTATGAGACCGAACACCCGATCGAGGTGGTGGTCTGGACCAACGAGGAGGGCAGCCGCTTTGCCCCGGCGATGATCTCGTCGGGGGTGTTCGGCGGCCAGTTTTCGCTCGAGCACGGCCTGTCTCGCGCGGACACGGACGGGCTGACCATCGGCCAGGAGCTGGAACGGATCGGTTATGCCGGCGATCTGCCTGTCGGCGGCCGCGACCTGCACGCCTATGTGGAGGCCCATATCGAGCAGGGGCCCATTCTGGAAGACGAGGATATCTCTATCGGCATCGTCACCGGCGCCCAGGGCCAGCGCTGGTACGAGATCACCCTGACGGGCCAGGAATCCCATGCCGGCACCACGCCCATGGAGCGCCGGAAAGACGCGCTGGTCGGGGCGGCGCGGATCGTCGAGCTGGTCCATCGGATCGGCATGGACAACGCGCCCGATGCCCGCTCGACGGTGGGGATGATCGAATCCTATCCCAATTCGCGGAACGTCATTCCCGGGCAGGTCTTCATGACCGCGGAGTTCCGCCATCCCGACGACGACATCCTGCGGGACATGGATGCGAAGCTGCGCACCGGCCTGAAGGAGATCGCCGACGCGATCGGGCTGGAGAGCGCGTTCGAGGAAATCTTCTATATCGCGCCGATCGTCTTCGACGAACGTTGCGTCGCGGCCGTGCGCAATGCCGCCGAGAGCCGCGATCTGTCCGCCCGCGAGATCATCTCCGGTGCGGGGCATGACGCCTGCAATGTGGCGGCGGTCGCGCCGACCTCGATGATCTTCATCCCCTGTGTCGACGGCATCAGCCACAACGAGGTCGAGGATGCGAAGCCCGAATGGGTGAGTGCGGGCGGCCAGGTGCTGCTGGGCGCGATGCTGGAGCTGGCGGGCGGGAACTAGCCCGCCCCCTCATGCTGAAGAGCCCGTAAAGCGGGCGTCACGAAGGGCCTGCCGGACGAGTTCTCAAATACTTCCGTCATGCCCGGGCTTGACCCGGGTATCTCACCTCGGCGTTTGCGAGATGAGCGGATCAAGTCCGCGCATGACGGCTGAGCGTTTGACCCGCGGCGGTTATATGATGCCGGGCAACCGCGTCGCGTGAATCTGCGGATTGGCGCAGGCTCCGCTTCTGGCTAGACTCCCGACCAACGATAAGACGGGGGGCCAGGATGAAGGTTTCTGAAACCTATGCGGAAGCGTGGGGCGACTGGCGCTGGGAAGTGCCGGAGCGGTTCAATATGGGCGTGTCGGTGTGCGACGCGCATGACCCCAGCGCGACCGCGCTGATCGTGCCGCAGCCCGATGGCGGCCGACGCGAATACACCTTCGGCGACCTGAAACAGCTGTCGAGCCGCCTCGCCAACCTGCTGGTCGGGAACGGCCTCGCCTTCGGAGACCGGGTCGCGGTCCTGCTGCCCCAGATGCCCGAGACGCTGGTCGCCCATATCGCGGCCTATCGCGCGGGCTTCGTGGCCATGCCGCTGGCGCAGCTGTTCGGCCCCGACGCGCTTGAGTACCGGCTGTCCGACAGCGGCGCGCGCGCCGTCGTCACCGACCGGGCCGGCTGCGCGAAGATTGCCGAGATTCGCGATTCACTCCCCAACCTGCAGCTCGTCCTGTCGGTCGACGGTCCGGCGGATGACGGGGCGGGCGGTGCGCTCGATTTTCATGCGGAACTCGAACGGGCCAGGGACAGTTTTACCCCGGTGGATACGGCCAATGGCGACCCGGCCCTGCTGATCTACACCTCGGGCACGACAGGCGACCCCAAGGGTGCGTTGCTGCCCCACCGCACGATGATCGGGCATGTCCCCGGCGTCGATTTCATCTTCGATTTCCTGCCGCAGCCGGGTGACGTGATGTGGACGAATGCCGACTGGGCGTGGGTCGGCGCGCTGATGGATTCGGCGATGCCGGCGCTCTATCACGGCATTCCCCAGGTGGTGAACCCGCCGGGCAAGTTCGACCCGGAGGCCGCGTTCGACCTCATGGCGCGCTACAGCGTGCGCTGTGCGTTCATCCCGCCGACTGCGCTCAAGGTGATGCGGCAGATCGAGAACCCCCGCGATCGCTGGGATTATAATCTGCGCTCCATGTTCTCCGGCGGCGAGGCGCTCGGTACGCCGCTGATCGAATGGGGCCGCGAGCAGCTCGGTGTGACGATCAACGAGGCCTATGGCCAGACTGAGTGCAACGTCATCGTCGGCGGCTGCGCGCAGATCATGACGCCGCCCGACGGCTCCATGGGCCGCGCCTCGCCGGGCCACACGCTGCGGATCCTCGATGCGGAGGGCAACGTCCAGGCGCCGGGCGATCTGGGCACGATCTGCGTCAAGGCGCCCGACCCGGTGATGTTCCTCGAATACTGGAACAACCCCCAGGCGACGGAAGACAAGTTCATCACCGACGAAAACGGCGATCGCTGGATGGACACCGGCGACAAGGCGATCATGGATGAAGACGACTGGATCTTCTTCGTCGGCCGCGCCGACGACGTGATCAACTCCGCCGGTTACCGGATCGGCCCGTCCGAAGTGGAAAACTCGCTGATGACCCATCCGGCCGTCGCCTCCTCGGCGGTCATCGGCGTGCCCGACGAAGCGCGGGGCGAACTGGTCAAGGCATTCGTCATCCTGAAAGACGGCGAGACCCCGTCTGACCCACTCGCCGCCGAGATCCAGGAGCATGTGAAGCGCCGGCTGGCGGCCCACGAGTTCCCGCGCGCGGTCGAGTTTGTCACCGAGTTGCCGATGACGACGACGGGCAAGATCCAGCGCCGGGTCCTGCGCGAGCGCGAGGCGGCGAAGGCGTCCTGACGGGCGCCGGTGCCGGTGAGAAAGTATGGCGAAGTTCTCCCATCCCGATATGTTCCTCGACCTTGTCGGCGACGAGCTCGGCGTCAGCGACTGGGTGCTGATCGACCAGGCGATGATCGATGCGTTCGCCGATGCGACGAACGATCATCAATGGGTGCATGTGGACCCCGAACGCGCTGCGCGCGAGCTGCCGACGGGCACGACCATCGCCCACGGTTTCCTCGTGCTGTCATTGCTGGCGCCCCTGAGCTACGAGATCTTCGATGTTGACCATGTCGCCCATGAACTCAACTACGGCCTCAACAAGGTTCGCTTTACGGCGATGGTCCCGGCGGGCTCGCGGGTGCGCCTGCGCCAGGTGCTGGCCAGTGCGGAAAAGCGTGAGGATGGGGGCGTGTCCCTCGTCCTCGACGCCACGATCGAGCTCGAGGGCAGCGAACGGCCGGCGGCCGTCGTGCAGAATCTGCGGTTGATCTACCCGGACACCGACTGAGCGCGCAGGCCTTCTACATCCCGTCATACCCGGGCTTGACCCGGGTATCTCGTCCCGGTGTTTGTGAGATGCACGGATCAGGTCCGCGCATGACGGGTTTGGGGCGCCTACCTTGCGCCCTCGACCAGGCCCCAGGCCCGGAGCGACAGCTGGCGGGTCAGGTCGCGGCGCAGCAGCGCCTCGGGCGACGAGGCGTTGCCCTGCAGGCCGCGGAAATACACGCCCTGGATGATCGCCGCGAGGCGGAACAGGGACAGCACCAGATAGAAGTTCCAATTCTCGATTTCGTCGCGCCCGGTGTGACGGCAATAGGCGGCGACATAGTCTGTCTCGCTCGGAATGCCGGGAGTCGTCGGATCGAGGCCGCGCATGTCGCCGAAGGATTCCTCGGGCCAGTGATAGGGCAGGCAGTTGTAGGCCAGGTCCGACAGGGGGTGACCCAGGGTCGAGAGCTCCCAGTCGAGGACGGCGATCACCCTGGGTTCGTCATGGGCGATGATCAGGTTCTCCAGCCGGAAATCCCCGTGGACGATGGTGGTCTCGCTGTCGTCGGGCATGTTCGCCGGCAGCCAGGCCATGAGGTTGTCCATCTCCGGCAGCTCGTCGGTCTTCGACGCCTCATACTGTTTCGACCAGCGGGCGACCTGGCGGCCCATATAGCCGCCCACGCGGCCGTAATCGCCGAGCCCGACCGCGTCGAAATCCACCTGATGCAGGGCGGCCAGGGTCTCGATCATCGAGGCCGAGATCGCCGCGCGCTCGTCGGGTGGCAAATCCGGAAGGGACGGGTCGTGGAACACGCGGCCGTCGGCATGATCCATCAGGAAGAACTCGGTGCCGACGATGGACGTGTCCTCGCACAGGGCCAGCGTGCGCACGACCGGCACCGGCGTGTCGGCCAGCGCCGACGTGATCCGGTGTTCCCGGTCCACCGCGTGGGCCGAGGGCAGCAACTCGCCCGGGGGCTTCTTGCGCAGGACGTAGCGGCGGCCGTTCGCGTCGGTCAGCAGGAAGGTGGGATTGGACATCCCGCCCTGGAACTGGGCGAGTTCGATGGGGCCTTCGAAGCTGTCGATGTTGGTGGTCATCCACGCCACCAACGCCGCGTCGTCGAACCGGTGCTGATCCAGCACGGGCACGACCTGATCGGTGCGCGAGAATGTACGGCCGGCGGTGCTCATTCTTGACTCATGGGGTTTCAGCTCCCGATCGGTTCGGGGAACAGCAGCCGCACCGTCTGGGCGACCACGGCGGGGCGCTCGCTGCCTTCCAGTTCGATGACCGAGTCGAGGATCAGGTGCACGCTGCCGTCGGGGCGTTTCTCCGCGCGGGCCAGCGACTGGCGCAGGCGGACCCGCGAATTCACCGGGACCATGGCGGTGAAGCGTACCTTGTTGAGCCCGTAGTTGATCGTATGGGCGAGGTTCTCGACCTGGAAGAACGGATAGCTCAACCCGGGGATCAGCGAGAGCACCAGGAAACCGTGGGCGATGGTCGTGCCCGTCGGCATCTCCTTTGCGGCGCGCACCGGGTCGACATGCAGCCACTGGTGATCGTTGGTGACTTCGGCGAACGCATCGATCTGCGCCTGGTCGATCTCGACCCAGTCGCTGACGCCGAGTTCCTGGCCGACCTTGTCGAGGAATTCATCGGGATGTCCGTAGTGAGACAATTTTCCTGCTCCGTTTGACCGCTTCGTTTGACCATATGCGCGGGCCTGCGCATCATGGCCGCCACGGCCGGAGATGCCAAATCCACAACACAGAATTAGCACAGTCGTGCGCGGGAATCAGGGGACGGATATGAGTGACGTTGTTGGTTATGCGATCGCGGGGCGGGTGGCCGTCCTGACCATCGACAATCCGCCGGTCAACGCGCTGGGCCATGCTGTTCGCGAAGGGATCGTCGCCCAGATGGAACGAGCCGCGGCGGACGGGGATGCCGACGCGATCGTGCTGATCGGCGCGGGCCGGACCTTCCCGGCGGGGGCCGATATCCGCGAATTCGACCAGCCCTCGCGCGAGCCCCATCTGGTGGCCGTGATCGACCGGCTGGACACCATCGAGAAGCCCATCGTGGCCGCGATCCACGGGACGGCGCTGGGCGGCGGGCTTGAACTCACTCTGGGCTGTCACTTCCGCGTCGCCGCCCCGAACGCACGCGTGGGTACGCCCGAGGTCAATCTGGGCATCTTCCCGGGTGCCGCCGGCACCCAGCGCCTGCCGCGCGTGGCCGGGCTCGATCACGCGCTGGAACTGATCGTGACGGGACGCCCCATCGGGGCTGCGAAGGCGCTCGAATACGGGATCGTGGACGAGATCATCGAGGGTGACTTGCGCGCGGGGGCCATTGCGTTTGCCGAGAAGCTGCTGGCCGACGGCACCCCGCGCCGGATATCAAGCGAACCGCGCGAGGGGATCGGCACGCCCCAGGAACACGCCGCGACCATCGAGAAGTATCGCGATCTGGCAAACAGCCGCTTTCGCGGCCAGGACTCGCCCCATCAGGCGATCGAGAGCGTCATCGACGGGTTGCGCATGCCCTATGGCGAGGCCGTTATGGCCGACCGTGTGCGCTTCGAGGCTTGCAAGAACAGCGGCCAGTCGGCTGCCCTGCGCTATGCCTTCTTCGCCGAACGCGAAGCGGCCAAGATTCCCGACATCGGCAAGGACGTGGCGCCGCGGGAGATCAACAGCACCGGCGTGATCGGCGCAGGCACCATGGGCCGCGGCATCGCCATCAGCCTGGCGGATTCGGGCCTGCCCGTGACCGTCGTCGAGACGGGACCGGAAGCCCTCGACGCCGCGATGGCCGAGATCGAGAAACTCTACGCGGCGATGGTGGCGCGGGGCCGTATTGACGAGGCGACAAAGGCCGAGCGTCTTGGGCGGATCACGGGTGCCGTGGATTACAGCGCCCTGTCGGACGCGGACCTCGTGATCGAAGTCGCGTTCGAGGATCTGGGCGTGAAAAAGCAGATCTTCGGCGCGTTGGAGAACGTGGCCAAGCCGGGCGCCATTCTGGCGACCAACACCTCGTATATGGATATCGACGCCATCGCGGCGGCCACATCGCGGCCGCAAGACATCATCGGCCTGCATTACTTCGCCCCCGCCAATGTGATGCGGATGCTCGAAGTGGTGCGGCCCGCGCACTGCGCGCCCGACGCCATCGCCACGGGCATGGCGCTGGCCAAGCGCACCGGCAAGGTCGGTGTGCTGGCGGGGGTGTGCCATGGCTTCGTCGCCAACCGCTCGCGCCTGCCGCTGGTACGCGAGGCGACCTTCCTGGTCGAGGAGGGGGCCTCGCCGGCCCAGGTGGACAAGGTTTTGACCGACCTGGGCATGCCCATGGGGCCGCTGGCGGTGAGCGATTTGTCGGGGCTCGATGTGAGCTGGCGGATGCGCCAGTCGCTCGCCGACGAACGCGACCCCGAGGCGCGCTACATGCATCTGGCCGACCGGATGTGCGAACTCGGCCGGTTCGGCATCAAGGCCGGGCAGGGCTGGTACGCCTATGCAGAGGGGGGCCGTCGGCCGCAGCTGGACCCGGAAGTAGAGGGGATTGCCGCGGCGGTGGCGAAGGAACAGGGAATTGCGCAGCGCGACATCTCCGACGACGAGATCCGCGCGCGTTGTCTGTATGCGGCGATCAACGAAGGGGCCAAGATTCTCGACGAGGGCATCGCCGCGCGCGCCTCGGACATCGATGTCATGTGGCTTTACGGATTTGCGTTTCCGCGCTGGCGCGGCGGCATCATGTTCATGGCCGACGAGATCGGGCTCGGGGAAATTCTCGACCAGATCAAGGCCTTCGAGGGCATGCACGGCAAACTGTGGACGCCGTCACCGCTGCTCGAGCGGCTGGTGGCCGAGGGTGGCGGTTTCACGCGCTAGGTTTCTAGCTTTCGTCGGGCTCCCATTCGGGGGCGGTCATCCGGCGCTTGCCGTCCTCCGTCTTGGCAATACCCGGCTCGTCCAGATTCTGCCGGTCCCAGAGCTGGCACGTCACGGGCACATGCTTCTGGTCGAGCGCCTCGCAGTAATTCGTGTACTCGCACACCCGCACCGCGCCCCCGTGGCCGCCGCGCACCTTCCGGAACCAGTCCGGGTCGGCGAGGCTCTGGCGGGCGAAGCCGATGATGTCGGCCTGATCGGCCTGCAGGATGTCCTCGGCCTGGCGGAACCCGTGGATGCCGCCGGTCAGGACCACCGGCGTGTCGCAGCCCGCTTCGCGGACCGCCTGTCGGATCGCCGCGACGGGTTCCACATTGCGGCCGAACGGCCCGCGCGCGTCGGAGATGAACTGGGGCATGCACTCGTAGCCGCTGGGACCGGTGTAGGGGTAGGCCGCCTGGCCGATCGTGGGGCGCTTGGCATCCTCGAACTTGCCGCCGCGTGACAGGGACAGCACGTCGAACCCGACCTTGGCGAACGCCGCGCCGAAATACGCCGCATCCTCGACCTGATTGCCGCCGTCGATGCAATCCTCGGCCAGAAAGCGCGTGCCGACGACGAAATCCGTGCCGACGGCGGCGCGCACGGCGGCGTAGACCTCGAGCGGCAGGCGCGCGCGGTTCGCGCGATTTCCGCCGTAGCCATCCGCACGGGTGTTCAGGGCCGAGAGGAACGAGGCCATGGTGTAGGCATGGGCGTAATGCAGCTCGACCCCGTCGAACCCGGCGTCGCGGGCGCGCCGGGCGGCGTCGGCGAACAGACCCGGCAGGACGGCGGGGAGTTCGGCGATCTGGGGCAGGTCGGTGTCTGTGACCCGCTCGCGGTAGCCCTGATGCAGGGCTTCGCACTCACGTGGGGTCAGCACGCCGGCGAGCTCATCGTCGGGCAGGGATGCCAGATGCGCGCGGATGGTGTCTTCGGGCCAATCCGTTGCGTTCAGGGCATCACGGTGCCGGTCGGTGATCTCGAGGAAACGCTCGAAATATTTCGCCGGGTCGGGGCGGCGCCGGACGGCCAGGAAATCGATCAGCTGGATGAACAGCTTCGTGTGGCCGTCGCTCTCGCGCCGCACGGTTTCGACGAGGTCCGCGAGGCCGGGGATGAAGCGATCATCGCCGATCCGCAACAACGGACCCGAGGGGATGTCGCGGATGCCGGTCGCCTCGACGACGATGGCGCCGGGCCGTCCGCGCGCGAAGCGGCCATACCAGTCGAGCACATTGCCGGTGACCTCGCCGTCGCCGGTGGCCCGCCAGGGGACCATGGCGGGCACCCAGGTGCGGGATTCGAGTGCGGTGGGGCCGATATCAACCGGCTGGAACAGCCGTGCGCCGGCGGCCTCGTCCGCGCCCGGCCAGATGCCGGGATCGGGCTCCCATCGGATGCGCTCGGGCGGCCGCCACATGGTCAGTCGCTCTCGTTGTTGGCGGCCAGGGACGTCTTCAACCCGGCGAGGCTGCGGTACAGCCTCTCGAGGTTCTTCCGGTCGACGCCCTCGAAAAGTTCGCCAATCCAGTCGGCATGGGCCGTCGACATCCTTGCAAAGGCGCGTCTGCCGCCGGGCGTGAGCTCGATGATTTGCGTGCGCCGGTCGCTCGGGTCCTGGCGGCGGGTGACCATCTCCTCATCGACCAGCCGGTCGATCAGCGATGTGACATTGCCATTGGTAACCATCAGGCGGCGCGACAGTTCGCCCATGCTGAGGCCGCCATTCGCCCGGTCGAGCTGGGCGAGCAAGTCGAAGCGGGCGATCGAAATGTCGAACTGGGTGCGCAGCCGGGCGCGCACCTCGCCCTCGATCATGTTGGTGCACGTCATCAGGCGCAGCCATGTCCGCAGGTCGAGCCGGTCGTCGGCCGTCAGGCCGGTCTCGAGGTCACCTCGTTGGCCGCCGTCGGGCATCATGAATCCTCGCCGGTGATCTCGATCGCCTGGCCGGTCACGCCGTTCGCGGCGGGGCCACACAGGGCGACGACCATGTCCGCGACCTCCCCCGGTTGAATCAGTTTGCCATGGGCGTTCGTGGCCGCCAGTTCATCGCGGGCCTGGGCCTCCGTCCGGCCGGTCTTCGCCGCGATGTTGCGGACACTTTCCTGCAGCATGTCGGTGTCGGTGAAGCCGGGGCAGACCGCGTTGACGTTGATGCCCTTGTCCGCGACTTCCTGCGCGAGGGACTTCGTCAGGCCGACGACGCCATGCTTGGCCGCGCAATAGGCGGCCACATAGGGAAACCCCACGAGGCCCGCGGTTGACGCGATGTTGACGATCCGTCCGTAGCCCGCCGCCAGCATCGCGGGCAGGACCGCGTGGGTGCAGGCGTAGACGCCGGTCAGGTTCAGCGCCAGCGTGGCGTCCCAGCTGTCGCGGTCCAGCCGGGTGAAGGGGGCGCTTTCAGCACCGCCGGCATTGTTGACCAGGATGGCCGGGGGGCCCAACGCGGCGATCAGTCCGGAGAATGTCGCCTCCACGGCGTCGCCGTCGGTGATATCGAGGGTGCGGGCATGGACGGTCACGTCGGATTCGAGACGGATGTCGACGGCCGTTGCCTTGAGGGTACGCTCGGTGCGCCCGAGCAGGACGATGTCCGCGCCACGTGCCGCCAGCGCCATCGCGGTGGCCCGGCCGATCCCGCGCCCGCCGCCGGTGACGATGGCGAGCTTCCCTGAGAGCGGGGCTGGTGTGGTCATCGCGCGCTTGTGCTCCGTGCCGTTATTACTTTAAGATTAAAATATATAGGGGTGAAATAACAAGTGCGATGATCGAGCTACTCCAACCGGAAAACTGGACCCAGCCGAAGGGTTACGCAAACGGCGTCGCCGCGACGGGCCGCCTTGTGTTCGTCGGCGGGCAGATCGGCTGGAACCCGCAGACGGGCAACTTCGAGACCGACGATTTCGCCGCCCAGGTCGGCCAGGCGCTGGAGAATGTCCGCGCCGTGCTGGCGGAGGCGGGCGGCCTGCCCGAACACATCACCCGGCTGACCTGGTTCGTCACCGACAAGCGCGCCTATCTGGAAAACCCCAAGGGGGTGGGCGGCTTCTACCGGTCCGTCATGGGGCGTCATTTCCCCGCGATGTCGGTGGTCGAGGTCTCGGCGCTGGTGGAAGACCGGGCGCGGGTCGAGATCGAGGCGACGGCGGTTCTCCCCTGAAAAGACGGCTCCCCCGAAAGGCGGACACGTTCGGCGCTTTCCATCGGCCGGGTGATATGGTCCCATAGGGAAAATCTCTAGGGAGGAGTTGAAAATGCTCAAGAAATTACTGGGAACGGCCGCGGCCCTGACGCTTTTGGCGTCGCCCGCCGCCGCCGACATCAAGATCGGTTTCGTGACCACCCTGACGACGCCCGTCGCGGTGATCGGCAAGGACATGCGCGACGCGGTCGAGCTGGCGATGGAACATATCGGCGGCAAGATGAGCGGCGAGGATGTCGAGATCGTCTACGCCGATGACGAGTTCAACTCGCAGAAGGGCAAGCAGGCGACCGAACGCCTGGTGCTGCGCGACAATGTGGACATCGTGGCCGGTTACATCTGGTCGAACGTGTTGCTGGCCTCCGCACCCGTCGTGCTCAACGCCAACAAGATCCTGATCAGCGCCAATGCCGGCCCGTCGCCGCTGGCCGGCGCCCAGTGCAACGCAAACTTCTTCAACATCGCCTGGCAGAACGACCAGACCCCGATGGCGCTGGGCGAGCTGCTCAACCAGCAGGGCGTCAAGTCGCTTTACCTGGTCGCCCCGAACTATGCCGCCGGCCAGAACATGGTCGCGGGCGTGGAGCGCACCTTCAAGGGCAAGGTCGTGGGCAAGGACATGACCGTCTGGCCGTCCCAGCGGGACTGGTCGGCCGAGCTGTCCAAGGTCAAGGCGGCCAAGCCGGACGGGGTCTTCACCTTCTATCCCGGACCGGCCGGACCGGCCTTCATCAAGCAGTATCAGCAGGCCGGGCTCGAAGGCCAGGTGCCGCTTTACTCGGTCTACACGCTGGACTCGATCAGCCTGCCGCTGTTCCAGAAGGCGGGCATGGAAACGGTGCTCGGCACCAAGATGACCCAGTTCTGGGCGCCTGATCTGGACAATGCGGCCAACAAGAAGTTCGTCGGCGACTTCCGCAAGAAGTATGGCCGTTACCCGTCCTTCTATGCCGCCCAGAGCTACGACTCGATCATGTTCATCAAGTCGGCGGTCGAGGCCGTGAGCGGCGACATCGGCAACATCGACGGCATGCGCGCCGCGCTCAAGAAGGCGGACTTCGATTCGATCCGCGGTGACTTCACGATGGGCAACAATCATTTCCCCATCCAGAACTTCTACGAGCGCACGGTCGTCAAGGATGCCGACGGCAACTGGACGACGGCGGTGGGCCGCGCGGTTCTGACCAACCATCAGGACCCGTATGCCAGCCAGTGCAAGATGTAGGCACACGCCACTCTGTATCGTGTGGGCGGGGATGCGCAGGCATCCCCGCTTGCATATCTGCTGCCATGCATAACGCCGGATAAACGCTCGCGCGCGATGGACTACGTCCTCCTCACCGAACAATTCCTGAACGGGTTTCAGCTCGGGATCATCCTGTTCCTGATGGCCGCCGGCCTGACGCTGGTGTTCGGCATCATGGATCTGGTGAACCTGGCCCATGGGTCGATGTTCATGATCGGTGCCTTCGTCGGCGGCACCATCGCGGTGGTGACGGGCTCCTTCGTCATCGGCGTGATCCTGATGATCCCGGCGATGCTGATCATCGGCATTGTCGTGGAGATGACCACCCTGCGGACCCTGTATCCGCGCGACCATCTGGATCATGTGCTGGCGACCTTCGGGCTCATTCTGTTCTTCAACGAGGCCACGCGCCTGATCTGGGGCCCGGAAGGCCTCGTCGTGCCCCTGCCGGACTTCCTCGAAGGCTCGGTCGCGCTGGGCGCCATCACCTACCCGGTCTACCGGATCGTGATCATCGTCGTCGGCCTGCTGGTGGCGCTGGGGCTCTATATTCTCGTGTCCCGCACCCGCATCGGCATGCTGATCCGCGCCGGCGCGTCGAACCGCACCATGGCCGGGGCGCTGGGGGTGAACATCCCGATGCTGTTCTCGGTCGTCTTCGGCATCGGTGCCGTACTGGCCGGGCTTGCGGGGCTGATCATCACGCCCATCACTGCGGCCCAGATCGGCATGGGCGAGGACGTGCTGATCCTCGCCTTCGTGGTGATCGTGATCGGCGGCATCGGCTCGATCCGCGGCGCGTTTATCGCCTCCATCGTCACCGGCGTGATCGACACGATGGGGCGTTCGTTCCTCGACGTGTTCCTGCTGCTGTTCCTGCCGGAAAACGCGGCCGAGTCCGCCGGGCCCGCCCTGTCGTCGATGATGATCTACATCCTGATGGCGGCGATCCTGTTCTTCCGGCCCCAGGGCCTGTTCCCCCCCAAGGGGGCGGGGTAGCCATGGTCGATTGGAAAAGCCCGGCGAATATTTTGACCATTATCGTGGTCGGCCTGTGTGCGGTCGTGCCGTTCCTGGCGCCCGCGCTGGGCGAGCCCTTCTACGTGATCGTGTTTGCCCGGATCATGATCTGGGCGATCGCGGCGGTCAGCCTCAACCTGATCATGGGCTATGGCGGCATGATCAGCTTCGGCCACGCGGTCTATCTGGGGATCGGCGGCTACGCGATCGGCATCCTCGCCTTCCACGGGGTCACCAGCGTCTGGATCCAGTGGCCGGTGGCGATCGGCGCCTGCGCGGTCATCTCGCTGATCTTCGGCGCGATCAGTCTGCGCACCCGGGGTGTCTATTTCATCATGATCACGCTCGCGCTGGCCCAGATGCTGTTCTTCCTGAGCGTGAGCGCGGAGCGTTACGGCAGCGACGACGGGCTGAACATCCTCGCGCGCAGCGACTTCGGGGTGCGCTTCTTCTCGCTCGAAGACAATATGACCATGTACTACACGATCTTCGCGGTTCTGCTGGCGAGCGTGTTTATCAGCTGGAAGCTCGTCCATTCCCGTTTCGGCGTGGTGATGCGGGCGGCCAAATCCAACGACACGCGGGTCCAGGCGGTCGGCGTGTCGACCTATCGCTACCGCCTGATGGCCTTCGTGATTGCCGGCGTGATGTGCGGCATCGCCGGGCTGCTGCAGGCCAATTTCGAACGGTTCGTGTCGCCCGACATGATGAACTGGCCGCGCTCGGGCGAGCTGATCTTCATGGTGGTGCTCGGCGGCATGTCCACCCTGTTCGGGCCGGTCACGGGCGCGTTCGTCTTCCTGATGCTGTCGGAGATCCTGTCCAGCTGGACCATCCACTGGCACATCATCTTCGGGCCGTTCCTGGTGCTGGTCGTGCTGTTCGCGCGCGGCGGCATCCACGGGCTCCTGACGCCGGGGTCGGACCGTGAATAGCCCGGCCCCCCAGACGAATACAGACATTTGCCTGGCGGCGCGCGGGCTGCAAAAGAGCTTCGGCGGCCTGACGGCGACGGACAATCTGTCCCTCGAGGCCGCCCGCGGCGAGATCCACGCGGTGATCGGCCCCAACGGGGCGGGCAAGACCACGCTGGTGCATCTCCTGTCGGGGATGCTCAGGCCCGACGGCGGCGAGATCCTGTTCGAGGGGCGGGATATCACCCGCCTGTCCGCGCCCGCCCGGGTCAATCAGGGGCTGGCGCGATCCTTCCAGATCACCAGCATCTTCCGGGACTTCACGGTGCTGGAGAATGTCATGCTCTCGGTCCAGGCCGGGCAGGGACACAGCTTTCGCTTCTGGCGGCCCGCCGCCCGGGACGAGAGCCTGCGCGCGCCGGCGCGCGAACTGCTGGAGCGGGTCGGGTTGGGCGACCGGATCGACGTGACGGCCGGCAACCTCGCCCATGGCGAGCAGCGCCAGCTCGAGATCGCCATTTCGCTGGCGACCAACCCGACCTTCCTGCTGCTCGACGAGCCCATGGCCGGCATGGGCCCGGAGGAGAGCCAGGGGATGATCGAGTTCCTCAAGGCGCTCAAGGGCGACTACACGATGCTGTTGATCGAGCATGACATGGACGCGGTGTTCGCGCTCGCCGACCGGATCACCGTGCTGGTCTATGGCAAGGCCATCGCCACGGGCACCCCCGACGAGATCCGCAACGACGCGTCGGTGCGCGCGGCGTATCTTGGTGACGAAACGGGCGAGGAGACGGGCTGATGCTCGAAGTCCGCGGCATCGAGGCCTCCTATGGCGCCAGCCAGGTGCTGTTCGGCATGGATCTCACCGTCGGCGCGGGCGAGGTCGTGACCCTGCTCGGGCGCAACGGCATGGGCAAGACCACGACCGTGCGCACGATCATGGGGATCATGCCGTCCCATGGCGGCCGGATCATGTTCGACGGCGCGCGGATCGACGGGCTGGCGTCTTACAAGGTGGCCCAGGCGGGCATCGGGCTGGTGCCCGAGGGGCGGCAGATCTTCCCGAACCTGTCGGTGCGCGAGAACCTGATCGCCACGGCGCGCAAGCGGCGCGGCGAGGGGGAGAGCTGGAATTTCGACAAGGTGATCGACCTGTTCCCGGGCCTGGCACCCCGACTGGAGAGCGCGGGAAATCAGCTGTCGGGCGGCGAGCAGCAGATGCTGGCCGTCGGCCGGGCGCTGATGACCAACCCGCAATTGCTGGTGCTGGACGAGGCCACGGAGGGCCTGGCGCCGCTGGTCCGGACGGAAATCTGGAACTGCCTCGCCGACCTCAAGGCCGCGCGCCAGTCGATCCTGGTGATCGACAAGAATGTCGCGGCCCTGACGAAGATCGCCGACCGCCACCACATCGTCGAGAAGGGCCGGGTCGTCTGGACCGGCACGTCCGATGAACTGCGCGCGGATGCGGCGCTGCAGGCGCGGTATCTGGGGGTTTGAGGGGTTACATCCTCATCCTGAGTAGAGCCGGTTTCGAGACGGCGCTCGCGCGCCTCCTCAGCATGAGGGAGAGAGAGTCTGGCGCTTCCACCTCTCCGTCATGCGCGAACTTGATCCGCCCATCTCTAATCTCGTTGCGGGCGGGTTTAAAACCCACCCCTACGCGGAGCGTCGAACGGTTGTAGGGCGGGTCTGCAACCCGCCCGGGCATAGCCAGAAGATTACCCCCGCAGCTTGAACCGCTGGATCTTTCCGGTCGCCGTCTTCGGCAGCTCGTCGACGAATTGCACCCAGCGGGGGTATTTGTAGCGGGCGAGGTCTTCCTGGCAGAAGGTCTTGAGCGCCTCGGCCAGCGCGTCGGACGCATCTTTGGGGTTCTTCAGGATCACGTAGGCCTCGGGCTTGATGAGTTCCTCGTCGTCGGGCCGCCCGATGACCGCGGCTTCAAGTACCGCGTCATGGGCGACCAGCCGGGCCTCGATCTCCACGGGTGAGACCCAGATGCCGCCGACCTTGAGCATGTCGTCGCTGCGCCCCTGGCAGGTGTAGTAGCCGTCGTCGTCCACGGAATAGGAATCCCCCGTGCGGATCCAGCCGTCGGTGATGGCGGCGGCCGTGCGTTCGGGCTGGTTCCAGTAACGCGAGGTGACCGACGCGCCGCGGATCATCAGGTTGCCGATCTCGCCGGTCGCCACGGGCCGGTCGTCGTCGTCGACGATCCGCGCCTCGTAGCCGGGCACGAGCTTTCCCGTCGCGCCGGGCCGGGCGTCGCCGGGGCGGTTGCCGATGAAGATGTGCAGGATTTCCGTGGTGCCGATCCCGTCGAGGATGGCGAGGCCGGTGCGCTCGCGCCAGCGTTCGAACAGGCTGGCGGGCAGGGGCTCGCCTGCCGACACGCATATGCGCAGGCTCGAGAAATCCGCGTCGCCGCTCTCCAGCGCATGCAGCTGGGCCGCGAACAGGGTCGGCACCGCGTAGTAGAGCGTCGGGCGGAAGCGTTCGATATGGTCGGCCATGATGTCGGGGGTCGGACGGCCGGCGAACAGCACCGCCTGTCCGCCCGTCCACAACGGCATGGTCATCGCGTTGCCGAGCCCGTAGGCGAAGAACAGCTTGGCGGCGGAGAAGCTGATGTCGTCCGCCGTGAGGCCAAGGGTCTCGACCCCGTAATGCTGGCTGGTCACCACCATGTCCCGGTGGGCGTGGACCGCGCCCTTGGGCGTGCCGGTGGAGCCGGAGGTGTAGAGCCAGAAGCAATCGGCCTCGGCGGTGGCAGGGGCGGCTGCGAGATCGGGTGCGGCGGCGGCCATGCGCGCGGCGAGGGTCTTGTCGTCGTCACCCTCGGTCGGGAAATGATGGGCCGGGTCGGCGGCGGCCAGCGCCGGCCCCATCTCGGCGGCGAACTCGGGTGACCAGATCACGCAGGCCGCGCCCGAATCCTCGATGATGAATTGCAAATCGCCCGCGCGCAGCAGGGTGTTCACGGGCACGGGCACGAAGCCGGCCTTGATCGCGCCCCAGAAGGCGAAGAAGAAGGCCGGGCAATCCTTGATCGCCAGGATCACCCGGTCGCCCGGTGCCAGACCCAGATCGGCCAGCGCGTTGCCGGCCCGGTTCACGGCCTCGGCGAGCTGGGCGTAGGTCGTGTCGCCGTCGTCATCCCGGATCGCGATCCTGTCGCCCCGTCCTTCTTCGATGTGCCGGTCGATGAAGGGCACGGCCACGTTGAATCGCTCCGCGAAGGTGAGCGTCGCGGGGCTGGTGGCGGTGTCGACCGTGACGGTGTTGGGGGTGAGGCTGTTCATGGTTGGCGATCCTGGGTCTTCAGCCCTCTCCCACAGGGAGAGGGTGGCGAACAACGTGAGCCGGGTGAGGGGTTACGGTAACCGGTGTTTCGCTGGTCTGCATCATACCCCCTCACCCCAAACCCCTCTCCCCGTGGGAGAGGGGCTTATCAACCCTCTCCCACGGGGAGAGGGTGGCGAACAATGTGAGCCGGGTGAGGGGTTATGAAGGGTCATCGGCTGGGCTCCGACGTATTGTGTCGTGTATTTCGAGCAGAACGCCATCAATGTTCCCGATGACCTCGTTGTTCCAGAACCGCATTACGATATAGCCCATGGATTCCAGAACACGCGAACGCTCGGCATCCGCTTCGGTTTGCATGGCATGCTGTCCGCCATCGAGTTCGACGATCACCTTCGCGGACTCCGAGAGAAAATCGACGATGTACTGGTCTATCGGGCTTTGGCGGCGAAACTTGAGCCCGTCCAGCTGACGGTTGCGAAGTTTCGACCACAGAAGCTTCTCGGCGTCGGTCGAATTTCGGCGGAGTTCGTGTTGCCTCATTTCATCCCGTAACCCCTCACCCGGTTCGCTTGCGCTCACCACCCTTTCCCTATGGAAGAGGGTTCATTTCAGTGAAACAGCACATACTCGTAATCAATGGGGCGGCCGTGGATGCCGCGTTTGGGCGGCGCGATCCAGCCGGCCATCCGGCCGGGCTCGGTGACCGGCACCATCAGTGAATTCACATGGGCCTTGTCCTCGTCGGTCGGCAGCCAGGCCGCCCGGCGCTTCGCCCATTCCTCGCCGGAGATCAACGCGCCCTCGGGCGTCGCCTCGATGCCCGCATAGATGCCGATCGACCGGTTGAACTTCTCGTCGGGCAGGGTGAGGGTCACATCGATGTCGTGGGCCGCGATCATCTTGTTGAAGCGGTTGAGGCC
>Ga0070727_10000434_pt1 | contig 51390 bp, 50 predicted proteins | sample tdAd472_FD_66722 | JGI IMG/M metagenome (GOLD analysis project Ga0070727, IMG submission 66722) | Marine sediment microbial communities from the Atlantic coast under amendment with organic carbon and nitrate - tdAd47.2 | ecosystem: Environmental > Aquatic > Marine > Coastal > Sediment | place... | reverse complement strand
TGATGTCGAGCGCATTGGCAGCGGTGATTTTCTCACGGTACTCGACCACCTTGACGTCGGGGTTGATCGCTTCAAGGGTCTTTTTGGCGCTTTCAACCTTCGGCACACCGACGCTTGCCGTTGTATGGACAATTTGCCGCTGAAGGTTCGACAGGTCCACCGTATCGGCGTCGATCACGCCAATGGTGCCGACACCGGCCGCCGCAAGGTAGAGCAGCATGGGCGAACCGAGCCCGCCCGCACCGACAACGAGGACCTTGGACTCAAGGAGCTTTCCCTGCCCCACGCCGCCCACTTCCGGCAACAATATATGCCGGGCGTAACGCTCTACCTGCTCTTCGCTAAAGTCCATAAAAGCCTTTATCTCCTGGCCTGGCGAATTCGCCGTCGCAATCGTCGGAATTGCTTGGGATTTGCCTTAGGCTTCGACCGCGCCACCCAATCCTTCGAACAGAGCGGTGGACAGATAGCGTTCGGCGAACGACGGCAGAATGGCGATAACGGTCTTACCCGCCATATCGTCGCGCTGCGCCACTTCGATGGCCGCCGCGATGGCCGCGCCTGAAGAAATGCCAACCGGCAGACCTTCGGTTTTTGCGACATGCCGCGCCATGGAAAAGGCCGTTTCGTTGCCAATCTTGAGGACTTCATCAACCAATTTCATATCCAACACGCCGGGCACGAAGCCTGCGCCGATCCCCTGAATTTTATGGGGACCGGGGACGCCACCGGACAGAACGGGACTGTCTTCGGGCTCAATGGCGATGATTTTCACATTGGGATTGCGCTCTTTTAAAACCTGAGCGATCCCGGTGATCGTGCCGCCGGTTCCGACACCGCTAATCACGGCATCGACTTTGCCGCCGGTGTCTTTCCATATCTCCTCGGCCGTGGTCGCGCGGTGAATCGCGGGGTTAGCCAGGTTATTGAACTGCTGCAGAACGACCGCGCCGTCGATTTCCTCAGCCAGATCATTGGCTTTGTCGACCGCCCCCTTCATTCCCTTAGCGCCCGGCGTAAGCTCGATTTCGGCGCCCAAAAGATAGAGCATCTTGCGGCGTTCCAGCGACATGGTTTCCGGCATGGTGAGAATCAGCCGGTATCCTTTCGCAGCGCAGACAAACGCCAAGGCGATTCCCGTGTTGCCGGACGTCGGTTCGATAATCGTCGCGCCGGGTTTAAGCGTCCCATCGGCTTCGGCAGCTTCCACCATTGCCAGACCGATCCGATCTTTCACCGACGCCAGGGGATTAAAGAATTCACATTTCCCAACGACCGTCCCTTTGCAGCCGTTTTCCTTTGCCAGCCGGTCAAGCCGGACCAATGGCGTCGCCCCGACAGTATCGAGAATACTGTCATATACCTTGCCTCTGAACTCACCCGCGTCTGCCATTTTACGTCTCCAAGATGTTATACGGCTGATATTTATCCGCTCCAGCCGTTTTATAGGTTTCCCAGTATTTTTCAACCAGATGCCAACGACTTCATCGCATTCTTAGATGGAGAAGTCGAGATGTTCGCGCCCTTCGCTCTTAATATTGGCTTGATGGGCCCGGGTGCAAAGGTCGTCGATGGTCACCTCGTCGAGTTGCTTCATCACGCCGTCCTGCAGCTCCATCCACAAAGGCCGAACCACGGCATGCCCCAATTCCGAGCCTGCTTCATCGTGGATAGGGTCTTCCGAGGTTTCCATCCGCCGCACGACCCGGACGATATCGCCGACCGAAATACGCCGACGCTCCCGCGCCAACCTATATCCGCCCCGAGGACCGCGCACACCGATCAACACGCCGTCGCGCACCAATTGCTGGAGGGCCTGTTCCAGATACCGCCGGGGGATGCCCTGACGTCTGGTAATTTCCCGGCTTTGCACCGGCTCGCCGCCTGCGTGGTAGGCAATATCGAGAACCGCCTCGATGGCGAACAACATCTTTTTGGATAATCGCAACATAACTTAACCTTCCCCTACCTCTCTTATACGCCTTTCTTAGGTTCCCGTACCCGTGGAACCAAATCCGCCTTCGCCTCGGGCGGTTTCATCCAGGCTTTCAACGGCCAGCCAATTTACCGAAGTAACCGGGGCAACCACCATCTGCGCAATACGCATGCCCCTCTCCACGGTAAACGGCTCTTCGCCATGGTTGATCAAAACGACTTTAATTTCTCCGCGATAGTCTGCGTCGATGGTGCCAGGACTGTTGAGCACCGTAACGCCATTTTTCGCCGCCAAGCCGGAACGCGGCCGGACCTGGGCTTCAAATCCTACAGGCAAAGCAATCGCTAAACCGGTCGGCACCATTGCATAGGCTCCGGGGGCCAGCACCACCCCTTCATCGATGGCCGCGGGCAGGTCTACCCCGGCGGCATGTTCCGTTGCATAGTGCGGCAAGGGCAGCCCTTCGCCGTGAGGCAACTGTTTGACTTCGACAGCGACCTTGTTCATTGGGCCGCCTCGTTCAACGCATCGGCAATCCGCAAAGCCAGTTGCTCGGCAACCTCGGCTTTACTCATCCGGGGCCAAGTGTCCGCGCCGTTCTCGTCGATGAGATGCACGAGGTTTGTTTCGCCGCCAAACGTGCCGGTTTCCGGCGAAACGTCGTTGGCGACAATCCAATCGCAGCCCTTGCGTGCCCGCTTGGCGATCGCATTTTCGATAACCTTTTCCGTCTCGGCGGCAAAACCGACGACAAGCCGTGGCCGCACGTTGCCCGCCGCACTCAAAGTCGCAAGAATGTCGGGGTTGGCCGTCAGCTCTAAGGCAGGCGGCGTTTTCTTGCCGTCCTTTTTGAGCTTCTGCTCCGCCGCGGTTTTCACTTTCCAGTCGGCCACGGCGGCAGCGCAAACCGCAATATCGGCAGGCAAGGCGTTTTGGCAGGCAGCCAACATTTCATCGGCGGAACGGATGTTAACCACCGTCACACCGGCCGGATCGGGCTGCTGGGTCGGTCCGCTGACCAAAACGGTTTCAGCGCCCAAACGCGCCAGCGCCGCCGCAATGGCATGTCCCTGCTTGCCGGAGGAATGATTGGCGATATAGCGTACCGGATCGATGGCCTCATGGGTCGGACCGCTGGTCACAATGGCCTTACGGCCCGAAAGTCGGCCGCTGGCGCTGAAAAATGCTTCAATGGCGTTGAGGATATCGGCGGGCTCGGCCATTCGGCCCATGCCACGCTCGTTGCAGGCCATATCGCCTTCGGTCGGCCCGATAAAACGGACACCGCGTTCGGCGAGCGTCGCAACATTCGCCTGGGTCGCCGGATGCTCCCACATGCGTACGTTCATCGCCGGAGCGGCCATCACCGGCTTGTCGGTCGCCAAAAGAGCGGTGGTCGCCAAGTCCGACGCCATCCCCCCCGCCATCTGGGCAAGGATATTGGCGGTGGCGGGCGCAACGACCAATAGGTCGGCGGAACGGGATAACTCAATGTGCCCCATCTCGGACTCATCGGTCAGGGAGAAAATATCTTGATAGACCTTGTCGCCGGAAAGGGCCGACAACGACATCGGCGTGACGAACTGTTCGCCGCCTTTCGTCAAAATGCAGCGCACGGCGGCGCCCCGCTCGCGCAGGCGGCGGATCAGCTCCAACACCTTATAAGCGGCGATCCCGCCGGATATAACCAGTAAAACCCGTTTTCCCTGCATGCCCTTGCAGCTTCCCTGTGCTTTTTTGCGCGTTGTAAAAGAAATATTATTTCACACAAAATTTTGTGTGGTAAAATTACCCGGCAAATTCCCCCAGGGCAAGTGGGTAAATCAGAAATATTTTACATACCCCCAACAAAAACGGGGAAAACGGCCCTATTTCAACCTTTGGCGGGAAAATTCCCGTATCATCTCGGCCATCGCCGCAGCCGCGGGAGAAAGCGGAAAGTCCCGTGCCCAGGCAAGGCTCGAAATACGCTCCAGCTTCGGCTTTTCAATCGGCGCCGCAATCAAACTACCTTTGTCCAGATCTTCTTGGCAGGCAACCAAGGGAAGAACGGAAACGCCCAGCCCCCGCCGTGTCAACTCAAGGATCATCGACAGGGAATCTGATTCGACCGCCACGTTGAGAGAGGTTTCGCTTTTAATTGCCTGGCGTTCGAGAATGTTGCGCACGCCATGGCGGGGGGCGGAAACCACCAGCGGATACCGGCAAACTTGTTCGAAACCAACCGGTTTACCTTGAATAATTCCGCTCTCCGGATTACCGACCAAATAAAGCTTCTCGGCCCACAGCCGGTCGAGCCTTAAGGGTCTTGTCGTCGATCCCTCGTAGATAATCCCAAGATCCAGCTTCCCTTTCAGCAGCGCCTCCTGAACATTACCGCTCATCATTTGGACGACACGGATTTTCACTTCCGGATAGGCCGCCCGATACCGCTCGATAAGCGGGCCGCCAACGAACAAACCGGCGCTCGGCGGCAAGCCGAAAACGACTCTCCCCCGGATACGGCCTTTATAGTCGGCCATGTCGGCATGAAGCCGTTCCATCTCGCTCAAAATGCGCGACGCTCGTCCGGCCAACAGATTTCCCGCCTCGGTAATCTCGACGCCGCGCCCGGTCCGCTTCAGCAGCGCCTCGCCCACCTCTTCTTCCAGCAACTTGATCTGCCGGGACAGGGCCGGTTGGGAAAGATGCAGCCGCTCGGCGGCCCGGCTTAGACTGCCAAGGTCGGCGACATGCATAAACGTCCTGAGCTGCTTTAGGTCCATACCACAAACGATATCAGCTTTTATTATATCTGATAGATAATTTTTATAATTTTCCTATTCCTGAAAGCATCCTACCTTGAGGGTTGAACAGCAACCCTTTTTGAGAAAGCCCATGACGTCTCCCGCCAACTCCTCCGCCAACGGCGCGTTCTTCCTGGTTTTCGGCGCCACCATCGCTTTGGCTTTCAAAGGCATCATCGCCAAACTGGCTTACGGGACCGGGCTTTCAGTCAACGGTGTGTTATTCATCCGTTTCGCCATGGCCACCCCCTTGTTTTGGCTGGGCGTGCGATGGCTGACCGGCAGGTGGGCGACGACAATGGCCTTTAAAGATTGGCGGGACTGCGCCGGCATGGGCGCTTTGTTTTTCGTCGCCACCTACAGCGATTTTAAGGGCCTGTCCTACATCGACGTTGGGCTGTCCCGGCTGATCCTCTTCACATTCCCGGCCCTGGTCATGCTGTTGAGCGCCGCGATGAACCGGCAAGCCCCATCCCTGCGGCAAATGATTGCCTTCAGCATCACATACGGCGGGTTGATTTTGGTGTTGGCGCCGGGCGGTATGGACCGTCTGTCCGGCACACAATTATCCGGGATCGGATGGTCTTTTCTCGCGGCCTCATCCTACGCGCTCTATCTGACCTTGAGTCAAAAGATGATGCAGCGGGTCGGCTCTCTCCGGTTTACCGCCGCCTCGGGCAGCTTCACCTTTGTCTACATGACCATCCTTGTCGCCCTGACCGACCCCACCGTTTTTGCCGGTATGTCCTTGCCCGGTTTGGGCTGGGGCGCGGTGATTGCCGTCGCCTGCACGGTTGTCCCGTTCTTCATGCTGTTCGAAGGTATTGCCCGTTCCGATGCGGCGCGGGCCAGCATGATTTCGCTCTCCGGCGTAATTATTACGCTCGCGGCATCATGGTTGATCCTAGAGGAGTCCTTCAGCACGGTGCAGGTCGCGGGATGCGTTCTGGTTCTGGTGGGCGTCGCGTCCGTCGAGGGAAGGGTTTTCAGAAGGAAAAAACCGGCCTACTGAAGAGCGGCAATGACCGCAACAACGGTGGCGAGCACGGCAACCACCCAAGGCACGGCGCCATTGCCGCCGTTGCGGCGGCGGCCCCTGAAGGCGTCCAGCGTATCGGGATGCAGGCGAATGCCGCCTTCGTTGATCGCCGTCACGGTTTTCTCAAGCCCGGCGACAACGCCCGGCAGGCGCTGAACCGCCCCGGCCAAATCTTCCACCGCTTCCTGCACGCGGGCTTTGGGGCCCATGTTTTCCGTCACCCACTCTTCGATCAGCGGTTCGGCAATCATCCACATATTGGCTTGCGGGTTGAGCCGCCGCCCGGTGCCCTCAATCAACAGCATGGTTTTTTGCAACTGCAGGAGCTGCGGCTGGGTTTCCATATCGAAGTATTCAGTCACCTGGAACAATTGAGCCAACAGCCGGGCCATGGAAATCTGGTCCTGCGGCAGGCCGAGTATCGGCTCGGCGATGGAGCGGCAGGCCTGGGTAAAGGCATCGACCGATTTATGGGCGGGAACCCAACCGGCATCGAAGTGGACTTGCGCTGCCCACCGGTAGTCGCCGGTCAAAAAGGCAATCAGCATTTCCGCCAGATAGCGCCGGGTTTTCTTGTCGACCCGGCCCATGATGCCGAAATCAACCGCAATAATCGTCCCGTCTTCGCCGACGAAAAGGTTGCCGGGATGCAGATCGCCATGAAACAGACCGTCGCGGAAAACCATATTGAAGAAAATCGCGGCGCATTTGGCGATCACGTCGTCCGGGTCCTGTCCGGCTTCGATCAATGCCTCACGTTCATCGACAGGGGTTCCGCTGATCCGCTCCGAGGTCAACACCCGTTTCGAGGTCAAGGTCCAGTGAACGTCCGGAATATGGAATATCGGGTCGCCTTCGAAATTTTCCGCCAATTCCGCCGCCGCCGCCGCTTCGAACCGCAGGTCCATTTCCAGCTGAACGGTTTCCTCAAGCGAGCGGACGGACTCGACGGGCTTTAAGCGGCGCAGCTCGGGCCGGGCGGCCTCCAGCAGTTCGGCCAGCCAATAGAACATATCGAAATCGCGATGGAAGGAGTCTTCCACATGGGGCCGCAGCACTTTGACCGCCACATCATGGCCCGGCTCCTCGTCGTTTCCTTTGGTCCGGGCGAAATGAACCTGGGCAATCGAGGCCGCGGCAACCGGCTGGTCGTCGAATTCTTCGAAAAGAACGTCAATCGGCGCGCCCAGTTCGGCTTCGATGATCGCCCGCGCTTCATGCCCGGGAAACGGATCGAGACTGTCCTGTAAATCCGTCAAATCGGCGGCCATCTCATCGCCCAGCAGATCGGGCCGGGTGGAAAGAGCCTGTCCAAGTTTGATGAACGTTGGCCCGAGGGTTTCGAGAGCTTTGGCCAGCCTTTGGCCCGGTCGCAGTCCTTTGACTTCACGCGACCTGAAAATCGTTACCAAACGGGCGATGAGTACGACACCGGGAGCGACATCCAGCCGCTCAAGCAGAACCAGGGCATCGTAGCGGGCAAGCGTTCTGGCGACGCGCAGAAGACGCAGGATATTGCGGATCGTCCGAATCATACCCCCCGGCCTTTCCCGCTAAATCCGCCAACCGCTATGGATCGCGGCAATACCACCGGAAAGATTGCGGTAGCTGACCTGGTCCAGCCCGGCTTCGCGCATCATGGCGGCGAACTCTTCCTGCGGCGGGAACCGGCGAATACTCTCGGCAAGGTATTGGTAGGACGCCGCATCGTTCGCCACTACGTCTCCCATCCAGGGCAAGACCTTGAACGAATAGACGTCATAGGCTTTGTCGAGTAGCGGCAGCACCACCTGGCTGAACTCAAGGCACATAAACCGCCCGCCGGGCTTCAGCACCCGCCGGGCTTCCCGAAGCGCCGCATCGACATGCGTGACGTTGCGGATGCAAAAAGCGATGGTGAACATATCGACCGAGGAATCGGGCACCGGCAGTTGCTCGGCATTGCCGCAAACCCAGTTGAGGCCCTCAAGCCGTCCCTGATCAATCGATCGGTCGCGGCCGACCGAAAGCATTTCCTTGTTGATATCGCAAACGATCACCTTGCCGTCGCCGCCAACCCGGTCGAGAAAACGGAAGGCGATATCCCCGGTGCCGCCGCCGACATCCAGCAACGTCGTTCCGGGACGCGGATTGAGCCAATCGAGCATGGCGTTCTTCCATAGGCGGTGAACGCCCATGCTCATCAGATCGTTCATCAGGTCGTATTTGCTGGCGACGCTGTCGAACACGTCCCGCACCATGCCCGCCTTGTCTTCGGCGCGCACAGTGGAGAACCCGAAATGGGTCGTTTCGTCCGTTGGGTCAAATTCGTTCGTTTTCGACATGGCGGGACCATAGCCTAATGGGATTTCATACGCTAGAGCAGATCGTGTTTATATTGAACCGCTTCGTGGCAAAATATGAATGCGTGAATCTGCTCGCTTTTAATAGGTTTGAAGGTGATCGCGCTCTAGCTTTGGCGCACCCAAGAAGAAGGATTTTTACATGCCCGAATTGCCCGAAGTGGAAACCGTCCGCCGCGGTCTTATTCCGGCGCTTGAAGGCGCGGCTTTCCAGCAGGTCGTCGTCCGGCGGGCCGATTTGCGCCGTCCCTTCCCGGAAAATATGGCGAACCGGCTGGTCGGCAAGCGGGTCGAACGGCTCGGACGCCGGGCGAAGTATCTCCTTATATATATGTCGGATGATCTGGTGCTTGTCATTCACCTGGGCATGTCCGGACATATGACGGTCTACGAGACGAAAAACGCACCGCCGCCCGGAAAGCACGACCATGTCGACTTCATCACCGATGGGGGGCATACCATACGCTTCACCGACCCCCGGCGGTTCGGCTCCATGGATATCGCCGACGCCTCATCCCTTGAAAGCCATCCTTTGTTCGCCAACCTGGGCCCCGAACCTTTGAGCAACGCGTTCAACGGACCGGCCCTAGCAGCCGCCCTCAAAGGAAAGAAGGGACCGATCAAAACGGCATTGCTCGACCAAACCGTGGTCGCCGGACTCGGTAACATTTATGTCTGCGAAGCACTCTTCAGGAGCGGCCTATCGCCTATAAGGAAAGCAGGGACCATCAAAGGGGCCGTAGCGGACCGGCTGGCAGGCGATATCGTCGCCGTCTTGCAAGACGCCATCGCTTCCGGCGGCTCGTCCATCCGGGACCATTTAAAAATCGACGGCACGCTCGGCTATTTCCAGCACAGCTTCGCCGTTTACGACCGAGAAGGTCAGCCGTGTCCGGGCGGCGAATGCGATTTAAGCGCCTGCGGCGGGATCAAGCGGATCGTTCAGTCCGGCCGCTCCACTTTCTACTGTCCAACCAAGCAACGGTGATGGTATGACGGAAGGGAAGGGAATTCGGCAAACCATGTTGATGAAACGTCTGTATTTACTCGCCTTTCTGTTCGTTTTAGGGATTGCAAACCAATCCGTTCACGCCGATGCGTTTGTGCCTGGCCTCGACGACGTCCCCCTCATGACGGGGTTCGACACCGATGAAAGCGCAGGCATTGTTTTCGAAACGCCGGAAGGACGGATCGCCGATGCCACCGTGTCGGGGCGCGCCAGCCGGGCCGAAGCATTGTCCTTCTATGAAACCACCTTGCCGCAACTTGGCTGGCAGCCGAGCGGCAACGGTAGTTTTCAACGTGAACAAGAAACGTTAACCATAGAAATAACGCAGGAAAGCGGCGGCCTTCTAATCATCCGTTTTCGGATCAAACCGGAAAAATCGGAACGTAAATAATCGTAAATCCGCTTGAACCACCGTTCCGGCGGACCGAAAAAACCACTCAGCAAAAAACATGACTGGAAATTAGGGAGATCCCAAATCATGGCCTATGAAAACATTCTCGTAGAGACCCGCGGCAAGGTCGGTCTTATCACCTTGAACCGCCCCAAAGCCATGAACGCGCTCAACCCGGACCTGATGAAGGAACTTAAAAGCGCCCTCATCGCTTTCGAAGCGAACGACGATATCGGCGCCATCGTTCTGACCGGTAGCGAAAAAGCCTTTGCCGCCGGGGCCGACATCAAGGCCATGCAATCGAAGTCTTTCATGGAAGCCTTCTTGGGCGACTTCATTACCGACAACTGGGAACAACTGAAACTGTGCCGCAAACCGGTGATCGCCGCGGTGGCCGGTTACGCATTGGGCGGCGGCTGCGAAGTCGCCATGATGTGCGACTTTATTCTCGCCGCCGACAACGCCAAGTTCGGGCAACCGGAAATCAATCTCGGCATCATCCCGGGCGCCGGCGGCACCCAGCGGCTAACCCGCTTGGTCGGAAAATCGAAAGCCATGGAAATGTGCCTGACCGGCCGCATGATGGACGCCGAAGAAGCCGAACGGGCCGGCTTGGTCAGCCGGATCATCCCGCTCGACAAGTTGCTCGACGAAGCGATTGAGACGGCGGAAAAGATCGCCAAGTTGTCGATGCCGTCGGTGATGATGGCGAAAGAATGCGTCAACCGGGCTTACGAAAGCAGCCTGAACGAAGGCCTGTTGTTCGAACGCCGGGCCTTCCATGCGCTTTTCGCAACCGACGACCAGAAAGAAGGCATGTCGGCGTTTGCTGAAAAACGGACGGCCAACTTCACCAACAAGTAGCTGTTGACGTTTCCGGAATTGGGGCGTCGAACCGGACGCCCTTTTTCCTTTTCAGCGCTTGACGGCAGGCTTTGCGCCCTATATAACGCCGCCTTCCGAAATTGACTCTGTTTTTGAATTAGGTCCGAAGAACCATGGCCCATCATAAGTCTGCGAAAAAACGCATCCGCCGCAACGACCGCCGCGCCGATATCAACGGTGACCGTCGGGGTCGTGTCCGCACGTTCATCAAGAACGTCGAAGCCGCGATCACCAACGGCGACAAGTCGGCAGCCCAAGAAGCGCTGCGCGCCGCTCAGCCGGAAATGGCCAAGAGCGCGAACCGGGGTGTGTTTCACCGCAACACGGTCGCCCGCAAAATGTCGCGCCTGTCGGCCCGCATTAAGGCAATGGCCTAACCTTTACGAAAAACCGTCGCACCCCTCGGTTGCGCAGGTTTAGGCAAAGAAATTAGCCGCGTCGCCCGGTCTCCCGGTGCGCGGCTTTTTTGCTGGCCGAACCCCATGTCGTTGAGATTCTTCGCAGATTCCCAACCCCGCACCGCGCAAGGCCCGTTACGGATGCGCAACGACACGGAGAGTCAAGCAAATTATTTTGCATGTTCCCGTTTCGGTCTCATTGAAAGCACCGCCCGTCACCGCTAAAGTCAGGTCATCTCATCGGGTGGTCGGCCCGAACAAAAAAACAATATAGGCACTGACTTAGCGCCACTTTTCGGCGAGGGAAAGGTTTTGGGCATTGGCGGCACAAGCATCGCCAAATAAGATTCTATTGCCTGTTTCCTTCAACCGAAAGTATCGTTGAGAAGGTGCCAGCCGTAACGAGACTTACGTATGCCGGTTTTACGAGGGGTGCCCCAAGAGCGCCAAACGGTAATCGGCATCGCTCGCAAACAGATTTTTATGCGGGCTCGGTCGTCGATATTTGGGATGGAACGTTGGCGAACGAGTTCGAGTGAGAGCGGAATTTTTGGAGAATTGCCGGACGGTACCGGTGTCTTCGGGAAGGAAGATTTGGGGAGATTTTCCCGTTTTGGGCGGAATTTTAGACGCTTGGTACGGACGGGAAGATGCAACAGGTTTTTTTAGTAGGTTGCGGGGTCTATGACTAATTCAATTCTGAGCCATTCCATCGATCCAAACGTTGAGGATCAATGGGTTTCTATTTGCGAGCGCATTCGGGGTGAAATCGGCGACACGGCCTACAAGAGTTGGCTCAAGCCCATCACGTTAAAAGGTTTGGACGGCGGTACGCTGCGCATGGCCGTTCCGACCCGTTTCATGCGGGATTGGGTGATGACCCATTATGCGGAGCGCATCAGATCGCTTTGGTCTAATCACAATCCGGAAATCCGAACACTTGATATTTCGGTTTTAAGCGAGGCCCGGAAAGACCCGTCGGCCAGACGGATCGCCCAGCCGCTGGCAACGAAAATGCCGCCGACGCCGGAACCGACCCCCCGACGCAACCACGTTTTGGACGACCTGAGCGCCCCGCTAGACCCACGCTTCACCTTCGAACATTTCGTTGTCGGCAAACCGAACGAATTCGCCCATGCGGCGGCCAAACGGGTCGCCGAAGCCTCAACCGTACACTTCAATCCTTTGTTTCTCTACGGCGGCGTCGGACTCGGTAAAACCCATTTGATGCATGCCATCGCTTGGCATATCCGCAACACGACGCCGTCGCGCACCGTCATCTACATGTCGGCGGAAAAGTTTATGTACCGGTTCATCCGGGCGTTGCGCGAACAAAACACCGTCGACTTCAAGGAACAGTTCCGTTCCGTCGACGTCTTGATGATCGACGACGTTCAGTTCATCAGCGGCAAGGATTCCACCCAGGAAGAGTTTTTCCATACTTTTAACGCCTTGGTCGATCAGGGCCGTCAGATCGTCATTTCTGCCGACAAGAGCCCGTCCGACCTGGAGGGTATGGAAGAACGCCTCAAATCCCGCCTCAACTGCGGTCTGGTCGCCGACATCCACGCCACGACCTACGAACTGCGGCTTGGCATTCTGCAGGCCAAAGCCGAGCAGATGGGCATTGAAATTCCGCGCAAGGTCACCGAGTTTCTCGGCCACAAGATCACCGCCAACGTGCGCGAGCTTGAAGGCGCTCTCAACCGGGTCGTCGCCCACGCCCAACTGGTCGGCCGCGACATTACCCTGGAAACCACTCAGGAAGTGCTACACGACCTGCTTCGGGCCAACGACCGCCGGGTGACCATTGAGGAAATCCAGAAAAAGGTCGCCGAGCACTTCAATATCCGGATTTCGGACATGCATTCGGCACGGCGCGCCCGCTCGGTGGCCCGCCCCCGCCAAATCGCCATGTATCTCTCCAAACAACTGACCTCGCGCTCGTTGCCCGAAATCGGCCGCAAATTCGGCGGGCGGGACCATACGACCGTGATGCACGCCGTGAAAAAGATCGAAGAACTGCGCGAAGCGGAACCCAGCTTCAACGAAGACGTGGAACTGCTGCGGCGCATGCTGGAAGGCTAAACCGGAAATCCAGCAGCTTAGAGGGCGGTTCACGGATTAGGTTTCCGCCAAAAATGCGTAACTCTAATCCGATCGCACTCTCTGGAGCCCGGGCTTTTTTATCCCCAGGCCAAAACCAAAAAAGGTTACGCAAATCCTTGGCTTTGGTATAATGCCTACCCTTGTTGAAGGGCCGCTTGGCGGCCCTTCCCGTATGCATATAAAATTGCTTATAAATCAAGGCATTGCATACAAAACAAGGGGGCATGAAACACCTACGGTTGGGGAAAGCGAATCACCATGAAGATCACTATCGAGCGGGCCGCCCTTCTGAGATCACTCACCCACGTGCAAAGCGTCGTTGAAAGACGCAACACGATCCCCATCCTATCCAACGTTAAAATCGAGGCCAAGGACGGCACGATTGCCTTGAATGCGACGGACATGGACCTCGATATCGTCGAAACCGTCGGCGCCGAGGTTGCCGTCCCAGGCATCACCACGGCCCCGGCCCATACGCTTTACGAAATCGTCCGCAAGCTGCCCGACGGCGCACAGGTCGAACTGGACTGCACCAACGACCCCGGCCAACTGTCGTTGCGCGCCGGACGCTCACACTTCACCCTGGCCTGCCTGCCGACGGAAGACTTTCCGGTCATGGCGGGCGGCGATTATCCGGCGACCTTCTCGGTGCCGGTCGGCGAATTGCGCGCCATGATCGATAGCACCCGGTTCGCCATCTCGACGGAAGAAACCCGCTATTACCTCAACGGCATCTATTTCCACGCCGCCGACGCAAACGGCACGCCGGTATTGCGCGCCGTCGCCACGGACGGTCACCGCTTGGCCAGCATGGATCTTCCTCTGCCGGCCGGAGCGGAAAACATTCCGGGCGTCATCATTCCCCGAAAGACCGTCGCCGAGCTGCGCAAGCTGATCGACGAAACCGGCGATGCGGTGGAAATCAGCCTGTCGGAAACCAAAATCCGCTTCGCCTTCGACGATGCGGTGCTGACCTCCAAACTGATCGACGGCACCTTCCCCGACTATCAACGGGTCATCCCTTCGGGCAACGACAAGATGCTTGAATTGGACGCCAAAACCCTGGCCCAGGCCGTGGACCGGGTCTCCGCCATTTCGACGGAGAAATCCCGTGCGGTCAAACTGGCGCTGACCAGCGGGGTATTGACTCTGTCGGCTCACAGTCCGGACAGCGGGTCGGCGGAAGAAGAACTGGAAGTCGATTTCAACGGCGAAGGGTTGGAAATCGGGTTCAATTCCCGCTACCTGCTTGAAATCATCCAACAGGTCCAAGGCGATACCGCCCAGTTCGCCCTTGCCGACGGTTCTTCGCCAACTCTGATCCGCGATAGCGGCGACGCGGGCGCGCTCTACGTCCTGATGCCGATGCGGGTTTAGGAGACTGCAATCATTAACCCCCAGGCGTTGATTTTGAACACCCCCTCATTCCCCGCCCCCGCACCGCTGGCGGTCGGAAGAGTGACGCTGACCAACTTCCGTTGCTACGCCTTTCAACGGATCGACAGCGAAGGACGCTCGGTGGTGCTGACCGGACCGAACGGCGCCGGTAAAACCAATATCCTGGAAGCCCTTTCCTTTTTAACGCCGGGCCGCGGATTGCGCCGGGCTCGGGTGGAAGAATTAAGCCGGGCGAGCAGCGTTCAAAGCCCCTGGGGCGTGGCGGCAACCATCCGGACGCCGGAAGGCGAGATTGAGATCGGCACGGGCCGCGACCCGGAAGCGGGCGTCAACGGACGCGAAAAACGGCTGGTCCGGATCGATGGGCAACCGGCACGCAGCCAGGCGGAACTGGCCGAACATATGAGCGCCGTTTGGCTCACCCCGCAGATGGACCGGCTCTTTTTGGAAGGCGCATCGGCACGCCGACGGTTTCTCGACCGGCTTGTCTACGGCTTCGACCCGGCCCATGCCGGGCGGATCACCGCCTGGGAAAAAGCGGCCCGCGAACGCAACAAGCTTCTGCAAAACGGCAACCGCGACGCCAAATGGCTTGGCGCACTGGAAAACACTCTGGCGGAAAAGGGCGTATCCGTCGCCGCGGCCCGTCTCGACATGGCGTCCCGTCTGGATGCCGCCTGCCAAAGAGCGGAAGGCCCCTTCCCTAAGGCCAGGGTCGAAATCAGCGGGACCGTCGAGGGTTGGTTGGCGGAAGGCCGTCCGGCGCTGGAAGCCGAAGAGCGGCTTGGCGCAATCCTGGCCGCGTCGCGCGAAGAAGACGCCCGGTCGGGCTCAACCGCCGACGGCCCCAACCGCAGCGACATGGCGGTGACTCACATAACCAAAGACATGCCCGCTGGCCTATGCTCAACGGGCGAGCAAAAGGCGCTGCTGATCGCGATGATTTTGGCCGATGCCCGCTTGCGCGCGGCAGAGCGGAGCGCCGCTCCGGTATTATTGCTCGACGAAGTGGCCGCGCATTTAGACGAAGAAAGACGCGAAACTTTATTCCACGAAATTGAAGCGCTGGGGGGCCAGGCTTGGCTGACCGGCACCGACGATGCAGCGTTCGCCCCTTTGAAGGGGCGGGCGAAATTCCTCCGGGTGGAGGATGCGGTGGTATCGGACGCCGCGGTTTAAACAGTGAACCCTTTGAAAGAAGTTGTTGAAACATGACCGACGAGATCAACCAAAACCCCGGTGAAAACAATGACGCCTACGATGCGGGATCGATCAAGGTTTTAAAAGGGCTGGAAGCGGTCCGAAAACGCCCGGGCATGTATATCGGCGATACCGATGACGGCACCGGCCTACACCACATGGTCTATGAAGTCGTCGACAACGCCATCGACGAAGCCTTGGCGGGACACTGCGACGACATCTACGTCATCTTGAACGGCGACGGCTCGGTAACGGTTTCCGACAACGGGCGCGGCATTCCGGTCGATCTGCATGAAGAAGAAGGGGTCTCGGCGGCCGAGGTCATCATGACACAGCTCCACGCCGGCGGTAAATTCGACAACAACTCCTACAAGGTTTCGGGCGGTCTGCACGGCGTCGGCGTCTCCGTCGTCAATGCCCTGTCGATCTCTTTGGAACTCCGCATTTGGCGCAACGACCAAGAGCATGTGCTCAACTTCAAAAACGGCGAAGCCATTGCGCCTTTGGAAATGGTCGGCCCGGCCAACGGCCGAAAAGGGACCCAGGTCACCTTTCTTCCCGACGGTGAAATCTTCACCATGACCGAGTTTGACTTCGGCACGCTGGAACACCGCCTGCGCGAGTTGGCCTTCCTCAATTCCGGCGTCAAACTGAAACTGGTCGACAAGCGACACGCCGAACCGAAACAAGTCGAATTGTTTTACGAAGGCGGATTGATTGCTTTCGTCGAGTTTCTCGACCGGGCCAAGAACGCCTTGCATGAATCGACCATCTATTGCTCCGGCGAGAAAGACGACATCGGTGTCGAGTTGGCCATGCAGTGGAACGACAGCTACCACGAAAGCACGCTCTGCTTCACCAACAACATTCCCCAGCGTGACGGCGGCACCCACTTGGCTGGGTTCCGCGGAGCACTCACTCGTTGCGTCAACAATTACGCCAACGAAACCGGTCTGGTCAAAAAAGCCAAAGTCAGCATCACCGGCGAAGACATTCGCGAGGGGCTGACCTGTGTCCTGTCGGTCAAGGTGCCCGATCCCAAGTTCTCCTCGCAAACCAAAGACAAGCTGGTTTCCTCGGAAGTCCGTCCGGTGGTCGAGAGCATCGTCAACGAGAAGCTCTCCCAGTGGTTCGGAGAACACCCCAACGAGGCCCGTCAGGTCATCAGCAAGAGCATCGAAGCGGCAACGGCCCGTGAAGCGGCCCGCAAGGCCCGTGAACTCACCCGGCGTAAAGGAGCTCTCGACATCAGCTCTTTGCCGGGCAAGTTGGCCGATTGCCAAGAGCGCGACCCGGCACTCTCAGAACTGTTCATCGTCGAGGGTGATTCGGCGGGCGGATCGGCCAAACAAGGCCGTGACCGGCGGACCCAGGCAATCCTGCCGCTCAAGGGTAAAATTCTTAACGTCGAGCGGGCCCGTTTCGACAAAATGCTCGGCTCGGCGGAAATCGGCACACTGATTACCGCTCTCGGCACCGGCATCGGGCGGGAAGACTTCAATATCGAGAAGTGCCGCTACCACAAGATCATCATTATGACCGACGCCGACGTCGACGGCAGCCATATCCGGACGCTCCTATTGACCTTCTTTTTCCGGCAAATGCCGGAAATTATCGAGCGCGGCTATCTCTATATCGCTCAGCCGCCGCTTTACAAGGCCAAGCGCGGCAAGTCCGAAGTCTATCTCAAGGACGACCGGGCGTTGGACGACTATCTGATCGGCACGGCCATGGGCGATTGCGCGCTGACGCTACATGACGGCACCCAGGTCGCGGGCGACGACCTAAAAAATCTGATCGAGGACGCCCGCAGCATGAGAGGCCTGATGGTGGAATTGGCACGGCGCGCCCCGATCAACCTGATCGAACAGGCGGCTATTTCAGGTGCGCTGTCGGCCCAAGTCCTTGATGACCGGGCTCATGCCGAAGAAGTTGCAGGCTACGTCGCCAAACGCATGGATGCTTTAGAGCCCGAAGAAACCAAGGGATGGCATGGGGAACCTGCAGAAGAAGGCGGGCTGGAATTTACCAGGACGCTGCGCGGCGTGACCGAACGTCATCTGCTCAACGATCCGGTTATCCGCTCCGCCGAAGCCCGGAAGCTGGACGCATCGGCGGGACGCCTTCAGCAATTCTACCTTCAACATGCCAAGTTGGTGCTGAAAGAGATCGAAAAACCGGTCACCGGCCCGGTTTCCCTTTACTCCGCCATTATGGAAGCGGGCCGCAAAGGGATCGCCATCCAGCGCTACAAAGGTTTGGGCGAGATGAACCCGGAACAGCTTTGGGAAACCACGTTGGACGCCAACGCCCGCTCGCTGCTTCAGGTGCGGGTCGATCACGCCGACGACGCCGAAGAGGTCTTCTCAACCCTGATGGGCGACGTGGTGGAACCGCGCCGCGACTTCATCCAGACCAACGCCCTGAACGTTGCAAATCTGGACGTTTAGAGGACAGGGCACGGGTTAGACTTAAAGAAGAAAGGCGTTGCTCTTAACGCCTTTCTAACCGCCTCCTTGTCATTGTTCGGCCATGACGAAAAAGGCCACCAAATCGACACAGAGCAAACCGGTCCCCCCCCAGGGGAACCGGGCCAAGATACTGGCCTTCGCCGCCAAATGGTTGGTCGTTCTCTCCATTTGGGGATTGGTCATCGGCACGGCTCTGGTCGCTTGGCTGTCTTACGATCTTCCCGACGTTGAAGACGCCGTCGCGTCGACCACCCGGCGGGCCGCAGTGACGTTGCTCGCCGCCGGAGGCGAAAGGCTGGCGTCTTACGGCGACGATTACCGGCAACCGGTCGATATCTCCGAGGTCGCCCCGACCCTGCCTCAGGCCATCATGGCGACCGAAGACCGGCGGTTCTACAGCCACTGGGGCATCGATCTCTGGGGCCTGGCCCGCGCGATGGTCGCCAATTTGCGAGCCATGCGGATCGTTCAGGGCGGCAGCACGCTGACCCAGCAGGTCGCCAAGAACCTCTTTTTGACACCGGACCGAACTTTGAAGCGTAAAGTCCAGGAAGTTCTGCTGGCCGTATGGCTCGAACGCACCTTCACCAAAGACCAGATTTTGACGCTTTACATTAACCGGGTTTACTTAGGCGCCGGAACCTACGGTATGGAGGCCGCCTCCCAGCGGTATTTCGGCAAATCGGCCCGTCATGTAACGCTCTACGAATCAGCCCTGCTGGCCGGACTGCTGAAAGCGCCATCACGGTATAACCCCGCCGCCAACCCGGACTTGGCTGCAAAGCGCACCGCCGTGGTCCTTAACGCCATGGTCGATGCCGGATACATAACAAAACCGGAAGCCGATGCCGCCAAACGGCGACAAGGCAAAGCCTATCTCGAATCGCGCCAGGAAAAACGCACGGGCCGGTACTTTGCCGATTGGATCATGGGCCGCATCGATGGTTTCGTCGGCGCTATCGGCAAAGACATCCGGGTCACCACCACACTGGACGCGTCCTTGCAATACCGGGCGGAGCGGGCGGTGGAGCGCATGCTGGCTGGGCCGGGGGCGAAAGTCGGAGCCACCCAGGCGGCCGTCATCGTTTTATCGACCGACGGAGCCATCCGCGCCATGGTCGGCGGCCGCAGCTACTACGACAGCCAGTTCAACCGGGCGACCCAAGCGCTGCGCCAACCCGGATCGGCGTTTAAAACCTTCGTTTACTTGAGCGGCTTCGAAGCAGGCCTTTCGCCGTCCAGTCAAATGGTCGACGGCCCGGTGACCATTGGCGACTGGAAACCGCAGAACATCGATGGAAAACACGCGGGCGCCATGTCGCTTAAAACCGCCTTCGCGCGCTCGGTCAATACGGTCGCCGTGAAGGTCGGGCAAAAGGCCGGTTTTTCCAATGTCGCCAACATGGCCAAACGACTGGGGATCACCAGCCCGCTTGGAACGCATCCCAGTCTGGCGCTTGGCGCCGGCGAGGTGACCCTGATGGAATTGACCGCCGCCTATGGGGCCATCGCCAACGGCGGTTTCGGGGTCTGGCCCTACGGCATCGCCAACGTCCGCGACGCCGCCAACCGGCCCCTGTTTGAAAGATCGGGTGGAGGACCGGGCCGGATACTGGCCTCCAAGAACGTTACCGCCATCAAAGAACTCTTGTCGGAGGTGGTGGCGACCGGAAGCGGCCGCGCCGCCCGGTTCGGACGTCCGGCGTATGGCAAGACGGGAACCAGCCAGGATTTCCGGGATGCCTGGTTTATCGGGTTCACCGACCGGTTGGTGGCGGGGGTCTGGATCGGCAATGACAACGGCGCACCGATGAAAAAGGTCACCGGCGGCGGTCTTCCGGCACAATTATGGCGCGACGTGATGCAGGCCGCCTACGGCGAAGGCCGCTACAAGTCGCAACCAACGCCGAAACCCGCACCGGCGCAGCCCAACCCGGCTCAAGAGGAACCCAACGCCTTGCGCCGTTTCTTGGATGGTATTTTCGGGAATTAGGACGCTTCCCGCCTTAGATTTTCCCGGCCTTGATCATCTCGAAAATCTCGTCGGCAATGATCTGGCGTTTTTTCGTCCCGATATTGACGACCACATCGGCGGCTTTTTCGTAAAACGGCAACCGGCGGCGTAAAATCTCTTCAGCCGATTTCCGCGCATCCAGGGTCGGCCGCTTTTCGCTGCCCTTGGTTTTGGCGGCCAGTCTTTTGATATCGCCTTTGAGCCAAACGATGGTCCCGCAGCCCCGCAATGCCTTGACCTTGCGTTCGCTGAAAATCTCGTTGCCGTCTTCATCCAGATCGACGATCACGCCGCCGCCGCAATCGATAATAATTTCATCCAGCTTGGCGATCTTCAGCAACGTTTGGTATTCCATATCGCGGAAAGCCCGCCAGTCCCCGTTGTTGTCTTCGATGATTTCCGGGATGGTCTTGCCACCATTTTCGTACTCGATCATCAAATCGGTCGAAAAAACCGGCCGTTTGACCAATATGGACAACCGCCGCGACACATTGGATTTTCCCGCGCCGCGCATGCCGATGAAAATATAATTCATTCCGATCCCCTCACCGAACGAGTGTTGCAGAACTTGTTAGGCGTCTTGCGCCCGTTTCGCAAGCCCATAGAAGGCCAACACCGCCGCAATTAGTAAAACGAGCATCACCGTGGTCATCGGCCGGGTGGTGCCGTCATGGAAGTGCCCGACCGCCGCCCCGGCCAACGCCCCGGTCGAAAGTTGAATAAACCCCATTAACGACGATGCCGATCCGGCAATTTTGGGAAATGGTTTCAGGGCGGCGGCGGTACCGGTCGGCAGGCAAAACCCCAGCGAAAAGAACACCGCCGGCATGGGAACGATAATCGCCCAGAGGGTTTCAACCCCGGCCCAAGCAAGCCCGGAAAGCACCGATCCCGCAACCAGCGCCAGCGCGCTGCCCAAGGTAATCAGTTTTGGAATTCCCCAGGTCGCCGTCAGCTTGCCGGTGACGAAACTGCCCGAGGCGTAACCGGCCACCACGGCGGCAAAACAAAAGCCGAAATATTCGGTCGGCACATGAAGCACATCGATCAAAACGAACGACGAGCCCGATATGAAACAAAACAATCCGGCATAGGCGAACGACACCACCAGCGTATAGCCCAGGAACCCCCGATGGCGCAGCAGGGCGAGATAGTTGGATAAAAGCCTGCCCGGATTGAGCGCCTGGCTGTCCATGAAGCGATTGGTTTCGTTGAGCTTGATCCAGGTCGCCGCCAAAACCGCCCCACCGAAAATTGCCAGAACGATAAAATTGGCTTCCCACCCAAAGAGAATTTGCAGCTGCCCACCGAAGATCGGCGCGACCAAGGGGGCCAGCGCCATGGCCGACGACATAAACGACAGCACCCGGGCCGCCGCATCGCCTTCATAAAGGTCGCGCACCACGGCGCGCGCCAGAACCGGGCCGGACCCCGCCCCAACGCCTTGCACGAAGCGCCATGTAATCAAATCGTCAATGCCCGAGGCGAAAACCGCCCCTATGGACGCAATCAGATAGACCGAAAGGCCAACCAGCAGAACCGGCCTTCGGCCAAACCGGTCGGAAACCGGGCCGAACAAAATCTGCGACACGGCAAAACCGGCGATAAAAACGCTCAAGGTCAGTTGAACCTGCGCCACTTCGGTGCCGAAAGCGCCGGTCATCGCCGGGAGCGACGGAAGGTAAAGATCGGTAGAGACCGGCCCGAAGGCGACCAAGGCGGTCAGCAGCAAGCCGGTCGAAAAGGTTCCGGGACGCATCATTGGCTTAAAAAGGGACGCGCCCCTATTCCTTCCAGGCGATCCAGGCGCCGAACAGATAGGCCCCGTAGAACGGTTCGACCGTCTTGAACCCTGCCCCATGCAACAGTTCCAAAATCCGTTCTTCCGGAACGAAGGCGACGTCTTTGATCAGCGTGCGGAAGCCTTTTTCGACCTGTTCTTCCGGCATGCCCGCGGCCAACTGCCAATGCCGCCAATGGTCGAGAAAGCGGTTAAAACGGGGCCCCGTTACGTCGGCATGCAAATCGGCCAAAACCAACGGCGCACCGGGCTTTAGGCGCTTGGCGATACCCTGTAACAGATTTTCCTTGCCGCCCTCATCGTCGACAAAATGCATGACCAGCAGCATCAAGGCGGCATCGAAACCGGTTTCTTCGGCAAGATCGGTGACAAACCCGTCCACCAGATGAGCGCGGTCCTGAAGACCGGCGGCCTCCAGCCGCCCACGCGCCACCACATTCATGCTGGCCGCCGGCTCAATGCCGGTGAACTGCCAGTTTGGTGAAAGTCCGGCCAAATGTTCGATTTCCGTAGCCGTCCCCGACCCGACAACCATCAGACGGGCGTCGTCTTTCAATTCGGCGCGGAGCAAAAGGCCCGCCATTTTGTGCAAAACCTCGTAACCCGGCACCACCTGACGGATGAGGTCGTCATAGACTTGGGCGCGTTTATCGGTGAAGTGTTTGACCGATTTTTCCTGTCCCTGCTGGTCTGACACGGGCAAAAGCCTTTCATATTCTTCGAAATCGGCTGAAAGATAACCTAGATCACCCGGCCCCGCCAGGGCAGGAATGCCGGGACCTGTTTGCGGTAAGTTTCGTAAGGCTCACCATACAGCCGAACCAACCGGCGCTCCTCGAAATAGGTTCCCGCCAGTAGATACAGCGTCCCCCAAAGGGCGGTCGCCAAACCGTAAGGAGACATTGCAGCGGTCCACAAAATAATGAAGGCCGCGGCATACAGGGGATGGCGGACGTATCGATGAAACCCGGTCAAATGCAGCGGCTCAATATCCGGTACGGGTTTCCCCGCTCTTGCCCGGCGAATTTGTTTTGTCCCCGCCAACAAACCAAGATCGTAATAGCGGAGCGCGGCAACAAACAAAATCCACCCGGCGACATGAGCACTCCTTAAGACCCATCCCGCAGTGTCGGACATATTAAATGGCTCGACACCGCTGAAGACCCAACGCCCGACAAAGAAAACGCCGAGAATATGAAAGACTGAGATGCCGTTGTAGATAAAGCGGGTGTAAGCCCCGCAAAGAGGCGTTAGGCGGTCGCCCGCCAAAAAACTGTGCAGAAAACCGAAGCTGAGCCATGCAGCCCCGTAGATCAAAAAAGGCCCTGCACCGGTTTCCGGCATCAAGCTTTCTGACTACCCGTTCATTCGGGCGATGGTGCTCGTGGTGCTATGCCCGTCTTCCAACCTGGCCAAGACGACCTTTCCGCCGTTCGCCTGAACGATATCGGCGCCGACCACCGTTTCAACCGTGTAGTCCGCCCCTTTGACCAGCACGTCCGGCTTGATGGCGGCGATCAGTTCCAGCGGCGTGTCGTCACCGAACAAAACCACCCGGTCCACGGCGGCCAGCGACGATAGAACCGTGGCCCGCGACGCTTCCGATTGGACGGGCCGTTCCTCGCCCTTCAGCCGCTTGACCGACGCATCGCTGTTGAGTCCGACCACCAGACGGTCGCAAGCGGCCTTCGCCTGCTTGAGCAACGACACATGCCCCGGATGCAAAAGGTCGAAGCAGCCATTGGTGAAGCCCACTTTGAGCCCCGCCTTGCGCCAGCGCTCAACGTCTTCCAGCACCCCGACCAATTCAACGGTTTTGGTTTCGGCATCGGTAATTTCGCTATGCCGTAGCCCGGAGACCAGATCGGCTTCGTAGACCACCGCCGTGCCGACCTTGCCGACGACGATCCCCGCCGCCACGTTGGCGAGGCGCGCCGCCTGCTCTAATGTACCGCCCGCCGCCAAGGCCGTCGCCAAGGTCGCAACCACCGTATCGCCCGCCCCGGACACATCGAACACCTCGCGGGCTTCGGCAGGAAAATGGCTTATGTCGCCGGATTTTTCGACCAGGGTCATGCCGTCTTGGCTGCGGGTCGCCATGACCGACTCGATCCCATGACCGTCGATCAATTTTCGAGCCGCCGCGACAACCTCGTCGTCGCTTGCCGTCGGAAGGCCGGTTGCTTCCTGAAGCTCTTTGCGATTAGGCGTAATCATCGACGCGCCGCGGTAAACCTCATAGTCGTATCCTTTGGGGTCGACCAAAACCGGCTTTCCCGCCGCCTTCGCCAAGGCGATCAGCTCCCCCGCCACGCCGCTGCCGAGAACCCCTTTGCCGTAATCCGACAAAACGAGCACGCTGGCGTCAGTCAATGCGTCGCGAACCGTTTCGATTAAATTTTGTCTTACGTCGTCGGCCAATGCCGCCGTCGTTTCCCGGTCGGCCCGCATCATCTGCTGGCCGGCGGCCAAGTATCTGGTTTTGATGGTGGTCGGCCGCTGAGCGTCTTCCATCAGACGGAAGGATGAATGGGCCAACGACTGCAACTGACTTTTGACCGCCGCCGCCGTATCGTCCCCACCGACAACGGAAATCAAGACAGCGCGTCCACCCATTGCATCGATGTTGCGCGCTACGTTGCCGACACCGCCTAGCATTTCGGTTTCCCGGGTCACCCTGAAGACAGGAATCGGCGCTTCCGGCGAAATTCGCTCGACGTCGCCATGGACGAAACGGTCGAGCATCAAATCGCCGACGCACAATACCTTTGCCGTTTTGAGGTTGTGCGCCAGGGAAACAAGAGCCGAAACGTCCGTCATCTGCGTAACACCCGAAATGCCGTTATACGAGGTCCTTAAAGTAGGCGATGGTCTTCTCCAGCCCCTGTTGCAGAGGAATCGTCGGTTCCCAATCGAGTTTCGACTTGGCCAGGGTGATGTCGGGGCACCGCTGCAAGGGATCGTCCTGCGGCAGGTCCATGAAGGTCAACTCGGACTTGGAGCCGATCATCTCGATCACCATTTCGGCTAGTTGCTTGATGGTAAACTCACCGGGGTTCCCCAGGTTGACCGGACCCGTCACGTCGTCGGGAGCGTCCATCAGTTTGATAAAGCCGCTGATCAGGTCATCAACGTAGCAGAACGACCGGGTCTGACTGCCATCGCCGTAAATCGTAATCGGTTCGTTTTTCAAGGCCTGAATGACGAAGTTGGAAACCACCCGGCCGTCGTTGGGGTGCATTCTGGGCCCATAGGTATTGAATATCCGCGCCACGCGAATGTTGAGATTATGTTGCCGATGGTAGTCGAAGAACAACGTTTCGGCGCAACGCTTGCCTTCGTCGTAACAAGCGCGCGGGCCGATGGGATTGACCGCGCCACGGTAGGATTCGACTTGCGGATGGACTTCCGGGTCGCCGTAAACCTCGCTGGTCGACGCCTGAAAAATCTTTGCTTTGGTCCGTTTGGCCAACCCCAACATGTTGATCGCGCCGTGGACACTGGTTTTGGTCGTCTGTACGGGGTCGAACTGATAGTGGATCGGCGACGCCGGACAGGCGAGATTGAAAATTTCGTCCACTTCCAGGTAGAGCGGAAAGGTCACATCGTGGCGGATCAACTCGAAAAAAGGGTTCCCCATCAGATGGGCGATATTTTCCTTGGTTCCCGTGAAGAAATTATCGAGGCATAAAACCTCGTCGCCCCGCTCCAACAAGCGCTCACAGAGATGAGACCCCAAAAAGCCCGAGCCGCCCGTCACCAAAATCCGCTTGCGAGAAAACATACCGGCGATCATTCCTTACTATTTAAACCGCAGGGGACGCTCCGCGCCCCGAAATCGGTTTGGTGTATCACCAAACACCCGCAAAAACAAAGGCTTCGTGCAGCTCGGCCGGGTTTTCCGGATTTTTGATCAACGGACGGATTTTTTTACCCTTTTTGCAAGGTTTGCCCCCATAATCGTGTTTCGTCTAAAAAGGGCTGACCGGTCGCGACCGGCGCAAAGAAAAAACGGATTGAAAGCCGCCACTGAGCCACAAGCATGAATGACACGCTGCCCAACGGAACCGAACTGAGCCCGGAAAAAATGCTGCTGGACCATATCCGGCGGTTCGACCGGACGCGCAAAGGCCGGTCCGCGGTGCATTTGCATCTTTCACAGCTTAAAGACCACTTTCGCCAACCCCACCATCTGCGGATCGCTCAACGCGCCTTCGACTTTTTGATAAACGGCACCGAATCCCGACTTTATCCATTAAACAACGGCGATTTCGTTTTAATCAGCAAAGATGTGCCGGTTGGCGACATGGATGCGGCGCTGTCAAAGGTCCGCATCCTGTTCAATGGCGACCCGCTGATCGACGACGACGAATCCTTTGCAACCTGGTACGACATGGGCACTCAATACAACGAGTTCCTCCAGGATATGGAAACGGTTGTGGAAGCCTCGCAAAAAGCCTCAGCCAAACCGGCGCAACTCCATCCGTCGGCGGCCAAATCCATGGCTGGGAGGCCCCTAACTCCGGAATCCCTTGATCGCGCCATCGCCGTCTTGAGAAACACCGACATCTTCGATCTGATTAAACATCAAGCCGCCATTCGCATCGGCGCCGGCGGGGATGCGAAGCTCTTATTCCGCGAGCATTTCGTTTCCATCGGTGCGCTGCAAACAAGGATCGCTCCCGGAACCGCCCTGGTGGCCGACCAATGGCTGTTTCAGTACTTTACCGAAGAGCTCGACAAACGCATGCTGGTCGCCATGGGCCAGCGCGAATTGAGCGGCATGAAGCACCCGATCAGCATCAACCTCAATCTGGCGACGGTTTTCAGCCGGGAGTTCGAGGCTTTTAACAATGCCGTCGGTCCCGACGCCAGAAAGATCGTGATCGAGTTTCAGACCCGCGATGTCTTTTCCTCGCTCTCCCGCTATGCGATGGCGCGTAAGCTTTTGCAAAACAAGGGGTACAAAGTCCTGATCGACGCCCTTAACCCTTTATCGCTGCAGTTTTTCGATCCGGGCCGGTTGGAGCCGGACTATTTCAAGGTCTATTGGGGCGAAGAGTACGTGACCGGCGCCTCCCAAAAACGGATCGATGAAATGCATGCCATGGTCGCCAAATTGGGAGCGTCGAACGTACTGATGGCGCGGCTTGATTCGGAGGACGCCATCAAATTCGGCCTGACTCTCGGCATTACCCAATTCCAGGGACATTTCACCGACGACCTACTGCGCGCCATGGCGGCGAAAATGGGAAGGAAAGCCCCATGAACGCCCCTCCCAGCCAGGAAAGCCTACTCCTCGACTACATCCACAGGCTCGACAAGCATAAGGCCGGACGGGCCGCCGTGCTCGTACACCTCTCCCGCCTAAAACCCTACAACCGCAGAGAACACCATCTTCGGGCGGCTGCCAGCACCTTCGACCCGCTGGTCAAAAATCTCCAGGGCCAGCTCTTCATGCTGGAATCCTCCGATCTCATGCTGATTTTCAAGAAAGATGCAAAAGACGCCGTCGATACGGCGGTCGTCAAATTGAAGTTCATGTTCGGCGACGATCCTTTGCTCGAAAACACGCCGAAGGATCAGGACAAGCTCTGCACTTGGTACAATGTCGAACCGCAATACGACCAATTGCTGGGCATGGTTCAAGAATGGGTCGCGGCGCAAACCGATAAGAACGCTCCGGTCAAAGCAGGCGGCGGAACCGGACGCAACACCCTGTTAAGCCGGGAACAGTCCGGCGAGCCAATGACCCCGCGCCATTTGGGCCGGTTGGAAAACGCCCTGATGCGCGCCGATTTGACCAATATGGTCCGGCGGCAATTCATTTGTTCACTGGTCGGCGAAAGTATCCCGCAAGAGGTTTTCAGCGAACTGTTCATCGCCATTCACGATCTGCAACAAACGCTCATGCCCAATATCAACTTGGGATCCAATCAATGGCTGTTTCAGCACCTCACCAGTTCGCTGGATAAACGCATCCTCTCTATGCTGTCGAAAAACGACCGCAACATGACCGGCGAGATCAGCATCAACCTCAATGTGGCGACGCTTTTGTCTCAGGATTTTCTGAAATTCGACGACCAGATCATGGCATCGATGCGCGGTTCGATGATCTTGGAGTTGCATTGGGTTGATATCATTTCCGACCTCAACTCTTTCGTTTTCGCCCGAGATTTCGTAAAAGAACGCGGTTATCGGATTTGCATAGACGGCCTTGACGAATACACCCTGCCCTATGCTGACCGGAAGAAAATGGGGGTCGACTTCGCCAAGATCAGATGGTCCCCCGCCTTGCTCAACGAAGAAACCATGACGATCGACGAGTTGAAAGCCTGCATTCAATCCATGGGAGAAGCCCGGCTGGTGCTTTGCCACTGCGACGACCGGGGCGCCATTGAATTCGGTCAGGCCGTTGGCGTTCAGCTGTTCCAAGGCCGCCACATCGAAAACCTTTTGGCCGAAGAAAACCGGCGGCGCAATATGCGGCGGCGCAAGGGGTTTAGAAGGTGAGTGATGCCCCCCCTCCCATCGTTACGGTTAAAGGCCTCACCAAAATTTTCGATACGGTCCGCGCGGTGGACGGCATCGACTTTTCAGTCGAGCGCGGCTCGATAACAGCCCTTCTGGGCGGCAACGGCGCCGGGAAAACGACCACGCTGTCCATGTTGCTGGGGCTTTTATTGCCCGACGCGGGAACCATTTCCATCTTGGGCGAGGATATGATCGCACACCGCCACCGGGTTCTGCCGGAGATGAACTTTTCCAGCCCTTACGTGGATTTACCGGCCCGCCTCAAGGTGGTTGAAAACCTCACGGTCTACGGAAATCTTTACGGGCTGGCGAACGTTAAAGAACGGATCGCCGTTCTGGGGCAAGAGTTGGAAATCGCCAACCTCATGGACCGGCGGACCGGCAGCTTGTCGGCCGGACAAAAAACCCGGGTCGCCTTAGCCAAAGCCCTGCTCAATGAACCGACGCTGTTGCTGCTCGACGAACCCACCGCATCATTGGACCCGGATACGGGCGACTGGGTCCGCAGCTACCTTGAAGCCTATAAAACACAAACAGGCGCCACCATTCTGCTGGCCTCTCACAACATGGCCGAGGTCGAACGGCTTTGCGATCACGTCCTGATGATGAAAGCGGGACGAATTGAGGACGAGGGGGCTCCCAGAGAACTGATCAGCCGCTACGGACGGCGCAACATGGAGGAAGTTTTTCTCCACCTTGCACGAAACGGCGAGGCCCGAAGAGAAGCGTCATGACCGGATCTTTTCAACGTCTCAAAGGCATGATGCTACGCCATGTATACGTTCTCAAGGCGTCCTGGCCGCGCTTGCTCGAACTGGTTTACTGGCCGCTGGTTCAGATGGTTCTTTGGGGATTCATTACCCGGTTTTTCCTCAATCACAGCTCCTGGGTCGCCGAAGCAGCCGGCGTTCTGATCAGCGCCGTTCTTCTCTGGGACACCTTGTTCCGGGCCAATCTCGGCGTCTCCTACACTTTCGTCGAAGAAATGTGGTCGCGCAATCTCGCCCAATTATTCGTCAGCCCGCTGCGTCCCTGGGAAATGCTGGTCTCGTTGATGGGCGTCAGCGCCGTGCGAACGCTCATCAGCGTAACACCGGCAGCCTTTCTGGCCTTGCCGTTCTTCGACGTTTGGATTTTCGATGTCGGGCCACCCTTGATGGTGTTTTTCGCCAATCTTTTAGTCACCGGGTGGACCGTCGGTCTGGTGGTCGTCTCCCTGGTATTAAGATTTGGCCTGGGGGCGGAGTCTTTGTGCTGGCTGGTGATTTTCCTGCTTGCGCCGATCAGCGGCATCTACTATCCCATCGCCTCTCTTCCCGACGCAGTCCAGTATATTTCCTGGGTTTTGCCGTCCTCCTACGTCTTCGAAGGTATGCGCTCGGTCCTGTTCGACGGCGTTTTCCGCTACGATCTGCTGATGGGCGCTGTCGGCTTCAACCTGCTTTACATGACCTTGGCCGCCCTTTTGTTCCTGCGCACCTTTACCGTGGCGCGCCGCAAAGGGTTGTTGCTGCAGCAGGGCGAATAAACCTACAGGCTTTTTCCTTCTTCGGCCTTGGCCGGCAAGACCCAAGACCCGCCGTAGCCGTTGGTGAACGCATAGACGACGACCGGCACCTGTCCATTGTTGTGGACCACCAGAGTATCGCCTGGAAGCGGGTCTTTGAGATCGGCAAAACCGATACCGTCCACCGAGAAGCTATGAAGCTGGGGCTTTTTGCGGCCCTGGGCATGGTGGGCGACGGTCAGCGGCGTCGGTTCGGTCGTTTCGAACTGGAAATGCATGGTCAGGTCGTCTCCCTGATCGAGCGCGACCCGGGTCGCCCCGTTGGGCATGACGATGAACTGATAGGTCCAGTCGACTTCGGCTTCAGCCCGTTTGAAATGCATATCGCTGACTTGGAACCGCGCCGTCTTGGCTTTCGGCGCGTCCATGACCAATGGTGCAACGGTCGGCGTCAGGAACACCCAGGCCAGAGCGGCAACGGCCAAGCCGGAAACGAAGGAAAGCGGCTGCATGGAAATCCCGTGCGGCGAATGAAGCCATCCCCAAAAACCGGTTCTTTGTTTCTTGGCCCCAGAGCTATGCGCACGTTCTTCGGTAAGCGCGTGACGAATTTTTTCTGAGAGATTGCTGCTCGGTTTCGCTTCGGCCAACTCGGCGGCGAACCCAACGAAATCCTCTTCCATCCGGGCAAGCGCCCCGGCCTCGGCGCGCACGTCATCGTCCTCAGCCACAAGCCGGTATAGCCGCCGCATTTCAGTGCGGTTCAAATCGGCGTCCAGGCCTCGGCTCAATAGCTCAAAAATATCGTCGTCAATGCTCATGGTCGTCTCAAACTCTAGAACTCTAGTACCAACCCGTTTAATGAGTGTCGTTGCGTGCAAACGGGTTCACTCGTCCTCCAAAAAATCATCCTGCTTCTTCTTGGCCATCGCCTCACGCATCATTTTTCGTCCGCGAAACACTCTTGTTTTCATGGTGCCGACGGGAGCACCACTAACATTAGACGCCTCTTCGTAAGACATCCCTTCCAACGACACCAACACCACGGCCTCACGGACATCGTCCGGCAATCCGCTCATCGCTTCCTGTACGGCACCGGCAAAAGCCTTGTTTTCGAGCGATTGGTGGGGCGTCGGCCCTTCGTCGGCGGTTTCCGGGACATTGTCTTCCGACGCCATGTCGTAGCGGTACTCTGGGGCTTTACGCCGATGGTTGCGCGCCAGATTAAGGGCGATTCCCATCACCCAAGTTGAAAAACGCGACGCGCCTTTGAAATTGGCCAGCTTTCGGAAAACCTCGAGAAAGGTTTCCTGTGTCAGGTCCTCCGCTTCTTCGGGACGGCGCACCTGCTTGAGGACAAATCGGTACACCCGCGTCTGTAGCCGCTCGACCAACCGATCAAAGGCCCGGTGGTCGCCGCCCAACACGGCCAGCACCAAAGGCCCATCCGGATCGTTCGGCTGTACGTCGGGAAAGTTTCGCCCTGCCTGCGCTGTCGCCATGTACTACCCTAGTATCAGCGTTTTGGAGTGCAGGCGATATCCCGCCCCCGCCCGGTCACGACGACCGTCGCATCAACGGGGATCTGAACCCGGCATTGAGCGGTCCAACCCGGCCGCCCGGATTTGGAAACGGGCTCATAACCCGTGACGATCAGCAACGTTACCGTTTTCTGGTCTTTCGCGCCTCGCCCGCATTTCGTGCCGTTTCCTCGAATATCTCCGGCAAATCTGGATTTATCCAGAGCCTGGACATGGATTCTCTCCAATACTTTATTTTCCACGCAAAACGCCTCGGCGCTTGATGAAACGCCGAACACCATGGCCGCAAACAGACCGATCAGCAGAAATACTTTCGTCGTCATGTTCCTAGTTCCGATTGGGCCCGAGAGAGGGCCGGGGACAGTCAATTGGTGTGGAAAAAAGGTACAACGGTTCATGGCTTTTTCCCAAGGACGGTTTTTTCATTTTTTTATGAACCATTCCGGAAACCGCAACACCTACCCAATGTATTGCGTTGTTTTTTGGAGCCCGGATTCTGGCTCCCATCTAGGAAGGACAAAGGACCAAACGATGAAAACTACGAAACTGATCGCCCTTGCCATTGCAGCCGGGCTCGCTTTTTCCGCAACAGCCGCTCAGGCCGACCCGACCAATGACCCAGCATTCAAGAAATGCAAAGCCTGTCACACGCTGGACGAAGGCGGAAAGAAAAAGGTCGGTCCCAACCTGTTTGGCGTTTTTGGCGCCCCTGCCGGTTCCAAGGATGATTTCAAGTATTCCAGCGCCATGAAAGAATCCGGGCTGACCTGGGATGAGGCCACTTTGGACAAATACCTGACCAAGCCGAAAGACCTGGTCCCGAAAACCAAAATGTCGTTTGCCGGTCTGAAAAAAGAAGACGAGCGCAAGGCCGTTATTGAATTGATGAAGGCCAACAAATAGCCACATTTAGGACAAATTAGCGCCACGATTGTCGCTTATACAATCCTCTGTCCCCCTTATGGCGCCTACCCGAAGGGCCGGGCCTCTTCCCCCAAAGAGGCTCGGCCTTTCTCAATTTTACTCGTGGTCCGATTTGCCGCTCACGCCCGCTTCGGCAAACGTCGCCATACCTGAATGGCAGGCGGCGGCGGCCTTAAGAACGCCGACGGCCAACGCCGCCCCCGAGGCTTCACCCAACCGCATACCCATATCGAGCAACGGACGTTTGTCGATGGATTCGGAGAGCTTGATGTGGCCGGGCTCCAAAGAATTGTGGGCCACCTTGCAATGATCGAGCGCACCGGGCGCAAAAACCTGCAACGGCGCGGCTGCCGCGGTTGAAACATACCCATCCAACAAAACCGGCACACCCAATAGGCGCGCGCCGATCACCGCTCCGGCAATGGCCGCCAACTCACGCCCGCCGAGACAGCGCAACACGTCAATTGCGTCGGTCATCGCCGGCTTATGCAGCAAAACCGAATCGGCCACGACGGCGGTTTTTCGGCCGAGAGCCTCTCCTTCAACGCCCGTACCGGGGCCCGTCCAAAGGCCTGCCGCCCCACCGAACAAGGCGTGGCAAATAGCCGCGGCGGACGTGGTATTGCCGATCCCCATTTCGCCCAAACACAGTACATCGGTTTTACCGTCCACCATATCCATGCCGAAGGCCATGGCCTCGGCGCATTCCTCGTCCCCCATTGCGGGTTCCTTGGAAAAATCGGCCGTCGGCACGTCAAGCGCCATTTCGCAGACTTCGAGTTCGATATCGAAAGTTTTGCACAGCTGATTGATTGCTGCCCCCCCGGAGCGGAAATTGGCGACCATTTGATAGGTTACCTCGGACGGGAAGGCCGAAACGCCTTGCGCCGTGACGCCATGGTTCCCGGCGAAGACCACGCAACGGGGCTTTTTCATCCGTGGGGGATGGGTGCCTTGCCAAGTGCAAAGCCACTTGCTCAACTCCTCCAAACGACCGAGCGAGCCCTCCGGTTTGGTCAATTGAGGTTCGCGCGCGGCAGCCGCCTTGGCGGCTTCGTCGTCGGGGCCCGGCAGGTCGTTTAGGATATCGCGGATATCGTCAAGCGTGTTAATTTCGGGCAAAGTGCGGCTCATGGTTCAAATCCCCCCAACCATGCAGTAGGTTAGTTACCAGCCTCTTGAGCAAATATATTCTTCATTGCGGGGACAATAGCGGATCGTGTCGGAAACGGAACCCTCTTTTAACGACGATGATGGCGAATCATCGCCGGGGAAACGGTTTGAACCGGGCAACTGGTGGACCGATTTTCTCGTCGCCATGGCCTTTCTGACCCGCATCCCCATCGACGTCGCCTGGGAAGACGGCACGCTTGCCCGAGCCTTTAGGGCCTTCCCCTTCGCCGGCATGATCATTGGCGCGACCGGCGGCGCGGTCTATTGGCTGGCGACGGCACTTGGACTGACCGGCCTGTTGGCTGGCTTTGCGGCTATCCTCGTCAGCATCGTTCTGACCGGCGGCCTGCACGAAGACGGTCTGGCCGATATGTCCGACGGCTTCGGCGGCGGGCACACCATTGCCGACAAACTGCGGATCATGCGCGATTCGCACATCGGCAGTTACGGGATGCTGGCGCTAGTGCTTTCGGTTGGCATCCGGGTTTCGGCCATGGCGGCCATCGCGGTTCCCGAGTTGGTTTTCGCCACTCTCGTCGCGGCAGGAGCCCTATCGCGCGGCGTCATGCCCGCTCTCATGACGGCGCTTCCCATGGCCCGCTCAGACGGTTTGGCGGTCAGCGCCGGCCAACCGACCAACAAGACCGCTATTTTGGCAGTGGTGCTGGCCGCCGTCATCGCCCTTCTGTTCCTCGACCTTCTCTACGGTCTCGCTGCGATTATCTTCGGGGTTTGGGGAGCGATTTTCACCGGTTGGTTGGCGCGCAGGCAAATCGGCGGCTATACGGGCGACGTGGTCGGCGCGGCCCAACAGATTACCGAAGGAGCGGTCCTGGTGACCGTCGTGGCGCTTATATGACCCAGACCCGTTTTTGGCTGATCCGCCACGCGGTGGTCCCCAATTTGGAAAAAAGGATTTACGGCGCGACCGATCCGGCTTGCGACACCTCCAATCGCGCGCTGATGGAAGGAACCGCTCGACAGCTGCCTCACGATGCGGTTTGGGTGACGTCGCATTTGCAGCGAACCCGCCAGACAGCCGACGCTCTGCTCGAAACGGGCGAACTAAGACCTGTTTTAAGGCTGGAAGAAGCCGATCTCGGCGAACAGAATTTTGGAGCTTTGCAAGGGAAAACCTGGGAAGAGCTGGAGCAAGAACCGGACTTCAACACATGCGATTACTGGCGCATCCCCGGCGAGGTCGTGCCGCCGGGCGGCGAAAGCTTCGCCCAGGTCAAGGCGCGTGCCTCCGCCGTTTATCAACGGCTTATTGAGGATCATGGCGGCAAGGACATCGTCTGTGTCATCCATGGCGGGACGATCAGGGCGGCGCTCGGCCTAGCGATGGACCTGAGCCCCAGCAAGTCGCTCAACTTCACCATCGACAATGTCTCGCTGACCAAGATTTCCCATTTTCGGATCAACGGATCACCAGAAGGCGTTTGGCGGGTCGACGGGCTCAATATTCTTCCCCTCCCCGCGTGAGTCGTGATAGGACGCAGCCGAGCTTAATGGGAGATTGACGTGCAACCCCTCATCACTTTGGTTCTGGGCGGCGCCCGTTCGGGCAAAAGCCGCTACGCCGAAACGCTGGTCGAGGCCGCCGGGGCAGGCCTTTACTTGGCCACCGCCCAGGCTTTCGATGGGGAAATGGAAGAACGTATCCGGCTGCACAAGGAGCGCCGGGGCGATCTGTGGACAACCCATGAAGAGCCGCTCAATCTCGCCCAAGCCATTGCAGACAAGAGCGGCCCGAACCATATGGTGCTGGTCGATTGCCTGACCCTCTGGCTGTCCAATCTGATGGAAGCGGGAAAAGATATCGACGCCGAGTCGGCAAGGCTTTGCGAAACGCTAAACAATGCCAAAGGTCCGGTGGCTTTGGTCTCCAACGAAGTCGGCATGGGCATCGTGCCGGAAAACGCCCTTTCCAGAGCGTTTCGCGATCACCAGGGGCGTCTCAACCAAGCCGTCGCCGCCACCGCCGATAAAGTCGTATTCGTAGCCGCCGGGCTGCCGTTAGTGATGAAGGACGAAACATGAAGAAGATTCCCGCCACCGTGATTACCGGATTTTTAGGCGCCGGCAAGACCACCCTGATCCGCCACATGATGGAAAACGCCAATGGACGGCGCATCGCCCTGATCATCAACGAGTTCGGCGATATCGGCATGGACCGGGACATCTTGAAAGGCTGCGGTCTTGAAACCTGCGACATGGAGGGCGAAAACGGCGGCGACGTGATCGAACTGGCCAACGGCTGCATCTGCTGCACCGTCGCCGACGAATTTCTCCCGACCATCGAAGCCTTGCTCGAACGTCCCGAACCGCCCGAGCATATCGTCATCGAGACCTCGGGGTTGGCTTTGCCCAAACCATTGGTCAAGGCCTTCAACTGGCCGGAAGTGCGCTCGCGGGTCACCGTCGACGGGGTGGTGGCGGTCATCGACGCCGACGCCGTTTCCGCCGGTCGTTTCGCCAACGATGAGGCAGCACTCCAGGCTCAACGAGAAGCCGACGAAACGCTCGATCACGACAACCCCTTGGAAGAGGTCTTTACCGATCAGCTCAACTGCGCCGACATGGTGCTGCTCAACAAGGCCGATCTGCTGGATGCAGCGACCTTGAAAGCGGTGCACGACGAACTGGCCGCCAAGTTGCGCGACGGGGTCAAAGCCATTCCGACCAGCCACGGCGCGGTGGAGCCGGAAATTCTGCTCGGTCTCGACGCGGCTGCCGAGGATGATCTCGACGCCCGCCCGTCCCATCACGACGGACCGCACGACCACGATCACGACGACTTCGACAGCTTCGCCATCACGCTCGGCGACATCGCCGACCCGGAAGCCTTCGAGGCGAAAATCCTCGCCGCCGTCAAAGATCACGACATCTTGCGGATCAAGGGCTTCTTGCACGTTCCCGGCAAACCGATGCGCCATGTCATTCAAGGCGTCGGAGCGCGCATTCAGCGCTACTACGACCGCCCGTGGAACGGCAGTGAACCAAAAGAAAGCAAGCTGGTGATCATCGGCCAGCACGGGCTCGACAAAACGGCCATCGAAGCGGCCATTCGGGCGGCCTGATGCACCTACTGGCGGCGCAACCGGGAGCCGTTTCCGACGGCAGCGAAGCCATCGACCTCGGCCAGACCCCCGGCGACATCGTCGTCATTTCGGCGGCCGATACGGAATTGGCCTGCCTGGCCGCCGCCCAACGCCACATTGTCGGAAGCCGTCCCGACACGCCAAGCCTGCGGTTGGCGTCCCTGCTTCATCTCGGCCACAACATGTCAGTCGACCTCTATGCCGATGCCATTGTTGCCAAAGCCAAACTGGTGATCGTGCGTCTGCTCGGCGGCCACGGCTACTGGCCTTACGGGGTCGAACAGGTGGCCGGTGTTTGCCGGGAAAACAATATCCCCGTCGCCTTTTTGCCCGGCGACGATCAACCGGACGCCGAACTGTCTTCGTTTTCCACCCTGTCCACCGACACCCAGCATCGGCTGTGGCAGTACTGCGTCGAAGGCGGCATCGACAACGCCAAGAACTTTCTGGCCTATGCCGCAACCCTGATCGGCCTAGACGCAGACTGGGAGGAACCCAAGCCCTTGATGAAGGCGGGGCTTTACTGGCCCGGCGAAAAAGTCGACGGGCTCGACGCTCTGAAGGCCCGTTGGACCGACGGTCAACCGGTAACCGCTCTTATTTTCTACCGGGCCTTGGTGCAAGCCGGGAACCTCAAGGCCGTCGACGCCTTGATCGACGCGCTGACCGAGCAGGGCCTCAACCCCTTGCCGCTGTTTGTCGCCAGCCTCAAAGACGGTATCTCGGCGGGAATCATCGAAACTCTGTTCGCCGAAACCACCCCAAGCGTAGTTTTGAACACCACGGCCTTCGCCGTTTCCGCGCCGGGCAAAGAGCGAACAGCCACCCCGTTCGACGATGCCGACTGCCCGGTGTTGCAGGTGGTGCTTTCGGGCGGCAACGAAGACGGCTGGCGGGAAAACACCAACGGCTTAAGCGCCCGCGACATCGCCATGAACGTAGCGCTGCCCGAAGTGGACGGTCGGATTTTCACCCGGGCGGTCTCGTTCAAGGGCTTGGAACAACGCGACGAGCTTACCGAAACCGATATCACCCACTATCAACCGGTCGCCGACCGGGTTTCATTTGTTGCGCAACTCACCGCCGCCTGGGCCCGACTGCGCGAGACATCTCCCGAAAACCGCCGGGTCGCCCTGATCCTCGCCAATTATCCCAACCGGGACGGACGGCTGGGCAACGGCGTCGGCCTGGACACTCCTGCCGGAACGGTCGAGGTGCTGAAAGCCTTGGCAAAAAACGGCTACACCGTCTCCGGCGCACCCGAGACCGGCAACGCCCTGGTCGAGCGCCTGCAGGAAGGCCCGACCAACGATTTGACCGCCCGTCATGCCCGCAAGGTCGATCAAAGCCTGTCGATGGCCGACTACCAAATGTTCTTCGGCGCTCTGCCGGACGCTGTGCAAAAGGCGGTCACTGAGCGCTGGGGTGCCCCTGAGTCCGATCCGTTTTATCTGCCCGGCGAGGTGGACTGCGGGCGATTCGCCCTGTCGGCCTATCGCTGCGGCAATGTAGTGATCGGCCTGCAACCGGCGCGCGGCTACAACATCGACCCGGAAGCCACCTATCACGACCCGGACCTGGTGCCACCCCACGGGTATCTGGCTTTTTACGCCTGGCTGCGCCGCGATTTCGACGCCCACGCCGTCGTTCACATGGGTAAACACGGCAATTTGGAATGGCTGCCCGGCAAATCGTTGGCCTTGTCGGAAAATTGTTTTCCGGAAGCGGTTTTCGGACCGACGCCCCATCTTTATCCCTTCATCGTCAACGACCCCGGCGAAGGCACCCAGGCCAAACGCCGCACCCAAGCGGTGATCATCGACCATTTGACGCCACCGTTGACCCGGGCGGAAAGCTACGGCCCGCTGCGCGATTTGGAATTGCTGGTCGACGAGTATTTCGAAGCGGCCAGCGTCGACCCGCGACGCCTGAAAGTGCTGAAACGGGAAATCCTGGCGCTGTCCTACTCCAGCGGTTTGGCCGAGGACTGCGGCATTTCGGAACAAGACCCCGAGGACGAAGCGCTGCAAAAGTTGGACAATCATCTCTGTGAGCTAAAAGAACTGCAAATCCGCGACGGACTACATATCTTCGGCGTCACGCCGGAAGGCCGACTTTTGACCGACCTGTTGGTCGCCCTGCTCCGGGTGCCGCGCAACAAAGGCGAAGGACGCGACGCTTCCCTGCTGCGCGCCCTGGCAAAAGATTTAGACCTGGGGTTCGATCCGCTGGATTGCGAAATGGCCGGACCCTGGACCGGGCCGCAACCCGATTGTCTTAACCGGCTGGACGGCGCATGGCGCAGCAACGGCGATACGGTCGAGCGCCTGGAAGAGCTCTCGACTGCCTTGGTCGCTGGCGACACTACGGCATCTCCAACCTGGGAGCGGTCAGCTGCCGTACTCGAGTATCTGGAGGACACCATCCGCCCAGCCGTCGAGCAATGCGGCGACAAGGAAATTGAAGGACTGCTGACCGGACTCGATGGCCGTTTCGTAGCGCCCGGCTCATCCGGCGCGCCGACCCGTGGCCGCCCGGACGTACTGCCGACCGGCCGCAATTTTTATTCGGTCGACACCCGCACCGTCCCGACCCCCGCCGCCTGGACGCTCGGGTGGAAGTCGGCCAGCTTGATGATCGAACGCTACGCTCAGGAACATGGCGACTGGCCGAAATCCATGGCGCTCACCGCCTGGGGTACCTCCAATATGCGCACCGGCGGCGACGATATCGCGCAAGGCCTAGCTTTGATGGGCGTACGGCCGACCTGGGATACGGTTTCGCGCCGGGTCACCGGGTTTGAAATTTTGCCGCTCGACGTGCTCGACCGGCCGCGGGTCGATGTGACGCTCCGGGTTTCCGGCTTTTTCCGCGACGCCTTTCCCGCTCTCATCGACCTGTTCGACTCGGCAGCGCGCGCCGTCGCCGAGCTTGATGAGCCGGAAGAAATGAACTTCCTCGCACAAGGAGTCCGAAAAGAACGGGAAGCTCTTGAAAAAACGGGATTGTCGCCTGAAGAGTCGATGAAACAGTCAGGCTATCGGGTTTTCGGCTCAAAACCCGGAGCCTACGGAGCCGGTCTTCAGGCGCTGATCGACGAAAAAGGCTGGGAGACCGACGGCGATTTGGCCCGCGCCTATATCGCCTGGGGCGGCTACGCCTACGGCGCGGGAGAAGAAGGAAAACCGGCGCATAGCCGCTTTGAGCAACGGCTTGCGGGCATCGACGCGGTTGTTCAGAACCAAGACAACCGCGAGCACGATCTGTTGGATTCCGACGACTACTACCAGTTCGAAGGCGGTATGACGGCGGCGGTGCGAACCCTCAAAGGAGAGCAGCCGGAAGTCTTTCACAACGACCACTCAAGGCCCGAAACGCCGAAAGTTCAGAAACTGGATGAAGAAATCGCCCGTATCGTGCGGGGCCGCGCGGCCAACCCGAAGTGGATTCAAGGGGTTATGCGCCACGGCTACAAGGGCGCTTTCGAAATGACGGCGACCGTCGACTATCTCTTCGCCTTCGCCGCCACCGCCCGCTGCGTCAAGGACCATCACTTCGATTTGCTGTTCAAGGCCTATTTGGAAGACCAAGCGGTTCTCGACTTCTTGGAACAGAACAACCCGGCAGCCTTGCGGGAAATGGCGGACCGCTTCGCCGAAGCCCTGGAGCGCAACCTCTGGACGCCGCGCTCCAACAGCGTCCATGCAACACTTGAAGAGCTGAAAAAATCGTCATGACCGGCTTGACCGGGCATCCACGACTTAAAAACGTGACGCTGAAGCAAAGTCGTGGGTACCCGCATTCGCGGGCACGACGGTGCTTTTTTGCCTAAAGCGTGAAGTGGGCGTTGACGAAGGCGTCGATTTCCTCTTCGCTCCAGCCCTTCGCCGCCAGGTTTTCCCGGATCGCCGTCACATCGACGTTGGGATAGGTATGGCAGTCTTCCAGCGTTTGCTTGTCGGCGTCGATAATCCGGAAATCGTAGGCCCGCTCCTTGCTGGCGAACACGTCGTATTCCAGCACCTGATCCACTTCGTTGTTGGGCAGGTAGGTCAAAATGCGCGGCTTCACATCATAGAGTTTCGACGGCTCGATGTAGTCCGACGCAGCGACGATCAATTCATCGCCTCTTTGGCAAGTCCGGGCCGCCGCACCGTTCAACACGCAGCATTGCGAGCCCGGCTCGCCATGGATCACGTAGGTCGAAATTCGCGCGCCGCTCGACTTGTTCCAAATCTCGACGAACTCCAGCGGATAGATGCCCGCCATTTCGCATTGCTCGGGGTCGAGCGTAATGGAGCCGTGGTAGTTGAGGTCGGCGCCGGTTACCCGGAGGCCGTGAAGCTTGGCGCGAACGATCTTGATCATCTCGGTCTGATCCCGTCATCGAAAATCCGTTCCCGTTTTCTAGTCCCCCCGGGGGGCAGGCGCAACCGTTCATGGCGCTGGACTCTCATTTTATCCACGGCTTACCCGTAAAGATGAAGGCGCGGACCGTTTGTTTTGAGCCAGCGGCGAAGACCGTCCGCCTCGGGCACCAATTCCCGAACCACCGCCCAATAGGCGGGGCTGTGATTGTGGTGCACCAAATGCGCCACCTCATGGGCGACCACGTAGTCGAGCACCTCGACAGGGGCCAGGACCAACCGCCAGGAAAACGACAGGTTGCCGTTGGCGGCGCACGACCCCCAGCGCGACCGGGTGTCGCGCAAGGTTATCCGCCCCAGCTTCCGTTCGACTTGCCGAGCATAGGCCTCGGCGCGCGGCACGATTTCCTCTCGCGCCGTTTTTTTGAGGAAATCAGCCGTTCGGCGCGCCAAAAATTCCGGCTTCCCCGCCACATGGATTTCACCCTCTTCGATCCAGGCGGTTCCCCGCGCATCGCTCCTATGACGGATCATATGATCGACCCCGAGCAGCGGAACGATTGTTCCGGCGGCAAACGGGACGGCTTGCGGCAAAACGGCCAACCGTTTGGCGATCCGATCGATCTTGCTGCGGGCAAACCGCAGTCCCTCCGATTCCCGGGCGTAGGACGGCAAGGTAACAATCGCCCCGCCGTTTTTCGGGTCCATTTTTAAAATGATGTTTTTGGCGCGTGCATTGCGCTTGAAAGTGAGCGGCACCGCTTGCCCGTTGACGACCAATTCACTGGCCACGTTACCGAATCCAGTCGATCACGTAGTCTTCCCAATCTCCGGCTTCCCGCTCGGAGATCACCCGGTCTTTGACCGACTGATGGGTTTTATGGATGGTCTTTTTGCTGCCCGAAACCAGATGATGCCATTCTGGAAGATCCTTGCCTTCATGGATCAACAGATAGGCACAGGTAGACGGCAGCCAGGCCAGCATACCTACGTTACCCGGTTTGAGCTGCACGCAATCGGGCACCAAATCCTTACGTTCGGCGTAGTTGCTGCAGGTACAGGTCCCGAGGTCAAGCAGGCGGCAGGCCACCGAGGTATAGGTGATCTCGCCCGTGTCATCGTCGACCAGCTTGGCCAGGCAGCACTTGGCGCAGCCGTCGCACAGCGACTCCCATTCCGCTTCGGACATTTGCCGAAGGGTCTTGGTTTTCCAAAATGGTTTGGGCATCGGGAGACTCGTCCGCTCAGGTTCCTTGATGACAAGGAACCTAGCAAGCTTTGTCCATTATTCAAGCATTGTCGCGGATGAACTTGGACAGCGTGGGAACAATCTCATCGCGCCACCGGCGGCCGTTGAAGATGCCGTAGTGGCCGACGCCCTCCTGCGTGTACTTGATCCGTTTATTATCCGGAATGTTGGGGCAGAAATCGTGGGCCGCGTGGGTTTGGCCGGTTCCGGTGATGTCGTCGCGCTCGCCTTCCACCGTCATCAAGGCGGTGGTTTTGATCGCATGGGTATTTACCTTGCGCCCGTGGCTGATCATCTCGCCTTTGGGCAAAGCATGATCCATGAAAACGGTCTTGACGGTTTCGAGGTAAAACTCGGCCGGCAAATCCATCACCGCGAGGTACTCGTCGTAGAACTCCCGGTGAGCGGCAGCGCTGTCGCCGTCGCCTTCAATCAGATGCTGGAACATCTTCTTATGGGCGTCCACATGGCGGTCCAAATTCATGCTGATGAAGCCGCCCAACTGCATGAAACCGGGATACACCCGGCGCATGAAGCCGGGATAGTAATAAGGGACCGTCGCCGTGACGTTCTTTTCGAACCAGTGGATATCGTTTTTCTTGGCATACAGGTTGACCTCGGTCGGGCTGACGCGGGTATCCATCGGCCCGCCCATCAGGGTCATGGTGCGGGGCTGGCGGCGGCGGTTGTCTTCAGCCATCAAAGCCACGGCGGCCATCACCGGCACACCCGGCTGGCAAACGGCCAGCACATGCACATCCGGCCCCAACATTTCCATAAAGTTGATGACATAGTCGATGTAGCCATCAAGACCGAACGGCCCGGCGGCGGCGGGAACGTTGCGCGCATTCAGCCAATCGGTGATGTAGACGTCATGCTCGGGCAACAGTTCTTGAACGGTGCCGCGCAACAGCGTCGCGTAGTGCCCGGACAACGGGGCGACAATCAGAACTTTAGGATCATTGCGTTCCGTATCCCGCTTAAAGTGCAACAGATTGCAGAAACGGTGGGACAGAACGATCTCTTCCTCCACGGCCACTTCAAGGCCGTCGACAAAGGTCGTATGAAGCCCGAATTCCGGCTTGGCGTAATGCTTGAGCGCCCGGTTGACCAACTCGGCGCTGGCCGCCATGGACCGTCCGTAATGGGTATAGGAAACCGGCATAAACGGATGGCGGAATATTTCCATCGCCGCTTCGCTCATCATCCGCATCGGATGAGCCATCGCGTTTTTAAATTCGTGCAAGTGATAGAGCATCGTGTCCTCAAGTCCGCCCTCGTGGCGGGGCTTTTATTTGTCCGTTCCCCAGACAAGGCGCTTCTTCTGGAACCAATATAAGTTACCAGTTTTTTTGTGCAGTGCAACAAAAACTATGTGATTCTAATATTTAGAGCGGTTCCCGATTATTCTGGATCATTCTGATGGCGGTTTCCCGAGTTGATCCACAAGGCGCGGAGAGCAGCTTGTAGCGGGGCTACGAGCAAGCTTCGCAACGCCGTGGGCAACCGGGAAAAGCCACCCCTTCGGGGCCGGGCCTTTTGGACCTGGGCGGCGTCCCGCCTTTTGCCCGTAGCCCCGCTACGGACTTCAAGGCGCTCCTATCCCAGGTCCAAAAGGCCTCGGTCAGAATAATCCAGAATAATCGGGAACCGCTCTAAGAGACTTTAGGCTTGGTCGATCAGGTGGATAAAAGAGCCGGAAACCGTTCCCTCGACCAGCCCGACAGGCCCCAACTCAGCCTTTGCCGCGTTGGCCGTTGAAAATAAAGGCTGTCCTTGCTCTTTTAGGACGGAGGCGTAGTGGAACTCATGCCCCCGGAAAGTGGCGTCACAGGGACCCAGGGCGGTTTGAACAAGGAGCCGCGCCTGGCGGTAGCCCAGATGAAGTTTTCGCACCGCAAAACTGGTTTCCAGGTTCAGCACCCCGGCCATGGCATGACGGGCGCCGTCTTTGTCGACCAATCCCTGCCCCAGAACCATGTAGCCGCCGCATTCGCCGAATACGGTTTTTGCTTTTTTTGCGGCGCTTCGCAGCCCATCCAGGAAATTTTCATTGGCGGCCAAACGACCGGCATGAAGTTCCGGGTATCCCCCCGGTAGGTAGACCGCATCGCAGGTGTCATCCGGCGCCTCATCGGCAAGCGGCGAAAAGGGGAAAATTTCAGCGCCTGCGCTCCGCCACCCTTCCAGGGTGAGAGGATAGGTGAACCGGAAAGCTTGGTCTGCGGCAACCGCGATCCTTTGTCCCAGCGGCGGCAGGACTCCGCCTTTTTCGCCCGATAGAGACGAGGGTTGCGCCAAAGCCTTAAAGCGCTCCATATCGACATGCTGGGCCAATTGATCGGCTGCATCGTCGAGAAACGCCTCTAAATCGGCATGTTCGCTGGCCTGAACCAAACCCAAGTGACGCTCGGGTAGCGTAAGGCCCTTGCGGCGCGGCAGGCAGCCGAGAACGGCCAGATCGGGCAAGGAAGCCGCCATGGCGTCGCGCAAAATGCGCGCGTGCGCCTCGCTACCCACCTTGTTGAAGATGACACCCGCGACGCGAACCCCTTCGCGATGGCTTGCAAACCCCCGCACAACAGCGGCAGCCGAGCCGGCCTGTGCGCCCGCATCAACCACCAGCACCACAGGCCAACCGGTCAATTGAGCCAAATGCGCTGTCGAGCCATCCGCCGTATCGCCGTCGGCGACGAAAGCGCCATCGAACAAACCCATCACCCCTTCACAAACGACGAAGTCCGCCTCTTCTCCGGTTCTTTGCAGGCTTCCTGCCAGGGTTTCGGGACGCATCGCCCAGGGGTCAAGATTGAAACAGGGGCGCCCGGTGGCGGCGGCATGAAAAGCGGGGTCTATGTAATCGGGGCCGGTTTTGGCCGAAGCGATCGCGACGCCGGAACGCGACAAATGTCTGAGCAGTCCCAAGGTCACCAGGGTTTTGCCGCTCCCCGACGATGGAGCGGCAATAATCAACCCTGAAATAGCCGCCGACGCGCTCACCGTCTACTTACCGCTCTTCAACTCGCGGATTCGCTTGGCCATATCTTCCGGCGAAATGCCATGGGCGAACTTGGCTAAGAACTCGCCTTGAGTCCCCATGAATAAAACACTGGCCGTATGATCCATGATGTATTCACCGGGCTCGCGCCCCGGCTCAACGACTTTCTCAAAGCGGATTTTGTATTTCTCTGCGACGCCTTCGACCATGGCCGGAGTTCCGGTCAGGCCGACCAAACGGGGATGGAAGTTCGCCACATAGTCGGCCATCACCTGGGTCGTATCACGAGCCGGGTCGACGGTAATGAACAACGGCACCACATTCTCACCGTCCTCCCCCAACAAATCGAGCGCATCGCTGATCGTCTGCAGACCGGTCGGGCAAATATCGGGGCAGAAAGTATAACCGAAATAGACCAGCTGATAGCGGCCGTAAAAATCCGTATTGGTTACGACTCGGCCGGTATGGTCCTTCATGATGAAAGGACCACCGGGTGGCCGGGCGAATCCATCGGCAGAGAAAACAATCACCGAAACGGCTAGGAGACAAGCGGCAAAAAAACGCATGGCTCTACTCCTTGCCGTTCACGATGGCGGTCAGGCGTTCGGCCATTTTCTTTGGATCGTACCCATGCGGGAAATGTTTGACGAACTGCCCATCCGGCCCCATCAGATAGGTAATCGACGTGTGATCCATGAGATAGTCATCTCCACCCTCCCCTTCTTCAACCACTTTATTGAAGTATGCCCGGTAGGCTTTGGCCGCGGAAACGACCTGCTCTTTGGTTCCTGTCAGGCCGACCATTTTCGGGTGAAAATTGGGAACGTACTCTTTCAACACTTCCGGCGTATCGCGTTCAGGATCGATAGTGATGAAAATCGGGACGATTTTCTGCATGTCCTTTTCGTCCAGCAGGGTCAAGGCATCGGCCATAATCTGCAGCGAGGTCGGGCAAACATCGGGGCAGAAGGTATAGCCGAAATAGACCAGCATATAGCGCCCTCTGAATATCTCGTCGGTAACCGGCATACCTTTTTGATTGACCAGTGAGAACGGACCGCCGATTTTCGGCGCACCGGCGACCTTCGTACCAACCGACTTGTTGGCTTCGCTAGGGCTGGTCAGATCGACAGTCGATTGATCTTCGAGAGATTCGCCATACCAAATGAAGCCGCCCAGGATACAGGCTGCTAAAAGGTAAACGAAAAACCGGCTCTTAAAAAAACTCATCGGTCTCACTTTCGTCCATTTTCCGCACTGGGCCAAATTTCTAACCCGCCAAACGCCATGCCATAAACCCTAAAATGACCGCATTGACGATCATCAACAACGGGGCCGCCCAACCGACTGCCTCCCGCCACTTACGGACAGCGAGATTGCCGAGCAATCCCATGGCGAGGAGCGCAGGGATCGTTCCCGCCGCAAAGGCCGCCATCACGAAGGCCCCGCCCAACGCCGTTTCCGCCGCAGCCGAAGCCGCCAACGCACCATAAAGCAACCCACAGGGAATGAACCCCAAAAGAATGCCTAAGGCGTAGCCTCGCCAACCCACCGGCCTGGCGAACAACGGGCCGGCAAAGGACGAAACGAATTTCGACCAAGCCGTCTCGCCGCCACCGTCATTTTTTCTACCCAGGCTTAACCATCCCAATGTGGCAGGAAAAAGGACGGAGAGACGTTTGAGCGCGTAGCCGAGAAAAAACAACGCCGCCAGCGCTAAAAGCGCCGCAGAAAGTCCCTTAAAGCCTGAAACCTGCGCGGCTCCTCCTGCCAATGTGGCGCCCAAGGCCCCCAGCACCATATAAGTCGTCATCCGCCCAAGATGGTAAGGAGCCAAAGCTGCGCCGGTTAGCCGTGAAAATTCGCTCATTTTGTCAAGCGGCACGGTTTCAAGACGCGCGCCGACCTGGGCGAGGACGAAAGGCCCGCACATACCGATGCAGTGGGTCAGGCTTCCGACCAGTCCGGCCAAAAACAAGCTGGCGATTAAACTGCCGTTTCCGTCCACCGCAACCCGGCACATGTCCGCGCCGGTGACCAGAATATCGAAAAGGACGGTTTGGATGTCCATTTGGCGTGGCCTTTACGGCGTCCACCAGGAAAGGGTTTCGCGCAACCGCACCACCTCGCCGATCACCAGAAGCGACGGGGGTTTCAAACCGGCTTTTGCGGCATCTTCGACACACGTCCCGAGGGTCGTCTCTAGGACTTCTTGGCCCGGCGTGCAGCCTTTTGAAACAATGGCGGCAAGCTCATCCGGCGAGCGGCCCGCCGCGAGAAACTTTTCACGAATATCGCCCAGATGCTTCATCGGCATATAGACCACCACCACAGCCCCCGATGCGGCCAACGCCTGCCAATCCAGGCTGTCCGGCACCTCACCGGTTTCACTGTGTCCGGTGACGAAGGCGACCGCCGAATTGGTTGCCTTTGCCGTCGCCGGAATGCCCGCGTAGGCTAGGCCAGCGATCCCTGCCGTGATGCCCGGCACGACCCGAAAAGGAATGCCTTTGCCGACCAGCGCTTCCGCCTCTTCCGGTCCCCGGCCAAAAACAAACGGGTCGCCGCCTTTTAAACGCAAAACCCGCTTTCCCTGCCCGGCCAGATCAATCAGCCTTGCGGTAATTTCGGCTTGCTTGGGCGAGGCCTTGCCGCCGCGCTTGCCCATGGATTCCAGTTCCGCCGTTTGCGGAACCAAGGCCAGGATGCGCTCGTCGACCAATGCATCATGGACGATTACATCGGCATTTTGCAAAGCGTGCAGCGCGTGCAGCGTCAAAAGCCCCGGATCGCCGGGACCGGCACCCACCAGCCAAACCCAACCGGGTTCAAAGCGCGGAAAATCCATATTCAATGCGTTTGTCATGGCGAGGGGTATAGCCTGGAAATGGAGATGCCGCAATCCACCAATATCTTTGAAAAACCGTGCTGACCGCCTACATTAGCCGCCATGACCGACGGGCCCGAAGAGACGCGCTTGCGCAAAGGCTGGACCACCGGGGCCTGCGCCACGGCGGCGGCCAAAGCTGCGTTTGAAGCGCTGACGACAAAACGCTTTCCCGATCCGGTTTCAATCACCCTGCCCAAAGGCGAAACGCCTTCCTTCCCACTCAAGCTAAAAGTCCTTGAAAACGATAGCGCTACCGCCTCCGTCATCAAGGATGCGGGCGACGACCCCGACGTGACGCATGGGGCGGAAGTGGTGGTTACCGTGACGCGTGGACAAAAAGGGTCGGGGATCGTTTACAAAGCGGGTGAAGGGGTCGGCACCGCAACCCTACCCGGACTTCCCGTGGCGGTTGGCCAACCGGCGATCAATCCGGGGCCTCGGAAAATGATTGAAGGCGTAGTATCGGGTGATTTTCAAATTACCGTTTCCATCCCCGGCGGTGAAAAGCTGGCCGCGAAGACCATGAACCCAAGGCTCGGCATCGTCGGCGGACTTTCCATCCTCGGCACGACGGGCGTTGTGGTTCCTTATTCCTGTTCCGCCTGGATTCATTCGATCCAAAGCGGCATCGACGTCGCCAGAGCACAGGGCCTCGGCCATATCGCCGCCTGCACCGGTTCGACCTCCGAAGCCTGTCTGCGAAAGGAACTGGACCTTCCGGACTATGCTTTCATAGACATGGGGGATTTCGTCGGCGGATTATTGAAGTATCTCCGCCGCCATCCGATTGAAAAACTGACCCTCGGCGGAGGGTTCGCCAAGCTGGTCAAGCTGGCTCAAGGAGCGGCCGACCTCCACTCCAAACGTTCCTCGGTCGACTTTCTATTTCTCGGTGTCTGCCTGGAAAGCCTTAACGCCCCAGGCCTGGCCGAAAAAGCACAAGAGTGCAACACCGCGGCACAGGTTCTGACCATGGCGCAACAAGCTGGGGTTCCCTTGGGCGATTTCATTGCCGAAAAAGCCAGGGAGGCCGCCCTTAAGATGCTCGACGGCCAAACCGAAATGGAGGTTATCGCCGTGGACCGCCAAGGCGAGGTAGTCGGGCGTGCTTAATCTTTTAATCCTCGGCGGCACCAGTGAGGCGGCAAGCCTCGTGCGCCAGCTCCCAAAAGACGTTGCACCCATTACCTCTTGGGCCGGACGCACCAAAACGCCCCCCAATCTGCCCGGCGACGTCCGCATTGGAGGATTCAACGGCGCGGACGGCTTGGCGACCTACCTAAGAGAAAACGCCATCGACGCTGTAATCGACGCCACCCACCCCTTCGCCGCCCAAATCTCAAAAAACGCCGCCGAAGCTTGCGAAAAAACCGGCGTGCCTCGCCTGCTGCTGGAACGTCCGGCTTGGAAAAGGGAAAAGGGCGACAACTGGATTATGGCAAACGATCTTGCCGATGCCGCCGGGCAACTCCCCACCCTTGGCAAGCGCCCCTTTTTAACCATCGGGCGGCAACATTTAGATGCCTTTACCGGGATTACCGAGGTGCATTTTATCGTCCGCCTTCTGGCCCCCCCTCAAACACCGCTCGCCTTGCCGAACCATCAAATCATCACCGGCAAACCACCGTTTTCGCTAAACGACGAGCGCCAATTGATCCGGGACCATACCATCGACCTGCTGGTCACCAAGGAAAGCGGGGGATTAAGCACCTATGCGAAAATCGAAGCGGCCCGGCTGGAAAAAATTCCCGTCCTCATGGTCAAGCGCCCCGCCCCGCCTCCCGGCGAAACGGCGGATAGCATTGAGGCGGCACTCAACTGGATTGCCGCTCTTTAACCTTCCTTGGGCCGTAAGACATGGTGAAAGTCGGCGTCATACAGGTGGCTGTCGGTAAAATCCTCATTGCCGAACACCTTACCCACCAGAATAAGCGCGGTCCGAGTGATGCCGCTGTCTTTCACCTTGTCCCGGATATCGGCCAAGGTTCCGGCGATAAACTGCTGGTCCGGCCAACTGACCCGGTAGGCGACGACGACCGGACAATCCGCGCCATAGTGAGGGGTCAAATCGTCGACCACGTTTTTCAGGTTATTGACCGACAAATGGATCGCCAGCGTCGCCTTTGATCGGCCCAACTCCTTCAGGCTTTCCCCCTCCGGCATACCGGAAGACCGAACGGACGTCCGGGTCAAAATCACCGTCTGGGCGATATCGGGCAGGGTCAGTTCCGCCCCCAACGCCGCAGCCGCAGCCGAATAGGCGGAAACGCCCGGCGTCACCGTATAGGGAATTTCCAAGACATCGAGACGGCGCATTTGCTCGGCAATCGCGCCATAAAGCGCCGGATCGCCCGAGTGAACCCGCGCCACATCCTTGCCCTCAGCATGGGCCGTTTCGATTTCGGCGATAATTTCGTCCAAGTTCATCGGCGCGGTATCGAGCACCCGCGCATCTTTGGGCGCGGCCGCCACCACTTCTTCGGGCACCAACGACCCGGCATAGAGAACCACGGGGGACTGCTGAATGAGGCCGAGGCCCCGAACCGTAATGAGGTCCGGAGCCCCGGGGCCTGCACCGATAAAATGAACAGTCATTGGGCTATTTGCTTCCTTGTCCTGTCACCACGTCCCTGAGGATATCGAGTACGACGCCGGTTCCTTTTTCGATCAGCACAACATCGCTGTCGACAACCTGGCGCTCGGTGCCTTCTGCTTCTTCCGGCAACTCACTAGCCAAATCGTCCGGCAGGTCGCGTTTCGCCAGACCCGGCGGCAAAGAGCCGTGCTTTTCCAAATGCTTCTTCAAGCCCGGCGGTAACTCGCCCTTGCGGGCCAGTCCAGGAGGCATGCCTTTGCTCTTCCCTTTGCCCTTATCTTTCTTGGCTTTTTTATCTTTCCATTTCTTGCCGCGATCGTCGTCGTCATCTTCGCGGTCGCCGTCTTTATCGTCATCCTTCTCGTCGTCTTCCTTGGCTGCCGCCGCGCCTTTGCCGAAGTAGTCGCGAATAACGCGTTTCTCCACTTCACTGAAAACGATGTCGCGGACGGTCTGACCGGTCGAATTGGTGGTGGTTTGCGCCGATACCGGACCGACCGACAGGGCGAAGAGCATTAAAAAGAATGCAAAAATCTTTTTCATTCGTGCCTCCTAAGCGAGTGCTTTTTCTTTCCAGTGCTTATAAGTGTCGCCCGATCAACTAACGGTTTCCATCTTTTTCGCATAGCCTCTCGGCGTATAGACCCAACGATTTTCGCCTCTTTCGATCAACCGGGTCTGATCGTTGCCGACCAAAACCAGGGTCAGCATGTCCACATCGTCGACCG